>Ga0126339_10000368_pt1 | contig 23784 bp, 19 predicted proteins | sample OrbTmetagenome_2_FD_92532 | JGI IMG/M metagenome (GOLD analysis project Ga0126339, IMG submission 92532) | Coral microbial communities from Petempiche,Puerto Morelos, Mexico - Orbicella T R C metagenome | ecosystem: Host-associated > Invertebrates > Cnidaria > Coral | place: Petempiche,Puerto...
AATGCGGTTTGTATCAATACTGACGGTTCCGCAAACTGTACTTGTAAACGAGGTTTCACTGGAGATGGAATAATTTGTCAAGGTATGTAAGAATATAACAGACATTTAATGTCAACACAGGAACAAATAAAGTCAGGAGGTGTTCGCAAGTTCTGTTTCCTGTTTGTTTGTTTGTTTGTTTGCCAGACTGTGTCTGTCTCTCTGACTGTCTATATGTTTTTTGTTTGTGATTTCATTAGTATCAAAATTTCATTTCGTATTTTAATTTCAAACAAAGAGATCCTCACAGACAACATATTCCTTGGTTAAACTGATGCAACCGAAGCAAGAACACTGAAACGCCGTCCAAAGATGTTCCTAAAAGATCGCAATACTGTACAAATAAACAGGACACACAATGCTTGTTCGAACTGCCTAACGTATCATTTACCTTCATATCGCATACAGATATTGACGAGTGCTCTGCAGAGACCAATCCGTGTGACGAGAACGCCGATTGCACTAACAGCGACGGTTCTTACAGCTGTGCATGTAAACAAGGATTCACTGGAGATGGAACAACTTGTGAAGGTAACGTTAACAAAATTCAAGTTATAATTCAGCTTCTCGAAAATGAAGAAGAGTAATTATTTGTTTTCTATTGCTTCAGACATAGACGAGTGTTCTGCAGAGTCCAATCCGTGTGATGAGAACGCAGATTGTACCAACAGTGACGGTTCCTACAACTGCACTTGCAAGCAAGGATTCACTGGAAATGGGACAAGCTGTGAAGGTTTCCCCTTTGTAATTAAAGCGTTTTCAATTCATTGTCATAAAACAAAAATCAAAGAAATTACTTAAGCCAATCCCATTGCACACAAACAATAAAGTGAACCAATCAAAACTCAAAGTAAACAGATGTAACTGACGGGAAGTGCAGGGAAACGTACGTGTGCGAGCGAGTCACGATTGGTTTCGGTTTTACTTCTGATTGGATGAAAAAGTGGTGCGAGCTTTTAAAAACAATCTCTTACCGAAGTATGTAAAACCAAAGCCAATGCGAATTATTTTCAATCCTCAAGCCAAAACCGTTTGTTGAGATTACCCAATGACTTATCTTTTCTATTACAACAGATGTAGACGAGTGCTCAGCTGAATCCAGTCCGTGTGACAAGAACGCTGATTGTACTAACAATGACGGTTCTTACACCTGCACTTGTAAACAAGGATTCACTGGAGATGGAGCAACTTGTCAAGGTTTCCCAGAATGTTGCAACAACCCATTTTACTATGCATGCTTTACAAAGAAAACTTTACGTTGAAATTAAGATAACCTAACTATTTATCATTTCACTATAACAGATGTAGATGAGTGTTCCACGGATCCGAGTCCTTGTGACGAGAACGCTGATTGTACCAACACTGACGGTTCCTATAGCTGTTCTTGTAAACAAGGATTTACTGGGAATGGTTCACTTTGCGAAGGTATGAGAGAGAATCCTCCTCTCGAGTTGCACCATCCTCACTGCCTGGGCGAGGGGAGGGGGGGGGGGGGGGGGGCTTTAGTGTTTCTTCTTAGTTTAGTGACCGCACACCAGAAACGTACACAGCTACTTATGCTAATCCTCGCAACATCTCTTAAGAGTTTGTTTTAAAAACAATTGCAAAATAGTAACCGTTACTACAAACTTAACATTTTATTTTGTTCCTTTGACATCAGATATAGACGAATGTTCCGCCGATTCCAGCCCGTGTGATGAAAATGCTGATTGCATCAACAGCGATGGTTCTTACAGCTGTACTTGTAAACAAGGATTCACCGGAGATGGGTCGCTTTGTGATGGTTTGTTAAAACACCTTTACACCTTAGCCAAAAACAGTACTAAGATTGCAGTGGAACTGTACTTCACTTAAATTTATTATTATTCTTAGTGGGCCATTAGGCGTCTGTATTACTGCTTCCCATCCAGACCCTCAAATATCTCTGGAGCTTGTTCCTTGCCATGATCATTCTTATGAGCGAAGCGATTAACTAAATAAATAAACTGGGCATCACGTTGATTGCTTTTCTATGCTAGATTATCCTATTTTGTGTCAAAGTTAAAACAAACACACCAACAGCTGAGATCAATTGTTCTTAGATTTTAATTTATCGATTATATTGTCTTTGAAATCCGATATCGATGAGTGCTCCGCCAATCCCAGTCCTTGTGACGAGAACGCTGATTGCACTAACAACGAAGGTTCTTTCACGTGCACTTGTAAACAAGGATTTACTGGAAATGGCACTGTTTGCGAAGGTATGGGCCGCGGAGATCGTTAAAAATAAGACGAAGTGTACTCTAAGTTGTGTAACAAATAATGGATTTTTTTTCTACCACATTTAGACATTGACGAGTGCTCTGTGGATTCCAATCCTTGTGATAACAACGCTGATTGTACCAACAATGACGGTTCTTATAGCTGTGCTTGTAAAGAAGGGTTTGATGGGGATGGAATAATTTGTAAAGGTACGTAAGTTGACTATATTTGAAAATAATTCCCCTATCTTTGAAAAAAAAATAACTGAGATTTATTCCAATTCTCTAATTTATTTGGCATCAGATTTTGATGAGTGTTCTTTGGAACTCAGTCCGTGTGATCCGAATGCTGATTGTATCAACACTGATGGCTCTTATAGCTGCTCTTGTAAACAAGGATATACTGGAAATGGAACAGTCTGTGGAGGTAATTATACTAGACGTTATCATTGAAACTATTGGACATACGTTTTTGCCAAGAAATTTCGGACAAAGTATGGTCTCCATAAAGACATGCGATGAATAACCTTTCCGTATTCTGCTACATTTAGATATCAATGAGTGCTCTGGGGATTCTAGTCCGTGTGATGAGAACGCTGACTGTACCAACAGCGACGGTTCTTACAGCTGTACTTGTAAACAGGGCTTCACTGGAGATGGTACTATCTGCACGGGTATGTTCTCGCTGTATAGTTACAGCATGGTCTTGTTAGTTGTAGATCGCTCATTGAGCTAATACATAAATAAAACTTCTTCATCGCGCTCTTTATTCAGTGTCACTTCGTTTTTATTGAAATCAGATATCGATGAGTGCTCAGCCGATTCCAGTCCGTGTGACGAGAACGCTGATTGTATCAACACGAAAGGTTCTTACACCTGTAGCTGCAAACAAGGATTTGATGGAGATGGCACTACTTGTAAAGGTATGCTGAATACCATACAAAGTTATGGCAAAGAAGCTATAATAAGCAACCAATTGTCCTTTCCATTGCATCAGATTTTGATGAGTGTTCCCTGGAACCCAGTCCATGTGGCGAAAACGCTGAATGCACCAACACTGACGGTTCTTACAGCTGTGCTTGCAAACAGGGATATACTGGAAATGGGACGACTTGTCAAGGTAAATACCTGGCTACCTTTCTATCGCTTTAAATTCGAATATGGTTTTATGAGTAAAGATGCTCTTTACAATTTTACTTTTGGCAAACTCACTTTTGTTTGTTTTTGGCAACCGAGGAATAGTTTTATCTAAAACAACTCGACAGGAAGCCTAGCAACGTCTCTTGTATCACCCTTAGATATCGACGAGTGCTCTTTGGGCACCAGCCGATGTGATGAAAACGCTGATTGCGCCAACAGTGACGGTTCGTACAGCTGTACTTGTAAACAAGGATTCACTGGAGACGGTATCGTTTGTAAAGGTACGACAGAATTTTAAACAAGCCCCTGTAGGCACTGAACCGCTAGGTGCGTTTATATCGCTTAGTAAGTGATGCTTTCTTTTTCCGTCACATTAGATATTGATGAGTGTTCAGCGGATGCCAGTCCTTGTGACGAAAACGCTGATTGTACCAACACTGATGGTTCTTACAGCTGTAACTGTAAGCAAGGATTTGATGGAGATGGGGAAGTTTGTGAAGGTAAAACTGGTTTGCCTTTATCATAACCTAATCCTTCGTGTAGTGTTACGTTATTTGTTGTGCGTAAAATCCAAATCGAATCAAATCTTAATTACCTTCCTTTGTGCTCCGCCAGACTTCGATGAGTGTTCTTTGGAGCCCAGCCCTTGCGATGAAAACGCTACTTGCAGCAACACAGATGGTTCTTATAGCTGCACTTGCAGACCAGGATTTTCTGGAAACGGGTCCATTTGCAAAGGTATGCAATAATGATTTTACGAAAATCTGACGCTTATGGCACAATTTCACTTACCATGGCTATAACATTAGAATAGATATTTACATGATAAAACTATGAAATTCTGTATTATGCCTATACACTACGAATTACAGTACAGTAAAATTGTCTAAGGGTTAAAATGCGGCAGAAGACGTTATTCCAGCAAAACTTTCCGGCACAAGGTGTTTCTAAAAGATTTGACTGTTGCTTATTTTTTAGAATGAGGTGGCGAATTTTTCGTCCTTACCTTTCTTGTGCTTGTCTTTATTGATGGACTTTTGCTTTTTATGTACAGCAATGTCCATCGCAACGTGGCTATCGAAAGTCCTCGCTGTGCATTACCTTGTATCTGGCTGTTCTCTGTAAATCACATAATGAAACGGGTTTTAAGGGAACTCTTTTACTGACCCATCCTTTCTTGGGAAATTGTAATCAACCAAAGCCAAACTAAGCTTGAATTAAAGACATCTTCAGAAACCACTTTATTATTATAATGCGTTCCTTTATCATGCCACCTCTAAGATATCGACGAGTGTTCTGCCAATCCCAGTCCTTGTGACGAGAACGCTGATTGCGCCAACAGTGATGGATCTTACAGCTGTACATGTAAAGGAGGATTCGCTGGAGATGGCATATCCTGTAGTGGTATGCAAACTTCTTTCCTATTTCTACTAGCTGTTCCTTTACAGACGAAGCAAATAAATAACTGGTCGCGTTAGAGGACGATCTATAAGTTACATTTCAAGTCAATCTTCACACGGACCAACTGGCGTAAGATTTGGACGCGTAACTCCGATATGTTTTGCATGAAACGATTGATATCACTGGAAATGGGACCGTGTGATTCACAACGATACAACCAGCACCATTGATAGAACTGGCCACGAGAGGTGATCAGAAAGCTATGAAATAATTATTCATTGTCGTTTCTTTTTCGTTCAGATATCGACGAATGTTCTGCGGATTCCAACCCTTGCGATGAAAACGCTGATTGCACAAACAATGAAGGTTCTTACAGCTGTACGTGTAAACAAGGATTTGATGGCGATGGCGTATCTTGTGAAGGTAAAAGCATTAATTAATTTCATTTAAAAGCATTCGTCCTAAGTCTTGACAAAATCCTTCCTCTGCTGGAAATTAAGCTTAATACACAATTTCCACTTCCATTACATCAGATTTCGACGAGTGCTCTTTAGAACCCAGTCCGTGTGACGACAACGCAGTTTGTACCAACACTGACGGTTCTTACAGCTGTACATGCAAACAAGGATTTACTGGAGATGGCGGCGCAGTCTGTGAAGGTTGGGGAGAATGTGGTCAAAAAAGCAATCCACTGCGCCCTCAAAACAATCCACTTTTTTCCAACACGTGTCACAAACCAGCCGCTTTCTTTCATCACACGTCATCATACATTTGAATGTCCTGTTCTTTCATTCTCGTGGCAGACTAGTTGGAACAGGATTACCCTTTACCTGCTCTAGACGAACTCTTCCAATCAAAATTCCACATCCTCACTTTTACAGCCTGTCGCTTATATTGTTTTTGGAGCGGTTCGTGATCGTTTCTTCTTTATCTCGATTCAGATATCGATGAGTGTTCTGCGGATTCAAGTCCGTGTGATGAAAATGCAGATTGCACGAACAATGAAGGTTCTTACAGCTGCACTTGTAAACAGGGATTTACTGGAAATGGAACGCTTTGTGAAGGTATACACGATGTTATTGTTAGACAAACACTATTTTAGCTATTTACAGAATTTAATCATTAACTAAGGCCCTATCTGTATACATTTTTTTTTACCCTAACCCTATCTGTATACATAATGCACGTGAATCAAATCATTTACTAGGTCGCCGCAAATCCATAAAATAGCTAATAATTCCATTTCGATCACATCAGAATTAGATGAGTGTTCTTCGGATCCCAGTCCATGTGATGAAAACGCCCTATGCACCAACAGCGACGGTTCTTACAGCTGTACTTGTAAACAAGGATTTACTGGAGATGGTACAGTTTGTGAAGGTACTTTTAAAAGACTGTACTCCAAATAATGATCAACATATAAAATATCCTAATTTGATCAATACGTCATCTTAAAGCCATATCATCGTGTTGACCATTCTCTAATAGCCAATGCACTTAAGAGGAAAGGGTTCCAATATCACCTTCAGGAATTAAAATGTTTTGAACTGTTCTGGAGTTTTCGCGACATTAATATACTTCCTTTCCGTCATATCAGATATCGATGAGTGTTCTGCGGATACCAGTCCATGCGATGAAAACGCTGATTGTACCAACAGTGACGGTTCTTATAGCTGTACTTGTAAACAAGGATTTACTGGAGATGGTGTAATCTGCACAGGTAGGTTATAGCACAGACTTGCTTCGATTAACTGAAGATGGATTCAAGATAGTAAGTCATGTTCCGGTAGGTATTACCCATGCATGCTTTCCCACTCCAGATTAAGTAAGGTGAAGTTGTACTTACAAAAAAGATTGGGGGCTCAGTCCAATAAACAAACTGATTATTTCTATTACGTATTACACCAGATATAGACGAGTGTTCTGAGGAATCGAGTGCATGCGCCGAAAACGCTGCTTGTACCAACAACGACGGGTCTTACAGTTGTACTTGTAATCAAGGTTTCACTGGAGATGGAACGACTTGTGAAGGTATTCTATGTTTCTCCAATGGTAATAACCCTCGTATTTCTCCTGATGACAACAATAGGTTGTAATACAGAACGAAAAAGAGCACCTAAGCGACAGGATATTCCTGGCAAAGTGTCTAAGTTAGGGGCAACTTAATATCGACTTGATTAAAAGACCAGGTTTCAGTGTTGAAGAAAAAAAACTACTCAATTGTGAGAGAAAAGAAGTAAAACATTCAGTGATGCAGTAACTTAATTTTAGCCGGTGGAAATTACTGCACTTACCAATTTAAATAACGAGTTGCTGAAAACTAAGGGTGCGTTTCTGACATCGAAAAGCGGATTCTGCACTTCTTTAATAAACAGATCAATCAAAATTAATCCAAGATCACTTGGATCATAGTACATCAAAGGAAACAAAAAATCCACTCTGGGAAAGGATTCTTCGGTTTCTTTCATGCACTGTGATCCAAGTGATCTTAGGTTAATTTGTATAGTAAAGAAACGCAAAACCCATTTTTGGATTTAAGAATCCAATCTTACCTTTTCCCAAGGAAACGCACCCTAAAATCGCTCGCATTTATTACCAAAATAGTAATCTTAGAGTCTTAAAGTTTTGCCAAATTTCCAATACTGAGTAGTGGCAAAACAACGTGTCGCAACATTAGAAAAGAGGGGAAATGTTTTAATCAAAGACTTCTCTGTCTAACATGCATAAATCATTGGGTCTTTTTCATCATACCAGATATCGATGAGTGTTCTGCCGATACTAGTCCTTGTGACGTGAACGCTGATTGTACCAACACTGACACTGACCGTTCTTATAGCTGTACTTGTAAACAGGGATTTACTGGAGACGGAACAATTTGTAAAGGTCTAAAGAGTCTTCGAGAAAAACTTCCGTCGTTGATGCTATATTAAGTTCTGACATGTGAGAACTATTTTTAAATTTTCCTTTTTCACTGCAGACATCGACGAATGTTCGGTGGATCCGAGTTCTTGTGACGAGAACGCTGACTGTACCAACAGTGACGGTTCTTACAGCTGTACTTGTAAACAAGGATTTACTGGAGATGGTGCAGTTTGTGAAGGTACTTATGAATTTCCAGAGATGGTTATCATGACTTCTGTCGGTTGTATTCCGTTCCTTTTGTTGTTTTTAAACTAAAAACATCCGTCAAGTATCCCTTTGTCACTCTGTTATCTCTTTGCACTTTACAATTTAACGTCTTTAACTCGCTATAAAAGGAAGTGTTTTTAAGCGTTTCCGTTTTAAGGTACGTTATTGGGCGCGTTTCATTGGATCACTTACCGTATTCCACTCTGCGCTATCGATAGAGCCTATCGATAGTCAATTAGCGTACCCAAATTCGCAATACGCGAATCAGGAGCCGTGTCCTGATATCCTCCGATATAAAGTCACTATTACTTGTACGGGTTTGGGTACAGAAAATACCTAATCGTGCCTTTTGGTACACTTCGGCGGCATTTCAGGTTCATTTGCTCTCGCCATGTGTATTTTGGCTAACCTACGCCTTTCCAAAATACAAACCGACTCGACCAGACTAGGCTGATATGTCGCCATAGCCTATCAAAAAGGTGGGCTACTTTAATTCAAAAATATGCGTATTGTTAACAACAATTTCTGCTCTTCGTCAAATCAGACATCGATGAATGTTCTGCGGTTTCCAGTCCTTGCGATGAGAACGCGAATTGCACCAACACTGACGGTTCTTACAGCTGTAATTGTAAAAAAGGATTTGATGGGGATGGCCTAACCTGTAAAGGTACATACACCAGGAAATATTAATGGAATTTTTTTAACAGATAATCTCTCTTGAGTGTTGAAAAAGTGTTTGCACTTGAACTTTAGTCAATGATTTCCATTGCCATCGCGTTAGATTTTGATGAGTGTTCTGTAGAGCCCAGTCCGTACAACAAGAATCCTAATTGAACCAACAGCGGACTTTTTTCAGTTGTATTTGTAAACAAGGATTTGCTGGAAATGGCCGCGCTGTTTGTGAAGGTGTAGGGGTATAAGCGTGAAAAGTAATCCACTGCGCCTTCATCACAGTCAAGTGAAGGCTGCTCAGTTTTGTTTTGTTGTTTGTTTTGTTGTTTTGTTTTTCGTTGTTCATTCATTTCCATCACACTGGATCAATCTGTTGTCCAGTTACCTTTACCTTCGCTCCACGAACGTTCTTTCTGGGACTTGGATTTCTGTTGTTCCATAGTTGCGACGTAATAAACATCACATCTTTCTCGTTCTTGATTATGACAAACAGTTTATACGTCTCTTACACCTGAAAAGTGCATTGAAGCCTTTGAGAAAAGGAACTGTACTGTGCAAATTAAAATTTAGATTTTCAAGGATGGCTCCTTTTTTCCTCAACAACAGATATAGACGAGTGTTCTGCTGATTCCAACCCATGTGACGAGAACGCTGATTGTACCAACAGTGACGGTTCTTACAGCTGTACTTGTAAACAAGGATTTACTGGAGATGGCACAACTTGTGAAGGTAAGCGCGCCGAATATGTAGCAAATCCACTCTATTGAGTCCATTGCAGATTAGCGTTACTATTTTGGCAAAATCTACATTGTATTGCTTGTACCTTGGAGCGCCCTACATTATGATTTAGGGCTTCTCACTTGACCTGGTGCGTGGGACTTACAACCTATAGTGCACTAAGTCACAATAACATCTTTTTATTCCGTCAGATATCGATGAGTGCTCCGCAGATTCCAGTCCATGTGACGAGAACGCGGACTGCACCAACAGTGACGGTTCTTATAGCTGCACTTGCAAACAAGGGTTTGATGGAGATGGTACAACTTGCGAAGGTATAGGCATGTAGGACTGCTGTTGAAAAAAATATGCTTGCGCTTAAACCAGAATTAAAAGAGGTTTGTGTTGTACTTGAAAGGTAGTAAATGATTTTCCTTTCTTACATCAGATTTCGATGAGTGTTCTTTAGAACCTAGTCCTTGCGACGAAAATGCTGATTGCACCAACAGTGACGGTTCTTACAGCTGTACCTGTAAACAGGGATTTACTGGAAATGGTGCAATCTGTGAAGGTGTGCGAATGTGAAAATGCGTCTTCATCACGCGCAGCATATCCAAATTATGTCGCGTTCTACATGAAATTCAGCACCAATTTTAATTTCTAGCGTCTCTTTTATATAAAATATTCGTCGACCGATCTTAATGAATCAAATGTCTGTCCACCACGCCGACAATGTGCTGAATCAACTCAACCCATCTCACTGAACGGAAAGGCACACTCTTTGGAAACACAGAACAAAATTTGGTTGATGTATTTCTTTTCAGATGTTGACGAGTGTTCTGCAGATTCCAACCCGTGTGACGATAACGCCGACTGTTCTAATACCGAGGGTTCCTACAGCTGTAGGTGCAAATTAGGGTTTACTGGAGATGGAACAACTTGCAAAGGTAGTTAATATTATACGTAAAGGTAATTGTGGGAATGCTTCTTCTGTATTTTGGTAAGCAATTCTGACAAAGCTGACGCAAGAAGGATCGTTTGTAGGCATCGCAGGTTTTTATTAGCTCGTCAATGTAGTAGTTTTCTTTGTTCAAAAGTTTAGTTCACTGGCCAAGAAGGTCTGGGAAGGCTACGACTCGCGCGATCACAAAAGGAGTTGCCATAAGTCTTCCCCTGTACTGCACGTGAAATGGATCTTCAGACATGGTTGTGGTCGTTCTAAACAAACGTACTTAGTGGCTTGCAAACTTTAAAATACCGCAGTTTGGTTGAAAACAATCCATACTCGATTTTGCTTATCACATCAGATATAGATGAGTGTTCTGCGGATTCCAGTCCGTGTGACGAGAACGCTGATTGTACGAACACTGACGGTTCTTATAGCTGTACTTGTAAACAAGGATTCGATGGAGATGGAATATCTTGTAAAGGTACTTACATGCGACAATGTTCTCGAACACTATCAGTTTGAAACTGGAAATCTCCCTCCTTGAACTCAATCCTTGTGATGGAAACTTTGATTGTATGTATAAATTGTTGCGTCTTTTCTTCATGTCAGATTTCGATGAGTGTTCATTAGAATCCAGTCCTTGTGACGAAAATGCTGATTGCACCAATACTGACGGTTCTTACAGCTGTACTTGTAAACAAGGATTTACTGGAAATGGTTCAATTTGTGAAGGTGTGCGAACGTGAAAAACTATTTACAGCTTCTTCATCACGCACAGCGTATCCAGATTATGTCGCGTTCCACATGAAACTAAACGTCATTTTCATTTGTATCGTCTCTTTTGTCTAAAACATTCGTCGACCGTTCTTAATGAATCAAACGTCTATCCACCACGCCGACAATATGCTCAGTCAGCTTTCTTTCGTGCCACACGAATTCTGAAATGTCTATGAAGTCCTTCGAATGCCTTTATACGCTTTGTTGATGCTAAGACGCAGAACGTTACAAAGCGACCCAATGTCATCACTTTCTTTACTCTTTCATCGGGGCATCGATAGGGTACGTCCACTGTTCTCACTGAATCGAAAGGCACATTTTTGGGAAACACAGAACAACATTTGGTTGATTTATTTCTTGTCAGATGTTGACGAGTGTTCTGCAGATTCCAAACCGTGTGATGAAAACGCCGACTGTTCTAATACCGAAGGATCCTACAGCTGTAGGTGCAAATTAGGGTTCAGCGGAGATGGAACAAGTTGCCAAGGTAGTTAATACTTCACAATTCGCAAAGCAGTTTCTCTTGGCGCTAACGTACATGTAATTTTGGGAGTGGGAGTATTCCTATTGTATTTTCGTAAGGTGTTCCTTCAAAGAAGACACAAGAACGACCGTTTGTAGCAATTGCATGTTTCTATCCGCCCGTCAAGTTAGTTGTTGTCTGTGTCCAAAGCTTCATTTCACCGGCCGAGAAGATCTGAGAAGGCTACGACTCACGCGATCACAAAAGCAGTTGCCATAAGTCTTCCGCTGTACTGCGCGTGAAATGGGTCTTCGGACATGGTTGTGGTTGTTGTCGTTCTTGTTGTTGCTGTTGCTGTTGTTAGTGTTGTTGATGGTTGCTCTTAACGATTTGCTCAAAATTGGGCACAATGGTACTAAACAAACGTACTTAATGGCTCGCAAACGTTACCGCAGTTTGGTCGAAAACAATCCGTACGCGATTTTGCTTATCACATCAGATATCGATGAGTGTTCTGCGGATTCCAGTCCGTGCAACGAGAACGCTGATTGTACCAACACTGACGGTTCTTATAGCTGTACTTGTAAACAAGGATTCGATGGAGACGGACTATCTTGTAAAGGTACTACATGCGACAATGTTCTTGAACTCTATTAGTTTGAAACTGGAAATCTCCATTCCTTGTGATGAAAATTCTGATTATATGTTTACATTGTTGCGTCTTTTCATCATGCCAGATTTCGATGAGTGTTCATTAGAACCCAGTCCTTGTGACGAAAATGCTGATTGCACCAACACTGACGGTTCTTACAGCTGTACATGTAAACAAGGATTTACTGGGAATGGTTCAATTTGTGAAGGTGTGCGAACGTGAAACACTATCCACCACTTCAATTCTTCATCACGCACAGCGTATCCATATTGTGTCGCGTTCTACGTTAAACTTAATGTCACTTTTATTTCTATTGTCTCTTTTTGTCTAAAATATTCGTCGACAGTTCTTAGTGAATCAAACGTCTATCCACCACGTCGACAACGTGCTCAGGCAACTTTCTTTCGTGCCACACGAGTTCTGAAGTGTCTTTGAAGTCCTTCGAATATCTTTATACGCTTTGTTGATGCTAAGAAGCAGAACGTTACAAACCGACCCAATGCCATCATTTTCTATACTCTTTCATCGGAGCATCCATAGGGTACGTTCACTGTTCTCACTAAATCGAAAGGCACACTTTTGGGAAACACAGAACAACATTTGGTTGATTTATTTCTTGTCAGATGTTGACGAGTGTTCTGCAGATTCCAAACCGTGTGATGAAAACGCCGACTGTTCTAATACCGAAGGGTCCTACAGCTGTAGGTGCAAACTAGGGTTCAGTGGCGACGGAACAACTTGCCAAGGTAGTTGATACTTCACAATTCGCAAAGCAGTTTCTCTTGGCGCTAACATACATGTAATTTTGGGAGTGGGAGTGTTGCTATTGTATTTTCGTAAGGTGTTCGTTGAAAGGAGACACAAGAAGAACCGTTTGTAGGAATCGCATGTTTCTATCCGCCCGTCAATTTGCTAAAATTGGGCACAATGGTACTAGACAAACGTACTTAATGGCTTGCAAGCGTTAGAATATCGCAGTTTGGTCGAAAACAACATACTGGATTTTGCTTATCACATCAGATATCGATGAGTGTTCTGCGGATTCCAGTCCATGTGACGAGAACGCGGACTGCACAAACACTGACGGTTCTTATAGCTGTACTTGTAAACAAGGATTCGATGGAGATGGAATATCTTGTAAAGGTACTTACATGCGAAAACATTCTTGAACACTATCAGTTTGAAACTGGAAAACATCCTTGTTGAACTTGAACATTCATGTACTGACTAATTTTACAGATTTCGACGAGTGTTCGTTGGAACCCAGTCCTTGTGACGAAAACTCTGACTGCGGCAATAGTGAAGGGTCTTATAGCTGCACTTGCAAAACAGGATTTACCGGAAATGGTGCAATTTGTGAAGGTGTGCGAAATTAAAAAACTATCCACTTCGCCTTTACAATTTCACATAAAAATAGACGCTACCATTTCTTTTCTATCGCTTCACGTATCGCTGAGGACTTCCTCCACCGTTCTTCGACGATCAGGATCCAATCATTATTCATATGAAAATGCGCAGTGTGTCTATATGTGACAAGGATATGGATCCACCGCTTCTTCATTGAGCACAGTCAACCTAAACAATACACAGGGTTTTCATGAATAGAATATCTTTTTTTCATGATGCAAGTACAGGCAAACCTCTCTACAACGGCTATTCTAGAGACAGAGCACTAGCCATTGTGGAGAGGTAGAGCAAATCTCTAGACTGGGACGAGAATATGTAGCCGTTGTGGGGAGGTGGCCGTTAGTATAGGTTCGATCATATTTCATCCTTAACTACGATGCAGAATCTTTTCAGCAACTATCCAGCACAGCCAACTTACTTTAAGCACCGTGGACCCAGCTGCTCAAAGTGTTAATAACGGTACCAGCTTTTAAAAAGTGACTTATCCAATGGATGGCGCTATCCATCTTTTGAACAACTAGGGCCTAGATTTTACAAGGGAACATCATATTTTCTCGTTCTCATCATTACATCGACATGGTGCGTCCACCATACGTCGCGACTCATTAAACCTAAACGGAATTACTTTGACGTGAAGGCCATTACCTCGCCAGCTTCAATGCAGCGGCAACTGGATGACGCTTTTCGCTTTTCACTACGCGGGCACAACGATACTCAATGTGACAAATTAAATGTGTTAATTTACTTTATTTTTATCTCTCTAGATATTGACGAGTGTTCTGCGGATCCCAGTCCATGTGACGAAAACGCTGACTGTTCTAATTCTAAGGGCTCCTACAGCTGTACGTGTAGAACAGGATTCACAGGAGATGGAAAAACTTGTCAAGGTATACTTTTATACTTAACATTACAAAAGTTTGTGGCGGAAAAGGAATAAAATAGGAAGTGTAAAGCCGTGAGGCCCACTCTTGTCACGTTACTACAAGAAAACTATAGCAGAGAGGTTAGAGAGGGCTCCACTGAAGTCAACTATTTTTCTTCATGTGGAGATTTCGACAAGAGTGAGGTGTATAGATGGATGTAAGGTCGGGATGACCCTCCACTGCATGAAAGACATAGAGACATAGAGTGTTGTGAATATTTTTTACATATATTCCAGATATCGACGAGTGCTCTGCAGAGTCCGCTCCGTGTGATGAAAAGGCTGAATGCACGAACAGTGACGGCTCGTTCAGTTGCTTGTGTAAACAAGGGTTCACCGGAGACGGAAAAACATGTCAAGGTACTTCACCAATTCTTTAGGTTGGCATTACTTTACCATGTTTAATCAGGAGCTAGAAAATGGAGAATCGGTTTTTTGATTACCTTCGAAAGTACAGTTTTATTGCCCTTTTTAGTATCAAAAGCAAATTAACAATTTCGGGCGTGCAATTACAAAAAACAAAAAACAACTGGAAGGTAAATTTTACGTGCGAACTGGTTCCATTATAAAGGCAGGAAAACGTTCATAAGCCAACAGTGAACTATTGATTTTGGGCTCCTAGTGCAAGAAATGCAGATGTGTCTGCGGCACAAATCTGTAGATGGTCCACTCAAACATAACGTCTTTAATCATTGATTCCATTCTATTTTATGTAGAAATAGCAGTTACTCCAAAGATCGATCTTGCTGTTATCATGGGTGCCTTATCTAATCCAACGTTGAACACAATGAAGGATGCTACTAAAGTCATCATTGACCAATACGGAACCAAACATACGCGTTACTCTTTAATAACATGTGGAAGAGAAGCCAGCACTAAAATCGACTTCACTGATGGTTTTAAAACCGCACAAGACTTTAAGAACGCTGTTAACGCTGTGCAAAGACCTGAAGGATCCCCAGACTTGAAGAAAGCTCTTGATCAAGCCATGAAGCTCTTCGAAGATGCTCCCCCGCGGCCTGATGCGAACAAAATCTTGGTAGTTTTGATTGACCAGAAATCAGTGAATTATCCTCAAGTGCTGTCGGCCAGTGCAAAAAGCCTGCAAGACAAGAATATCCTTGTTCTGCCAATAGCATTTGGCTCACTCGCTGACTTGGATGAGCTTACAAGACTCGCTCCAAGTAAAGGAGTTGTTATTCAAATTGACGGTGACGAGGATGGAGCTGCTATTGCTCAGAAGATCATGAACGATGGCGTGAAAGGTAAGTACTCGTTGTTGCTGTTTAGTGTTGTGGTTCTTGGTGCCGCCATTCTTAGTTATCTGATGCTGCAGTCGTTGTCGTCGTTGTTACTATTATTCTTGTTGTTTGGCATTGTCACCTTTACACCGCACTCACTTCGTCTATTCCTATTGGCTGCCAGTGTACTAATTCACAAGTGTCGACCACTTGCTTAGATAGCTTCGAACATAATGTACCTTCACGATTGAAGTGATCCATTTCAACGAGTAAGACCAATCCACTAGCTTTGCTTTAATTTACAGTAAAACAATAATTGCGTTCGGTTTTATCGTTTCCATGCTCAATGTCTGTGTTGGTGATATTAGCATTGCCTTATGTTGGGTATGTGCAGGGATCCCAGAGCAACTTTCGCATCATATAACCGTGACTAGAGGTTTTATATAACGTTAAATAATCTTTTAAAGGTAGCTTAATTTAACTACACACTGCAAAGAATTTGCTTAGTCGCTGTACATGTGTCCATGAATACAGCCTGTGTCAATTAGATATTTTTTTATTATTATTTAATCATAGCAACACTTACATGACTCAAACTTATATTACATGTCATTACTTACTTACAATTTTCTTAGGTCTGAATTTATAACAATGTTAAAAGCAAAAGGCTTTTTTTTTTCTTTTTTATGATAAACAATCTTTTTGCATTATTTCTCTATATACAGGACATTAATTTTTTTTGCAACATACAACGTAATAACTAAGTTGAAAATATATGAATAAAAAAGAAAGAAATACTGCTTATAAAGTTATTGATAATTATTTACTTTTAATTAAATTTAAATTAAGTACCTCAAACACTTCCCATTTCTTTTAAACTGGCTGATCTTATTTGCCTTAAAAGCTATGTATTTTTCTGTTTCATATTTGATTTCCGAAATTCTTTTGAAATGGTTGAAGATGGGATTAATTCCTTTACACCTACAGGTCCACAGATATGTTTTTCCTAGAATTGCTATATAGTTAATCAAATCCATTCCCTCCTTCAGAATACCTATCATAATGTCACGTACCGAGAGGCATATCAATCAGATATGGTTTTGCTCACAGGTTCTGATGAATGCGCGCAGTGTAGCGAGAACTCAGTTTGTCTCAGCAAGAATGGAGGCTTTATATGCTCATGTAAAATGGGATACGCAGGCAACGGTTTTAGTTGTGAAGGTAAGACTTAATGGTGTTCATCTTCGCTGTGTTAGGGCGAGCGTAGTACAGTAGAGAAAGGAGTCAAAATGATCGAGTGGTCGCAGGATGCTAAGCTTTAAGTGTGGTGTACCCGAGTTGTCTTCCAGGTCCTCGGCCGCACATCTAAAACCAGGGAACTGGTCTGCTTCCTGGTCGATGAGATTCCTAAACATGCTTTGTCCATCTGCGATATTTATTTCATTCTTTGTTCAAATTGGCCGTAAAAATTTCCTTTGCGTAGAGGTCAATAAAGATGTTTGACATTTTTATAGATATATTTGTTTGAGCCAAACGAATTAATGAACGCGTCTTTCCTGTTTCGCAGATGTCGACGAATGTGAACTGGGAACGGATATTTGTAACGGGAATGCGTTTTGCGTAAATAATGTTGGTTTGTACGACTGCTCTTGTATGGACGGATATACGGGAGATGGCTTCGACTGTCGAGGTAAAAGAATTCTTTACGACTGGTAATAACTGCGGATACACCCCTTTGTTCGTTTGTTTGTTTGTTTTCATGGGAAGTGAGATTAAGGTAAAGCCGGTACTTAACTCACATAACTTCCATCTCTCTGCCCCCTCTCCAACCCCCTTCCAGTCAGATGCTAGTCCATCGTATTTTTACCCCTCGGCATTTTGTCGCGTTGTCTTAACAAGTCGATGAGCATTTGTCCATACATTCGAGGAGGGACGTGTCTCACGCTCGACCACAACAAACAAGGTCAAGGTTAGGGCCAGAATGCAGTACAGAAATCATGAAACCACAGGGCCTGTCTTTACAAACAGTGAAACCGTTCAAAGGTATGCATTACAAAGAGTAATAGAACAAATAGAGGCACTCTTTAGAGGTGCGCAATGAATCCAAATGGAATTTTTCAAGCCCTGTTTCTACAGATTTGTGGTAATTATATGGTCAAATTTCCTTTTTTCAGAAACGGAAGAGACTGTTGGAGCAACTGGAGGGTGGAAAGGTTAGCTGTTATGATAAGTGTCGTCTGTTATTATAAATTGTAGCTCACATTAGCATGTTTCTTTAAGTTGTATTTGAAACGTCACTTTTTCCCCTTGAAGTCGTCAACGAGCATTTGGCAATATCTTGCGGAAAGATGCTCATCCAAGTGGTACTGAGCAAGGCATTCCTAATGGGCATGCGCAGGACTGACGTGCGCCTTAACGACCCAAGGTGTCTTCCCAAGGATAACGGGACGCACTTCCTGTTTGAGACTAACCTTACATCGTGCGGTACTAAGATGGTGGTTACGGACAATGCGTTTATTTACGAGAACACGATTCAAGAGAGGCCGACAGAGGGCATCATTACGAGGATGGCAGACGTTGACATTCCATTTAGGTAATGTTTAATGTGTAATTTTCAATGACCAGTGACGAAGTGCTAGAATATTTTTTGGGGGAAGGGTTATTCAATCTAAAATCAACTGCTGTTATGTATTGCAAATTTCAGGTGCTGTTACCTCAAGGAAGTTCAAGCAAGCGCCATTCAGTTGGAAACCAATAGGAAAATAATCCGAGGCAACGCCTCAGATATCGGAATGTTCGATATTAACCTGGGTGTGTTTAAAGATGACGCCTACACTCGTCCCTATGGTGACCAAAGCTTCCCTATCGGCGTTAGAGTTAATGAACGAATTTTCCTTCAACTAAGTGTGGACTCTAAAGATCCTCGTTTGGCTGTGCAGGCGAAACGTTGTCACGCCACCCCTGATCCTAATCCGAACAGTACCCTACAATACGATCTGATTCTAAACGGGTGAGTATGTCACGCAACACCCAGACTTTTCTCCTCCCCAGCTTTTGCAGTCAACACCGTGATCTAATCCGTTTCTGGTAGTCTGTCCACACACCCTCTATTTTATCTGAGTTCGTCTACATCGCAAGCAAAATTATTAACCGCAGAGGATTTGAAAAAGCCCGAACTCAAAGGGGTGGCCCTGGAGAAAGACAAAAATAGAGGATTTGTGGAATTCTTTTGAGAAACTGAATTCTCTTTTCTTCTAGTAACCTGCGAGCAGGCTCACCTTTGAGTCACGCGCGCGAGTGGCGAAGAGCAACGCGATCCGGCGAGAAGGAGTCTGGTGAAGAGGCGCTCGATTTCGGGCACGCGGCAAGGCCGCGCGCGCTTGTGCTTCAAGTGTTCCTCCAGAAACATAAATTTCCCATTGGCTAAAGGGCGATTAACATTTCATCATCATGTCAAGGTACATCATGCACGCGGCATGCGATTGAAAGCGATTGAAGTCACTTCATATAGAATCAGTTGCCGCCAGATTTGCCAAATATGACCGTGATGTTACACTATCGATCTCCCCACGAGATCGATATGTGAAAACTAGTCCTCGATTTTGTCTTCTGGAGCATGAGGGATATACAACTAATCCTAGCTTATACATTACCGCAGAAATGAAGGGATTGGAGCAATTAAATGAAGACGCTAAAATCGCAGTAATCAGCGTCACATAAATGGCGTAACGCAAATTAACGAAATGAGTAATGCACATTTGCGCTGTAGCATCTGACACAGACCTGGGCCCTCAAAGTATCTGACAGAGACCTTGGGCCCTTAACCAGGAGACCAACTCGAGCACTAATCCTCGCTTGCAATCTTTGGTTACTGGAGTAACCAAAATCGGGGCTTCTGCCGGGAAGAGCCCCGATTTTGGTCTATTTTGGTCCATTGTTTCGTCCCATTTCTAAAATGGCAGTCTAATCCGTTCGTTAATTGTTTCTCTTCACAGTTGTCCCCAGGACTCCACGGTTCAGTATCACCATAATGGAGGAGTACAAGGCCTTCATCGTTTTAGTCTTCAAACGTTCAAGTTTGTTAACACACCTGACCCGTTTGTGTACATCCACTGCAAGGTAACGCAAGCATTTAGCAATCGCTACTTGATTGTTCTGTGGCTATTAAAATTCGACGAACTAAATTTTTGTTCCTTGCTACTGTCAGGTCTTGAAATCGTTTATTCTTATTGTGCTTCCTTTATTTATTTGTTGATTTGCTTGTTTGTTTTTCCAGTGTCCCTTCTTTGTCTGTGTGAACATAATTTGTAAACTGTTTCGCATCATTGAACGAAAGGGATGAAAGAACCATATGCAGTGTCCGACCTTACCTCGTATATCTTCGTTTTTGTTTGTTTCTTAATTAGTTGGCCTGTTTTCCGGTCTGTCCGTTTGTCCGTCCGTCTTATATCACACCCGTTTCAAACACTGCTTTTTCTTCCCTAGGCCATCGTTTGCAATTCTTCAGATCCAAATTCTGAGTGCTTTAAAAATTGCGACCTGCTTCCGAGGAGTCGTCATCGCAGAGCCCTCCCCTACAGTGCGCCTGTGCATACGACGTTACTCAGCCATGGCCCGATTTGGTTGACGAACTTCGAGGAAATTAAAGGTATGGTCTAGACTCTTTGAAGAGACATATATCTAGCATCTTATTGTGAAACAACTGTAGTCTAAGTCTATTTGAAACGGAGGTTTCACTCTGAAAACGCATCGAATGCTTTCCGTCCACAATACGCTGGAGGAATTTGAAAATGCCACAGTAACCGGTCATTTTGGATTTGTATTTGAGGAAAACTCAGGCAGGGAAATCACGTGATTATCGTGACGTCACCGTTATCGAAAAGCTCCGTTGTCAAAATGTTTTCCGTCCAGACTAAAACGCAAAGCCGGCGTTTTCAAATTCTTCCGGTTTTGAGAGCGTTTTCGAAAAGCTCCGTTTTCGTGACGGATTAGTGTGGACGGTAGACCTAACTGTAGAAATAAAGCGGCGATTTCAAATTTCTCCGGCGTAGTGTGAACGCTGCCTAAGAAAGTAGACAAATGCATGTCTATGCAACAAGTCAAATCTTTGTTTCCCTTTTATTTTTGTCCTTCAGATTCCGCGCCAAGACAAGATCCCCTGATTGGAGTGTCTGTAGTCATGGGACTTCTCGCTCTGCTCTGTATTGTGGTGTTTGCAGTTGTTCGTCGTAGAATGATCACGAGCAACACACAAGGAACATCGGCGGATGTTTGACGAGGAAACAAGACAATGAATAATTATATTATTTCCCTAAATTATAATGTTAAAGAAAGTGGCAAGAATAATCTATGGCCGCGCTAAGATAGGGGATTTATATTCTAGTGTTTACGTCCTTTACTCCTAAGAGTTGCCAAGTTCTTTCAAAATCGGCAAAAATTTTATTGTGCTAATGATAATCAAAAACATGCGATGTCATATGAAAGTACTGTCCAGTAGCTTTCATTTGAATGGTCGCACACAGTGGTTTCATCTACAAACGCAAAAGTTAAAACCACCTTGTACAGCACCGTAAACAGCACTTTATGACAGCGCTGGTCATTCGAATGGTGATCACACACTTGGCTTGAAAGTTAGAACTGCTTAAATTGACTCCGAAGAAGGCCGACTCGAGGAGTGAAGTAGCTAAACACGAAAAATTGAATTCCTTATCACCAAATGCTCGTGCTTAAAGAAGACAAAAGTAACAAGTTTTCAGGAGATACAGATGACTTTCAAGTGGACCAGGACCGCTTGTGTGGCGGGCTTGACTACAATGATTGTCATCGGTGAAATTACCTATAGGCGAGAGGGTACTGGGAACAAGAAATATTTTCATTCATAAGTTAAACTGTATCCGGGATTTTAGTTAGAAATGCTGCTAAGCAACAAGAAGTGCCCGCGTGGTGCCACGCTGACGGGACAGCTTCTGGTGTGCTCATAAGTGCTCGTGCTATCAGAAACTCGTCGACCGATTTTATGGAGATTTCCCATAAAGCGCCTTTTTTACCCTAACAAGTTAGGGTACTAGGGTACTTGGTGCTAGATTTAAAAACTTGGCAGAGTTTCCTCTAATATCCGGCCTTTTTTTAGCAGGTGAGCGAAATCTTGAAGGGACCGGGATTATTTCTTTGCATTCAAAAATAGATTGCTTAAACCTCTGAATGCACTCGCTCTGTTTATTTTGAAGTAAAATGTTCTCTCACAGGATACTTATTAGCTATTTTTGTAGTAATTTAAAGAAACGACGCAAAAAGTTAAATTAGAAGCTTAGAGCTTTAGAATTGGGTTTTAGCAAAATGTAGAGGATTTCGTATTGCTGTTTTATATATTTAAGAATAAAAGAAAGCAGTCAAACAGGATTCAGAGATCTAGTAAACTGCTGTTTCTTCTCTCTGTATGCTGCGAGATGAATGTAAAATAAAGGGTAGTGCTTAAGTCAATTTGTGGGTGTCTACTCACTGTAAAATTATTTGCATTAAGTGATAGGAAAATGGAGATATATCTGATTGGTATTTCAAATAGGCCAATTTCGATACATTAAAATTCTCTAACTTGGCTCCGATAAAACAAAGAAATCGCATCGACGACAAGGGATGAAAAATTAATTTATTTTGTTCTGTTCCCCTAAGCCTCGGAGCCAAGTTAAAAATGTTATTTTAAAATTGGCCTATAAGAGCGCGGGCTCAGTTTGTTCCTCAGGGCTTTACTCTTGTGTTGCTGCCTCATTCCCCAAGCGCCGTCAAATTTCATAAGCGAAGATTGGGCACAGAGAACTTGAGGCGTAGTGTTAAAGATACCTGGGTAGGAGGCAACTTGTGCATCATGTTGTAATGAGGTATTGGCTCTCTTTTCACACTGGTGGTCAGAGTTTGAGCGCCAAATAAGGTGTCGCCTGCGAGCTCTCTCTCTCCTTCACTTCCCTCCAACCCCCTCCCTACCCTGGGAGCTGCCAAGAGACCTTGCTCGCAGGGTAAAGGTGACGGCTACTCCAGATCAGTGAAAATTGGCATTTTTCAATATTTGCGCGTTGCAAAACTCTGCCGCAATAACCGCAGAAAAATGGTTTACTGGGACGGAATACTGCCTCCCTCACTCCATCCCTCCTCGCTGACATTCAGCAACCGACCAGAAAAAGTCAGAATAGAGCGTTTTCATTCAGTGGCTAGCACCCATGTAAATTTATTGGAGCCAAAAGAAGTGTTTATATAACAAAAGAGTTCAACTCCCACAGGATTGGTTTGGTACACCAACATGGCCACCGTTTCTTTGTTTTGGAACACCAATATGGCTGCCGCGACGTCATTTCAAAACGCTCTATTACGAGTGAAGTAAGCAATTATTTTACATTTATTCCAGGGAACCAGGGAGATCCCAGCAGAATGTTTCTCTGCACTTATTTTATTGTGCGTATCTTTTTTAAATCATATGCGTAAAATTTATTGTACATAGTATTTAAATCAATTTATAGCAAAATTGAATCATGAATGAAATCGATTACTAACTGAAAAAAAAAAACATATAAATTTCCTTTAGCAGAAAAAGGAATTCACGTCTTATTCACTGATCTGAATTGTAATGTTGTATTGTATAACTGTCTTGCAGGGTAAGAACTACCTCTCTTGAAAACAACTTCAAATTCGCCGCGAAATGGTGCGAAATGACATGATAAGGGCAGGACCAGCCCAGCCCAATACAATGTTTTACACACTGACCGACAAGGAAAATGTTATACTCTCCACGTGACAAAACCTTGTCACCTAAATTTCCGTATAGTTTATATCAGCATAAAAACACCTCCCGAATTACAAAATTAAGAATAAAAAGCAGCGATATTAAAGAATGACGTGCATATGAGACCTTCACACGTACCTTCACTATATAATGAACTCACATAATGTACTTTATTTGAATTTGGGAATGATGGCATGGAGCCGTCGAAACGCACTATATAATGAACTCACATAATGTACTTTATTTGAATTTGGGAATGATGGC
>Ga0126339_10000369_pt1 | contig 23782 bp, 21 predicted proteins | sample OrbTmetagenome_2_FD_92532 | JGI IMG/M metagenome (GOLD analysis project Ga0126339, IMG submission 92532) | Coral microbial communities from Petempiche,Puerto Morelos, Mexico - Orbicella T R C metagenome | ecosystem: Host-associated > Invertebrates > Cnidaria > Coral | place: Petempiche,Puerto...
ATAATATCATTAGCATCTAATTTAGATTCTCCTAAGATACTGACTAAATTTCTTTTAATTGTGTATGTTAAACTAATACCACCAGTAATTATTTTTCTACCACTAAACTCAAACCAAGATTTATTTTTTAAATAATCAAAGAATTTTCTATAAATCAAACCTTCAGTTTTTCCAACTTCATTTATAGGTACTTTTTCATTTTCAAACATATCATCATCTTTATCAAATAAGAAGAAATCAAAGTTGTTATTATTATCAAAAAAATCAGTAAAAGTTTTTTCCTTGAAATTGATTGTATTTCCATTATAAATTAAATTAATTGTGAAACTTTCACCTGATAATATTTCTGTTCCTTGATTTTTATCTAAATTATTTATTGAAATGATTTGAAAAGAAGGGTATTCAATTTTTACACTTTTTATTTTTTCAAAACCACCTATTAGATTTATTTTAGTAACCTTTGAAGTTTCGTTATCATATTCAGGTTCTAACTGAGCAAACCCTGAAAAAAATTGTTTATTGAATTTTCTAACAAATACACGAGAATTTGAAACATATTTAAAATCATCTCTTTTAATAAAAGTCACGTGTCCTTTTTCTCCTCCATACTCGTTGAATTTTAAAACTAAATCTTCTATATAAGAGTAAGGAGAAGAAAGGTTCATTTTCATAAACAAACCTCCTGTATAACCACCAATGGAAACATTATCACCTTGTATTTTATCTATCAATTTTTTATTTTGAACTACAAAATTCCAATATTGAGACATAAGATAACGATTGAAATAATTATTACCCATAAAGGAGTTATTTATAAGTATGTCTATTGATAAAACTTCCAAAGGTTTTAAATATTCAAAAAACCAAAACAATTCTTTTTTGTCTAAATCAATAAGAGTGGTTTTTATTCCTTCATATTTTGTATTTATATTATAAGAAGAGAAACCGAGTTTATTGTTAGGAATAGCTGGGAATGAATAATATGTTCTGTCTCCGTCTTTTGTGTAAGACCAGTTGTCTTTTCCTTTTTTATTGAATATTGACATTGTTTTATTTTTCTATTTTGATATTTTTTGTTATATCGCTATCTATATTAACTATATAATTACCAAACACAACCAAACTATATAATATATTATCTCTCCACTCATCTCTATCATTGTCCACATTGAAAGAGTATAAATTTATTTGCCAAACAGATTTATCTGCCACATTATTATAACCATAATCAAAAGAAGATTGATCATAGTCAACATAAGTATTTTCAGGTGATGTTAGTGGATTTGATCTTGCTTGTTTTTTGTGTATATAAGAATTAGATTGAGTTTTAGGAGAAGATTGAAAACTAACACCTGTTATATCATATTCATAATTAGAATTAATATCTAATTTTATATACTTTAAATTATTTTTTAAAGCATTAGGTTCTAAATCGTATGCAATTCTTGTAATATTATCATCTTTTTTTTCAAATAATTTATCAACTTTAAGTTCTAAATTTATACCAGATGTAGAACTATTTTCAATAACAGTAAAAGTACAACTATATAAAATTTTAGGATAAGTGAGTATTTGTTCTTGTAAAGATTTAACAGCACTTTTTAAGATTTGTATATTATTTTTATACATTCCATCTATTTCATAATTATTTTTATCTATACCAACAAACTTTTTAATATTACTATCAACAATCTCATTTATAGTTTCATAAACAAGAGTCTTATTATTATTTACAGAATTGACAGTCCCAACAGGAATATATTCAACCACCAAATATTCACCAACATTTAAAGTAGTAATAACTAAACCACTTTTCAATATATAATCTAAAAAAACTTGTTTATCAGTGGAAGGTTCGTCAGTTACTATATCCATATTAATCCAATTATCTTCTATATCTACATTTTTTTTTGCACCATCATCTAATTTATAAACTTTAGTAGTTTCTAAATCTTGGACACCTAACAACATTCTAATACCTCTTCTACCATTTCCTAAATCTTCTACTCTATGGACTTCACCAGTTATTGTAGTAGATTTTGTAGATTGAAGTTGTTTATCAATCGGGTCATAAACCCAATCCATGAAATAATTTTTTAATTTTAACCTTGTGTTTGTTATTTTCTTTTTTCCAAATACAACAATAGTTGTTTCATCATATATAGGATTACCATTAGTTCCTATTGTTAAATCTGTTTGAGTTCCATCATTAGCCATTATATAAAATACTCCTCTTTGTAAAGAAAGTCAATGATAAGTGGTATTTGACTTTTTATATTCACATCATTTTTTCCATTTGAAAAAGCAACAAAATTACTCACACCTTCAAATTCAGTTATAGTTCCATTTTTTGTAGATAAACCTGTTTCATTGTTTATGAAAATCCTATTTGTAGATGATACACCAAAACCTTTAATTCCTTTTATTGAAAAAAAGGTTTCATTACTTGTATTATACATTTCTATTTTATTTACAGGGTTTAAAATTGTATCAGGTTTAAATTGGAAATTACAGATAGCTCTAAAACCATCAATAGTAAGAGAAAATTTATCTACTTTATTATTCATTTTAAAATTAAATCTTTTTTCTTTTGTTTTAAATAATTTATCTAAACAATCAAAAGTAAAAGAACAGGTACAGAAATTAAAAACTTTTCCTTTGTACCATTTGTAAGAAACTTGAATATTAGAAATTCTTATAGAATAATCAACTATTTCTCCATCTTTATCTGTGTAATCTGTGTATAAGTGTAAGTAATAAGTATTGTCTTCATTTTCTGATATAAAATTCTCTAATTTATTGATCTTATTTCTAAAATCGTTTATCCTTTCCTGTTTATCAGATTTTCTCGAGTTAATGTGAAATTCTATACTTCCTTTTTTTGATTTGATAATATTTTTAGCCAACTGATAAGAAATACCAAAACCGATTTGAGTCACAGATTTATTAGCTCTCATTGTTTTCAATGTTTTAAGAAAACCTGAATCTTGTATAATAGAGAAATCATTTTCATCAGGTTCTACGTTTTTTTCTACATACTTTCCTAAAATAAGATAATCATCAACAGACTTTCCATCTTCATTTATTTTCTTATTAGGATTAGTTAGTTTAAATAACATTCATAACTCCATTTCTAACAGGAATAGCAATACACCGACATTGATAATCACTACCTGGAAATAAACCACTTTCTGTTCCACTTTGCCAATCATAAACTTTTCCATTATATTCTGCATGTTCAGGTCTAACACGAGAGTCACCAGAAGAAGACCATTCAAATTTTTCAATTCCTAAATTTTCCTGTTTTATTTTGTTAAATTCACCAAAATTTTTAGCAGATTGATCTCTTGCCCACATTTTAGCCTTTGATTTTAAAACAGAAAATCGTTCTGTTATTTCTTTAACTGAATCTGTGTAAGTCATATTATTCATATTTATTTTTATAAAAGTTTCTTTTAATTCTTTCCTTGATAGTTCTTGATATGATTTTATCAGATTGACATTATTGTCAATCACTTCTTTTATTTTTATAGCAGTGAATAATTGATTTTGTTCTTTTAAAACTGGACTATCTATTAACCTATCGTAAAACATACGATTAGATTTATCCATAAGAGAAAAGATTTTATTAAACTCTTTTTGATAATAAGAGTTATTTTCAATTATAATAGAGTTCAGTTTTTTTTCTAAAAAATCTAAATTTACATAAGATTTCCTAAAACCAATTTTTTTCATATAATTATCTGTAAATTTCTTATTAGCAGATAACATTAAATGAATATACAATTTTTCCATTTTAGTTAATGTTCTTAACTGATTATTTTTAAATAGTGTTTTCCAATTCATTTATATTAAATTTTAAATTATCAGTTTCAGCTTTAATCTTTTCAATTTGAACTTGTTCTAATTCTGTATTAACATAAAGATTATTCCAATCTACTTTTACTACTAATTTACCTTTATAACCGAGATATAATTTGTTCAAATCAGTTCCATTTTCATTTAAAAATATCTCAATTAGTTTATTATAAATAGGAGATATATTATTTTTTCTTATTCTTTCTACCTCATCATAGTAAGTTTTTATATCATAAGAACTTGCGGAGATAGTTCCTTGTTGATTTCCCATAATTCTACTTCTTGGTATTTTACTAACACCAGATAAATTCTGCCATGAGAAGTCTATTAAATCTTTTATACCTGAAAATGAGTAAGTTTCCCTTTTTGTATCATCTTCGTTTCCTATAACAATAAGAGAATAATTTTTCATAGAATTTTTTAAATCATCTAATGTTTTCTTTGTTATTTTAGATTGATTAGTTCCAAAATTTTTAAATTTGACAGTAAGTAAAGTGTTATTTTCTAACATTTGACTTATAGTTTCTGTCACTTTCTTATGAAAAAATAAAGGTATTCTCAACTCACTTAGAGAAGAAACATATTCATTTTCTCCTAAAAGTAATCCTTCTGTTATGTGAAAATGATTACTATCATTTAATTCAATATTATTCAAATTTAAAGTAATAGTAGGTTTGTTATAATCTTTTATAGTTGGATCTAAATTATCATTCACATTTTTATTTACTTGAAAATCTTGTTGATTTACAAGGTTCAAAAATTCAAAAAAATTAGTAGTTTTACTTACAGAGTAATAAATCAAACTTCCTTTATTATAAATCCTTGAATCAATTAAACCCTTTTTTATGTAAGAGTCAATTTTATGTTCGTGGAATTTATTGATAAGAAGTTTCTTTATATTATCAGTTATAGTTTCAGGTATTTCTAAATTATCATCATGTTTTACATCAAAACTATAACCTGCACGATAAACATCTTCGATAGGAATATCAATAAGAGTTTTAGCAATTCCAAAATTTTCATATAAATTTATATTTGAAATATTATCATCATCTTCTTGTAATCCATCAATAGTAAAATATCTATTAGTTCTAAATAAATCGAGTAAGCCCATTAGTAAGCACCTCCAAAAGTGTAGTCAGGGTTATAAATTTCTCTATTCTGTTTAGTTAATTGATTATAACAACCTGTCATAGCATCAACTAAATCATCATGTGCAGAATGTGGAAAATTACAGATTTCTGCAATTTCTTCATCTAAATCTTCTTCATTTCCTATGATATAAATATTTCCTTGTTTAAAAGAAGCAGACATTGGCATAGCTCTTAATTCTTTTGATTTATCAGGTCTGTCAGCTTCTACTTCTATACCTAAATTAGAAATATCATTTTTAAGAATAGAACCAAAATTTTTATTCCCACCTTCTTCTTCATATACTACTTTACAATTACTCCCATCTTCATAAACATTTTTAGTTATAAATCTCCATACACCTTCCCATTCTTCTCTTATTCTATCAAATTGGATATAGAATTTATCATTTACAAAACAACCTTTACAAGTAGCAGTATAATCAGGGTCTTTATTCTTTTTATGTGGAATAGTAGAAGCAAAATCATAATACCTTATAAAATTATCAGAAACAGGAAACTTCTTTTTAAATTTGAAATATTGACTTTTGAATATAGAAGATTTTTCTTCAATAGCGTTCCAATTTCCTTCTAAAAATATTTGTCTATTGTATTCACTTTGATTTAAAAGATTGTTTCTGTAATCATCTGTTTCATTCAAATAAGGGTTATCATCAAGTGTTGATTGTATAAATTTCATATTCATAATCGGAAGTGTTTTAGATTTTTTAAATATAGAAAAAGTTGTTCTAACTTTATTTTCTAATTTATTTTTATCTACATCATATAAAATTGTTTCACCTCTTTGAAACCAAAATATAATTCTACAATCCCTTTCAGGTAAAATTGTTCCTTTCTTTTTATCTATATACCAATTTAAAAATTTTCTTAACCAATGGTTTTTTTTAGGATTACAAGTTAAAAAGATATATTTCTTTAAATTATTATCTGGGTTTCTTAGTCGAGTTTTTAGAAAATTAAAACAATCGATAGTAAAGTGGTCTTGTGTAGCCTCATCTACATAAAAACAATCACATTCAATACCTTGATGTTTATCTTCGAACCGAGTATCCATATTTGAGAAATTTACTTCCATATGTATATCTTCTGTATTGTCTGAAAAATAAATTAAATTATCTTTTCTATTTATATTCAAAACCATTTTTTTTTTATCAAAAAACCATTTATTAGGTTTATAAATATATTGATTTACAAAAACGATAAATTTTTTGAACAATTGTTTAGAATCTTGATAAGTTTTTCTAAAAAAATAAGTTGTATGAGATTTTCTTTTTTTTATTACATAATCATCATGTAATAATTTATAATTATTATAGAAATCTAAAAAGAAACAATAACTTTTACCACCACCAGCAGAACCACCATAAATAATAACATCAACATTATTAGTGTCTAATACTAATTTTTGTTTAGGTAATTTTACCATTTTCATACTCTTATATCCCTCAATACTTGTAAAAACTCTTCATTTTCAGTTATTCTGTTTTCCAACATATCAATTCTTTCATCATCTATTTTTTCTTCATTTTCATTCATAAAAGTAATGTTTATAGTTTGAGCATAACCCATATCACTTTTAGCTTTAGTAATCCAAGCAGATTCTAAATCTTTAAATCTTTTTTCAGGAACTAAAACTTCACCACTATGAACAAGAGCGTTGATACTATCTACTCCAGGAGTACCACCACTAAACATACCACCTTCTTTAAAAGCCATCGGAGGTGGGTATTGTTGTGATTTAATAAGAGCATTAGAAGAAGAGTAAGTAGCAGTTAGCATAGCTGAGTGAGCTGCAGCAGCTGGTATTCCAGCAAAACCTAAAGGAGCGTAAGCAGCTATGATATTAGATAAACCAGCAAGATAATCAATTTTAGCATTCATAAGATCAGATTTCTTTTGAATATCAAAAACCTGTTTTCCTACAACATACTCATAAATTTTCATCTTTTTATCTTCAGCTTGTTGTTTAGAGTTAAAATCTTTTTGGAGTTTAGTTTTTTCTTTGTTTAACTCTCTAATATCATTAAGGTTTTTTTTCTTTTCATCATTAGCCTTTTTATTAGCCTTTTTAGTTTCTTCTTTGAGTTTTTTATCTTCATTAGCTTTTTTTTCTTTTTTCTTATTTTCTACCTCTTCTTCAGCATTATCTTTTTGTAATTTTCTTTCTGCCTCTAATATTTCTTTTTGAGTTTGGAATTCTTCATCTGTAAGGTTTTCCTTTTCAAGAGTAGTAAGTTTTTTTTGAAATTCAGCATCTATTCTTTGAAATTTTTTAGATAATTCAGCCTCTGCCTCTTCATCATGAATACGATTAGCTTCATCTCTTATTTCTTTAAGTTTATCTAAATGTTTTTGTGTTTCTTCTTCTATAAGACGATTAGCTTCTCTTTCTGCCTCTATTTTTTCATCTAATTCAGACATTTCATTTTGAAAATCACTCATAGCAGATTGTCTTCTCCAAGACATAAAAGAGTCGATCATAGCTTTTTGTTGATTGATATTTTGTAATTGTTGCTTTGTTCTAATGTTTGATAAATCTACACCTGTTTTAACAGCTGTACCGAGTAATTGAGTACCTTGTTTAGATTTATCTATAAATTGTTTAGCATTTCCATTTTCATCAGTAATAACATTTCCATCAGAATCTGTTCGAGTTTCTGTTTGTGGAGTAAAACCACCACCAAAACCAGTATTAAAAGTACCTAAAGTAGAACCTATTCTCTGTCCTAATGTTCGTTTTTGATTACTACTTGTAGAACTTGTATCACCAGTATTAGTAGATTGAGTACCTGAACCAGAAGTACCTGTAATTTGAGTACCTGAACTTTTAGCTAATTTATCTAATTTAGATTGAACCTCATCAATATTTCCACCATCTATTTTTAATTTAACAGTCTTTGAGTTTATATCATCTAAATTATTGATAACTTCTAATGTGACACCTTTCATTCCTTCAAATTCTTGTGTTATTAGATCGACACCTTTTGTAGCAGTAATATCAATATTATAAACAAAACCTTTTTCTAAATTTTTAGATAAATTGAGAAGTTGTTTCCAACCAGAAATTTGTTTAGTTATTCCTGTTGTTATATCTGTAGTGACTTTTTTAGATACTGAACCTATTTGATTATGAGCCTTTAATTGAGAAGATAAAAGATTATTTTCATTTTTTAACCCATCTCTTATTTTTCTTTTCTGTTCTAATAATTTTCCATTATTCCTTATTTCTTCTAACTGAACCTGAGTCATACCTTTTCCAGCAGTCTTAGGTTTAGATTCCAATTCTTTTATTTCTTTTTCAATAGAAGATAAATCACCTTTATTCCTTTCTAAATTAGTTTTTATAATTTCTTTTCTTTGTTCTTTTTCTTCTTTATTAAGTTGTTTTAATAACTTCAACTCATCATTATAAGAACTTTGAATTAAATCTTTACTAAATTCCGCCTTTTTTCTTGCGTTTTCTTCTTGTAATTCATTGAACTCAATCATTTTAGCAATAAGAAAACCAATTCCAGCAATAGCAAGTCCAATAGCACCACTTTTAAGAGTTAAACCTCTCATAGCAGTTCCAAATAAAAGAACAGCTCTTCTTCCTAAAATAAAAGCAGTTGTAAGTCCTGTCATTATAGCAGTAGTTTTAGCAATAGCCCTAATAGTAGCACCATTTTTAGATACAAAAGAATTTAAACTTTTTGTTATATCTATAACATTAGAATAATAATTATTTAAAGAAGGATTTAATAAATCACCAATAGAACCATAAAGAGCATCAACACTCCTTTTAGCTCCTGCTTGTTTTCCTGATAAACCTTCCATAACAGAAGCAGTAGCACCAGCTATACCTTCCAATTTAGCCATATTTAAAACTAATTGTTTCAGTCCATCAGCAGTATTTTTAGCAGTTATAGTTTGATTATTATAAGATAATGTAAGAGTATTTGTTTTTTTATCTACTTTTGATAAACCGACACCAAATTCTTCAAGTCTTTTTAATGCCTGTGTATTACCTGATGCACTTCTCAATAAAACTCTTGTAGATCGTTCCATTGATATTCCAAAAGTATTAGCAATATCACTTATGGAAGTCATCACTTCTTCAGTAGGTTTTATTCCTGCACCTACTAATCTAACAAAAGCATTTTCAGTTTCTGCAGCACTCCTTCCTAATTTGATTGTAAGTCTATCAAATTCAGCAAGAGACTCCCTTGCCTTTTTAGTTGAACCTTGAATAGCAGAAAGTTTTAGAACAAGTTTTTCTGTTCCTTTTGATGCCTCTATAATATCTTTTGTGAATTTCAACAAACCAACAGAAGCAATAACACCTGATACTAATTTAAAATTAGTAGATAAACCTTTAATAGAAGTGGAAGTTTTTTTTGTTTCTTTAGAAAGAGACTTAATGTCTTTGATACTTTCTTTAAGTTTCTTTTTAAACTCTTTATTCTTTAAGAGTAATTCAAAATCTATACTTCTATCGTTAGCCATTATCCTAAAGAACCCCAACCTTTACCAAGTCCATAAGGATTGGAATCGTTATCTGTTTCATAATCAGATTCGTGTATAAGAAAATAATTATATTTTTCCATTTTCTCTATTTCTTTTCTTAGATTTTTCTTATCATCTAATTCCACATTTTTTAAAAAGAAATTTATTTTATCTTCATTTTTTAATACTTGGAGTGATAACATATTACACATTTTACGATAAAAAGACATCTCATCAACATCTTTTTTTGTGTAATTTCCATTTTTAATTAAATCATTTTCAACAAGTATCATAGCAACATTTATTTTTTTATTTTTTTTTTTACTCCATCTTTATTTTGATTTTTATAATCAAAATTTTCTAAAAAAGCAAGAAACAAAATGAATTCATTGTTTTCTGTAGTATAATCAAACAGATCACATTCAAAAATATCATTAAAAGATTTTGATTTTTCTTCGTTTATAATTATTTTTAACTTATTTTTTAAATGTTTTAGTATTTCCTTTTTTAATTTCTGACTTTCGTCCATATATTTTAAACATTCAGGATGTTCTTCATAAAAAGAAGTGTAATCTTCTTCTGTTAAACTTTCTATTGGATCTTTGTAATAAGAAGATAGTTTTTCGTTCAATTCTTTAAGAGTGTTTATTCTCTTTATTTCTAATTTTTTAATTATTTCATAATTATTATCCATCTTATCGTAGAAGTTTATACCTCGTGGATTAAATTCTAAATCAAATTCTAAATTTTTGTATTTTACTATCATTATTTTTCTCCTATTTTCTCCAAAATGGGGTGTAGGAACAGGAAAACTACACCCCTAGTGGAGAAAAAACAATTTAGATTTTCTATAACAAACCTTGAACATTGAATTTACCGATATGAGTTTTGTAAGTTCCTGGAAAACATTTAAACCCATATTCAGCCATAGCAATTTCATTACTTTTAAAAGTAAATTCAGGTGAATTGTTTGGTCTTACTTTTAGGAAATTCATTGTATCAGCGGGGTCGGTAGATAAAGAAGCCTCTACTTCATCTCTTGTCAATCCTGCAGATAGTTTCTTAGTAGTTTTAACAACTTTTAATCTGTACTCTATTGGATCAATTCCAATTTTTGGATTTCCTAATTCTATCTTATCAATAGAACCATCAGCTTTGTAAATGATATTATAACCATCATCTAACTTAGCTAATCTCTCAGCACCTAATTCAGTAAAAGATACTGTAAGATCGATAGAAATATCACCATTTACTTCATCTAAAGGACCAGCAGAATCATAAGTGATAGCAATTTTTTCTGTTTCTTTTTTATAAGTAAGACCATCATTACCACCCATATAAAGAAGTTCGTCTTTCTTTATAGTTTTACCACCACTTATTACTTTTCCATCACTTAAAGTAGCGGTTTGAGTATTACCAGAAGCAATAGTTAAAACTTTTCTACTTTTTGATTCACCTTCTATATAAATGTAATCACCAACTTTCAATTCGTCTTGGAACTTTGTACCTGTACCAGTAAGATTTCCATTACTAGCAAGAGCAACAGTTCCACTTAAATTAGGTACATCATCTCTATATCTACCATAGAAAATAGCGACAGGACTAATGGTAGCAATATCTCTACCTGTGAAATTTTTTGTATTTTGTGTATACATAGGTTATAACCTCTTAAAATTAAATTTAATTATATAATTACATTCACTTTAAATTCATAATAGTGAGTATTTTCACTTTCTCCAAGATAAGATAAATTGGAGAAAAAATTAATATTAGCTCGTATTTTACTATCTCCTAAAGTTATTGTTCCATTGTAAATATTAGAATTAGTAAAATCAAAATAAAATTTAAAACTATCATCTCTTACTTTGTAAAAATCTTCGTTTTTAAAAACAAAAGATAAACCATAAGTTTTATAATCTCTACTCCTTTCATCATAACCAACAGAATCACATCTAACTAAAATTGTAGTTAAATTATTATTTCTTTTTTCTAAAGGAGTAAAATTACTTTCAAAATTTACTGAATAATCTTTAGCAAAATCTGTTTTAATATAATCTACAAAATTTTCTACTAAATCAATCATATAGTTAAAATATATCCTCTTATATTTTGTGCTAAATCTCTAACAATAGAATAAGAAATAATGTCATATTCTTTTCCTTCTACTTTTACTTTATCATAACGAGATACAACAGAAGAATTGTTTAATCTTATAATCATATTACTTCTTACTTCTTCCATATTGTTATTTACTACTATTTTATCTGTATCAATAACAGATAAAGGAGAAACAAAATAAGGTTCACTTTTTATTTCTCTATTGTGTTCATCTCTTGTTATAGTTATAATTTCAATCAACATAAAATCTCAACCTGTATTCATCTAATAACTGGTGGACTTCAAAACATAAATTTGTAGGTTTTCCTTCATAATTTTCACCAATTCCAGCAGATACATTTTGAACTCCTGAATTTTGTGACACCTTTCTTATTTCTTCCTGTGGATATTTAATCATATATTTTATTTGATAATATATTACTAATAATCTTTTCTTTTTTTCTATATCAGTAAAAGAAGGATATTCTAAAGTTATGTCGTGTTCTGCTGTGTTTATATATTTTTCTAAATCATCATCACTTTTAGAAAAAACAACATCATTTATAAACTTATCTTTATATTCTGTTTTAAAATCATTAAGTAAGTCTGCCATGATAGATACTCCTTCTTAAAATTCCTTTATCTATAAGAGTTGTTTTTCTTCCTTTTAATCTTTTTATTTTTGTTTTAGGTTCTATTTTATTTTGTGATATGTATTTTTGAAGATAACCGACAGTGGATAAACCGAGATTATCAAAGAAATTTATAAATGAATTCTTTTTATCTAAATTTATGTGTTTTATTTCTTTATTTATTACTTTTTTATATTCGTCTTTTTCTATTGGTGTTTTGATAAAACTTCTTTTAGGATGATACTTTCCTCCAAACTCGTGAATGTGTGCATACTTTTTCACACCACCAAGAACTGATATTTTTATTCCTTTGGTAGAGCTAGCCATTTGACTAGCTCTATTTGCAAAGGTAAGAAAATGATTAGTATCAATTTTAAACAAGTTTAATTCCTTAAACAGTTATTTTATCAACCAAACAAATACTTTCAGGTTGTAAGAATATTAAACCACTACCTTGAGTATAAACAGTCATAGTTTGTGTTTCAACTAAATCTTTAACAGGATTAGTAAGAACAAAAGAACCGTTTAAACCAAAATGAAACATATTTACATCTTTTTTGTAAAGAAGAAATCGTTCCTTAGCTCCTGGAGATAAAGTCTCACCTAACTCATCAGTGATGTAATAGTTTTTGATGTTAAGGTTATCAATTATGAAATTTTTAACATTTTTTAAATTATCAGCACTCATAGTAGTATTTACTAAAAAAGAATTTAGTTTTGTAGATACAACCAAAGTATCAGGGAGAGTAGAAGACACTTTGGAGACTTCATCATAAGCAGATTTTACTTTTGCTTTGATTCTATCTATTTTCTGTGCTTCTGTTCCACTTGTTAAATCTAAATTACTAGAAACTTTTTTTATACCATTACCAGTTTCATAAAGACCTTCAAAAGCATGAATCTTCATAGCTCTCAAAATCTCTTTTCGAGCAGACTTCAATTTAAAATTCATTGGATCATAACCACTAACATTATTAGAACTTCTAGCTTTTTTGATTTGTTGAAGTTCTTGTTGAGTGATTCTCAAACCAGCTCTATAATCAATTACAGGTACATTTCTTATTTCTCCTGTAGATTCAATAAAATTGACTTTATCAGCAGAAATATTTTGACCTCTAGTAGCAGTACCTTTACTATCAATCTTTCTGTAAGAATTGACGGTTGCACCAGGTTCATATTGATTGAAAGGAAATAAATCAGTGACTTTATTTTCCTCTTCTAAAGGTTGAACAAGTATATTATAATAACTTGTCAATTCATTTTCGGTAAATAAACCATTAACAATAGTTTCAGCCATTTAATACTCCTTTAATCTTTTTTAAATGTCACACCTTCTGGTATGAATACACTTACTAAACCAGCAGAACTGATTTTATTATTAAACTTAGCACCAACTAATTGAACAGTGTTAGGAGATGCGGCAGTTTTAACAAACTTTTTAGTAGAATAATTCCATCTGACATCATCTAAACGATTGACAGCAACAGAACTTTCAACAGAGACATTACCACTTCTAACAACGGTGCAGTATTCATTTTGTTTCCAACTGTCTTTGTTAATGTCAGAAGTGACAACACCAGCAAAACCATTACTTTTACCAGCAGAAGTACCATCAGCATCAACAAGCCCAGAGTCAGAATCAAAAGAAACAACATTACCAGCTGCTAAGTTGGTAGTAGAAGTAACTAAAACACTTTCAGTTTTAGTATCTTCTTGTGTGATTACACCTTTTTTATTCGGTGTGTTTCTAAACTTTATAGCCATAAAGAAATTTCCTTTTAAATAAATTTATAAATTACAAACCAAAAAACTCATTACTTTTTTCAGTAAAAGTTTTATTTTGAACAACCTGTTTTTTAGTTTCATTCTCTCTATTTAATTCTTTTTCTTTTTTTATAATATCAAGACTCGCTTTATATCTTGCTGTTATTTCTTCATTTGAAGGATTGGAGTCAATATCAAAAGGAAGATATTTTTCAACTATTTTTTTCTTCATTTCTAAAGGTTTTAAATTAGATTGATTATCATTACTAAATAATTCCTTATATTTTGACTTTATTTCAATCTCTTCGTGGATAGTTTTTCCAACATTATCAATAGTAGATTGATTGAATTTGTTTTTATATTCATCAAATTCTTTTTTTAAATTCTCATAATTCTCTTTTTGAGATTTAGAGACATTTTTTTCCAATTCAAAAAGCCTTTTATACTCTGATTCAAGGTGTTTCTCTTCCTCTTTTTTAGGAGGAGAAGTTTCTACAATTATTTTTGCAGGTTCTGTTTTTTGTTCGTTATTTTCACTCATAATAATTCTATTTAAAATGATTATTATTTAATGTCAATAAAAAAATAGTAAAAAAATTAAATGTATAAAATTTTATTAGGTTCTGATTCTTCAATATTGTTTTCTATTTGTAATTTCTCATCTAAATCTATTTTTAATTTGATAGTTTGAGTAAGAGAATAAAGAGATTTAGGGTCTGGATGTTCTAAATATATAGATTCCATTTTTGTAATCCATAAATCTAATCTATCAATATTCGTTTCTAATTTAGATTTAAATTCAACACTCTGTTTTTTAACTTGATTTAAATTTGGTTTTTTTTCTACATTTGGTTTTTTTGTTTGAGTGTAATTTTGATTTATTTTTTTCAATCTTTTAGATATTACACTTTTAGATAAACCTGTTTCTTTTGATATTTCTTGTTGGGAAAAACCCTCTTCTTTTAATTGTATAAGTTTATTGTTAGAAATAATATTTTTACTCATATTCATAATTTCATTATTTTATAATATTATGTTTTTGGAAACTATTTTTTTTATTTTGGCAACTTTTAGGAATAGTTGCCAAAATATCATTTGTTTATTTTTATTTTATTTTGATTTGACAATAATAGAATATTTATATAATTAGTTTTAAATATGTTCCAATGTAAATTATAATTAAAAAAATACAGGTGGTAAAAAAATGATTGAAAACTACATACCAAGAAACGAAGAAGATTTACACCTTCTTTGTGTTAGATATTTGAGAGAAGTTCAAAAATTCACTAAAAATTTTGAAATACAAGAGAATTTCTCCAACTACTCCACTATATATAAAATAGATGATGTGAAATTCACTTGTAATGAAAGGAAGAAATTCGGTTATACTCCTGGTTTTCCTGATATTACTTTACATAGGAAACCTCGTTCTTCCAAGTGTAATACTAAAACAATCTATATAGAGTTTAAATTTGGTAATAATAATCTCACTGAAAGTCAAAAGAAAGTAGGTAGATTGTTATACCCTTATTATGTTGTTAGAGACTTGTGGGAATTAAAAAAATATTTACTTATGGAAGGTATTCTGTCCGTTTATAAGATGGAAAAGGTTGATATTCTTTTTAAAGGTTATGATGAGTTTGATCTTACTACTTTTTTTAGTAAATTGTATTTTAAGAGAAATGGTGATAGAATAAGCAGTAATAATTTTAAGTTGGTAAATATGTGTGTTGATATACTCACTGAATTTGTAATTTTAAAATCTTTACTTGATAACATAAATATTTTTACAGAGGATAAGTTTTTTCTTTTGTTAGATTATCTTGTGAATAAAAATTATAGTAAAAAAACCATCTTTCATTGTATGTACCATATGATAAAATGTTATAAATTATGGACTTTAGATTTTAAATTAAAAACAGATATTGAAATTACTGTATCAACCATTTCTAAAAAAGAACTAGAAAAAATAATTGAAGAAAAAACTAACAAATCGAAGAAAAAAACTAATGAAAATATTATGGTTTAGATATAGTTTTAAGTGGTTTTAGAAAAAATCGAAGAAAAAACTAACGAATTGAATAAAAAAACTAATTGGAATTCCTAATATTAATCTTTTACATCTCTTTATTTTCTCCCATTGACGATTATTTATTCTGTAAATTATCTTATATTTTGATTAGAGAGAATTTGTTTTTTTCTGTTTTTTAAAATTTATAGATAATTTTGGAGATTTTTAAGCACCCTCTTGGAGATTTTTAAGCACTTGTCGATCATAGGTTTTAAGACAATAGAACCCTTTGAAAGTATGTTTTTGCGATTTTTTTACATTTTTTGCTTGATCCTTACTAGTAAAGTAAGAAAAGAATATAAGAAAATGTGCAGAAAGTCTCCAAACTATACTTTTAACACAATAAAACCCTTTGAAACTATGTTTTCATTAGGTGCCGATTTTTCTCCAAAATTTATTTTAAGGTGCCGATTTTTCTCCAAAATAATTTTTTTGATAAAAAAATAAAAAAGTGGTTGACAATGTTTTTTAGCATGTCTTTATAGTAAATGTGAAGTTTGAAAATAACTTCACAAAAATAAAAAATAAAACATTGACAAAAATAAGTAGGGTATAATTTGTTTTATACCTTTTAATTTAAGGATATTATTTATGAATAAATTTTTAAACAAGTTAAAAAAACACGACTCTAACTACTGGCAATATATCATACCTGTAGAAGATAATTCAAAAAAACCTCGAACTCTTTATAACAAAGATGGTGATTCTATTGATTGGTCTTCTTTCAATCAGTTTTTTAAAGATACAAAAACAGAGAAAGATATTTTAGACATAATTGAAAATTCCAATTATGGTATAACACCCCTTCCTAACTTAATATATATAGATGTTGATGAGAAAGAAGGAAAACCATCGGGGAATATTTCTTTAATTCAAATTTTCAAAAACATTGGATTATCTGAAGAAAATCTAAAAAAACATTTCACCACTACTCCAAATGGAGGTAAGCACTATTACATAAAAGTTTCAAACAAACCCGAAAATTTACCAAACAAAACTTCCATCAAAGATTTCCCATCTGTTGAATTTATGATTGGAGAAGGTTCAAAAATAATGTGTGTTGGATCTTCCATAAATGGAATAAATTACAAACTAAACCCAAAAGCAGAAATTATAGAATTAACAAAAGAACAAGAAGAAAAATTATTTGAAATGTTATCTTATAAAAAAACTTCTAATTTTGACTATGACGAAGGGGTTATTGAACTAAAAGAAGAAAATCTAAAATTCATAAACAATTGGTTAAAAACACAAGACAGCACGATTTACAACACTTGGATTAGTGTATCTTTTAGATTAGCTGGTGTTATTAAAAATTCTAAATGGGTTGGTAAAACTGAAAATATAGACATAAAAAAAGTAATCACTGTTCAATTTGTAGAATGGTCTTTACAATCAGGCAACCCTGACTACACAATGAACAAGGCAAAAGATCAACTCGAATACGCTTTAATAAACTATCAATCAAACAGAACGAACTATAAATATGTGTGTGGTTTTTATCAAAAAAAAGAACAATTTACAGAAGAAGCACCAATTGACGACAGGGAAGAAGATGAATATGATTTAGACACAGATGATGCTGAAGAGTATGAAATCTATCAGATGTGTAATGAAGCTAAAAAATACATATATGTGGTTATGGGTAGTAGTAAAAATGGAATTCCAAAACCCACCTATTACTTCAAAAACCCTCATAATTATGATGTAGAAATAAAATCAAACCTAAAAGAGATGATGATGTTTCTTTACATGAACAAATGGATTGAAGGAAATTACTTACAATTTATAACAGATTTTTCAAAAGAAAAAAAGGATAAACACAAAACAGACGACATAATAAGCAGATTTGAAAACATAATGTTAAAAATTCTGTACCAATCTTACAGAGTAATGGACGGGACCGTCTGTCTTCCACATTGGAAAGAGGTTGTTTTTATAGACAATGAAGGAAAAATCTATGATAAATTTTCAAAAGAATTGAGAAAACCCAAAAGAGTTTTGAACCTATCTTATCTAAAACCGATTTTCAAAGAAAATCAAATCACTTCTCTAAAAGATAGAGATAAGTTTTTCGAAAATTTAGACAAGTTATTTTTATACAACTGTTCCAATTCAAAAGAAGAAGCAGAATTTATCAAAAAAATATTCAAAATCTCTATTTTTAAACCTGAATTAAAACTTGGTTTTGCTCCTGTCTTTACAGGAGTAGGAAACACAGGAAAATCTACTCTGATTAAATTGTTAAAAGTCTGTCTTTTTGATGGATTTTCAAACGAAAGAGGTTCGAGTATTAGTGGAAATTTTGATCCACCTTCTTATGAAACTTCAAAAGTGATATACATCGAAGATGTTCCAAAACTTGACCAAAAACAAACAAACAATCTAAAACCTTTGTTTGATGATAATTCTGTAAAAATAAGAAGAATGTATCAAGAAAGTAAAGAAATTTTTAGAATGTTCAACCTCTTTTTTACTTCAAATGAAATTGACCCCTTCTCAAATACAAAAGGTGAGAGAAGGTTTTATTATTTAATGTGTATAAAAAACAGAGAAATTACAGATGAATGGTTGAAAGAGATAAACATCTCTATAAATGAAAACCCAGCTTTGGTTTATGAGTATTTTAAAAACAGGGTTGAATTAGACGAAGAAAAAGATAAGTTTATTCATTTATCACCAAAAGTAAGTGATACTCAAATAGCTTATATTGAAAGTAAAAAACACGACATTTTTCCATATTTAGAATTTTATGAAAAAACACTTGGAGATTTTAAAATTGATGGAAACATTGAAACACCTTTTACTTTACAAGATTTTAGAAATCGTATAAAGTCAAAAATTGATGAAGAGAATAGTGATAAAATTTATTCACAAAGAGAAATTGATAAAATTATTAAAATTCAAACTTTAAAAAAATATATAAACACTGAAAATTTGATACTTAGTCCAAAAGAACTAAGATTAGGAACTAAAAAACAAAGGGTTTATTTTAAATATGCTTTATCTAATCAAAAACAATTAGACGAAATATTAACAAATTTAAGGAAAATTTAATGAAAATTTATACAAAAAACGATTTCATCGTTTATGATACAGAGACGGATCATGGGTATTCTTTCTGTGGTTTCAAGCACAATGATGATTATTATAATTTCAATCATCTGTGTAAGAATTCAGTAAAAGAAATGTTAGAATTTCTAAAAGATTTTGAAGATAAAATCTTCATAGGATTTAACAATTATTTTTATGATAATTACATTTTAAATTATGTTATAAATCATAAACACAATCAAAATATAACTTATGAAGAAGTAAGAAATTTATCAAACACCATCATAAGTAAAACAAAATCTGATTATAAAAATTTTATCAATCCTTACAACAAAACAACTTTTCAAGTAAAAAATCAAACTCTTTCAAATTCTGTAGATTTATATACCGATTTTTACAAAAAGTATGGTGGTTTAAAAAAATGTGCTTTTTTTATAAACAATCATTGCTTCAAAAAATCTCTAAAATCAATTAAAAATTTAGAAGAGTTTTTTGAATATAACAAAGAGGATTTAGATCAAACACAATTACTTATTACAGATGACATAATGCTACAATTAGCATGTGTCGATTATCTAAACAAAATTTTTAAGACTGATTTTGTATCACTAAGAGACATATGTAATCATTATGTTTATAAAGTAGTTCAATTGAACCCAATGTTTGATATTTATGATTGTTTATTAAACGCTGGTATAGGTGACGATTCAATAAAACTTTGTATGCAAATGATAAAAAATAAATCTTTTATAAATCCAAAAATAGAACAGGAAATTTTAGAATTAGAAACACCTATAAAACACTCAAAAACACTTATCGATGAAAAAAAAGAAGAAGTAAAAAATGAAATAAATGATGTCAAAAATTTAGAGAAAATAGGTTTTGTTGATAAAAAAAACAAAACACTTGAAATGTTAAGAATTTATAAAAAATCTTTGGAAAAAAAGGAAGAGTCTGAAAATTGTAGTTTAGTCAAAAATTATAATAATTTTGTTAAAAGAAATGAAGATTTATCAAAAAAATTAGACCATAATCTAAACGGTATATACCAAGATGGTATCAACATCAAATATGGTGGATTACACCACCCTCCTAAAGAACAAGAAAAAAATTGGAGTTATTATGAGAATGTTTTTTATGGTGATTTTGCTTCATATTACCCGAATATCTATTTAAAATATTTAGATTTCCTATCAAAAAAAGACAGAGGTTTTTTAAATAAAGTTTTGGAATATCGTTTAAAATTTAAAAAAGAAGGAAAAATTGTAGAAGCAACCTCTTTAAAACTATTCTTAAATTCTCTCTTTGGTAAGATGAAAGGGTTAAAGTGTGAAGAATACCCTAACATAACTATGAATGATTATGTGTGCTTGTTTGGACAATTTTTAGCAATTGATTTTTTAAGATCACATAATATTACCACTAAAGATATAATTGAATTAAACACTGATGGATTCATAATAAAAGAACAGGATTGTGATTATGAATTAGAACACATAGGAATTGAAAGCGGTTATATTAAAAATTTGTATCATAAAAGTTCAAACATTAAATATTTTGAAAAAGGAGATTCTGTTGAAGTTAAAGGTGGTTTTTTCAATAATACAAATTCGAACAATATTTTTTCAATACCAAATTTAGATAATATATTTAAAGATAAACCAGTCTATAACTCCTTTTTTATTCAATCAAAAAAACAGGGAAAAGGTTCAGGGTTTAAAATCAAAGGAGAAGAAAAACCCAGCGGGGACATAATTTTTTGTAAAATAGCAGATTTATCAATTTTAGATGATTTAGATGTTTCAAAAATAGAAGTTTTATCAAACCCTTTTTCAAAAACTGAATTAGAAAAATTTTTTGAAGAGGGAAAAATAGTAGAAATTACTGAATTCAATTTTGAAGACATTTCAAAAAATATTAAAAATTTATGGAAAAAATTTAAAAAAGTAGTTGACAATAAAATTTAATGTGTATAAATTGTTATTATAAATTATTAAATTAAGGATAAAAAATTTTATGAAAAGTAAAACAGATTTAACACAATCTCAAAAAGAGTGTTCAGAAAAAGTAAGGGAATTCATCAAAGGTGATGAATCAATGTTTTTAATTGAAGGTTCTGCTGGAACTGGTAAAACATTTTTAGTTGGAGAAATTGTCAAAGAAAATTTAGAGAATTTTGATAAAGTTTTAATATCAGCTCCAACACACAATGCTGTTGGTGTGATAAAAAACAAAACCAATTTCAAATCAAACAATATTCACCATCGAACAATTCATTCTCTTTTTTCAATGAAAGAAAAAGAATGTGAATACAAAAACAAAGTCAAAAAAGGTAATAAAGAACTCTCCCAAAAATGTGGAGAAGATTTCTTAACATTTAACAAAAATTTAATTTTTTGTGAAACTTGCCTTGAAAAAAAGATAAAAGAAGATAAAAATTTTGTATTAGATTTTCAATATGATTTAAAAAATCTTTCAATAAATTGGTTTTTGTTCGACAAAACAGAAAAAGATATTATCGAAAAAAGATGTTTATTGATTATTGACGAATCTTCAATGATTAACTCTGAAATCTTTAATCTTATCAAAAATTACCAAAACAATCTATCAAAAAATCAATTGAAAGTTATTTTCATCGGGGATGAAAAACAACTCCCACCTGTAAATGACACTGACAAAAATGAAAAAGAACCACCACTTTTAAAATCAGTTGTCTTTGAAGAAGTTTCTTTAAGATACAATTTAAAAGAGATTGTTCGTCAGACTGAAGGGTCACCTATTATCGATCTATCAAAAAAAGTCAAAGAATTGTCCGATGGTGGTATTTTCAAAAATGGAAAATGTATAACAGAAGAATGTGGTGGATTCATATACACAGACAACGATCCTATAGACATAGTAGATGAGTTGTATAAAAAGACAAGCTCTGTTAGGTATCTGACATACAGAAATTCAGTAAAAACCCATTTTTGTAATAAAATAAGACAGAGATTATATGGTGAAAAATGGAGAGAGATTCAAGAAAACGACACTGTCAATATAACAGGTGTGCCTTTTACTTATAAAGACAATCAATTTAGAATGAAACCCTATACAAACGAAGAATTTTTGGTAAAAGATACAAAAATCAAACCAGTTTTCATTGAATTTGAATTTACAGATGAAGAGGGTGGTAAATTTGGTTCTGTTTTTGATTCTAAATTTAGAGAAATAAATTGTTATAGAGAAAATGAAACAGAGAATGAAATCTATTTTTACGATGACAACGAATTCTTTTTAACTTACCGAGTAGATAATTATAACAAAAACGAGTTTCTTAAATTTAAAAAAAGTTATAAATACTACTGGGGTTTTGAAAATTTAGAACTGACAAAATTAAAAGTCATTTTAGGTGATGAAGAATCGACTTTATACAAAGTTGATTCTGAAACTTCAAAAGATTTAAAAAGAGAAATCAAAAATTCTTTTTTTAGATTTATAAAAAAAGTGAATTCGAAGGTTGAGTATGTAAATGCTCAAACTATACACAAAACACAGGGTAGAACTATTGAATATGTCTTAATCAATTTTAGAGATTTAATTTCAAGTAATTTTTTAACAAAATATAAAGTAAAGGATTTCATAAAAAATCCTTACGAATTAAAAAAATACTGCTCAGAAACCGCTCAAAAGTTGATTTACACAGCTATTACAAGAGCTAGTAAGTTTGTCATTATAGACACAAACGACTATAATAACACAATTAAAAAGGTAGAAGATGGGAAATTTGTGATTTTTGATAAATTTACAAATTATTACAACTTTGAATAAAATGTTAAAAATATATAAAATTCATAACAAGGAGGACTCAAATGAGTTCAACAATTAAAAAAGATAAAAAAGAAAGAGGTGTTGATTTTTTGGAGAATATGAGAAAATTAAATACCGATAAAGAAAAAGTGAAGAGGGAAGATAAGTACCTTCAAATACCTGTAAAGAATAAAAATATCGATTTCATTCCAATAATGAAAAACGATAAAATTTTCTTTTGTGATGTAAAATTTTTTCAAATTTACTTTGAAAATAATTCTGAAAGAATTTACAGAAAACTTCCGATTTTGGATAATTTTCCGAATGAAGAATATCAAAAAACGATTGATACACTTTTTAAGTATGTAAAAAGACAGAATGAACTTTCGAAGGAAGGTTTGGTGTCTTGGAATAAAAAAGCTATATCAGTGATTGATAGATTTTGCATGTATGTCGTATTACAAAAAGTGTCAATCTATGATGTAAATTCTGCAGGAAAAACTGTAATCACAAACCCTGTTATTGACAAAACGCACAATGGAAAGAAAGTAATCCTTTACGCTGATTCAAAAACAGTCAAGGAAACTATCTTTACAAAAATCTCTTTTTTAACAGAAGAGGGAAAACATAATGAGATAGACCCTTATGTTATAAATTCTTATAACAAGAATCAAAAGAAAGGGTCTGTTTTCAACCTATTATGTGCTAAAAGTGATCAAAGAACATTTCAAAATTCTTTCGATTTTAAAGGAACAGTCGATTTCGACCATTCAAAATTTGATGATTCTGAAAATGATGAAATCACTTTTAGAGATATGTGTTTAAAAAATATCAACGGTGATTATATGACTGATAACTTTTATGACCACAAAGATTATCAG
>Ga0126339_10000370_pt1 | contig 23782 bp, 16 predicted proteins | sample OrbTmetagenome_2_FD_92532 | JGI IMG/M metagenome (GOLD analysis project Ga0126339, IMG submission 92532) | Coral microbial communities from Petempiche,Puerto Morelos, Mexico - Orbicella T R C metagenome | ecosystem: Host-associated > Invertebrates > Cnidaria > Coral | place: Petempiche,Puerto...
CAGGCGCCAGAGCCCCCCCCGACGCACAACCTGGCGGATCGGCAGGGCATCCACGAACTCGTTGGCCACCAGCAGCAGCGGCCGATCGGCGGGCACGGTCTCAAGGCTGTCATGCCAAGTGACGTCCACGCCCGTCAGGGTCTGCCGCTGCCGTGCCCGGAACGTCGGGCTGGTCTCCACCAGATGCACCGTCAGCGCCGCGCGGAACGCCGGCACCGGCGCCAATGCCCGCAGGGCATCGGCCATCAGGGTCCCCCGCCCGGGGCCGCACTCCACCAGGCTCACGCGTGCCGGCGCCCCCATCATCTGCCAGACCACGGCCATCCACAGGCCGATCAGTTCGCCGAACACCTGACTGATCTCGGGTGCCGTGATGAAATCGCCCGCCGCACCCAAAATGTCGTTGCGGGCGTAGTAGGCGGCGTTGGCCTCGGCCATCACCGTTTCCAGGGGCAAGGGCCCCCCGGCGGCGATGCGGGCGCGGAGGCTGGCCTCGAGCGGTGTGGTCATGCTTGGGCCGGTCGCTCCAACGGCGGCCGCCGCCAGGCCCAGGCCAGGAAAGCCAGCCCGGCCAGGATCATCGGCAGGGACAGGACTTGCCCCATGGTAACGCCCCAGAACAGGGTGCCCAGTTGCGGATCGGGTTCGCGCACGATCTCCACCAAGGCCCGCGCCAGGCCATAACCGACCAGGAACACCCCCACAAGGGCGCCCGGCCGACCGCGCACCGACCAGACGCGCCAGAGCACGGCCAGCAGCACGAACAGCACCACACCCTCCAAGGCCGCCTCGTAGAGTTGGCTGGGATGGCGGGGCAACCCGAGCGGATCGGTGGGAAAAACCATGGCCCAGGGCAGGTCGGGGGCCACGCGGCCATAGAGTTCGGCATTGATGAAGTTGGCGAGGCGCCCGAAGAACAGGCCGATGGGCGCGGCGCAGGCCACCACGTCGCCCATCACCAGGGGGTTGATCCCGCGCCGCCGGCAGAACACGAGCAGCGCGATCACCACCCCCAGCAGACCGCCATGGAAGGCCATGCCGCCCTGCCAGACCATCACGATGTTGGCCGGATTCTCAAGGTAATAGGGCAGGTTATAGAACAGCACATAGCCCAGGCGCCCCCCCAGCACCACGCCCAGGGTGGCCCAGACCAGGAAGTCGTCGGCTTCCTCCCCCTGGAAGCCGGCCGGAGGCTGGCGACCCAGGCGGCGCACGGCGACCCAGCCCAACAGCAGCCCGGCGATATAGGCCAGGGCATACCAGCGCACCGCCAGCGGCCCGATCTCGATCACCACCGGATCGATCACCGGAAAGGGCAGTGCCAGCACGGGCAAGGCGACAAGGGAAAGAAGGGGTAGCACCATCATCACGCCTTCAGCTTGTAGCCGGATTTGAGCATCCGGTACGTGGCCCAGAGCAGCCCGACGTTGGTCAGCCCCACCACCACCAGGCCGGTCACCGGCAAGGCATCGTCGTGGCCCAGGAAACCGTATCGGAACCCGTCGATCATGTAGAAGAAGGGGTTGATGTGGGCCACGATCTGTAGGTTCTCAGGCAGCCGATCGATGGAATAGAAGGTCCCCGACAGAAACGACAGGGGCGTGATGACGAAGTTTGTCACCGCGGCCATGTGATCGAACTTGTCCGCCCAGATGCCGGCCATGATGCCCAAGAGCGACAACATCAGCGACGCGCCCACGGCATGAAACAGAATGTAGCCCAGGTGATGGACATGCACGGTGGCGAAGACAGCCATGGCCGCCAGCACCGCCACGCCCACGACCAGGCCCCGCGAAACACCCCCCAAGGCATAAGCGGCCAGGATCTCGGCGCTGCTGAGGGGCGGCATCAACACATCGACGATGTTGCCCTGCACCTTGGAAATGATCACCGATGAGGAGGTGTTGGCGAAGGCGTTCTGTACCATGGCCATCATCACCAAGCCGGGCACCAGGAACTCGCTGAAGGTTACCCCGGGCACGTGGCGCGTGACATCGCGGCCCAGCGCGAGAGCGAAGATGGCCAGGAAGATCAGGGTGGTGACGATCGGCGCCGCGATGGTCTGAAGATAGACCTTGAGGAAGCGGCGCACCTCCTTGACGTAGAGTTCCCAGGCACCGCGCCAATTGACGGCGCCGATGTGCCGGGGCGGGGGCAGAATATCGGTACTGGCCTTGGCGCCGTCGCGCACGGAAGCCTCCTCTGATACCAAGCGGCGACAAAAGGAACGAATCACCGCTTATGAGTCGCGCCGTGCGGCGCGGTGGCCCATCGACCTTGCCAGGCGGCGCGGAGAGTCACATCTCGCAGCCCGGAACAGTTATCCAAGGGGGTTTACTTAGGGCGTCCGCCGGGCACGGCGCAAGAGACCATCCGCCGACATAGGGGAGAAAGAACGGTCAGGCGCGGCGCGCCGGCCCTGGCCAGACGGCGGGTTCCCATGCTATCGGGGCGATCATGATGAGCGGACATGGGACCAACGCTCCCGGCAGCGAAAAGAGACACGGGCGCCCGCCACCATCGGGCGAACCGGCGACGGCACGGGCCAACGCGCGGCAGCGGGTAACCCCGACGTCCCTGGAGGCGGCGGCGCTCTTCTATCTCCAACGATACTCTGCCAGCGCCCAGCGGCTCCGCAGGGTATTGCGGCGCCGGGTCACCCGAGCAGTCATGGCCGGCCAAGCAAACCTGGACGCGGAGACGGCGACGACGTGGATTGATGCCGTCATTGACAGGCTGCGACGCGCCGGTCTGCTGGACGACGCACGCCATGCCGAAACCCGCGCCGTCTCCTTGATCCGCAGGGGCGACTCACGAGCCTTGATCGCCCGACGGTTGCGCGCTGATGGCGTGGACGAAGACATTGTTCGTGCCACCCTGGACGCGCTGGCCTCAGACGCCCCGGGCCCAGACCCCGACCTGTCCGCCGCGGCCGTCTTGGCCCGGCGCCGGCGTCTCGGCCCCTACCGCGCCGATCCTGAGGATCGGGCCGCTCGTCGCGATCGCGACCTTGCGGCGCTGGCCCGTAAGGGATTTTCGGCGCGCGTTGCGCGCACCGTGGTCGATGCGCCGGATGTGGCAGCGCTGGAAGTCTGTGTCGGCTCAGGTGAGCCCGGATAGGTTGGCGGATCCATCACCCCGCGCCGCGAGACCATCGTCGGGGCAAACGAGCCAGATCGGAACACCCAGCGACAAGCAGAAAAATGGGTCATCACGGAAGTCCGGGGTGACCTAAGGGTGCCGGGATGCCGCGGCCTGTTGACGATTTTGTCCAGAGACACCTCTGGTGTGGCAATCAAGGCCCGATCCCCCTCCCAACCTCTGCCATTTATGGGTGAGGTTAGGAGGGGGTGTTTCGGTAGAACCCCACCGACCCATGACTCCACCCAACCCGCTTTTCCGGGATGATCGGAAAAAAGGGGGAGGCCGAAGCCTCCCCCTCTCGACCCCGTCCCTGATGAAGAGACAGGATTATCCTTTTCGGCCAGGGCCTTAGAAGGACAGGGCGACACCCATGATACCGCCGGTGACCTTGCGGTCCTCGCCGGTGTCGTTGTCGTAGTTGATGTGGTAGACAGACGCACTCAGGGAGATGCCCGGACCCAGGTCGTAACGGCCGGTCGCCTTGTAGTAGTCGACGGTCTCTTCCTCGCCGACGCCAGCGGCGGTCTGGCGCAGGATGGCCACGCGGCTGGTCCCGGTGATCAGGTCGCCTTCGGCCTCGGCATAGGCATAGTTGAAGTCGATGCCGTAGGGGCCGTTCTCGTAGCCAGCGCCGACCTGCCAGGAGTAACCGTCGCCGGACGCCGTGGTGTCGCCTTCGTACTCATGGTCGGCCCAGGCGCCGCCGATGCTGAAGCCGGCGTAGGACAGGGCACCGCCCACGCGGAACATCTCGTAGGAGTCAGCGCCAGCGGAGCCGAAGCCATACAGGTAGCCGAAGTCGGCGTCGACGCCAACACCGTAGAACTCGTTGCTGAACGCGACAGCCGCGTCGAACTGGTCCTTACGGCCGGTGCCGGCATCGTCGTAGTCGCTCAGGCCAGTGCCGTCCACGTCCGGGGTGTAGGTGGCGCCGACGCTGAAGCCGAAGAACTCCGGCGAGATGTAGGCGATGCTGGCATCGTCGCTGGAGTAGTAGGTGAGGGGGTTGAAGTCACCCAACAGGAAATCATCGGGGGTCGGCGACCAGTTGCCGCTGAAGAACGCCTCGTCCCAGTCCTGACCGCCCTGGTCCATGCCGCTGTTGGCCATGTTGGCATGGGCGCCCTGACGGATACCCAACTGCAGGGCACCGAAGCCGCCCGACAGAACCATGTAGGTTTCGTCGGCGTTGGTGGTGCTTTCGTCGGCTTCCAGCTGAATCACGGCCTTCACGGTCAGGCCGTTGTCCAGGGTGGTCTGGCCGGTGAAGTACAGCTCGGTATCGGTGGAGGCGCCGGTACCGCCCCAGGAATCGTCATCATCGCCGTTCTCGTCGACGTCGGCGACGCCGAACCAGAACTCCTGCTTACCGCCGATGCTCAACTCGATCTTGTCGGCGTAGGCGGTGCCCGTGAAGGCAACGGCCGCCATCAGGGCCGTGCTGCCGAAAAGGACCTTCTTCATGACTTCTCCTCTCAAACCAATCTGTGGGATCAGATCTGTTGGTCGACGCTGCTGTTGGGCCGAACCGAGGACGATCCGAAAACTGGCGCCCCCATCGATTCCGCCGGGTTCGCTCAGGCATAAAGCCACGCAGACTCGCGGTCCGTCAACGCACTGGCGCGCCTGGGACACGCAAAGCCCCCCAGCGTGGCGTTAGCGCAACACCCTGGTCAACGGTCGGCGACCGACGTCTTCTTGGTATGACCGGATCGATGGGCGTGGCCTGCCTTGGTTGATCGACCGGGCGCGGGAGGAGAACCGCGACCCGTCGACCTCGCCTGGGGGAACAGCGCAGCCACACCCCCAGGCGACGGTACGTGGGCCGAAGCGCGACCCACGCAGACCCGCCCCTTTCTTAGAAGGACAGGGCGACACCCATGATACCGCCGGTAATCTTGCGGTCCTCGCCGGTGTCGTTGTCGTAGTTGATGTGGTAGACGGCCGCACTCAGGGAGATGCCCGGACCCAGGTCGTAACGGCCGGTCGCCTTGAAGTGATCGACGGTCTCTTCCTCACCGACGCCGGCGGCGGTCTGACGCAGGATGGCCGCGCGGCTGGTCCCGGTGATCAGGTCGCCTTCGGCCTCGGCGCGGGCATAGTTAAAGTCGATGCCGTAGGGGCCGTTCTCGTAGCCGGCGCCGACCTGCCAAGCGTAACCGTCACCGGACGACTTGGTGTCGCCATCATACTCATGGTCGGCCCAGGCGCCGCTGATGCTGAAGCCGGCGTAGGACAGAGCACCGCCCACGCGGAACATCTCGTAGGATTCGGCGCCAGCGGAGCCGAAGCCATACAGGTAGCCGAAGTCGGCGTCGACACCGATACCGTAGAACTCGTTGCTGAACGCGATGGCGGCGTCGAACTGATCCTTAATGCCGGTGCTGGCATCGTCGTAGTCGCTCAGGCCGGTGCCGTCCACGTCCGGGGTGTAGGTGGCGCCAACACTGAAGCCGAAGAACTCCGGAGAGATGTAAGCGATGCTGGCATCGTCGCTGGAGTAGTAGGTGAGGCTGGTGTTGAAGTCACCCATCAGGAAGTCATCGGGGGTCGGCGACCAGTTGCCGCTGAAATACGCCTCGTCCCAGTCCTGACCGCCCTGCTCCATGCCCGTGTTGGCCAGGTTGGCATGGGCGCCCTGACGGATACCCAGCTGCAGGGCACCAAAGCCGCCCGACAGGACCATGTAGGTCTCGTCGGCGTTGGTGGTGCTTTCGTCGGCTTCCAGCTGCACCACGGCCTTCACGGTCAGGCCATTGTCCAGGGTGGTCTGACCGGTGAAATACAGCTCGGTATCGGTGTTGATACCGGTGCCACCCCACGAATCATCGTCGTCGCCGGTGCCGTCAACGTCGGCGACGCCGAACCAGAACTCCTGCTTACCGCCGACGCTCAACTCGATCTTGTCGGCGTAGGCGGTGCCCGTGAAGGCAGCGGCCGCCAACAGGGCCGTGCTGCCGAAAAGAACCTTCTTCATGACCATTCCTCTCAAGCCAAAACTTGGCGTTGGGCCTGTCCGTGGATGGACCTGTCCATGGATCTGGACCTGTCCGCAGAATTGCGACGCCGGATCGAGTTCGTTAAGCTCCTGAACCGATCCCGTGCGAAATCCGAAAGGTTGCTTTTCCATGTCATTCTTCCGGCCGCCTCGGCAGTGGGCCACGACGACCCCGATGCCGTCAACACGGCGCGACGGTAACATAAGCGCCTTCTCGAACCGTGTTGCGTCACCGCAACACCAGGGGTCGTAAATGGTACTGTATTCTTCGCGCCTCCGGATCATACCGGGCCCGACCCAGCGCCACCAAGTCACCGTCAAGCCTGATGCGCGCAAGTCGTTTTTTCGCCCAGATTTATCTCTTTATGAGAAGTATTAGAGTCCTAAAGCGCGTATAAAAAGAGCGTCACCTCCCCAGTACCGCACATGCGACCGGGTCGATGACGTCGTCGATCATGGTTGATCACGTCGGGCGCCAGGCACCGCCCTATACCGCAGGGCGATGGACGCAACCGACCCCATGGGGCGCCCGGCACGCACCCGCGTGATGGGTTCTGGCGCCACCTCGCGTCCCCATGTCGTCACACCCGGGGCGATCTCTCTGGGGTCTCAATCCGCGCAGGTCGTTCAGGAGACACACCGACCATGAACGCCAATGGTCAGGCACCATGACCATTGGCCTCCGGATCCAGTGGCCTCAAGGCTCGAACACGACTTCAACCCAGTCGCTGTTGAACAGCGTCACGCCGTGCTCGATGGGGGATCCATCCAGGTCGACGTTCAGGCTTTCGGTTACCAAGATGGGCCGGGTACGCGGCTGCTGCAGGGCCTCGGCCTCGCGGCCGCTGGGGATGCGGGCGCTGACGCGGGTCCACTTACGCCGATAGTCCTCAACCCCCACCTGCCGCAGCGCGCGGGTGATCGAACCGACCTCCCGCACCGCCTCCACCAGGGTTGGAAAGCGGTCGGCTGGAAACAAATGGTCGCTGTGGCTGATGCGCCGGCCGTCAGACTCGCCATTCATAATCACCCGCAGCAAGGGCGCGCCGGGTTCCAGGTCCAGGGCGGCGGCCACGGATACGCTGGCGGGGACGGTGCTGGTCTCCAGCAGAGTCCGGGTCGGGACCCGCTTCTCGCGCATGATGTTTTCGGTGAAACGGGTGCGCAAGGACACCCGGTAGGCCAACACCGGCTCTTGAACAAAGGTGCCCCGCCCTTGTTCCACCCGGATCAGACCGCGATCCTCCATGCCGGCCAAGGCCCGGCGCACGGTGTGGCGATTGACCCCGAACTGGGCCGAGAGTCGGGCTTCGGTGGGCAGTTGGTCACCAGGTTGAAGGGACCCGTCGGAGATTTGTCGTTCCAAGTGAATCTGCACTTGGCGCCAGAGCGCGATACCGCTGCGTCGTGGCAAGGCCATGCCAAAAAACTCCCGCCGGGACCCAAGGAAGAGACCGTTGCCGCCAACCACCCGCCTCTGTCCAACGTCGGGAGGGCATGGCACGGTCCGTGACTCATGTGCCCCTATTTATCGGTTGTCGGCCTTTGCGCCAAGCCGGCAGGCCTGTCCAGCCGAAGGCCCACGATTCCCGCGGGATCATCCCCGGACGCGTTTCAGGGCGATGAAATCCGAGCACTCGCGTGCGGGAAGCCGTTCCCTCTGCCGGCGCCATGGTCTATCCCTGAGCCTTGCTTCCCCGCATTCAGACCCCTGCCTCGCCAGCCGGCGCCCCGTCCCGAGGGGCGATCCTCGTCCGGAGCCGAGCCCATGAGCCCCCCGCAGTTCCCCGACCCCATCGCGTCGGTGTCGTCCACCGCCGGCCCAGACCTGATCCTGACCAATGCTCGCGTGGTCACCCCCGACCACGTCCTGCCCCATGGCACCGTGGTCGTGTCCCAAGGGCGCATCAGCGCCGTGGACGACGCTCCGACCGGCGTGCCGGGCGCCCTCGACCTGGAGGGAGACTACCTGCTGCCGGGCCTGGTCGAGATGCACACCGACCACATGGAAAAGCACTTCATGCCGCGCCCGGGCGTGCTATGGCCCTCGCCCCTGGCCGCCGTGATTGCCCACGACGCCCAAATCGCCGCCGCCGGCATCACCACGGTGTTCGACGCCATCTGTTGCGGACAGTACTCCGACGGCTCCATGCGCCGTCAGATGTTGGCCGACCAGATTGCCGCCGTGAAGCATGCCGTGACATCGCGACTCTTGCGTGTCGATCACTTGCTGCATCTGCGCTGCGAAGTGTCCGACGCCTGCGTCGTGGAGATCTTCGAACCCTACCGCACCGATCCCCTGGTGCGGCTGGTGTCGCTGATGGACCACACCCCCGGGCAACGCCAGTGGAACGACCTGTCCAAACTGCGGCAGTTCGACAGCGACAAGAACATGTCGGACGCCGAGTTCGACAGCATGATCGCCGAGCGCGTCGCCGACCAGCAACGCTACGCCCATGCCCACCGACGGCAGGTGCTGGAGATGGTCGCCCAACGCGATGACATCGTCCTGGCCACCCACGACGACACCACCGAGGCCCATGTGGACGAGGCCCTGGCCGAAGGCGCCACCATCAGCGAGTTTCCAACCACCGTCACCGCCGCCGCCCGCGCCCATGGCGCCGGCATGAAAACCATCATGGGCGCGCCCAACGTGGTTCGGGGGGGCTCGCACTCAGGCAATGTCTCGGCCCTTGATCTGGCCCAAGGCGGCATCCTCGACGGCCTGTCGTCGGATTATGTGCCCGCCAGCCTCTTGCAAGCGGCCTTCCACGTCTCCGAAACTCTGGAGATACCGTTGCCACCGGCGGTCGCCCTAGTGAGCGCCAATGTGGCCGACATGGTGGGCCTACCCGACCGGGGCCGCATCGCCCCGGGGAAAAAAGCCGATCTGGTGCGCGTGCGCCGGATCGACGGTGTTCCCCTGCCGGCGGAGGTTTGGCGCGATGGCCGTCGTGTCTGTTGAAGACCCGGTCCCCGACACCGGACGTCATGCGATCTACTGGGCGCCACCAGCCGGCTCGGCGCTGGCCCGGTTGGGATCTGCCTGGTTGGGCCGGGACGCCGAAACCGGCGAGGCCGTGCCCCGCTCGGTACCCCTGGATATCGACCCGGCCCAGGCCGACGCCCTGACCGAAAGCCCTCGCTTCTACGGCTTCCACGGCACCTTGAAAGCGCCCTTCTCGCTTGCGCCCGGGTACAGCGCGCGGGACCTGACCAGCGCCATGGCCACCTTCGCCGCCCGCCGCCCGCCGGTGACCCTGCCCCGCCTGGCGGTGACCGCCCTTGGTCCCTTCATCGCCCTGGTGCCGTCGGCGCCCGTACCAGCGCTGGAGGACCTGGCGACGGCCTGTGTCGCTGATCTGGACACGTTTCGCGCCCCCCTGGACCCGGCCGACCTGGCACGCCGGCAGGCCGCCGGACTCTCGGCGCGGCAAAGCGACCTTTTGGCCCGTTGGGGCTATCCCTATGTGATGGAAGAGTTTCACTTCCATCTCACCCTGACCGGACCGATCGCCGACGCCACCGATCGGGCCGCGGTTCTGGACGCGCTCCGCGACATTTGCGCCCCGGTGTGCGCCACGCCTCCCCCCCTCGACTCCTTGGCGCTGTTCCACCAACCCGACCGGGATACTCCGTTCCGCCTGGTGGCCCGGGTCCCGTTGGGAACCGCCTTGGCCGCATGACCCTTGGCGGACTGGTCAATCGGCGCCCTTGACGCTACCGTACGCCCCATGACCGAGACCGTCCCCGATCCTCTGCGCGGTGCCGGCCTCACGGCCGTCCGTGAGGCCATGGACCTGCTGGACCAAGCTGAAACGTGGCCGGCCTTGCGCGCAACCCTGGAGTCCGCCGGCCTGACGCGGCGCCTGGGGGCCGACGGCATGCAGCGCCTGGCCGAAGTGTGGCGGAGCCGAGTCGTGCGCGGCCTGGATGATGCGGCACTGCTGGCGGAGATGCGCGTCTGGGCCGAGGGCGGTGACTACGCGACTCATCCCGATGGATTCCTCGCGCCACCACCGGCCGACCTGGCGGCCGAGGCGACCCGGCGCGGGTGGTTCGTGCGCGTCTTGGCCAGCGGCGGCTGGGTGATCAACCCGCCGGCCGAAGCCCCGGGCGCCGGAAAGCCCCTTACGTTGCCCGATCGTCCCTAATCGGCGACACGCCCCCCGGCCCCATCCTTCGCTTGACCCCTGAAGAGGGGGTCCGCACCGGGACGCGTTTGATCGGGACCGGACTCGGCAGCGGCGCGCCGCACAACGCGGGGATCGCTCAGGGTCCGTTTGATCTCGCGCAGCAAGGCGTCGGCGCTGATCGGCTTGCCGACCACGGCATTGATGCCAATACTGCGGGCCTGCTGAACCTCGGCTGGGCCAATATGCCCTGAGATCATGATGATGGGCACATGCGGCGCTGGGCTGTGGACATCGTCCCGCACCTGACGGCTGAAGGCCAATCCATCCACGGGCGACATCACGTAGTCGACCAGGATCAGATCCCGTGGCCCACCGCGCAGCAATCCCATCGCCTCTTCGGCGTCACTGGCTTCGGCGATGCTGGCCACGCCGGCCGCGTTCAGCACCCTGCGCACCACCTTGCGGAAATAGGCATTGTCATCGACCACAAGCACCCGCAGCCGCGACCAGTCCAGACGCGCCATGACCGTGCGATCCCAGCTTCCGCCCGGACCCGGCCCGGCATGATCGCCCCCGACCGATGTCCGATCCGGATACTCTTTGGTTCTGTTCCTTCCGATATTCTCCTTTTCATAGAGTGTCCGGCAAAATGCGCGACGGGTCAACGGTTCCCCGTTATGGGGACCAAGCTTGACCGGATCGTCCCGCGCCGACTACAGCGAGCACGTTGATTCACTGGCGGGACGCTCCCGTCGCCGCTGAAAGGCTCGTCCATGGCTCCGCCACCGCCGCTGCTGACCCTCAAGGACATTGCCCTCGGCTTCGGGGGAAGGCCGCTGTTCGAGGGCATCACGCTGGCGGTCGCGCGGGGCGATCGGCTGTGCCTGGTGGGCCGCAACGGCTGCGGCAAGTCCACGCTGCTGAAGGTGATCGCCGGCACCGTGGAGCCCGACCGGGGTGAGCGCGCCGTGCAACCCGGAATGACCGTGGCCACCCTGGCCCAGGAACCGGACCTGTCCGCCCACACCACCGCGCTGGAGGCGGTGGCCGCCGGCCTGACCCCGGCCCACGCCGGTGAGACCCATCGGGCCGAGATCCTGCTTGACGCCCTGGGTGTCCCGGCCAACCGGGCGCCGGCCACCTTGTCCGGGGGGGAGGCACGCCGGGTGGCCCTGGCCCAGGCCCTGGTGGGCGAGCCCGACGTGCTGCTGCTGGACGAACCCACCAACCACCTGGACCTGCCCACCATCGTCTGGTTGGAGGAGGCCCTGGCCGCCTTCCGGGGCGCCGTCATCCTGATCAGCCACGATCGTGCCGTGTTGCGCCGCGTGACTCGCGCCACGCTGTGGCTGGACCGGGGCCGGTTGCGCCGCCTGGACGACGGCTTCGCGGCCTTCGACGCCTGGTCCGAAACCGTCATCGCCAAGGAAGAGATCGAATGGGCCAAACGCGACAAACTGATCGCCCAGGAGACCACCTGGTCACGCCAGGGCATCTCGGCGCGGCGCAAGCGCAACCAGGGCCGCCTGCGCCGTCTTCACACCCTGCGCGCTGAGCGCGCCCAGCGCATCCAGCGCGCCGGCGGCGTTGCCCTAGAGGCAGACAGCGGCGAGGCGTCCGGCAAGCTGGTGATCGAGGCAGAGGGCATCGCCAAGAGCTATGGCGACCGATCGGTGCTCAAGCCCTTCTCCACCCGCATCCTGCGCGGCGACCGGGTGGGCATCGTCGGACCCAACGGCGCCGGCAAATCCACCCTTCTGAAGATGCTGACCGGACAATTGACCCCGGACCAAGGCCGGATTCGGCTGGGCACCAACCTGACGCCGACCACCCTGGACCAGCATCGCTCGCTGCTAAAGGATGACAAGACGGTCTGGGACCTGCTGGCCGACAGCGGCGGTGACCAGATCGACGTGCGCGGCCGGCCGCGCCATGTCGTCGGCTATCTGCGTGACTTTCTGTTCGAGGATCGCCAGGCCCGCAGCCCGGTCTCAAGCCTGTCCGGCGGCGAGCGCAACCGGCTGCTGCTGGCCAAGGCCCTGGCCAAGCCCACCAACCTGTTGATCCTGGACGAGCCCACCAACGACCTGGACATGGAGACCCTGGACCTGCTGGAAGAGATGCTCGCCGACTACGACGGCACGCTGTTGCTGGTCAGCCATGACCGGGACTTCCTGGACCGGGTGGTCACGGCGACCATCGTGCTGCCCGGCGACGGGCGGGCCGTGGACTATGCCGGCGGGTTCTCCGATGCCCTGGCCCAGGCGGGCGGCGCCATGACGGCGCTGTTCCCGGCCCTGGCAAAGACCGAACCGGCGATCCAAGCCAAGCCGAAAGCCGTGCCCTCGGGCGAAAAACCCAAGGGCAAGCCGGCCAAGCTCTCCTACAAGCAGCAGCGCGCCTTGGAGCAGTTGCCCGGCCGGATCGAGGCTCTCCAGGCCCAGGTCGCCCGCCTGGAAGACGAACTGGCCGACCCGGCCCTGTTCACCCGCGATCCCGACGGTTTTCAGGCGCGCGCCGATCGACTGGCCACAACACGCACAGCGCTGGCCACGGCCGAAGATGAGTACCTGGAGTTGGAGATCCTGCGGGAGGACATGGGCGGATAGCCTATGCGCGTCCCTCCTTCGTCCTCACGCTTTTGCCGGGAACCATGAGGCGACGGCCCGACTCCAGGCCCCCCCGGGGGCCGCTGACGGCCACCCCGCACAACGCGCGAAACAACATGACAGATATGTGACGGCGACCAACAATCGCCTTTCGCGAAAGAGCATCGCCCACATATTACCTAAAATCGTTACAACCCCAGTAAGAACACGGAGACCCTGCGACTCGCGTGTCGTACGGGTGCGTATCGCAGGCCAGGTAAAACCGACGCGACAAGAGACTCATTCTCATGTCGCCTTCTTTTCCGTGTTCGCGGAACGATTTCGAAGCCTTCGCGCGCACTCGCCATCCACAAGACAACGCATCCCGTGTACCTGACCCTCGTCACATCACCATGCCTTGACGGGCTCTCCCTTTGCCCGTTACGTGGAGAGGAGTGGCACCCGACGGGGCGTCGCGACAGGCGGAAAGGGACATCGGATGGCCCTGGGATCCGGGGCGGGCAGAGGACCAACCGGCGCGCGCTGGACGCGCCGGTCGTCAGTCTTGGGGGTGCCCCCCGGAGCCACCTCGAGAACTGGCCTGGACGACCCGCGAAAGGTGGACGCCGCCCTGCGCGCGGCGGTGACACAACTCGAGTCGGCAGTGGAAGAGCAGGAACGGGCCGTGAACCGGATTCTGGGCCTGGCCGAACTGCTGATCGACCGGGCACCGGACGACAGGACTCGCCTGCGCGTCGAGGCCATCATGGAGTCCTGTGCCTTCCAGGACGTGACCGGCCAGCGCATCCGCAAGGTCAAGGCCCTGTTGAGTCGCTTGACGACGCTGGAACCGGGAGCCGTGCGCCTGACCGAGACACCGATCGCACCGCCGTCCAAACCCGTCGAGGCGGACGACGCCGAAGGCGACGGTGGCCTCACACAGGACGACGTCGACCGCCTGCTCGGGAAACAGTAGGCAACGGCAAGGGCGACACACGGGTCGCGCCATGAACCGCCGACGGCCGCGATGCACGCCCCGGGATTACCCGTCCCACATCACGATGGTGCCGACGATGGCCGCGCCCACGCAGAGCGCGGCGCCGATCAACAACGCGCGCGGCCAAGGCGGGCGCAGCCGCACCGCCTGCGCCGACAGGAGCAGGATGATCGACAGCAGCACCAGCGCGTTCATGGCCTGGTTGTCACCAAGACCGATCATAGGACGATCACTCCCCCGTTGCCTCCGACCGACAAAACAGGTGACGTCTTGTATCGGGCGGCATCACACGCATCCGCCACAGGGATTATCGCGGCGCGATGATCATTTGCGCGGCCTCGGCGCGGGCGCGCAAGTCCGGCCGGTACATGGACTCCACGAACACGCCGGGCAGAGTGAACACGCCCGGAGTCACGGCCCGCGCCAGGTAGGCGACGGTGAACGCCGGTTGCTCGCGGCTCAGCGACACCGAGGCAACGAACCGGTCGTCCCGAAGGTCTGTGTGCTCGGTGGGCGTCAGGTCCGGCAGCCATGCCAGCCCGGCGGTGGAGCGGCCGTCGCCCACAGTGGCGTTCTCCAGCACCAGACCGGCCGGCAGCAGGTCCACCACCAGGGCATGGTGGGTGTCGTCCTCGCCCAGCGCCGCCGGTGTCAGGGCTTCGCCCGAGATCAGCGCCACCATCAGGTCGCTCTGATCCACCCGCTGCGGGTCGACCCGCCGGCCTTCCAGGTCATAGAAGGAGCGGGTGATGGTCAGCCCGTTAGACAGCGCCGGGGGGGGCTCCACGGGGATGCCGTCGCCAAGCACCACCAGGGTGGCGACGGCGTCGCCGGTGTTGGCGATGGTGACACCGGCGGCCACGTCATCCAGCCCCGGCCGCAGCAGGGTCTCGCCCGGCGACAGGGGAAACGACGACGTGCCGGTCACCGACACCGATAGCGGCCCCTGAAACTCCTGCAGCGCATGGGCGGCGAGAAGCAGGCGGGCCTGCTCCTGGGTGCTGAGATGCGGCCGACCCAAGCGGGCATCGGCCAGGGCCTCGGCCGCTTCCAGCGCGTCGCCCTCGTTCGCCTCGATCATCAGCGCCACGGTGGCCGCCGCATCGCGCAAAGCCGAGCCGTAGGGATCCTGAGGCCAGCGATTGCGGTCGTGGGAACCTTCGGTGAGACCGGACAGATGCAGCATCGGCGACAACGCGGCGTCGAACGCCGAGGCAGCGCGGTTGGTGTCGCCGATCATGGCCAGGGCGGCGCCCAGATGCGCCCGGGCCAGGGGCGCCGGCATGCGGTTCAGGTAGACGTCGTGGACGTAGCGCAGCGCCCCGGGGTCGACCTCCCCGGCCCGGGCCAGGACGTAAAGCGCATAGGCACGCGCCGCCAGGGCGTCGTCCGGGTAATCCAGACCAACCACGGTATCCTCAAGGAACCGCAGCGCCCGCCCCAGGGCAAAGGCCGGAACCCGGCGGTCGGCCTCGCGGGCGCGGAGCAGGAACTCGGTGGCGTAGGCGGACAACCACGCGGCCCGCTTGCCGCCGCCCCACAGGGAAAAGCCACCGTCGGCGCGCTGCCAGCCGACCACACGGGCGATGGCACCCTCGACCCGCCCGGCCAGCCAGTCCGGATCGTCGGCGTCGGTCACGCCGGCGGCGGCGGCCACGTCGGACAACACCAGAAGCGGCAAGGCGCGGCTGACGGTCTGCTCGACACAGCCATAGGGATAGCGGTCCAGGTCCCGCAGCAATCCCGCCACCCCCAGGTTGGGGATGGACGACAGGCTGACCGACAGGCTGGCGCTTTCGGGCGCGAAGCCGCTGACCGGGTCGGCCTCGAGCGTAACAGTCTGCCCAGGCGCGAGCCGTTGGGCCACGGCGCGGGTCTCGCGGGAGACGGCGGGGCGCACCGACAGGCCCCAGTCCTGGGTGAAGACCTCACCGTCGGGCGCGGTGACGGTCAGGGTGAGCCCGCCGCCACCGATGCGCCCCCCCTTGAGCGTGGTGACATGAGTGGCGCGTCCCCCGGCCGCCATGGGTAGCGTCGCCCCGCCATTGGAGGCGATGGCCACCCCGCCCCGTCCTTCCAGGGCCACGGTCCAGTCGCCGGCCGGGCCATCGACATTGTCCAGGGTGACATGCACGGCGGCGCGATCCTCCGGCGCCAGGAAGCGCGGCAGGGTGACCAGGCTCACCATACGGTCGCGAATGGTGACCTCGGCCTCGCCATGACCCACGCCCCGGGCATCGTAAGCGGCGGCCATGACGCGGACCCGTCCATTGAACGCCGGGATATCCACGCTGACCGTGGCCCGGCCGTCCTGGTCCAGGGCGATGGGGCCGGAAAAGAAAGACAGCGGCTTGACCGTCTTGTCGGGCAGGCCCGGGGCGTGGCGTCCGGCGGCATCACCACCGCTGCGCAGGCGGCCCGGCGTGGCATCCCGGCCGTCGATCAGCGCGCCATAGGCATCCCGCATCTCCACGCCCAGCCGGCGCTTGCCGAGGAAAAAGCCGTCCGGCCTCGGCGTGGCGAAGCCGGTCAACTGGAGGATCCCCTCGTCAACCACGGCCACCGTCACCCGCGTATCCGGTCCAGCATTGGCCACCGCCAGCGGGATGGTCAGCGGCCCGCGCGGACGCACGATATCCGGCGTCTCCAGGGTGACATCCAGCGTGCGCTCGCCCATGTCCACGGCCACCCACTGGGCACCGACGGCCCGACCCGGACCGCGCGCGGCATCCGTGCCCGGGCGGAACAGGGTGACCAGCACATAGGCGCCCGGGCCCCAGTCCTCGGTAACCGGCAGCAGTACCTCGGTCCCCGTCTCGGGCACGGACACGGTGGTGGTGTACAGCACATCCTGGGCAGCCACGGTGACCAGGGCCTCGCCGGCGAAGGGCGGGTCCAATGCCACCCGCGCCTGCTCGCCGACGGCGTAGGTCCCGCGTTCGCTGGCCAGGCGCAGGGTGTCGGGCGTGTCCTGGGATCCGGGCGCGGCCACCCGCCAGCCGGCGGTGAAGCGCTGGCTGGAGACGGCACCACTTTCCAGGTCGGCCACCTCCACGCGATAGCGGCCCCAGTCCACGGGCAGGGCCACCTCGACGGTGCCGTCGGCCGCGGTGGTCAGGTCGCGGGCCTCAATCCGGCGATCCCGCACGGTGACCCTATAGCGCCAGCCATCCCCGTCGTTGTACCACTGATAGGTCCAGTCCTCGGCGACGTGGATCAGCCGCAGCGACCGCCCCGGCACCGGACGGCCCACGTCATCCACGGCCAACACCCGATAGCGGGCCTCCCCGCCCTCGGTGACCCGCCCGCCGTCGAACAGCGGGTCCAGCCCCACCAGGGTGTCGGTCAGGCGCACCGGGATGGAAACGGCTCGGTTGGTGGGCCGGCCGCCCGGCTCCAGCACCGTGACCCGCACCAAGGCGCGCAGGGGCTGGGAGGTATCGGGCACGGTCTCGAGGGCCGCCTCGACCCGGCTTTTGCCCTGGTCGTCAGTATCGGCGATGGTCAGGTCGGTGCGCCGGGGTTCGAAGGGTTCGGTCGCCAGACCGAAGTGATAATCGGTGTGGGCGTCGCCGAAGGGACGTTCGGCGCGCGTGAGGACCATCTCCGCCTCGGCGGCCAGACCAGCCCCAGGCGCGCCATAGAGATAGCGCGCCTCCACGCCCACCGGCACGACGGTGTCCGACCGCAACACGGTCTCGCCGGGCGCGTCGAGTAGAACCTCCATGCGCGCCGGCACGAAGTCCTCGATCTGCACGAAGACCTCGCCGATCGTCGGGCCGTTCGGCTCCACATGGGCGGTGATGGTCCATTCGCCGGTGCGCGCGGCGTCGCTGGTGGGGATGTCGATGGCCGCACCACCGCCGGAATCGGGCGTCACGACCAGACGGCGCACCTCCACGCCGTCCGGGCGCATGACCTTGAGGGTCAGGGGCACGCCGGTCACCGCCAGGGCGCGATCATCGCGCAGCAGAGCCGTAGCGCGGATGGTCTCGCCCGGACGGTAGATGCCGCGCTCCAGATACAGGAAGGCGTCCAGCGGCCCCGGCGCCACGCGCCCACCCACGCCCCGGTCCGACAGGTCCAGGGCCGGCCGGCCCAGGTCCAACACGGCGTGGTCGGCCCCGTCCCGGGTGCGCGCCACCACATGGCTGGGGGTGGCGCCCCCTCGGCCGCGCAGCAACCCAGCGGGCAGCCGCGCCAGGCCTTGGGCATCGGTCACGGCGCTGCCCAATACGGCGTTGTCGCGGGCGATCAGGTCCACGGCGGCACCGGCCAGCGGCGCGGCGGTCTCCAGCGAACGCGCCGACACCACGAGGTCCCGATCCCCATGGAAGGTCTGCAGACCGATGTCGGTAACCATCACCCACTGGGTGGGGCGCTCCCGCCAGTGCTCGGTCTCGCGGGCGGCGATGGTGGCCACCACGGCGTACAGGCCCGGCTCGGGATCGGGCACGGCCTCGGCAAAGGGTACGGCGGCGCTTTGTTGCTGGTTGGGCACGAAGGGGGTGTCCATCTCGCCGGACCAGACGAGAACGCCCGCCTCCTCGCGCAGGGGATACAACTCCCAGCCGCGCACTTGCTCGAACACAGTGTTATCGCGCAGGGCCTCGGCCAGACCCCGGAAGGGCACGCGGTAGATCTCCAGCGCCACTCGCTCCACATTCACCACCTGCAGCGGCAGCCCCTGGCTCCCGCGCGCCGGTAGCACGTGCCCCTCGCCGACGAAGGCAATGCGGGCCTCGCGATTGGGAATGTCCACCGACCAGGCAACGGTGTCGGCCAAGCGGGCATTACCGGCCAGCGGCAGGCCAGCGCGCAAGGTGACCGCCACCTCGGCGCCATGGCCAAAGCCGGACAGGCACAGCGCATCCCCGTCGGGGCGGGCCACGACCTCCTCGGCCGGGCTCAGGGCGACGAAATCGGCGTAGCGGACGGCGCCGTCAGCGATCGGATCATGGGTGAAGGTGACGCAGAGTTCGGGCACGTCGCGCTCGATACGGCCGCGCACGGCCACCGGAACCGGCGCCCCCTCGGTCGCCTGGGCCAAGTCGTCCCGCAGGTCGTCCTCGTCACCGAACGCCAGCGCGGCCTGGAACAACGGCACGGCCACATCGACGCGTTCGATTTCGACCGCCGTCCGGGCCATGAGGGCCAGGGCCTCGCGGCGGTCCCGGTCGCCGTCGGCCGTCACCCAGGCGGTCCAGGCGGCCATCGCCCCGCGCCGACTGGCGGGGTCGGCACCGAGGTACAGTCGCGCCAACCAGCGCCAGCGATCGGAGTCCTCATCGCCGCCGGCGTCCATGTAATCCTCCAGGGCGGCGACGGCCCCCCAGCGATCGTCGGCGTCGGCGGCCTCCCGAGCGCGGGTCAGGGCGGCGTCCCGGGTTTCCCAGTGCTCGTCGCCATCGGTGCGGTCGCGCAGGTCGCGAGCGAACACGCGCGCCTCCTCGGACAGCCGGCGCAAGGCATCAAGGGTCTCAAGCTGGGTGACCAGGGGGGAGCGCTGGGCCGGCAGGTCGTTGGCCCATGCCTGGGCGCTAGAACCGATCCCCACCACCAGCACGGCCAGCAGGGTCACCGTCGCGACAGCCCCCCAGGCGCGGGCAAGGCGCCAGGACCCGGAATCTGTAAGGCAGGAAAGAGGGGCGGCACGAGAGAAAGCGGCGAGTCGGGCACGGTGTTCACGCATGGCGCGTCCCCCCTGGTTCGTTCTGTCCCGGTTGCTCAAGGCCAGCCTACGCTAGGGCGCGATTGTGGCAAAGATTCGCGCCACTGCCGACTCGCCGTCATGACCCAAAAAAAGTGGCTCTCCAGCGCGGGCGGGAGAGCCAAGGAAACCCTTGAGAGGAAGGGGCGCGGCAAGCGCCGCGCCGCAAGCAGGTCCTATCGCTTGATACGGATCAGTTCCTCGAGCATGTCATCGGAGGTTGTGATGATCTTGGACGCCGCCGAGTAGGCGCGTTGGGTGGTGATCATGGTGGTGAACTCGGTGCCCAGGTCCACGGTGGAGGCCTCCAGGGCCGCCTGGGCCACCGTCGCCGAGCCGGCCGAGCCGGCCTCGCGCACCGTCGGCAGGCCAGAGTTGTCGGTCTGCTGGAAGACGTTGCCCGTCAACGGGTTCATGCCATTGGGGTTCACGAAGGTGGCCACCGGGATCATGAAGATGGGCGCCTGCACGCCGTTGTCGAACAACGCGGTGACGACGCCGTTCTCGGACACCGAGATGCCCGAGAAGTTGCCGAAGCGGTTGCCGTTCTGAGTCACGTAGTTGAGCTGATAGTCGCCGGACAACTGCTGCAAACCATCGTCGGTGTTGTAGTTGCCCAGGAACAAGCTGATCGCCGGCCCGCCGGGCGCCGCCGACGCGCCGTCCATGTTCAACGCACCATTGGCCCAACCGATGTTCATGGTGCTGCGCGGATCGCTCTGTTCGGTCTCGCTGTAACCGAAGAACGTTGCTGGCGTGCCATCGCCGTTGAAGGTCACGGCGGTGGCGCTGGTGTTGACCCAGGATCCCTGCCAAGGCGCGGCGGTGGCGGTGAGCTGCGGAATATTGAACGCCGTGCTCTGGATCACCGCCGGATCGGCGCCGCCGTTCTGGGTGAGCCCTGAGGCATCGATGGCGAGCACCGCCGTTTCATTGTATTGGCGGATGAGAATCGAGTTCTCGCCGGCCACGCGCTCCACCCAGTCGGCCGGCGAGGACTTGCCGGTCACAGTGGAGACAGTACCCGCGGGACCTGTACCAGCGGCTTCGAATTCTGCGTTCACCATGGTCGCCAAACCGTCGAGCATCAGCGACAAAGTCGTGAATGTCGTGGTTGCGCCGGCGTTTGTGCCACCTATCTGAGTCAGCGTGTTCGCGGCGGCCGATGTGGCCGGGGCAACCGGTGCTGGGCCGGAGAACTGGTATTCCACACCGTCGATGAACAGCGACGCGGGCGTTACACCGTCGGTCTCGGGGATCGCTGTGAAGTCGATCCGGCCTGCCGAATAGTAGGTGCTGCCGTCCTGGGCCTCGACACTGGCATAGGTGCTGCCGGCTGGCGGCGTGGCTTCCACATCCCACTCGTTCTGGTCGCGCTTGGTCCAGGTGTAGAGCAGGTTATGCGAGTTGCCGAGGCTGTCGTAGATCAGCGCGTTGGTCTTTTCAGTGGTGCCAATGGCCGCGCCACCCGGCAAGTTGGCGCCGATCGACAGCGACGACGTGGCGCGTGCCGTGCCGCCGATGGTGTTCAGGTTGAGCGGCCGCATGTTGATGTTATCGACCGCGTTGTCGTTGATGTAGAACAGATCGCCATTGGCGTTGCGGTACGCCTTCATGAAGACCTCGTTCTGATGCGTGACCGTCGCGGCTGTGGCGGTGCCATCCCAGGTTTCCAGCGGCCAGCCTTGCAGATAGTACCCGGACGCGTTCTGCAGATAGCCGTCCTTGTCGATCTTGAATGACCCGGCGCGTGAGTAGGCGTAGCCCGAGGGATCGACGGCCTGGTCGGAGACCACAAAGAAGCCCTGGCCCGACAGGCCGAAATCCGTCGACGAGGTGGTCGCCTGCAACAACCCCTGGACATCCACGTTGGTGCGTGGCGCCGACTGCACGCCGCCCGCCGAGTATTGGGTCAACGAGACCTGAGCGGTCACCAGGGTCTTGAAGTTCACGGTTGTGCCTTTGTAGCCCACCGTGTTGACGTTTGAGACGTTGTCCGCAATGGCGCCCATGGCGCTGGACTGGGACTGCAATCCCGACACGCCCGAGAACAAGGCTCCATACAGCGACATCGGTTTTCTCCTTCAAGGGCGCCCGGGACTCAGGATCCCAAGGGCTTGGTCCTGGCCCTGACGGGCCGGCTCCCGGGTGTTGCGGGGACCCCGGGTTAGGGTCTTGGCGGGCCGTCCGGCCCAAGGGGACTTGGATCAAACGGCGGCACGCTAAGCGCTTTCCTCATCGGTGCCGTCACCACTGCCGTCGCCATCGCCGTCACCCCCGGAGACGTCATCCATCGGCAGTTCGTTGAAGACACCCAGGACCTTGTTGACGTCGACCGACAGGTCACCGATCGCCAGGTAGGTGGCATCTCCGTCCGTGGCCACGCCGGTGACCTTGCCCAGGGTGGTGGTCCAGGTCTTCAACTCTTCCTCGGCGTCATCGCGCTCTGTGGCGGTGACTTGCAGGGTGTAAACCCCATCCTCCACCGCCTCGCCATCGGCGTCGGTGCCGTCCCAGGTGATCTTGTGCAGACCCTCGTAGGACTCGCCATCGAAGGTGCGGACGATGTTTTCCTTTTCGTCCTTGACGATAATCTTGACGTCCTTGGCGTTGTCGGACAGGCCGTAGGTGAACACCGCCTCGCCATCCTGCAACATGACCCGATCCGTCTGCACCTCGACGTAATTGTCGAGGAACTGGATGGCCATGGCCTGTTGCGTCTTGACCGTGGAGTGGAGAATGGATTCCAGATTTTCGTTCTGGTTGATCTGCTGCTCGACCTGGGCGAACAGGACAAGCTGATTGGTGAACTCGGTGGAATCCATGGGCGACAGCGGGTCCTGCGCCTTCAACTGCGCCGTCAGCAGCGTCATGAAGCTGTCCAGGTCATTGGCCAGCTTGTTGCGCGACTGCCCGGACTGGCTGTTCGGATCGCCGATGAGGCCACTCGCGGAGACGGCATCAACCATCAGGGAACTCCTTTAGACCTTCACGTTGACACCGCCACGCGCGCGGGCCGCTTCCATGGCCACGGCGTCGGGATCGGGGGCTTCCAGGCCCGGGTCCTGCCCGGCACCGGGAGAGGATTGATCACCGGAGCGCCCGGCCTGGCCGCGCCGCTCCTGGGTGTTGGCCGCGCCGCCGCCGTCACCGCGCAACGAGAACGAGACGCCGCCGGGATCGGTCTTCAGCCCAGCGTCCTGAAGCGCGCGCTCCAGCCCGCGCCCGTCGCGTTGCAGCATCTCCAGCGTTTCCGGCCGCTCCACCGTCACCTGGGCGGACACCCGGCCGTCGGTTCCAAACTCCAGGCGCACATCGACGCGACCCAGTTTTTCGGGATGAAGCTGGATCGACACACGGTCCAGCCCCCGATTGGCGGCCTTGCTGATGGTGACGCGCAGTTGCTCCACCACCTTGCGGGTCTGCGGGTCGGACCGGGTCTGCTCGGCGGTACCGCCCTGGCCGGCGCGGGAGAGCTGATCGGCGAACGTGCCGCCGGACGCCTGCCCGGCATCCGCCGACGCGGTCGGGGCGGCCGTGGACGTGGCGGCCGTCGCACCGCCACTGGCACCGCCGGAGCCGGCCTGACCGCCTCCCTGACCGGAAGCACCCCGCCCCGAGGCACCCTGGGCGCCCGCCTGGGCCGGGCCGCCCGTCGGCGCGCTGGCGCGCGTGGTGGCCGACGCACCGAAGCGATCCCCGGCGGGATGCACCGGCCGGTCCAGACCCTGCGCCGGCTGGCCAACCCCCAGGCCCACGGCAGCGGCCCGGCCGGTGATCGATGCCGACCCGGCCTCGCCCTCGACGGCGGTGGGCGTCTGCGGTTGCGGTGGGGATTGGGACTGCGCCTGCGCCGACGCCTGGGTGAGGTGCGCCCGCGCCTGGGCACGCGCCTCGGCGGCGACGGCGTTCATCTCGGCGATTCCGGGCTTGGCGCCGGGTCCACCCGCCCGCCCCGTCTCGTTGGGCGCGGTCGGGGCCTCACCCTGGGCCTGACGCAAGGCAGCCAGCGCCTGCTGACGCAGGGCGGCGGCTCCGGTCGGCTCGGCGCTGGTCGCGGCCGACGCTTGTGTTTGTCCGCGCGCGCTGGTCATGGCACCATCGGTCCCTGCTGCACGCGCATCGCCCTGGGTCCCCTGAGCGGCTCCCTCACGCACGGTGACCTTGACCTTCAGATCGGTGTCGGGCTTGACGGTCTCCGCCAGGCGC
>Ga0126339_10000371_pt1 | contig 23762 bp, 17 predicted proteins | sample OrbTmetagenome_2_FD_92532 | JGI IMG/M metagenome (GOLD analysis project Ga0126339, IMG submission 92532) | Coral microbial communities from Petempiche,Puerto Morelos, Mexico - Orbicella T R C metagenome | ecosystem: Host-associated > Invertebrates > Cnidaria > Coral | place: Petempiche,Puerto...
AAATTTTCGCTTAACGTGGTTAAATTGAAAGGGAAGTCCTGGAGTCGGCCCGGGCTTTGCGTGTTTCACCCCCCCCCCCCCCCCCCCCCCCCCCGCCCCTCCCAACTTGTCTTGATTCCCGTATCATGAAGGCAGAGAGAGTATTGCGACTCCTGCAAGATGGGATAATTAAATAATCAAACATTTTTGCATTGATTATTCGGTAATTTGGCATTTCTGTGCTTCGTTACACGAGCTAAACGTATGTGAAGTAGATTTCAGAGTTTGACAATTCTCCAGGCGTTGACGGCATCGATCAAGATAACATATATTTTTGCGTCCCTTTCTTTTCTCACTCAGCTGGCGAACTCCATTGATAAGGTCATCTGCCATCACGTACAATCTTTTAGAACTGATCACTTTCACTTTATAGTTTTACATTTCGCCTTTTTCTTTCTCTTTTGTTTCTAGATTTACACGTAAACACTTTCTCTCTTTTGTATCTCCCTGCTCGAAAAACCATTACGATGATTACACGCACTACGTGTGCTAATGTTTACGGTAACAAAAAGACAAGCTCGTCCGCTCGTACCCAGATCCCTGTTACTATCTTCTGAGAGACTGATAGGAATCGCAAAACTGTGAAATGTCCACAAGCAAATAGACCAATAGGGTACTGAATGAGTACCAATTGCCTTTTACCTCTGTTTCAAAACGAGTCCTCGTGGAAAAACTTTTCGCATGATAATGAGTTTATTTGCATGAAAACGAACATGTGGGTGGAAAACATTAATGGTCTCGCAAGAAACTCGTTTTGGCGCAGAGGAAAAGACAATTCGAAAATGGTCTGTTAAACCCAATCGGCAATAACAAGGCCATTCCCGAGTTGCTTTTTAATTTGCCTTTGTGTTAAAAGGAGTCTTCTTTCGAAACCGGAACGAATGTCGTGGAAAGGTTCCAGAAAAAAATTCGTTGTATTACCGAAATGCGAACCAATGTCCGAGAAAAAATCAAGTACAACGGAAATTCCCGAAGATCATCGAAAATTTGAGTATACCGCGCGAGTTTGTGCTCTTTTCGGTAAAGGTCGCAAAATCAGTCCGTTTCATTCGCTAATGGAAATTTCCCTAAAATTCAAACCAGAATTCTTGGTCGATTGGAAAACGCCGCTATTTTCACCTGCGCGATCACTTTCACTGTAAACTGCATATGAAAAGATCGAGGACTTGTTTTGTAACAGGATAAGGAAACTCGGAAATAGCCTATAAGCCATCCGTTATTTCCCGGCTCTTTTCATGTAAAAACTTATTTTGTCGGTTGAAATATCCTATTAGAAAATAATAAGTAACAGTGACAAATTTGAAATTAAATTATTGAAAATTTAGCCAAACTTGTTATCTTTGGATTGGAAACAGGCTTTCGTTTCACCTGCCTGACGCCGTATATCGATCAGAATAGTTACTTAAGAGACAGCAGGTGACTTGGACCCTTTTCCGTTGCAATTGTTTGCCGCTACAGGTCTTTCCTGATGAAACACGGAGAAGTCAAGTGAAGTGGAAGAGGAATTTGAAAACGGAGGTTTCACTCTGAAAACACATCAAATGTTTTCCGTCCACACTACGCCGGAGGAATTTGAAAACGGAACGGTCACCAGTCATTTTGGATTTGTGATCTTGCACTCTTTAGTTGTCAAGCTCAATCGTCTTCTAACTAACTCCCTTTTTGTGGGATCACGGGCCGACTGACCTTGGAGGATTAAACATCTTTTTCAGTCAGAACAATAACCCAAACATCTTGCATGCGAGTTCTGCAAATGGAATAACAAAGCACTTGAGATCCGCGAGTACAACACTCAACCTTTGAGAACTGACGCCAAAACAGGAAGTAAAGTGGAAGGCCCATGCAAGCAAAGTCAATAGACAAACCCAAACATGTCCACTGATGGAAGCTATTGTTAAAAACTAAACCAACTAGACAAAACGAGGAAGGAGACTAAGAACCCAGACAAGATAACGGCTAGCCAACCTTGACTAATGTACAGCCAAACCTTTCTTCCAAGTAACACAAATTTAGCATCTCAGCAACATGGTTATATTAAGATAGGGGATTTTAGGGTTGAGGTTAAAAACAAAACGTCAGTCTGCTTAGCTTAAAAACATCCGGAGCTTTGCCTGTTGTTTTCGTCACAAAATCTGCTGCTTTCGCCAAGGCTAACTGTGCGGACTCTGAGCGCTGATTGTGGGAAATACTAAAAAAATTGTTGTGTGGTTCAAAAATAATAGTTTCATGTCAACCAACAATGAACAACTCCACCGTGGCCACTGAAATTTTCACGGAAAACTACGTTCTTGAATCTGTATGTGACTGGATTGACAAAGCAAAGCAGAGGGAAACAAAACAGCTTTTTACATGGTATCTTGCCACCGCTGTCGTAAATATCGTTCTCTTGATCACTACATCGTGTGGTAACATCCTTATCCTGTTTGCCCTTCAGAAGGAGTATACTCTATCGGCCAGCTCCAGAATCCTGTTTCGCTCCTTGGCGGCCAGCGATCTTTGTGTTGGTCTGGTTTCGCAGCCGCTCTTCGTCGTCTCCATACTGCTTATTAGTAATGGCCATTGGGAAGTTTGTTGCCTGATGAGATACGCAACATACGTTGTGAGCACGACTTTGTGTGGAGTATCTTTGTTGACAGTGACTGCTATAAGCATGGACAGGTTACTGGTGCTGTTATTAAAATCGAAGTATGGTCTGATTGTGACTAGCACTAGGGTTAAAGTAGTTGTGGTTTTCTTCTGGATATTCAGCCTGTCCGTATCCACAGCATATCTAGTAAGCATACGCATTTTCTTCACAGTGTCCTGCGTGGTGATAATGCTGAGTATTTTCATCTCTGCCTACAGCTACTCCAGTATCTTTATCCTTCTCCGTCGTCGGCAACGACTTAAAATACAGGATAAATGTCGAGGTCAAATAAACAGCTTTCAGCTACAAAGAGAACGGAGATATCAATCGACAGTGTACAGTGCACTGTGGTTCCATTTCGCCCTTGTCATTTGCTATCTTCCGTTTTCTGTACTCGAAGCCATGGCTGTTGCAATTGGAACACCGCTGCCGGTTTTTATCGCTGGATCATTTACAGGGACTTTAATTTACTTAAACTCGATGATTAATCCTTTACTTTACTGCTGGAAGATCAAGGAAGTACGGCAAGCGGTAAAACAGATAGTATCATGAAGCTAACAGTGGGTAAAAATATCTAAATTACATTAACAGTCATAAGGAATCCATTTTTTCATATAATGTCAGGTTGTTTCGGTATCAAACCTTTTTTTCCAAGTTGATTGAAAACACGAACGCAGGAGACAAAAGGATAGGTACTCTTCAAGACAGATCACAGTGCCAGGTAACCTTTGAACGTTCGTTTTCTAAAAACAAACAAACAAAATTATGTAATATCCCCTAAAAGTGAAAAGTGAGAGTTACAATCACAAGAGATACATTGCGAAGGAAACAGTTGAAACGTTTTGTAACGCTTGGTACAAAAGTGCATAAGAACAAAAACCTATGTACACTTCAAGACTCGATCAAGAAAGATTCTACCTTGAAAAAAAAAAGATCAACTTCAACTAAGAGCGTAAACAATGCCTGATCTAAATTAAAGGGGCTACATTGCTAGTTACGAGTTTTACAGCAATAACATTCTTTTAATCATGAACTATTGAAATTAATTTGTTACATGGTGAGGAAATATATGACAAATGGCTCTTTTTTGTGGAGGCAGCGTGGCCGAGTGGTTAGGGCGCCGGACTTGAAATCCGGAGGTCGCGGGTTCAAGTCCCGCTCTGACCACTAAGCTGGAGTTGTTTCTCGGTAGACCCTAGTTCAACTCCTCGGTCATGCTTGTAAATAGCCAGCTGGTCTGCCTCCCGCCGGTTGGGATTTTTAAGCCTATTACGTTCAGCAGAAGCATATCACCTAGGAAACAAATATATCAACTGAACCAGAAACATATCACCTAGGTGATATGCTTCTGGTTCAGTTGATATATTTGTTTCCTTAATTTAAAGTGGCATGCCTGTGAACTAGCTAGGTGTAGCTAAGCGCATTGACCACTATAAACAACCACACTTTAAGACAGATGCCTAGCTGTCCTTCGAACACTACTCTCTTCGTTTCATAAAAATTATATATTTACTGTAGAAAATACAACGTAATTGATATTTCCTCCTCACTACTCATCCTTAGGCTTTCTGAAATTTCCTGATATTGTTAAACTGAACACGTGTATGCTCTTTTATGATTATTTCCACCATAAGTTTCCTAATTTACCTGTTTCATTAGTATCTGAACTACATAATTACAGTACCCGTGGTGCATCATCCAACCAAGTTGCAATACCTTCAATTCGAACTAATCTTAGGAGATTTTGCCCCAGCATTATTGGAAGTTTCTTTTGGAATAATATTCCGCAATCCATTAGAGACAAATCATCTAAAAAAACGTTTAGAAAAGCACTTTTACGCTGGTACCTTGTTCAATACTAATGAAAACATTATCTCTTTATAACTTTCTGAGCTATTTTGTCATTTTTTCGTCTTCTTTGTCTCTTTCTTTTTCTTTTTTCTTTTTCTTTTGTATAACTTGAGATTATTAATAAAAAGAAGTTCTTTTTATTAATAATCTCAAGTTATACATAACTTTTAGGGGCACAAAATTAGTTTATCTAGATGTGCCCCTCTCCTCTCCTTCCAATATATAATGTAATTCAATTTAAGTGACGTAATTTCTGTTTTATGCGGTTTTTTTTTTCTTCCTTACAAAGCACTATCGGTTACTATTTATTTTCTTCACGTTATATTTACACATCTCTGTATTAGCTAGGAATTGGAGGAATAAAAAATAAATAAAAATAAATAATAATTATTTCCACAAAGTGTGCATTGGAGATGGACTGACTGCGAATCAGCGATCGAGAAGAAGAATTAAATCAGCCAGTCTTGTAAAACAATTAATTTATTTCTTTTAAAATTTTATCCTAACCAGTTTTTACATGCTACATGATGTTGAACACTGTTTCAAGTAAAAAGTCTTAAACAATTTTTCTTTTACATATTCGTTTTAAACGTTTATAATTTAAATTTCATTTTAAGAATAAAATTGCGCAACATTTTGCCGTCAATCGATGACATCTTTGTTGCCCGTTAAATGCCAATAATTGCCTAATCTTTTACCTCAAAGTAAAGCTAAAAACAAACCACAAAGTAGTGATTTTACTCAAACCGTGAAATAGTTATTAGACATTTAGCTGCTGGTAGATAGTTTAGTATTAACTTGACTAGACTATCTCCAGCAGATAAAAGAATGTTGACTTCATGGGAAGAAAACAACTGATAACAACACTATACTATACCTTCACTGTTTATTGCAAGATTTCTTGTATCAATAAGAAACAAAATGGCGCAAGGTTAAAAATACCTCGGAAAAGGTTAAGTAGCCTAAATGAGTCTATAAAAACTACATTGATTAGAATTGTTTTACAAGAATATAACTTTTCTATTCAATTAAAACATTTTCCTTTTAACAACACATTTCTTTGTTAAAAGGTTAGGAGTTTGTTGAGATTGACGTTTGCATCACAAATACTATTCTGTTGAACATTTAACAGTCAGCACTAAGTTTCGTTTTTCTTTTTTAAAGGAAAATTCTATGTTTGAAGAATTTGTTCATTTATTGCAGTCCTTTCCCTTTCACTACTTGTATTTTTTGTCAGCTTTATTTACGCCCTGACTGAAAACAGGCGGCCAAAGGCGACTGAACTGAGAAACTGTAATAACAAACTGTAATAAGAAGTCCTTTTGTTTCGTTCTTTACATATATCATCGGAAAAATACGCCTCCAATCCAATGAAAGGATGCAGTACCCAAAAAAAGAAAAAGAAGAGCCGGATAAACGCAATAAAATCTACTTTTATACTATAATTTACTATCCTACACTTTTATACTATACTACTTTTATACTATCTATACTTATGAACCAAGCTTGAAACAATACGCTAAGGATCGAAAACGCGATCCAACATATTAGCCGATACAATATATTAGGTATCATCAGACTTCTTAAACTTGAAAAAGTTATCCAAAAAAAAAATGTATTGTGGATGACGTCAGTAGAACTGAAGAGAATTAGTCAAGCAACGGCTTCACCAAGCTTTTGGAACCGAGTAGAATGGGCGAAGATCAGTCATCCATGACTTCTGCAACTCCTTTACTAAGGAGGGAAGATCTTGGAAAACACGATCACCAAAGCTCACATGTCCTGTGTCTTTGTGGATCTAACAAGAAGAAACAAGGCAGGTATCATTCAGTCAAGCAGGAAGCTTAAGACAGGCGACAAGATGTTTTTACACTATGCGTGCACACTCGTAGAAGTTGTGTTAACAGGGGAGGTACAAGACTCAGACCGGAGCTCATTTAAATAAGAATGCAAACTATTGTTTACGCCTCGTTAGTTGCTAATCAGCGATAACATTTCATCGGGTCCGAGTTTTGTCCCTGCCTCAAATAACGTGGTCTGCATAAACGACTTGGTAACGCCTATTTGACGTTTTGTGTGTTGTGTTCCTTGATACAAGAGCTGCAAGTCCGACGGGGTCTGCTATAATTTCACACTTACTCGACCTGAATTGACCAACGCCTTATCAAGTTTGGGTTCCAACGGCCGCTGTCAATATGTCATTGAATGCAAATATGACATGTTCATCAATCCTCATAAAGCCTAAAGACTATTCTGTTTGCTGAAGCTCAGCTAAATTGCGAGCTCCAACTCACAAAGTCCGACCAGCTCACAGTTGGCTTAATAAAGTTGATAACTCGGTTTGTAGAGCACTACACCGCTATCCAGTACCCTGGATTTTTTTCAGGCTTAACTCTTTCATACGTTCACTTTCATAATGGATAAAACACACGCTAACACTTGCCTCAATGGCGAATTCAACTACACTGTCCATGTCGCTAGACTTCTTTGACAACAGAAAGCCAGTTGGAGTATTGAATCTGATCAAGAACGCACCACCCTTCTCATTTCGCAACCACTCTTTGGCCTGCTGTTCTTTCATGTATCCAGCAAACCAGCTGTAACAAGAACAAAACTTAATTCAGCTAACTATGTACATGTTTTCAACATCGCTTACCAACCTTGCTAAACTCTAACCCTAACCCTATGAAATTATAGATTATAAACTACTTACTTATGCCCAGGGGGAACTCCCATACGAAACTGAGGACAGGGATGCTTGTTGGGAAATTTGAACTAGACTCTTAAAGTAGACCAATCTGAACTTGGCTCGAGCTTTATTTGACTCCTAAAAGATACCACTTAAAATGGAAATTACAGCATTTTTTACTATTTTTCCAAGTAAACACTAATAAAAGATACTTTGATAGCTAAAAATAGAGCACTTTTGTCCTGAACACCCATAAAGTGCGGCCAAAATGTTTGATTTACACCCCTACGCGAAACGAGAAGCATCCTCCCAACTTTTTTTCATCAGTTGGGGTCCTGGTCCTTTTAAAAATCACCATTATAGGGGTACAATATACCATGCAGGCTCGTCACTAGAAGATATGCAATGTAGCATATCAAAAGAAATATTGATACCTTACTACTTTTCCATCGGAATCAACAGAAGCTGAGTTTTCCATTAGATGAGTCATCTAAAAGTCAATAAGATCATCCAGGCCAACGGTTAATTATAACAAAAAATAAATGCGGATACAACTCTTTCACCTGAAGATTGAAGATGTACAAGAAGTATATATCTGGAAAATTTGATGGAGGCCTTGACAGCAGAATATGGTAGATATTATAAGCTTATTGATTAGATGCAAACTTTATCACTGGTCCTGAGGGAAGCAGCTTGTATCTACGATTCCCTCAACGTCAAGAGAAAATCTCAAGATTCAAAGTAAAAAGAGAGCTACAGTCAACCGCTACTACTTGCAGTATGCGACATTTGCAGACTGCAAACTACATTTTAAAGGCCTAAATAGCTCTCCAGTTAGCCTGAATATCATTCATAATTATTAGCCTGAATAGGGCGTGGGTTAGCCTGTTTACTGTTAGCTATCGATGATGGAAATGGGAAATATATGATATTACATGTGTGCAGTGTATGGTCTGAAGTCTGTGGTCTCCAGTCTCCATTCTGTAAATGTCACACTGGACTTAAATTGGACATGCATACATGTGTATTTTTCCAAGCACAGAGATGGTTCCCACATAAAACAATCGGCATTGTTCCCTGCACTGTACGGAGGAATGTCATTATCAATGATGTGATACACACCCAGTGAGACTCAAAAGTAAAGTAAGACTTTTTTTAAGGAGGGTAACACATTATTAAATGGCTCTGTCTCACACGGACTGGGAACTACCAAATTGACAAATTTGATTGGCTGAAATCGATATTGAAAGCAGTCTAGATTTTCCCATCTAGACCGCCATCTAGACCTGTAATGCTTTGCAGTGAAAAAGTTGCAAACTAAATCGTAAAATCATTGACTATAAATTTTCATCTAACAATATTTATTTATGGAAGTGATAAAAAGCCTTATGAGAAAAAAAAAGTATAGAGGACACAATTTTTATTGCACAATTTAACAACTCACCTTCTGTAGGCAGCCTTGTGGCCCTTTCGTGAATGGTCCAAACCACCCAGTCAGCCTGATGTAGTTTTGAAGGTTGACAATTTCTAATTTCCCTTTTGCTAAAGAAGATTGAAAGACATCCTCTGCAGTTTTGGTTATAACAAAGCTTAAATCACATTATAACAAAAACATCCAAATTTTCTCTTGCTTCACTTATGTCTTCAAAGTATTTACCTCTCACAATACTGTACTTTCACTAAATTATTAGTAGTTATAATCCATCAAATATTTTTGCTCACTCACGATTGGTGTAAATGCTTAAGGTGGCTCAAAACAGTTTCCAGCAGTTAGATTTTGATGGGTCATTATAACCACTCTTTATCACTTGATGCTACAATTAAATCATGGTATCAAAAAACTGCCCAATCATTGGTGAACATGTTGTTATCATTTTTGGGACACAATAGGTTGCCATACCAACAGTACTAGTATGCTGAAAGCTTTAGGGGCCTATAATTCAAAAACAGCTCAGTGTATTTTTTTATATATATTTATCAAATTTTAATAAGTATGATAAGATGCAACTTTCGGCAAAGTGTAAAATATTCTGTACATAGGGCTCAGAGTCACCTTACCTTTTTAAAACTTAAAGGCACATTAAGGGTTTGCTTCTTTGAAAATATCCTAGCATATTTTCAAGCCAAATGGATCCTATTGTTTATACTACAAACTAAGTAAGCTAGAGGACAATTCTGTTGCCTCTTATGAGATTCATCACTGGTTCATCAATCTTGAGAGTGGATAGTATTAAACCTTGCATGGTTTCCATGCAAGAAATCATCTTTAAATAAAGTGAAAATAGTTACCAATATATTTAACTCTTACCATAGTTCACACGCAGGACATATGCCAGGAATTTAATCAGTGCAGTCCCTCCACGTTCAAGTTCATAGGGAGATGCTTTCCTGACTGCATCCAAAAAATCTGACCATTTCTGTGTAAGTAAATATAGCACCTAATTAAAGCCAGCTTCTGTATCTCTCAATAATATTCATATTTGTAACAGCTTGAGAAATGAACTGTTCACGTGACTTTTTTAACATACTTAAGTTATGCAACTGTGGTACATGTATATCAGATATAATAGGTCCTAACAGTAAATATTCTATGAATTTGAAAATTATATTTGAAAACAACATGCACAAAAAAAGAGAGCATTAAAATAATAATAATATACATGTATAATGATATCAACTCTGCCTTGATTTTCTTGGCAATTACCAGAAATGTTTATATAAAAAAAAGTGGCCATGCACATGTACAAGACAATCAAACAAAAACTGTTTACCTTTTCTTTCAGACTGCCCTTGATTGATATCCAGAACTCTTTTGCCAAATCATGTTTATCTTCCCAATCAAGCACTTCCTCTACATGGTATAAAGGAAAAGCAGTTACACTGTATAATTTTAAAAGAAATTCTCTGAGTGTTCCACAATTTAATATAATTTATATAGGAAATGCACATTTTTAAGTGCCATCTCAAAATAAGTGCATCAATAACACTTATCAAAGTGAAAACATTCATATAACAGATGGCAAACAAAAGCTCAGAACTGTTTCGTTATTCTATGGATTATTGAAACCCTCTGAGTATTACAATTTACATTGCTATCTGGGGGATATGAGATTAAATTATAGCAATAGTAAGTACCCTTTTGTGATTCTGATATATACATATTATATGTTGATTTGTTTATGATGATGATGATGATGATTATAATTATTATTATTATCATTATTATTATTATTAACAAACAGAATATTAATAATTATTAATATTATTATCATCATTATAGTTATTATTTTAATTGTTAAACAGTTAATTATATGTTATTTTCATTTTGTTTATATTATAGAATAAATATGAGGCCAAGGAACATACCAGTGATGTAAAGAGCAACTGGTTAGATAAATGTTACTCTAAAATTATCACATTAAAAAAACATCACCTTCATCCAAAGTACTGGTTGTGGATGAATTATCATCGCTTTCATCAGCACCATCATGAGCTGTTTTGTCCTGGTAACTTTTGTCTGCATATAATTGTAGTTCAGGAAAGCGAAGTTCCAAAGATTGACCAGCTATAAGTTTTTTCAATTTTTTTTCAGCTTCAAGACGTTTCCTTCTCTCTGTATCAGCAACAATGTGAAGGCTTTGCTGTTGGAAGGTGTTTTCAGGTTCTTCTAATTGCTTGATTACAGGATCTGATAAACTGCGAGGTCGCTGCTTAACACCTTCCAAAAGTTGGTCAACTATAATAAAGCATAACAACTGGTAAAAGCAAGGTACAACTTGGAGAAGAAAGAAAATGACAGAAAGAAAGAAAACTTCAGAGAGAAAACAGCAGACTAGACGAGGCAAAGAGAAAATCTTTGTCCCCACAGTTCAAACCCATGACCTGCAGATTAGATCACTTAACTCTTGTAGGCCAGCTGGAAATTAACTTGTATGATTTAATACCGTTCATTGATAATGTAAGCTGTCGAGGTAGAATGCAATTTTTGGTGGGTTCATCAGCACAATATCCCTTATTTTATTATAACAGTTCTGCCATTACCCACTAATTCTGACCAACAGAGTCTCGTCATGTATCATGAAATGGAATGGAAACACTTGGTACCTTTCCTTTTTGTCATCATCAGCTCCAAACAAACGTCACGGTACATATTCTCATCCAGTTCCGCAGTTAATATTATTTCCTGGCCTGCTGATAACTCTCTGAGCTCCTCTGTGATCAAGATTTCCTCCAAAGCCTCTTGAAGCTTACCACTCTCATATTTCTGCCACAGCTCTTTTAGACCCTGCATATCATTTGTTTCTAGAACACAAATAACTGATCCTTCACAGAGGTACTTTACAAGAATCCCTGATGGCAGGACAACAGATGTGAACAAGCGAACAAGAGTTTCTGGTTCGTTGATGTACCTCTTCAGTATAAAGGCAGTTCCTGCAACCCAAGCACCTTTAGTGGCCAGCTCAAGGGCAATTCGAAGGTAAATTTCTGCAATTATTTGACAAATGAGCTAGAATTTGAGACAACACATAGCTGGTTATCCTGGGTTAAATGCAAGTAGTTACATGTAGAAGATATAGTGAATATTTAGGGGAGGAAACAAGCTAATTAGACATTTCTCACAAGTGGACAGGTGTAGTTAACAGGTCTAATCAGTGACCAGTAAGGGACAGATTTGAGGGGGGAGGGTGTAGATTGGGTAGCTAGCCACTCCCCTTTTAAAGAAACAAAAAGAAAATTGTGAATATTATAGTACAAATGAAGGTAAAAACTTGGGACAGGTACCTCAATGTTATTTCTACTTTGTGGCATTACTGGTAATTGTGGTGTAACAGTTTTGAATTATTAAAACATTTTTGGGGCCATTGCCCCACATTCTACAACGTGAAGGTGCCATCCACCTTTACTTGAAAAATCCTGGATCCACCCCTGCCAGTGTGTTCAGGTCCAGGATATGAGTACATGTACTGTAGTACAATTAAATAATCTAGCTAGTTGAGCAAGGCTTAAATGTTTACCTCCTTGTTTTCTCTGATTAGGAGATTGATGTATAAAACAAGAACATCTCCCAGGGTGCACCTCAGTAACCTTTTCATCATGTTTTCCATCTGTAACATTGCAACCTGTGAGGTATCAAGAGTGTCAAGACTTGTTCTAAGACTGCCGGATTTGAAAATGATGCTTTTTTATCATGACTAGTAAGACGTGTACAAATTTGATTTTTGCAGTCGTTTCAATTATATATATTGATGTAAATGAGGTGTAAAGGATAAAATTTGTCAAATATTTAGAACAAAAAATAACCTTTAAGACAACAGTTATCCTTCTGGCCAAAATCGTTCCATGAATGTATTTGGTTTATATCTTTCTGTATCTAACATGTGGCAATGGAGAGGAGCATATTTGGAGATTAAAACTTAGGCAGTCTAGAATGTACATGTTGGGGCACAATTGAATTCACACTTGATTCAATTTTCATTTTCGTTTCTTTTATAGTGACTATCATTCATTACCAAAAATAATGTAATGTATGACAATGTATGTATCTGTATGTACTGAGGTTATTTATCCAATAGCATTATACAGGAGTATATGTAGCCTGTTCTAGGCTCTCGGTAGTTGGAGACGAACGAAAAAAAGGAGAGCGTTTCTGCTCTCGCTTGTCCTCTTTTCTCCCCAACTACCGAGAGCCTGGAACAGGCTAGGGTATATGTGGGCGATCAAGGTGTGTTATAAAGCATATGAGAAGGGTACTTTACCAGCTCTGAAATTTCATACTAACTTGTTATAACTACAGCTGCCTCTTTAAGACTATGGTTAAGAACGTGATTCTGTCTATCTCCAGCCATCGGCACTCCTTCGATTTTTCGCAGTTCACCTCGTTGTATCTTCAAGCATAGCAATTCAACCTCTCTTCTTGAGATGAAGTCGCCAACTTTTTTCGCCAACTGAACGCACGTTACGTCCGATAACAGTTGTTGTAAAAATGATAAGTTGTCGATTCCTATCATCTCACGCCTTTCTAGTTGTCTAAAGAGGTCCAAGGGAGAACGGATCATTTCTAAATCTCCCTCTGGGATGTCATCCGAACAGAGGTATTTCAGCTGTCTCAATTTTCCCTCAGTGATATGATCTGATATTTGAAGAAGAAACGTTCTGTAGCTGTTGCTTTCCATGACTTCGCCTGCTGATCGTTGTGCACCCCTAAGCGAACGTCTTCAGCATGATTGCTTGCGTCTCATGGAATCAAAATCACAATACGAGCCGGAAAGACAGCGATCATTGATAGTGCTCGCAATATTGTTGAACGGTAGGCGAAGCAAGGCAAAGATGGCTCATTATAATGAGGGTATTCCCCTCGATCTATATTTACCCACATATGACGGGGCATGTGACCACCGGTGGAAAGTAAACAACATAGAATGCTTTGTACTCGCCAAAATCCTTGTTAAGAGCTTATCACCTGAACATCATCAAGCACAAACAGCTCGGAGCTTGTCAGGAAATAAAGATTACAAATGTCCCGAGAAAATAAGCATCCTTCTTTGAATCCGCCATTTTCATGGAGAAGAAAAGAACTGGGTACTACATCTACTTCCCATGGGCCCTTGCGTGGCAGATTATGTTGACTTCCGGTTTTTGAGGGACTTGATCTACATTCATCTACAGAGCATCGTGATACTGTATAGGCCATAAAAACCCATGAGATGTTATTCATTTGGATGCGTTTTAACTCTTTAACAACAGGTAAGGAAAGTGAAACCCGTGTTTTTTTTAAATACAGTTTCCCTGAAAGGCCCTTGTAGACACGGTTAAATACACGGCTTGCCTAGGCTCTTCGTAAACCTATAATTCGTTGATTTCCGGTTTGACCGATCACAGCTGATACTTTGCAGCTGGATGTTGAGTCAGCTTTTCTATCGCCTCAGTATGACATGTGTGAGTTGGTCCAATGGAACTTGTTAATCGTTAATGATATATTGGCAAAACTGTGTAGATGTATGACTTAAGCCATTTGCATGTCTACACTTCAGCAATTCAGAATAATTATTCTACAGAAGCGTTTTCCTGGTTATATTGGCTTTAATATACTAGCTGAACAGATAGCAACGCTTATGTCCCTTTAAAATTGTTGTCTCTGTTGTTAAGTTAAGTTCTCTGTACTGCGGCAATTAATGTAGGATTTTTTTTTCCTTTTCAAGAAAATAGTGATAATGTAAGCTCGGAAAAAGTCACACATTTGTTGTTTTCCATTATCAATTGCGTTGTTACGTTTCATTAGGCAGATTACTATGTAAAATGCAACGAACACGTTTTCACAGCTTGGTTCTTGCTTCTGTTTGACGGTGACGAATGTGGCATTTCTTTGTTACATAAAGCTGTACCAACAGCCACGACAAGGAGAGGCAAGCGGTTAAAACCTGTTTTGACTTCGACAATTTCTAATAATTTCGTGTATGAATCTTCACAGTTTATTAAACAACGGCGAGTACACACGAACCTACTGCCCTGAAACGCCAATGCCAGTAACAAATACAAACACAAATAATTTATTTGAATATTCTCCTGAGCGCTTTTCAGTAACTAATATACTCTTTGCACGCCCTTGTAACATAGAGCAAAATCGGCCATGCTAGCACGCAAGTTACACAGTGGGTCATCCAAAAACAAAGAAACTCGTACCAGTCCAGCTTGACTTTCCTTTGTACATTTCGTCACAGTTTGTTTGGAGTTTACTGATAAACATATTGTTTAACTGATTGCGCCGATTTCAAGACAGTCAAGAGCCTTATGTATCAGCAATTACTTGTTATCTTTGCAGCTACAAAGTTTCTTTTCCAGGGTTTGCGTTTGTAACTTGCACAAATACTCCATTGCAATGAGATAGCTTTGAATTATTTACAAACTAAATCATGTACTTAGTCCCGATCTTGTCGATAATTTATTCTCTGGAAACTTTAATTTGTTTTTGTTCATTGAGCACAACAGAGCCCTTTTGGCATCTGTTCGATCTTTCTACAGACTGTGGCATTTTAAAATTGTAACGTAATTTTTATTGTTTAATATGAACAGTGAGCTGGATCCGACGTTTGGTGAGAAACAAAAACTGATCCTAATCTACATCCTGCCGTGATACGGGCACAGGAACATGAATAACTCAGAAAGTGTAACAACCTCAATCCATCGGTTATGCTCAAAACATTTCATGCGTTTCAAAGAACCAAACTTTTCGGAAATTCTGGTCCATCAAAACGGACGGAAGAACAAAAAAACGAAAATCAATATTTGGCACTTTACCGTACTTTTTGGTTCAGTACGGGTGTGATCTAAAATAATCTGTGAATATTAAAGGCCCTATATATTGGTGGTCGTAAAAAGAATCATAAAATTTAACCGTTATGGTTGTTATCCAAGAGCTATAAGGTTACACAGGGTATTCATACTTAACGCACTTCAGTGAAGTTCGTTAAGTATTCACACTTAACGAGTATTGATACTCAACGAACTTCAGTGAAGTTACAACTTCATACTTAACGATCTTCAGTGAAGTTCTTTAAGTATTTCTGTTTATTTGTCTGCTACTGAATTGGATGAAGCAAAAATACGTTCAATTGAAATGCAAAGCTGATTGACAACATTGTATTCAGTGCGGTTCCGTTTTAGACTGCTTCACCGCCTCGGGCTTGTTTCACTGGTGTCGGTGAATTCGTCTTCCCCTGCTATACATCTTTAATTTCATTGAGACATCCACTAAAGTGTTGACTGCTAAATAAGAAAGGAGAAAATTTCTCTAATTATGTTTTTTTTTCAGTTAGCCACGATGGAATAAGGTGTCTGTCTAAAAATCCTATGCCTGAATAGATGTATTTATTTTTATGATTGACACCAGCAGAGATGTACGTACCGAGAAACCTAAGCCGGTCTCAGACTTAGAAGATATTGGACCAGTAACAAAGCATTTTGATTGGCTGATATTACTAAATGGCCCTTTGAGAAACAATGAACTAGTTTTCTTCCTTTAGAAGGCTATGCAGCAAACTTAACATAATCACATCTAAGAAGATGACCAGCAAATGGCAAGAAAATTGAAACAACAAATTTCCACGTTTGTTGCTTCGACTTCTTTTCCACCGTGAATGACAACGTTTCTGTAATAGACGGTATGGAGGGTAGTAAAAAACTAGAAAACGTTCATTGTACCGAACCAACAAATTTCCACGCTTGTTGCTTCGATTTCCTTTCCATCGTGAGCGGAAACGTCATTTCCGGAATAAACACTGAATATGAGCCACCATTGGATGAATATATTCCTTGTTTTAAGAGCGCGGTCAATAAAATGACATGACTTTTCTTAATGAAGGCAAAGAGTTGATGGTGGAGCAGAGCACAAAAGCACTTCAATATAAGGTAAATAGAATCACTTTTTTAAACTGATCTGTTTCTTCGAGGTTGATAAGTAAGGTCAAATGTAATTTCTAGTCTCTTCCAGTCGCACCATCTATTTTATTACATTTTGGGTCATTTGTAGCAATATTTCAATGGTGCGATCGATTTTCGTTTCGCTGTTTCTCGAAGTCATTTCGCACTACGCCATGTATTACCGGCTAACCATTCAGGTGCACTAAGTTACTAAATGTAGACTACTTTGCGGGCAAACAGACAAAAACATGACTTAAAATCGATCATTCTGACTTACTACCATTTTCGAGCTACCGTGAACGGCCAACTTTTTTCCGCGTTGTTCCACGCTTAAAACATTCAAGTTTGCCCAGACAAACTGTCGCGTTTTTTAATTGCACCAATTAACGTTTAGAGCGGAAACACGTCAAGTTTTGACAGCTCTGCCTGAATCTGCACGTGAAACACAGGTTTATAGCTGTCCATCTTATTATTATTAACTTAAAACGCTTTGAAGCTACAGTTGTTAATCTTTGTGACTTTTCCCAAGAACCATAACTTTTTTTCCACCTTCTCGGTTATTTTCAATTTTCCTGTGACATTTATCTTTACTCTGGCTGGTAAGTAAGTAAGCACTTGACTCAAGTGCACTTGAAAATCTCAACACGCATTTTAGAAAACTTGGCTTCACACCTGGTGACAAAGTATATTGCTTGAAGCATTTTCGCAGTAAAATCAGTCGTATATATCACAATTGCGATTGTTCGGTAGTAAAATCGGGAAGAAATGCTGTTGGCTTGCTAAAGAGCAACACAGCAATAGCAGCAACACTAAGGAACAAACGGCATCTTCTGTATTTCTCTTGAATGGGGGCTTTAGTCTCGCTTCAGCTAACCGAGAAAATGCATTTCAGTGTGCAATGTTCAACAGAGTTGTTCGGGTTTAAAGAAATGACCTGGTTGCAACTTGAAACAGCAGCTGGTTTGTAATTTACAGAAGAGCATTTTGTATTTTGCATTTCTAGAGAATAGTCTTTTTTGATTTTATACAACGACTTTTCTTCGTAAAATCCTGGGTATAGTTTAGGTTACATGTTGGAATAAATTAAGGACTGTCTCACCGTACGTCCAACTTGTTTTGAAAAAGAAATTAATGATTTATTAGCGTATGAAGTTAAAACAATATAAACTGAAAAACTATATTTAGTTTGCGAAATCGAACAAAGAATGTTTTTCTTGCTGGAATCTTATTATTATTATAATTATTATTATTTGGTGTCGGATGACGTAAAAAGCGATGGTTTAGGCTGTCTCTGAAAATGAAATCCAAGCAAGTTGTTTATCGGTCCGATTATCAAAATTGTAGCAACGCTGCACATCGCTTCCAGTTGGCCGTTCCATTTCCTATTGGTCAAGTGTGTTCTCAAGTGTGGTGTGGACCTTGCTTGGCAGCGCACTTCGGCTTCTTTGAACTACGAATGTTTCCATGATCACTAAGTAAAGTTCAAGTAAGTACAATTTACCCCGTCACACTCAAAGTAGGTTCCAAGTGTACTTGGATTATCTTACAAGCTCTAGTGTGAAGCCAAGTATTAAATCTAGACCGAACTGTATTGACAACAGCATTCTGAAGGAATGCATTTTAGAAAGAAATATTGGGAAGATATTCACCATAATCGACGGTATTTATTAGAAAACCAGACATAACGTTCTATGGAAAACACAAGTTAGATATCTCTAACAAGGTACAGAAGGAGGTGGAAGGAAAACTGAGCTAACAAATTTTCACCCTTGTTGCCTCGACTTCCCGACAACGTCATTTTCCGGAATTAACGATATCAGTTCTTTTTTGTTTCCTGTTTGGATGATTATTTTCCCGTTTCAAGAGCTCGGTCAATGAAATGGCATGGCGTTCACAGCACTTACTCACACACTCACTCACTCACTCACTCACTCAATCACTCACTCTCTCATGTTCAAACCTTTGTTTTATTTATAATGGTAATTGAAATTCATTTCGTCAAAATGGACACTGAAAGTTTGAAACTTCAATTAAAAGAGGTCTGCAGCCTGAAGGAGCTCATAGTCGCCTTTCAGAAACTGTAATTAACTAAAATTCGTCAATAGCTTTGGAAAAAAAAAAACAACAATAACAACAAAGTTTTGGCAATAATCGTTGCAAAATTCGCCACACAATGGCTTTTTCCCTTCCATTTTCCTGAAATTTTATTGGTAACTTTAAAGTAACCTTGAAATCTGATTGGTTGCTTTGTTTCACTGTCCCAGTCTCATTGGCTGAGAAAAACATGTGATTTAGAGCAAAAAATAGTGCGATTCGTGAATAAATCGCACCGCTGAGAGCCAATCAGATTGCGAGGATAACCAGTGATTTCAAAATGGATTTGATCAAGACCAATACCTTCCTTTGGAGAGTAAGGCGCAATGAAGAATACTATTACCATATTGCTATTACTCGCTCACTCACTCACTCATTCACTCATTCTTACTTTAATCATTAAAGTAGACTACTCTGCGAAACATGACATAATATCACTCATTTTGACTTACGGCTCGCACCGTAAGTGTTATTATTCATAGCTCGCCAGTAAAACACGTATGTTTGCTTTATTTCGTCACATTTTACTTTGGATAACAGGTTTATTATATTGCCATGTTACGGGTCTTTTAAATCAGTATTTTTTTGTTTACATTTACAGCTGCAAGCTTTCTTTCTTGTTTCTTTTCCGATGTTTGCAGTTGTAACTTGCTTTGAGGGCTTTTCAGTATCTAATAGACCCTTTGTACGACCTGGTCACATGGTGCAAAATTAGCCATGCTAGGACGCGAGTTGCACAGTGGGTCATCCAAAAACAAAGAAACTCGCACCAGTCCAGCTTGACTTTCCTTTGTACATGAAAAAAACAACAACAACAACTTTAGTCACGTGTTCGTCAAAGATTAAACTTACGGTACATCAACTCTGGCGCCTAAATCTTCAGCAGACGTAACTGGAATGCGACTGTTTTCCGAGAAGTGCCACACAGGCTGAAGTCATCCGGGACTCCGCTGAGCATCTGACGCGTGCCAAACACCGGGAGTAGTTTGGTCTAGTCGAGATTGATGAGCAGACTGTTTGCGCAACACCAGGCATTAATTCCGGATCTTCGGTCAGTTCTCGAAAAAAGAGAAAAAAAAACAGTCTGCCTCTCTTTCATTAGCTATTGTGATATTGTGCCGTTATTTTCAATGTCTGAAAGATTGACAGATTAGTTTTGGGAGTAAATTTATACTGAGTGGTCATCCAATAGGCCATATTCGTATTCTCGGTATTGGACTGGAACTAGCTTGCAATGGAGGCTCATGCCAGGGAATATCACAACAAGAGACTATGTCATTTACATTTGAAAAGATTCCGCGCATTAGCGCCAGACTTAGTTGCAAGCTAGTTCCAGTCCTATACCGAGAATACGAATATGGTCTATTGAATGCATTCTACAGCACTTTTTTTAAGTTGACATTGCTTTCCCTCAGGAAGCCACAGTGGACAAGAAAGATGCAATCATTATCGGGTGAGTATATTAGGAACTCAATTTACTATGAATGTCTTCCGGAAGCGCTGCATCCGATCTGTTTGTTATCTCGTCAGTTACGATGCTCAGAAGGAAATAGTAGACAACTGCACGGGGGCTACAGGCCTCGTTCAATCAAAGAAGGTGATAGCTACCTCGATGACAGATTCTAAGCTAGACTGTTAAATATGCAAAGATGAGTCTTACCTACGATCAGAAAAAAAAAACTCCTGATCGCACACAATGGAGTGTAATATAGTTCGGAAGTTACAGACTTGTCATTTCTTAAGTCTCGTTGTTTATAAATGATTGCTAGACTTTGAGAAGAATTTGAACAAGAAATTGGCGTCTGATGACTTTGACGACATAGCAGAAGCCATCACACCGAAAACGCTTGGAGCGTGCAGCACAAATACTCTTCTGAAGGCATTTGAGGTATGTGGGTATTATATTGTGCTTATGTGAGCTACATATTTCTATGTGGAAACTGTAATGATGTGTGTTTGAAACAATAAGTGGTAAGAGATGTGTCAAAATTGTACAGTGAGATGATTTAGACTACACCGGAACCGCAATGTTGCATGCACCGCTTCTCACCTCACCACACCACACCACACCACAAAGCACCACACCACACCACACGGCATCGCATCACGCCTCACTCGGCACCGTTCTGCACCACACTATACCGCACTGCACCGTAACACACCACACTTCACCCCACGCCGCACTGTACCTCGCCGCACCACACCACACCGCACGGAACTGCATCACACCTGACTTGGCACCGCCCTGCACCACGCTATACCGTACCGCACCGTAACACAGGACACTTCACCCGACACCACACTGTACCGCACCGCACGGCAAGTCAGAGTATCACACCTCACTCGAAACTGTACTGCACCACACTATACCACACAGCACCGCTCCGTACCACACCACACTTCACCCGGCACCGCAGCGCAGCGCATTGCACCACACCATACCTCACCTTAACTGCACCGTAAGTAGTAAATGCCTCTTTAGTCATTTATAATTTTGTGTGATTCTGTAACTGAAGGTTAGTGGCTATTTGAAATACCAAGCTCACAAGGACAGGCCAGATGTGGAAGAACTAGAAAAATTGGCAAATTCTGTAGAGGAATTTACGACTTGTCTCATAGATCCTCTCAAGTCGGATACAAAAGACAGGGAAGCTTTTGGTGATTCGCTGGACTTGATCATTGACAAAGCCATTGAATATAATCAAGGAAAGGTAACTGTTAAGCCAAATTTTGTATCAAAATCCCTTGCTTTGCGAACTAGATGAGAATTAGGAAATTCGGATGAAACTTTTCTTGTAAGAATTTACAACAAAGTTTCGCCGTAAGAAAGATTCCTGTTGTATGCCGCCCACCATTACCGTTTCAATTCGGATTACTTAGTAAAGGTTACGCGATCGTTTTCCGAATGTCTCCATTGCTTTAGAAGTGTCATCTTTGGGACTGACTGTTTTACGACGAGACGCAAACGGACAGCAGTGGTCATATTCCTATACTATCTTTTCAATTATTTAAATTCTTTCAGTTCAACAAGGTGGCTTTGGATTTATATGCTGTGTTCTTCAATGTCGCAGACGCTTAGCCGGGCAAAATTTGTTAAACGTCACGCTGAGCAAAATTTATTTAGGGTAGAAGTAAGATGTAAAGAGACTGTCCAAAATATCAACCCCCGCTCTCGACGTTCACTTTCTTAGTGGTACCAGAAATTGTAAACTTCTGACAGTTGGCTACATTTCAGTTTGTACAATCAATACGTTTATGTGTGAGCGTGCTGAGAGGTGACCACAAACATTAGACACTTTTTTTGGCCGCACTTTCCAAAAAGAGACATTTGGATGGAACTCCTGAGTTGCCCAGTATACCTAGGGCTTGATGTGAACGGACTACGTTTTAATTTTCTTGTTTGAATGATATTCAATTGATTTGTTTACAGGATCCTTTTTAATGCCATGCTTGTTTTGCTTTTTTTATCTCCTCAAGTTTCTGTCCCACCCAGTTGTTTATAACTTGCTTGAAAAAGTTTGGAGAGGACGATTTGCTGGCTTGAGATCAAAATACAGATGGAAATGGACATTACTGAGGCTTTATAGCTTACTGGATATCATTCTCTTCCCGTTGCTGTTCGCATTTTTGTTTGTTATTCATTCGATCAATGCATGGAGAAGAAAGTCTAAAGGTTTGTAATAGACCCACGTAGTTTCGGCCACGGTTTGATCTGGCCATGCAACTCCGTGATCAGAGCTAGACCAGAATTTAAACCCAATCCGCCAGGTCGAGCTATTTATTTCGTCTCTTTATCTCTGAGACCTTAGATTTTCTGACATGGCTATCCTCAAAGGGCAAGCTCTTCAATGTCCATGACTACCTTTGAACATCATCCAGTCACCTCTCATTATCAGCTAAATATACGCCTATATAAGCTGTGAGATATAGTATTCTACAAATAATAGAACTGCATGTTTAGCATTATGATGGTAAGCCTTGTACATGAGCATATATGGAAAAAAAGAAGCGTGTAGACATTTCTACGTCAACACTGCGTCATCAAATCCTTTTCACTTCTGTAGATCTGGAACTTTGCTTCATTCTTAATGCCACCGGGAAGAAAGGAAAAGAGGACTTCAAGAAGATGATAGGCTGCATCAAATACATGATAGAGCGGATTGGCGTCAAATCTGCCAACTACTGCCTGATAAGCTTCAAGAAGGGAAAAGCCTTTCAACACGTAAGGTTCGACGTCAATTCGTTCTTCAAAGATGACAAAGACCTGCTTTTTAAAAGGCTTGATGCCTTAAATCCACCGGTGAACTGTTGCCCAGCCCTGCACGATGACTTTAACCAAGCAGTGGAGGCCTTCAAGACCCAGGCTATAAGGATAACTTCAAAGAAGGTAAATTTTGCGTACTATTTATTACCCAAGTTGTGAAGCAATGCAACTTGCAAAGTTGCAATGAAAATCTCTGGTGCTACCGTGGAACGCGAAGCCGTTATGAGTTTACAAGAAATTAACCAGGATTCTTTATTGTCATAGCTTTTTTCTTTGGAACGATCGAGAGTTTTTCTTCAATAAAACACACCTCCCTAAGATTTGTACTGGATTAGTAGACATAAACAGACACAGAGGCATAGACATACAGACAGCCGTAGATATGGATATGGACAAGGACATGGATGGATGGAACCCTTTATTGAAATACGGCATTTTATCAAATTAAAATATACAATATCTGTATGTCTACAACCACAACACCGGGAACTACGTGCCCGGGTTCTTTAATCGTCCCTTGCTAACCATGTCCATGTCCATCTCGATGTCCATGTCCACGGCTATGTCTGTGTGTCTACAACCACAACACCAGGAATTACGCGCCCTACTCCTTGCGATAAGTGTGTGGGTTCTTTAAACGTCCCTTGCTAACCATTTAGCACTGAAGATGCAGGGGACGGGGCCCACGATTTATAGTCCTTGTCCTAAAAGACTTGAACGTCTAACCATTTGTAGATGTACTTACAAAGGTGGCACATTCTTCTCAGTTTTTTTAAGACCCT
>Ga0126339_10000372_pt1 | contig 23694 bp, 8 predicted proteins | sample OrbTmetagenome_2_FD_92532 | JGI IMG/M metagenome (GOLD analysis project Ga0126339, IMG submission 92532) | Coral microbial communities from Petempiche,Puerto Morelos, Mexico - Orbicella T R C metagenome | ecosystem: Host-associated > Invertebrates > Cnidaria > Coral | place: Petempiche,Puerto...
GTTTTTTCGCTCGAAAAGCCACGGCACTTGTTTGATCAAACTGTGAGATTCACATATTTCATGAAAACGAATGGTAGCAACCCTTATTAACAGTTGTAACGTAGTTAACAATGTAAAAAAAAAAGGTTTATACATAAAATTTCTAGGGCCACTAAGCTCTCTTTTAGAGGGTCAGTTGAGGGGTTACAGTTAGCAACAAACTCATTAAACCGCCAAAAAATAGAAGAATCGAACTACAACAGTATAAAAGTAAAACCTTTTATACCATGCCATAGAAAATACAGCCAATCAGAATACAGGAAAGCCGTTGTATATTCGACGGTATTACATCTAACCTTTCCATCGTGCGCCACGTGTCTGTCATTCATTGTGTTGACCACTGTATTTTCTGTGGCGTGGTATAAAATAGTTATGAAACGCTCTCTCGTGGAATACCATGGAATATTTCCCACTTGTCACTTGTATTTTCTTGGAGTACACACGAGCGTTTATGCGAGTGTGTATACCCAGAAAATACAAGCGACTCGTAGGATATTCCATGGTGTACATGTACCACGAGAGAGCGTTGTGTAACTATTATGTAACAAGAAAACGAACAAGCCTTCTAGGTGCTCTTATTATTGTCATCTAGTTATCACACACAAAGTGTTTGAAGTCATCCGCGGACATTTATTCACAAACAACTAAACTCTCAGTGTCCAAACGTGTACAGGCACGCATCATGGCAGATACGTTATATAACAAATTTGTTGCTCTTTTTGGACAACGCAGTCAATGCTGTTGGAAGGAAATGAAGAGTCCTTGTATACTGAAATTTATTGTTCGAAAAGGCCGGAAGGGTTCACGTAGAAGGAACCTTTTGTTTGAGGATCGAATTTAAAGATACCTTTTCAAAAATTATATCGCGAATTATTATCTTTTCGACCATTGCCTCAACATATCAGTCGTGGCTGTTCTTCGTGTGAATTCTCGGGTTGGCCTCAAATTCGTTCTTATTCAATAGCTGTTCTTAAAATCTTTTCCGTTTCCTCGAGCTGATGTTCTGCATGATTTTCGGCTTTTTTGGATTCTTTTTTTAGCTTCATTATCTCACGTACACACGCTGCCATAATCCTAGCCATTTACAGCTCCTTAACCCCTTCCGCGATAAACCGCACATGTAATAACTTGTACCGTAGCGGCTAATTTTAGCTGCGTCCGTATACGTGGCATACTAAGGGAAAACGACTTATTTGTTAGTGGTACGACTTTAACACTGGGTTCTATTTGCTCTGTTGCAGTTGTTATCCACGTTGCAGACTTTGGAAAGCGACATGCAAGTGTTACAAGAAAGTGTTCACAAGCTCTTAGAGCTGATCGAGGATTTCAGCTATACGTGACCTCTGAGCGTAATCGTCTTAGCCTTGACTTAAGGCAGCATGGTTTTGCTACATGCTGTTAAACTCGCCTCCTTAGATGAACGCAGCTTCCACTTGACCGCTGTTAACAGATAATTTGTTTTTTGTCTTTTGTAGGAAAGCTTAGGCCTTTCTGTAGTTGTTTCCTTTCAAGGGGGGTCCGTTTACTTTCTTGTGGTATAAAGACCAAGGGGGGGGGGGGTTTATTCTGGTCTAATCCCATCGAAAGTATTGCCAGCGAAATGAATCGCTTTCGACCAAAACCTATGATTATGAAAACTCCGAAAGATAAAGCCTTTGAAAAACATCCCCCAGGGAGAAATATCATTACGGGCTGGGCATATTCTTGTCTTTGCCTCTACCCCTGAGTTCTGCTGGACTATGCTACCCCTCCTTCGTAATTAACTTAATTTCGCGTCAAGTTCTAGCACGACGATGGGTGAATTCCGCCAAACTTTTCGTTATTAGTGGAAATGAACATAAAGAGGCACTTCGTGGTTGCGAACGCTGCCCTTTGATTGGTTGAACTAACTGGACAAAAAAAGTTTAAGGGTTTTTAGAAATTCCTGGAAAACAAAAGGCATGAGGATCTTTTTCGTGCTATGAATCACAACTCTGTGGTCTGTTTTTATTTTATTCATTCGTCATGTCTTTATTAATCTTGGTCTAGACAATTCCATTTTTAGGAACACAGCTAATATTGACTTCCATGAGCTTAAGCACTCTTTTCATCGATACTGGACGGAACTGAAAAGCTTTTAAGAAACCTCATTAGTGTATATGATTTGATAACAAGGTTTGCAACAACTAAAAGTGTTGGCTAAGTGTTTGCACTTTTGTCTTTAAAAGAAACTATTTTGAAAAGAATTTGTTAGTGAAACTTTCTACTAAGCACCCAACGAATTTAAGCCAGAGTTGGTCGGCTTCTGAGACAAAATTTCCTAACAGCGCCATCAGGTGCTGTTTTGCTTGTAACGTGAAACTTCTGTTGTTTTCAAGGCCGAAGGCCTTTGTTTTTTGCTGTGTTCGTAATAATAATTATGTAACAGGCAGATCCCTTTCCGTCCCTAATTTAATTATTTCCAAATTCTTTACGGATTTCACGGGATAAAAAACTAACTCGGCTGCGAAAAATAATTCCAATTTGAACTGTTCTCGCTTGAATTCAAGTCCGCCTTCCTATAATAAGTAGCCAAGATTCGCGCGAAAAATTTTCTCCCGAAGGAATGTTCTCTTGACATTAACCAATCAAATTGCAGTGTCGTCCGTTTGTCAACCTAGCTTATCCTGTTTGGGTTGGCTCGCGGTGAAAAACTACGCCTAGTATTTCCTCGTCAAGGCTTGACGTCAAAAGCAAGTGTTAGCTGTTAGTGATACGTAGGTGGAAGATTACCGCTTCAATACGGTATAGCTGAAGAGAAAACAAACAACCAAAGCTTTGAAAACTTATTCTAGAATCAAAGTATCATATAATATATTTTGTAATATAAATATTTCTAAAATTAGTATTTTGCTAACTATTATGAGTGGAGAGTTTCAACCATTACCAAGTAATGGAATAGGAGAACTGTGTTTTGAGTGTAGGAGAGTAGGAACAAGTCTTTTACCACACGGGACATTTTAAACGTTTTTTAAAACTGACAGTTCTTGGGAATTAATAAATATAATAAAGATTAACCGTTTAATTTTAGCCATTTGGGATGTCATTCGATAGTGGTGTCGGATGCTTTGAGTTAATGAAGTTAAATTAAATTTCCCTTGTCTAAGACGAAATCTCGGGCGGTTCTCTCCAACAAAATAATCTTTGGGATAGTTAGAGTTATTTACGTACGATCCTTAGGCAGGACCTTTGATCAAACCTGATCGTTTCTTTTGTAATCAATGAGTTTTGCAAGGTTAAAACAACACAAGCCACCCATCTCGAGTCAAACTCGGTTTTATCTCGTATGTTAAGATCTCAATTACTTAGGGACGAAAATTGAGAAGCTTCGGCTAAAAGAGATTAATCCTCTATTCGAGCGATTAACAGAAAGCAGGCACGACTGTGATGAAATAAGTTTTCTTTGCGCTCACTCGACCCAGTGCGGTGGTTGTATTATAGCTCTTGGAGAGATCTCGCGGTCCACGAATAACTGATAAGGGAAAGTTCACTCCAGGTGTTCAAAATGGAGCATGGGTAAGGTGCATTGGTTTTATAGCTAAGTACTCTGCAAATAGAGCATTCTTTATCGCTTGCGTTCATGGCATACTTTCATCGCCAGCTCTACTGCTTTCGATTACAGTAATTGGCCTTGTCGCATAACCAAATGCCAGCTGTCTGGGAGAGATACGAATTCTGTTAAGAATGGCCCGGCCCGTACCGAATGAGCAGCTTCTTACGTACGTTTACGAGACGAAACTGCGAGTTCATTTGTAGCTGGCCCTTTTGTTGATGCGTTTAACGAGTGTTTCCGTTGTTGAAAAGGTGCACCATTGAACATCTCTTTGTGATTTGGCTAGATTCTTGCTTGAATGAGTATATTATACAGGAGACTCTTTAAGTAAGTGAATATCAGTGAGCTTCGTAACCTTGTAACGCTGATTATGAGCTCAACTCGGATCTTCTCCGAGTGCTAAAGTCGCTCGAATAAACCTTTGCCCTACAGCATTTCTAACTGTATACGCAATACAACAAGGGCAAGGTTCACTAAATTCTGTTTATGGAATCGTGCTAGCGCTGGAATCAATTCCACGATAAGCCCTAACTACTTTAATTTTAAACATGAACTTTCGAAAAAGATCTTTTAACATTGCGTAACGTTTTATCGCTAACTCGTTGCTGCATGGTCTGTGCCTATGTTAATAGATTTTAATTTAGTCAACGTGAAATCCTTGTTATGAACTTTCGACTGAAGCTTCTCGAGGCCATTTGTCACGTAGAAAGAGACAACTTTCTATGGAATGCCGAGAAATGCTTTTTCAAACCTAATCGGATCGTTGCGAGATATATGTTTTGGTAGGCGGTAGTTAAGCCAAATGTTTTACAGAGGGTACCATTTTATACCATATCAGCTTTCAACGACTGTTGTCCTTTTTAGTAAAAAAAAAAATCCCCCTAAAGATTGTCGGCTGATCAAACTTAAAATCCCGCAGTCGAGCAAAGCATCTAAAGTGTAGAAGTCTCGACGCAAGGCAAGAAAGCATTAACCAAATGTTTATGTGGTCTAATCCTCTTTCTTTGAATAACAGTTTGTTTTCGCTGGTGTCTTAACGACCAGACGTAGACCGCAATACTGGCGCTATGCTAGCAATGTTTACGGTGCGGGGAAACGCGATCTAAATATAGAGACGGCCTCGTTGAATCTCTCCTTATTTTTCGAAGTGGTCTGCAACAAGTTGGAACAAATTAAAGAGTATGATTTTGCAAGCAAACAAATTCGGAACTATGAGAACAACTCGAGTTTGGAGTCCTTACATCAATGGTTATTTTGTAAAACAATCGAAAGGCAAGTCACTTGTGGGCAGTCAGTTTGTCTAACTTTGAAAAGCCAGAAAAGCTTATAACACTCGAGGAGATAATTACTTAATGGTCATGCAATATAAATAAAAACAAATTATAATTAAGAAAAAATATTAAGTCTAGGACTGACGCCGTGTCGGTTTCAAATGAGAATAAACGGGAACTATCTGGAAGTACGACGCGATTCGATGTCAAATTAGAACGCCTCTGAACGGGAGCTTGAACGGATAAAGGTACCATGATGGTTTGAGAGACGATGACCTAACTCTGTTATTCGCAGCTGGACAAAACTGAGGTCACTTTTAAGGTACGCCGTTTGGTAACATATCCGGGGAGTACATGTAAAGGTCTGAGCGATTCTATATCCACTTCGATAGCATTGTTGGTGGTTCGTTCCCGTTAAATTTGACATTTTTGCCAAGAGAATTGCAAGTGTCCTATTGCCAAGTTAGAAGCAACTGAATAGCTCTAAAACTGACCGCTCTTAGCGTTAGCATCTATCGTGATCACCAGCCCTCTTGTTGTAACACTGATCCGCATTGCTTTCAACTAGTGTCGAAGTTCAGTCACTTGAAATACTTTAGTATAAAGTGTATCAGCGTGTTCTTCCGGCGAAGTCTTCACTTGATAGCGTGTTGAATGACTGAGAGCGGAAAACCCTTAAACAGGTCGCCTCTTTACGTTCCTCAGAAGCATGTGGCTTGGCAAATAATGATGATACGAGTCTGCTACGAGGAATTTCTTTAGTCTGCTTTTCAATGTTCAATATTTGATAATTTAGCAAACGTAACGCAAATAAACCCAGGCTACTGATACGAAATAAAAATAAACAAATCCTGGCTGCCTAATTTTACGTCGAAAATTCGTTTAGCAGATTTGTATAAAAGGAATTTAAAATTTTTGAAATTGAAACAATTCTAGCGGAGATATAAAATGTCAAAAATCTTCCGAAATTTCAGCTTCTTTCACCGTGTTTGTCCTACCCCCAGCTAAGATGGTGAGGACAGAAATCGGTCTGTAAAATGTCCAGATTTGCTTAGTAATTGTGCTAATTTCGGTATCTCTGATTATCACTTAGCTCACACACGAATTCCAACCTCGTTTATAAAACTATCTCAATAGGATTCCAATTTATCTCACATTGCCATCATCTTAAGCAGCTGAAATAGTTAAGAGGTGGTGTAGCGGAATCGATAAAATGTGATAAAACGAGGTTGATTAAAAAAAATGCTTCAAATAAATGACCGTTTATAGCCCTATAAAATTCCAACAGTGCGCTAATTCAACAAGGAAATCTTTTACATGCTCCTGCCACAAAAAAATCATGTAGTCTTCCCACGGCTTTCCACCCTTGAAGGTCAAATATTTTGTCTCAGCCACGCATAGTTGTCATTTATTACCGGGATTAACACCCACTGCAAATCTTGTGGGATGGCCTATGCATTGGGTTAATGGTATCCGAAGAAACGTGTAGTGTTCTTTGCAAGACAGTGCCGCTCTCTGTATTCAAGTGTCTGGATGGTTGCCGATGAATTTTTAAGGTAATGGCAAGCTACCTGACTGGACTGGTAGTCAGACATGCACTGCAATAATTTACCCATTTACCGTACCTGAGGCCGGTTTCTCGAAGGTCCAAAAAAGTTTTCACACCAGGAAAGCCGTAGCAGAATCTCAAACCTTGAGACCTACAGAGCTGTTTTATTTACACATTCTTAATATGAACAGAGGTTCTCTCCATACACTGAGACGTTTCAGGCGTGTACACCTCTCCGTTTTTAGATACAGATTATTTAAAAATGGCTTTACGGGCCCGAAAAGTTTCCGGAGCTTTCGAGAAACGGACCCCAGGCCAGGACCGTACCCAAATTCGCAATTAGCCAGTCGGAAGCCGTGTCTACTGTCCTTTTTGGTACGCTTCGGTGGCATATCAGACACGAACCATGGCTCAGCCAGATTGATGTACCGCCGAAGCGCACCAAAAAGACCTTGATTAGGTTTAATTATGAACACGTGAGTTCACGTGATTATGAGTCAATGGAAAATATATACTGAGATAAATTCGTAGTGAAATGAGATCGATGACCTTACACATGCTGCCAGGTCTTCAGTTTCATTGAGTAGTGTTGTAAATAGCTGCCTCGAGAAAGGTGGTCACAGTAAGGCATCTGGGAAGGCGTCAGCCATAGTGTCGATGCCAGAATCTATCAAGGGTATAGGTGGAGGTAGTTTATTTTTGTTTATCAAAGCTTATGGTAGCTTAGCGCGCAGGAAGGAGAAATATAGCGCTTTTGCAGCTATTTGACCCCCCAGGAAGGTGCTTCCGTAAATTTCGGATATGCGTGTGCCGCGAAGGGTCTTAAACCCTGACCCTATTTAAGGATGAAGCAATTGAAAATTAATACCCTATTTAAAGCCCAGACCCGAACAATAACCCCCTCGGTGAAGGGAAAAACAGAAACTAAGAATAGCGTGAGCGTGTCAGCTTTATTTTGTTTCTGTACCATTGGAGGTTAACGGATAGTTCAGTTTTAATAGATCATTTGGTTTTCGTTTAGCTGGACATTTACGCACTGCTGTTATAGCTGATACAATTGAGGTACCCTATCTAAGAATCACACCGGGAACTCAATGCCAACAGGGGCAAAAATGATGCCCTATTTAAGGATCGAGAACCTCAAAATCCCATATTTTGGAGTTCCCCCCCCCCCTCCCCACCCATCTCCCGATCTATTTGATGAGTCTTGCATTTCTGATATATGTTTGATAATCGCTGTTTGTATGTTGCCATTGCTGATCGCCCGTCCTGGCATTTAAGAGATCCAGCTCATTTTAATTTGGTTTTCACTGTTCAAGTCCCTCTTTCTCGATTACAGTTTTCGGATAGCTTTCTCAAACTCAGGGCCCTCTGTTTCTTACAGAAACGAAGGACTCTGGGGCTTAGAATGAGCAAAGACGCTCTGTGTCAGTGTACATGAAGAAAACTTCTTCCTGTTACTTATGCTGCTTTCCGCCATCTTTTTTTCTAATTGAGGCTCAAGTACATTTGGTAAAATATATTTTTTTCTTGCTTCTGGAAATCAACCAGGGAAATCATTTAAGACGAGGCCATGGTCCCTAATAGAAAAGTGAAGAAACAGATAAGATGAATACAGCTTCAAATCATTTAGGATTCGAACACTAACCCTCTTCCTCAGTTACGGCATTTTGAGTTATTTTGTACACGTACGAAATTACCCTTGAACTGAAGGAAACCTGAAAATAGTAGTTTACTAAGATAGAAAAACACCACAGAGATTAAAATAAACTATAGGGGAACAAGGATGGTTAAGGATGGATAAGATTAACACAGATTACAAACGACCAATTTGAAAAATTTAGGCTAAACTTTTGAAGATGCACAAACCGTGACGTAATTCCTTTAAAATAAGCTTGCCCTTTTGAAGGATATAAGCTCTGTAAGAAGCGCTGCACTTTGAAATTAGCATGAAATATTGAATTCAGCTTAATGCCTGATAAGCTGGTCATTGGACATTTTTCTAAGACGCGCAATTAAAACACGTTGGAGCGTTTTTCAACTGCAGCTCTTCGCAACCTCGTTCCCAGGGTCCCTGGGAACGAGGTTACACTTTTCAGTGCCAACAGATTTTTGCAGTATTTATTACTCCTTTGTTTTCATGAAAATTCATTGAAAGCTAGGCTTTTAAAGCACGTAGACCACTGCAAGTATCTCAATGGTAGTGGAGTTGCGCACAGTAAACTATTAGCAACTTAAGACATCATTTTTTAGGGCATTTATCATCATAAAAAAAGAATTAACACATAAACGCGTGATAACTTTATCATTAACTTGAATTTATTCAAGGACTCAAAGAAGCTCAAAATAAAGAGTTATATATTTATGTTGCAAAAAAATAGTAACAAAGTTAATAGCTGCCCTTGTTTTTTGGAACAGCAATTCGGCGTGAAACAGGTTTCCTCAGTGTATGGCACAAAAATTTCTGTGTCACAAAATTCTAACACACAATTCCAAAAAACAGATATTAATCTTTTAAACTTAAATCTTGAAAAAGCGATTAAGCTGAATTATGATTGGCCTTTGCATTGTCGGTAAAACGTCTTTAATCTTATAATAATTTTTTTGTGCTTATCTACAACAAGATCTAAAGTTAGATTAAAAGACCTTTCCCTAAAGTAAAGAGCAAATGTTTGATTTAATTATGCCCCTAAGGGCCTTATTTGTATTGTATTTGTTTTTAACATTGTCACCCTTGTATCGTTGTTTCAGTGACGCCTCTGAGACAGAAGTTTAAAAACAAACTTTAATTGAAGACCAAACTATAGTCAGTGATGAAAGGAGACCATTGTTTTGCCGGTACTAATTTACTCGCATAGTTATCTTATAGTTCGTTCCGCTTTCTATACACTCTCGTGAATACTTATACACAGATGAAAGTTCTTACTCCTTAATAACACGCGAGATCCATCCATCAAGCTGATAAAGTAATGTTTCGTTGAGATAAACAAGCCTTCAAAGCTATGCACCAAAAACAAGTTCAACTTTAAGAGTTTTGGCAGGTTGACTAACATTAACACTTAGAAATTCCAAGCCTCCGGGTTAGTATTTGGTCATTAACTTAATCTATTTTCAGTCATCTATTAAAATCGAGGAAGATTTTGATTGCACTTATCAAAATCGGCTTTTTGTCGAACAATAAAAATGATTGGAAGTGTCACTAATGGCAGATAACTCTATTGGAAAAAGACTGAAAAATAGTGAAGATTGTGCATTCAAAAGATAACCATTAACCCTTAATTCAAAATCGTTTCCCTTAAGGGTTTAAAATAATGACAACATTAAACCACGATTAGCTTACTCTTGCAGATCTCCCATGACCTGTTATCACGTAACTAGCTAAAAGAAAATGATTTAATGTTGTCTGAACGGAGTGACCATGTAGCAACAATGATGGTAGCTTTGTTTTTCGTTCTCACTTTAGTAAACCTGCCTCCAACTTTTTCATAACATTTTCTATTGAATTAGTATATTACGACAGAATTTAAATGCACGGGAGCTTTTTTTTTTTTGGTTTCTTTTATTTCATGTCGCCCCGTTGGTGGAACCTAACGGACTTAAAATATCAACTTAAATTGACCCTGCAGTTTTTGTCAGCGGCTGAAGATCTTAAATGTTGTCGCAGGATCAAATAGTTCTCCGGCGTCAATTTACATACATCTCTAATGTGTCGTATTTGTCTGCTTTCTATTCTTATATTTCTATTCTTTTTCAAATTAAACAGACTAATGCCACAAATTCCTTCGGAACAAAGTCTTTCTGTCTGTCTGTAAGAAACGAGCTCGCCAGTTAAACTTATTTAGTAGAGTCAGTTATGCAATCAGTCTGCAAAAATCAGTATCTTAGAAGACTAAACTCCACTGGAACTGAAAGGTAAGGAATTTACCGTTTTATTGCTTGGTAAAATTACCTCATCGTAAATAATCGGGTATGCAAGAGGTAAAAGTTTGGGCATCTTGAAAAATTTAGCCTTATTTTTTCCAGTTCTTCGTTTGTAATCCGTGTCAATCTTCTCCATCCTTCCATCCTTGTTCCCTTATGGTTTATCACTATCTCTTTGATCTTTTTCTATCTTAGTAAACTGCTATCTTCAGGTTTCGTTAAATTCAGAGGTAAAATTTTGTTCGTGGCAAAAATAACTCAAAATGCCGTGACTGAGCTCCTTGACATAACAATGTCCTTTTGTGTTGCTGTCACTATTCAACAAGACTAAAACCAGTACAGTTTCTCGAATGTGTTCTACCTCCACCAAACATCTGACTATCTCTGGACAGCTCACGTATTCTACATGTGTTTTCTCGTCCAATACTGAATCCATAGATCTGAATATCTCTGATATTGTTTTAATCGTAAACTCAGTTTTAATCCCGCTAATAAAACCTGAGATCTGCAAATTCTTGGCAAGTTTTTGCCCTCACAGTTCACACTTTGACTGATCAATTTTCAATCGTAGTGCCAAAATATGACTAAGTCGTGGAAATATGAGATTTCGATCCGATCGAATAGTGATAAACGTCCTGTACACTGTTCGCCCTCTCTTCAGTGATTTCTAGAAAATGCTTCGAAATCCGAAGAAATAATTTAAACAGATAAACTTGTTTTAAAAAAAAGTTTGAAACTCAAGTGATAACAAAAATATTTCATAAAAAGATCACGTGACAATAAAATAATTATTATTATTATTATTATTATCATTATAATGCAATAATACATTATTTGTTTCATAAAGTTTCGTCAATTGTGTATAATATTAACTATTTTGATAACGTGATAACTTCTCTCGGTCGATCTCTGGAAAGTAAAAGAACCAGTCTTCCATCAAGGTGAAGTAGAAATACTGCTCGTCGTTAAACGAACGAGATGTCTGGTTTTTTGGGGGTTTTTTTTTTCTGACCTCAGCTGGGGTAAGTAGGACTTTGCCCATGCCTTCTCATTGCACAAAATGCTCAAATATTAATTCCGAACACTGTGCGACTCGAAAAAGATGTCAATTCGTATGTCTTGAGCTCGGGTAATAGTTTTTTCGAACTATTTAAACATTAGTTACGTTTCTATTTCCGTTTAGTTATCGGTTTGTCGTCGCGGTCAAGAGAACTGGGACTGGAGAGGCTTGAGTTCTACGGTTTGGCTCAGCTCCAACTGTTTTCAACATCGTTAAAAACAGTCACCGAAACGTTTTAAATGGTATATGAGTCATGAGGCAAAACAGCGAGCTTAAGAAATATGTGGCTTGTTCTTGATGCGCTTGAAGCAATACAGCACACCAAACTAAAAACTTTGAATCACTCACAATAGGCTTAGATACTAGTTGCCGGTGCAATTTTACTCCATTCAAGGTTTTGGTGGTTATCAAGTTCCCTTTTCAACTTTTGCACTCTAAAAGTGCGGTTTTGCTGCAACATTGGATCATGCCTCGACAGTAACCCCCTCTCTTCCCCCACCCCCCCCCCCTTTCCAGCATAGTTCCATAATGTTTCAATTCCTGATCAAGTTTTCATTGTAGCAAAAGAAAAACTGAAAACGTGAAAAGTGGGAGGTGAAGTGGCCTCATGGTTAGTGTACGCAACTCCGGATCGAACGGTCCTGGTTCGAGCCCTAGAGGGAGACATTGTGATGTGTTCTTGGACAAGAAACTTTACTCTCAGAGTGTCTCTCTCCTCCATCTGATGGACTAGCAGCCCATCCAGGGGTGGAGTAGAAATACCTCTAGTCGCTTCATGCTACAGAAACCGGAGATACACGCGCCGATCCTGATGGGCCACTTGGCTCGTATGCAAACTTTACCTTTTTTTTTCAGTTTAGACAGGGCTCCTGGTTTAGATCATTAATGCCGCAGATGCTGCAGCAATCATGGGTCGGCCACCAAGTCGCAATGAATTACGTTAACAATGCGATGAAAATTTAGAACCTAATGGGTCCTAATGCACAATCACATGTTAGATAGACTTTTCATCGCATTGTTAGTTTTTTCTCAACTACGTCTTCTCTGTTCCACATTAATTGGTAACTGGCGATAAACACACCAGAGGTCTTGGAAGTGACAAGTGAAGCACCTTTTAATAACCGCAAGAATGTCCATGTTTTGGACGCCTCGTTAGACACGTCTTCAAACGCTAAAGAGCTGGCGCCACGTTCTTTTCGCGCCCTCTCATTAGCTAGTATCGTTGATTGCTCCCCGCTGTGAGGCGAAATAAGTCGGCAAAACCGCGATTAAAACTCTATTATGTTCTGCCCTTTCCTCAACCACTGAACAGATCAGATATCATTGCACACATCATTGCACCAAGGAGTCCGTTTATCTATTGCTGAAAAACAAATTTCTAGATGAAAGTTAAAACTAGCGCGAGCGTGTTACTTGGAGTAGATTGATCGGCCTCCTTTGAGGCTGACCTCCGACCTCAAAAATTGAGCAAAGAAAGCCGACTATATCAGAGAAGTTAATTAACTCTCTTAGTACTACAAGAGATACTCTTAAGAAGGAGCATTCTTAAAAAGCAATGACAGCTGTTTAAGAAGCAGTAGATAAATCTTAGTGAATAACCGACGCGAAATATAGCTAAGCTATAGTTTTACCCATTCGCTTCAGTGTTCGATACGTTTTGTTTGCCACCCGCGTCAGTGAACTGGAAATGCAAACAAGACAAAACAAACTCCTTAACCCTAATCCTATAATGATCGGACACTGTTTGTTTTATATACTCGAGAAGGTTGAGTACTTTTTAGTTGCAAAAATTGTAAATGAAACCACTTTTTGTTCTAGTTAAAGGGGACATGAACACAACTTCATCATCTCGTGCACACAACACATGAAGAGATCCGGGTGTTACTTTAAACAGTTTTTATACTTCAATAATGTCTCACATCCTTTATCAAAGAATCACAATGCTTGCTACAATAACAGAGCTGAGAAAAATGGGTTTCATGTGCATTTTGTTTCACCTAGGAATTTCAAAAAACCAAATTAACATTTCTTGAACGGATGTTCTTTTTCGAGAAGCCATCACCATCAAACCCGTCTCGTCGAATTCTTGCCAATGGCGCGCTATTTTATTTATATTTCGATCGCAAGTATTGCGTTTAATTTAAATTGGATATAAATATTTGCACGTTAGTTAGAGCGCACCAATAATTCGTCTTATGCCGGAGGCTATTCAATATAAATTACGTTCAATTAGAGCAAGGTTTTGAATTGAGCCTTGTGCCGTGACGCTTAATAAATGCCAATTTCTTAATTCGTAGATATCATCAGCCACAGTCTTCCGAGAACAGCGAGTTCCAAACAGAATCAGTTCCTCAAAACCAGGCAAAGGTAAGTCCTACCAGCACTAATACCCATAGAGTATGTATGGCGAGAAAGAGTTCCCGATCGGTAGCTGTATTGACAGCAACCTTCAGTTGCACGGTTGGTATAAGAAATAAACAACCAGAAATGAATGGTGCATGTGATTTACGAATAGCCCGTCAGTGGTAGGTTGGCAAATGTAGGAAGCAGAAAGAGGTGTAGATGATTCGAGGGCACTTTACAGTTGAAAACCTTACTCAATAACGTTATGAAGCGACAAACACTCTTATGTTCCAAACCACCATCGTGGAGAACGTTGTTATGTAATTTTCGATTGCTCTAAAGATGACAGCTAAGACGAAGAGAGACCTTCTGTAATATAACCTGTGGCAGCCGAAGTGACAGCCAGTCTGAAATGGACTAATTGTTGAGAGATTTTATCAATGACCAAAAGCTGTGCTGAAGGAAGCTAAGCCATATTGTCTAACCTTAGCAGAGACAATTCTCTCGTCCGCTCTCAGCTGCTGAAAGGCGTCCGTTCGGTTGTTAAGTGGCGTTACAATGATTTTCCTTTCTGTAATAAACCGCATTCACTAAGGTTTTCAAGTCCCTCGCCTGCTCGAATGTTACTCACATCTGGGAATCGATCAAGTGCTCTGATTTCAGCTGTCTGGAAAGAATTCGCAGCAAATTCTTTGCTTTATAAGAACTAAAAATAATATTACTTCGCAATTTCCCTTCATTAAAACAATTGCTACCATTATCTTCAAGTCTTTATTCATGTGAAGTTTCCTAACGTAAAATTCAGCCTCCTTGCATTATCGATCGATACTGCCGTCTACAAGCTGACTGGATTAGATCAGCTAGACAAGCTGGTTAACTAGGATCAATGATGATTAAGTATCCCAGTGTTGGTATCTACTGACAAGCATCATGCAGACTTTGCAACAGTGGACAAGGAAAAATCTTATTTCGGGATTTATACAAGAAGTATTACTAATTACTTTGCCCGCAGGAGTCCAACACCTGTTAACCTGCTTTTGTCAACTAAATGCGTCACTTGATTAATCTAACGGAAAATTAGTAAGCGGCAAATGTTGAATTGTAGTTACGCTAAGAAATATTGCCTTCGGATCAGTTTTCTTTTGTGCAATGGCGATAAGGCCTTGTAAAATGTATTATTGTTCATTGCTATCAATTTGAAGTGACCAGTCTCACGGAAAGTAGATCAAACTGCAAGACACGGGTTCACACAGTCATTTTCCAAGTGTTGTACTTGAATAATTAATTAAGGGTTGTCGTTTGAATATTATTTTGAACTAATGCACTTTTTAGCAGATTAACTGATTCGTGATCAGTTTAAATCGGATGTATTTTCAGAACTTTGCTCATTTGATATCACTAAAATAGCGTTTTACTGCAAAGGGCGGAATTATAAAGCCACCGATAATGCTTAATTAAAATAGTTGATATTGATTCTTGGCTATATTCAGCAAGTTCTAGTGAAAATTTTGTGTCATTTATAAACAATGCCCAAACAAGAAATGATTAAATAAACCGTCACAGCCCTAAAAGCAATTCAAGTCAAAACGTTTAGGTTTTTTTTAGCGCAGATAATCCGTAGGATTTGATGTATCATGTTGTCTCCTTGATGGTTAGTTGCTCTGTCGCCATCATTTCCAGTTTCCATTTTCGTCTGAGAACAAGACTAGCTTATCGTTATATTGCAGGCTTTGGAAAGCTGCATTTCGGTGAAATCAACGATGACATTACTTTATCAGGTGCAGATAAGCTGAAGTATTTCGTAAGTGTTTGTTTCTCTTCAATTGTCCTTCAAGGACATTACACTTTGTCCAGTGATGGACACAAATCTGGCAACGTTTAGAACGCACAGATGACCACTAATAACAAGAAGAGCTTAGTAGGAACGTTGAATTCTCACCCAATACCCATAATATGATAACAATATAATCGTAATATAATAAGGCACTACCTGGCTATATCAACAACTGCAATCGTGTTCCATCTTAAATTTTTAAGCCAAATTAATTTAGTCATCATTATGCCATTTGCTATTCCACCCAATTTCTAATTTTGCAAGCCTTTATTATCATAACTGTTGTTTGCAAATCCTGATGTCTTTAGCTAGACTACAATTTTTAGATTGACTGTTTTTAGTTTGATTCGTTTGAATATACCATTTTCCAATACATTCTAAGTGATTCTGTGGAAATACTATTTCAGTTAACAATTCTGTCGAGGGCGGAAAAGAACAAAGAGTAAAAAGTAAAAGGAAACTATTCCAAAACATAAGAAATACTATGTGGGTTTATAGGCACTGCGTGCCTCCAGTGAAACTTGTGCGTGACATTCCCTGGCGTCACGCTAGCAACAGGCGTTCGTTGGATTTCTACGCATGAGCAACCCACGGAGAATCTTGTTTCAAAACTGGCACATGAACACACCTGACCTCACATTTTGTTTTGTAAGGTTCTTTTTTTTTTTTTTTGAAGGAAAAGCAACAGTTGTTGCTCAACATGTGTGGAGTTGGCTACAAGCAACTTTTTGTTTATTTGTTTGTGGTTTTTTTAGTTATTAAACTTTACTGTTATCATGAAATACAGCTTCGTTTGCAAACATAAAGTTTATCTTATCTGCAGTTTACAGTAACTTTGCCTTTGTTTTGGTACGCTATATTTTGAGTGATATTTACCTTAGAAGTTGAGATGCTCACACCATCAGTTTTTTTACCATGATATTGATTTGGAGACTTCCCGGAAAGTGATCAACACTCTTAATGTCTCTGTGGTATTGGAACTGGTCGTGAAACACTTCGAAAATGTCAGTCATGACCCTTAATTCAAATGATGCCAAAACAAAAATCCAAAGCTATATTGAAATGGGAAGCTTCGAGAGTTCATTTTACTTGAAACAAAGGGTCGGAATTTCCTCGTGAAACGATATATCTGGACGTAATCTCCTCGACATCTACTTTACGTGAACTAAACTAAGGGCCTCTTCATATGAGCCCAGTAACCGGGCTGGCTCGGTTACCGGGACGAATTTTGTTGTCCGTTCATATGGAAAATTTCAGCCCGGTCTACCGGGATAAAATCCGAGAAACAACCAAAATGGTGGAACATAAACTTGTATCGTTCGCGGCTGTCGTAGCTTTGTGGACTCTTGTAACTTTACTAATAAAGCTAATTCGCCTACTCCTAAAGTGGAACTACATACAAGGCAAAAATTATGCCATTTTGGCCGCTATGTTGCGAAAGCGAAGCTATTTCGTCTAAAAAGTTGCGTCCCAGTTACCCGGGCTGGAGTGTTCATATGGGAAAATTTTCATCCCGGTTAGCGAGATCTCGGGTTTTGCGACCGAGCTCTCGGTAACCGGGCCAGCCTGGCTTCTCATATGAACATATCGAAATTTTTACGAAGGAAAGAGAAGCGAGGCGAGATCTCGGAAACCGAGCCAGCCCGGTTGACCGGGCTCATATGAAGAGGCCCTAAGCTTAGTTTAGTCGGAACCGTAGCCAGAAAAAAATTATGATTGAGGCAATGTCCTATCAAAAAAAATATGACTGAGGCAATGTCCCTGAAAAAATCAGAACAGAGGCAATGTTCATAAAAAAATTATGACTGAGGTAAAGTTCATGGTTCAATTTTCTTCCTAGGTATATAGGGTGTTTATGAATTATGATGACTATTTATATAAAGAACAAAAAGAGAAAATGACCGAGGTAAATGCCTCGATTAGCCTATTACTAGCTACCGCCCCGTTAACGCATAGTTTGTTAGTTAATCCTTTTTCCCAATATGGACAACGTATTTGTCACTACGCTTCAAGTTAATATTGCTGGTCTGTTGAGGTTCGAGTTAAGATGGTATCCATTACGTCATACTGACGTAACAATCCCATTTCGATGCTATGGGAACAGTCCAAACTGCTGACAATAACAACTACTGCAGGGATATTGTTCTGCAGTTTGTTGGAGCCCTGCACGTGCTTTCACCTAACTTCTATGAGAAATAAGGCTATTTCCCTCACGAAACAAGGATTATAACAAATAAAAAAATATATATAAAACTAACACTGACCTTTATAATCATTTCTGCCAAATAGAAGTCGCATTTTTGACATTTTGATCATGAACTTCTACCCATTTTCAAATCAGTTTCTATGCTAAACATGTGTCCAGCTTCAAATACAAGGCTGGTTAATCAAACGCTTCTCTCGTGAGATATAGTTTTAGCGGTTTTGTAAATCTCACTTGCAAGACCCAATTCATGTTCATTTACATTTTGGCTATGGAAGAAACATCAGTCAAAGCTCCTTTAATGTTTGGTTAATTTCAGGCAAAATGTCATTTCCCAAATTTGGCTAGCTAAATTTACTTTTTACAAGAACTTAACCCTTCAAGTTTTTGGATAAAGCCAATTAATTTTGGTTTTACTCAATTTCTAAGCTGTGAAGTTTCAGCAGCTAATAATAGACAGTGTTTTTAAATTCTATTTGTCTAATTTATCTTCTAAAAAGAGTTGAGCTAAATCTTAATATGTAGTCGTATATCAACGGTAGAGTAGAAATGGTCGTTAATCTCATAAAAAAGTGTGAAGATAGTTTAAAAGCTCTGGTATGGTATTCAACCAATGCAGTATATTTACAATATAGCTTCAAGCCTTGCGCTGAAGGTTGTTTGAAAAGATTTAATTACAGTCTTAACTCACACCCTGGGTTCAAACCACGGTATTTCGGCCCTGAAACATAAGTATAGAAGAAGAAATCTGATCTTAGATTTCGGGGGAGTGGAGTTTTGACCCAAAGGGGTGTCTTGGAGTGGTTGTGGAGAAAAACTTAACACCACTAAAGCCGTGTTCATTCGTGACATTTGCGCATATCGTATATATAACGAGCTTTTACCTTACCACTTTAATTTAAATAGAAAATCTCTCAAGTAATGTCAAAAAAATTGACTATCAGTTCATGGAAATTTGATGAGCCACTTTTAGACAAAGTCACGCCATAATTTGAGCACTGCTGCCTACATTCCTTGCTTTAAATTTATAATTTACACGAGGCGTTTAAACTCCGCTCTTTGTTGGGTAGCGTTAGAATTTAGTCTGTAGAGAGGCCTTGTTCACCGCATTGATGTTGAAATGCAAGGCTGGTGGCGACAGCTGACGCGGAACCCAATTGTAAATATATTACTCACAATAGCTAATTATGGAATCGTGAGTTGAAAAGATATTACTTAAGACAACATATTACTGTAAATGGACGGCAGAAGCGTATTTTTATTCCCGTACTGTGTGTGAATTCACATAAACTGGGTCCAAGTGTCCACGAAGATGTCTGTAAACACCAAACCGCCTCAAATTTATTCCCTAATTCACTTTTATGTATGAATGAAAACAGATACAATAATATTGAACACACAGAATGCACAAAGAAATGGACGTCGAAAATATTCGATTTCCTTGGCAAAAAGGCCTGTGTATTCCGCAAATTTTCTGTGTCAGATATAAATCGCATTTACTAAGAACTTGCAAAGACATGTGCTATATAAAATTACGAGCAACTGTTTCACAGCTGTTCGGACTTGGTCACCTTTGCCATAATCCAAGATTCAGTACCTGTAAATGAGGAAGATGCATTAATTTCTCCAAACCTGTCTTGCTGACTCTTGTACAGCCATATAGATCAATGTTCGTTACACTAGTCAAGTTTTCGGCGATAGAAGCTAAGCTGATGTCTGTGATTTGGGTACACTGGCCAATATTCAACACACGAAGATCGTGAAGGCTTCGTGCTGCTTTACTAAGGCCATCGTCTGTAATGTGGCAAGAATTTAAGCCAAGATTTTTTAAATGGTGAAGTCCATTAGATATATGATTCAAGGCCGCATCGCCGACTTTGTCACAAAAACTTACGTCCAAGTAAGTTAAATTAAGGCCTCCCACCGCTAAATGCGCGATTCCCTCGTCGCCGATACCTTCACAAGATCGAAGGTTTAATTCACGCAGGCTTCGAAGAGTGGCCAAGTGAGAGAGCCCGCTCTCCGTAATACCACAGCAAAAGCTTAAATTGATCGACTGTAGGTGAACTAGTCCCTTGGCAATGTTGCTTAGTGCGTTATCAGTGATCTTTTGACAGTCTTGTAAACACAAAGTAGTTAAATTCTTGTTACCGCGAGCGGAACTCGCATTGAGTCCGGCGAGGTGTGCGATGCCGGTGTCCGAAATGTGTCGGCAACTTCGAAGATTCAAGTACTTTAACTTCGGCAAGCCCCAGGCACATAGAAGAAGTCCAGTGTTCGTTATGTTACAACATCCAGCGAGATCCAGCACTTCCAAATTGCTCAAAAATCGAGCGATCCTTCCTAGACTTGTATCCGTAATTTGTTTACACAAACTTAGATTTAACACTGTCAAAGACGAAAGATCTTTCACGAACGCATGTCCGATTCCAATGTCGGTAACGTTGAAGCATCCTTTGAGGTTTAAACTCTCTATATTTGGTAGATTTTGTATCACGTAGTTCAAGCTCTTTTTAAGGCTCAGTATACGAATTTTCCGAATACCACGTTTCGCCAACGAAGGAAATAGGTATGGATTTGACCTCCGCAAATGTAGCCTCGCTTGAACACCGCGCCAAACCAAACGACTGTAAGCCGCGTCCCTCCACTTTGAACAGACTTGAGACACTCTTCCCTTGTCTCTAATGTCTAAATAACTAAAAATAATGGCCAGAATCTCGGGGAAAAGGCAGTGGATCGAAGTGTCGCTCTTGCCTTTCATGTCGTTCGCCCGCGCTCAACAAAGCACCATTGGAAATCGATCAGGCATTTCAATACACTTGGGACCTTTTGTTTCATTCGACCACGTGACTGCTTCCGAACCCTCTGAATGGTTTTTGTACACAATAGCTTCTCGACCGCTCGCGGTTTGATCGAAGTGCAGACAAATTCATGTTAGATTCGGCAACAAAAAGGTCTTTGCTTGAATAAACTTCCTTAGGTAATAAAGTCAATAAAGACAAAACATACTTTGGCTAATAAAAGTAGCTTTCCTGCTTTTGTTACATATCCATCAGAAAATACCGTTTATAAGAGAGCGCTAAACTTTCCGCGATTTTTTGGCACAATAACAAAAAGTTCTCTTTTGTTTACATCTTTTCGTTCTATTCAGTACATTTCATGACCATTGCAAGGCGCTAATTGCGTTTACAGTTCCCTTGAAGTGGAGGTGAGCCAAATTCCTTCGCTATTAACGCTAGAAGTTGAAAATATACCAAACAATTGTTTTATCAAAGTTGAGCGATTATTTTCATCGTTCACAAGCAACTCTCGAACGCAGACAAAGGCGAAAAGTATAATTGCCTTAAATAATTAAAGCTAAAAATAGACTGGGGCATTCTTTTATACCTGTGGCGGCAGAATTATGAATTCCACAAGATTTGTCTGTCTTCAAGATTGGTGACTTGTGCGATTTGAATGAAAAATGAGCTGTGTTGTCCCCGCTTTCCAACAGACACAATTGAAGACAATTTTTGTTTTTCTTCGTCGGTTTTAAGAGCGGCCTGTGACAAATTTATTACCCCTTTTACAGAATTTTTTTTATTCTTGATTCTGGATGTAGATTAGACACAAGTTCTATTGTTCCTGCCGAATATTAAAATTTACCACACGTTGTTAGTTTTGCTTTGCTTTTCTCACTCACTCTTACGTCACTATAAAACTGATTTCAGTACGACGGCTATTTGTCCAGCGTCGGACAACTTTTTGTTCAAAAACACATCATGTTACTGATCTACAAAGATCTTCAGCTCGGTGAATATTCACTGCTGAAAAACACTAATTTGAATACTGTGTTTCAGGAATGTCTTTATATTGTATCAAAATTTACTGGCCTGCTTTATTATATTGTTCCTATTTCGCTAGCTTCAGAGTACAACACAACATCTTGTATTTTCACACCAGCTGTGGACTGTAGTGTTAAGAAACTGTGCAAATTCTTGTCGCGAAATTTAATTCCTTGAAGGCAATTCCATTGACCTCTAGCACCTTGTCTTCAGAAAAGACCGGAGACCACCTAGAATGAAATGGCAAAATGCAATTGAGGCGCAAGACTTGCTCGAGGGGAAAAATTAGGACTGTTTCTAGATATATTTGGCTGTACCCCGTATATCTTTAGTTTAATATGTAGATACCACATACTGTTATCCATAATTACTTGGAAGTCATATTATATAGTTAGTGTTAGCTTTTCTTTTCTCTTGTTTAGATTTCAGTTTTTTTTTTGTTTTTTTTTCGTTCTTTGTCTAGTTCTTAGTCAATTAACTTGTCTCTTTTTTGGGACAGCTTAGTTCATTTCATGACACTGAGCTGACGCTATTTGTTTTATTTATTATTTAATGCTCTTACTTCAAACAAGAAAATAATCAGCGACTAGACCAGTTTAATGGTGTCAAAATTTGCGTTTTCGTGGATAGGCACAGATTACACCACTCCTTTTATATTTTTAACAAGTTTTATTTTCGAGCTAAGACTGAAATATTTTTAGTATGATCCTTAAGAACTTAACGGTTCTAAAGATTTTCAAACTTGATATAGAGATACTAATGAAACTTCTAAACACAGAACGTGCACGTATAAAGCAATATAGATTCATGTTGTTACTGTGAGTAGCTAACAGCACCTAGCTGATCAGATTCAAGTGTTTTAAGTTAAGTTTAACTGCACATTAATATTTGAAATGTTTATAGATTTTGGAGTAGTTGAGTAGCCATGAAGGACGTGCAGTAAGCTTTAGCCCTTCAGAAGTCAAACAGTTTCAAACCACTTCTCTCATAATCGTATGCGAGTTTGAGTTTAAAGAACTTAACGTTCGTTCAGTCCGGACCTCGTGGACGCTCTTCCTTCAATGAAGAAAAGGGAATTGAGGTTTCACTTGTTTGTCTTTACTGCGTACATTTGTTTTGTTTGAAAAAAAACATAAATATAGTATAAATTGCATGTCTTTCAGTATATTATGCAAAAAAATATGAATTTAGTTTCTCTGTTTGTTTATTGGTTTACTCTCGATTTGTTTCAATTCCTTTTTTGAAAAAAAATGATGATAAAGATTACACATCTAAATCCTTCTTATTGGCCAATCAATTAGCAAGCAAACTGTTTCCATGCCAACGTTCTAGAAATCTGTTAAAATCAAGCTACAAAGCTCCGAACAAATCATGTTTCTATTTTGTTAAGTTCTGCAAAGTCTAGTACTGGTATCGAGGTTTCCTGCTAACCTCTTGGAGTCTTCAGTGGAGAAACTGCCTTAAAAGTAACAACCATAACTAGATACTGATGTGTAACAGATGTTTGACTCGACTGATTCGTGCTGTTTTGCGCAGCTACAACCAGTTTAATATTTCTAAACATGGAAACAGTACACGAGCTATATTCTGTGTGCAATGTGTTTCCAGTAACAAATTAGCTACTATTTCCCGGGATGGTTTCGTGTAATAAGGCAAATTTTAGTGAAGTTATCGTACTTAGCAATAAAGACAAATGGTGCCAAACAAGTTGGGATTTTTACTGAAGTCTATTGTGTTTATTAGAAGCATTTCTTTCTTTCAGTTTAAGTGGCACGCCTCAAAACTAGCTTATTGTAGCTAAGCGCGTCGACCACTTTTAACACTTTCTTTTAAATGAATAAACTACTCCACCTTATTACTTTTCTGTTTTGTTTAAATAAGAGTAAAAAAAAGTAGTTCGGAAAGCAACCCTAGCTGATAAAAAGAAACAGTGAGCAAGCACGATCAGCAAGCACTAAATTAGTACCCAGATTTGCCACTAATTTGGAGCTGAAGTGTGGGTTTGTTACAATATACTTTGTAACGAACGAAAATCTAAAAAGTGATACTTTCTATCATGTATATGTCATGGTTTAACGA
>Ga0126339_10000373_pt1 | contig 23687 bp, 21 predicted proteins | sample OrbTmetagenome_2_FD_92532 | JGI IMG/M metagenome (GOLD analysis project Ga0126339, IMG submission 92532) | Coral microbial communities from Petempiche,Puerto Morelos, Mexico - Orbicella T R C metagenome | ecosystem: Host-associated > Invertebrates > Cnidaria > Coral | place: Petempiche,Puerto...
GAAGAAATAAACAAACCAAAACACGATGGAATGAACTAAGTAAATATTATGAGTAAGCTTGTATTCTAAAGCGTGACAGCTGAGACCTTGGTTTGATCAACATTTCACGTAACAAGTTGTATTCTGTAACACGATAACACAAAGCAACTTGTAAGCAGATTAATGTCACCGATTATTCCCTTGCTTAGCAAATTCAAGATTGCAAAGAGGTCGGAAGCTATAGATTAAGACAATTACCGAGACAGTTTGAGATTCAACGAGAAGTTTCCCGAAAAAGCCACTCTGGGATTTGGATAATTCCTCTCACGAAGATGTCAAATTGACAAGGATACCGGAAAAGATTAATTCTTTCACAAGAACACGGAACAGAACTGCAATTCTCAGACGAAAGGGCTGTGCGAAACACGAATCAAAAAGACAAGATAACAAATCGCTTTCACTGTCTTCTCCACTCGGAAACGAACTTGTGTCGAGTTGCGCGACCGGAGGAATGCTAAACAGTTAACATGTAACTTGACCCAGCGATCTAGAAGATGGCTCATTCTCTGACGAGCATTTTTGACATTTTGAAAAGCATTTTAATTATTCTGACAGAGTGAGATTACGGAAAAGCGAAGAAAAACAGCTTTGCACAACGTGTCGACGCAAAATTCAGAAGATTGCCTAGTTATACTTAACTACACGTTTTTTTTTTCTTCCAAAAGGTAGCGCATACTTTCTGCCTAGGGTTACAAATCGTAGTTCTAGATTACTTACAAGGTCAACTATTAAAGTTATTAAGAAGATGCTGTGATAAATGTGAACAAAGGCGGACGAGGGAATAGAAATTAAGCAACACAGAAATTTCCAATGAAAAGGAAAAAATACGATTGCATATGAAACGTTTTCTGGGTAGAGTATTGCGGAACGATGATATGCAGGCCAGCGTAGCATCATTCTCGACAGGTACACAGCAGATTTCAATAAAATCTGGCTTCAATGAACGTGAGAACAAACTGGTCACACATGCCTGCCGGGCAGAACGAATTTTGGATGCTAAATACTGTTTTTATACAATACACACAAACCTGTGATTTTGCTTTTGATGTCTCTGCGAGTGGAAGAAAGCCTTCTCGTCAACAGCCGCTGATAGTTCATTGCTAGAGCAAGTTGAGCAATTTAGCAGTCGGAACGGCGAAAGATCCGCAATTAGACTGCAAAAACACCGCCTACAGTCTTCTGCTCCAGTCTCCACGAGTGGCTAAAATGTATCAGTATGGGAGACGTTATGATGGCTTAAATGAAGAAAAAAGCTGCAGTGTTCTCTTGGTGAAGTGGGCAAGATTTTGCGAATGAGATTCGAGCGAGCAAACTTCAACTGAGAATTTTAACCAGAAACAGACGTAATATACGGGGATTATGTTCGCGAAACTTCGACAAAAATTTGCCCGCCTTTCAATTAACAAGTGCCATTTGATACCGTCTTCAATGTCAAAGTGTAACAACAATAAGACCATTATAATTGTTTCTTTTTATTAGAAGTCAGTCAAAAACTGGATTCAAAGAAAACATGTTGGCATTAAGGCGCAATTCAAAAAATGCCAAAAACGAAGAAACAAGGAGAAAGAAAAACTGTTTTTAATACGGCTCTAATCTGTAGGCTTAAAATGCGGAAAGTTTTCAGACGAACGTGGTAAAAAAAATATAACGGGTTGGGGGCTTAACGACTTCTAAAACGCTTAACATTTCCCCAGAAAGCCAAAGGATTTGAAAAATTCAGGAAGGAAAGGCAGTGATGCAAAAAAAACTTCAGATAAGTTCTGATTTGAGATTAAGAAAGAAAACCAAAACAACACCGCAAAAGTACAAAGAGGTTGTGCTAAGATTAGGATACACAAAAATAACTTCAGAAAGCCAAATATGGATTAGGGGGTAAAATTATCCGAAGTGTCGATTCCTGCTAGATCTGCTAACAATGCCGTACAGCGATAGCGTATGCGACCTTGGGCATAGCAAAGGAATGTTTTTGATGCGTGAAATTAGTTCTAAAAAATGCCTTTGGCACTTTGTAGAATCGCGACACAGTTTCATAAATTTCCTGTTAACATTTCTACCACGAAAGAGACGCAATGAATTTAAAATATCTTAAATGAGTCATAAGCAGTTGAAAATCCGTCACGCCATCTTAAGTGTAGCTTATCGCAATCTCTTGAACAGACTGTGCTCGAGGAATTTTTAAATTAAATCAACTGTGATTTAGCCAGGACAATTAGCTGCGGGTACGCGGTGAGACGTTTCATGTTTAAATATAGTTAATCGCCATGGCATGTTGCAAATGGCTATAACCTGCCACCTGAAGTTTGGAGCCAAAACAAATAATAAAAGACTATAAAGTTCATACCGATTACTGGGTATAATCATTAACTGGCTTGTGTGCCGATGATCCGAAAACGAATTTTATTAAGATCGATTACTACAAGGCGCTTAAATTATTAAAGCAATCGAACGGAGAAAAGAAATTAGTTCTTCAAGAATCACTTTAGCAGTGTCAGTTCTTAAGAACTAAATTGTACAACAAAGCTCAATTCAAAGTTAAACTACCTTTAAGTAAGTGATACTTTTAAGTGACTTATAAGAGCTTGTAACACCTGCACAGGAGCAAGAAAGAAAACAAAAATAAAGCAAAACAGAAAGGAAAAACTTTGTTTTAGTAACAAGAGAAAATCATCAATAAGGGAATAGAAAATTAAGCAAAAAATTCTTTTAGAAGAGAAAATTAGTAATAGTGATTAGTTTAAAGGAATCATGGTTTTGAGTCTTTGGAAGATTGAAGGGCTAACTACTACAAGGTCTTTAACAGTGAGAAAGGCGCACAAAAAAAGGCATTAGCTGCAGTAGTGACTCATTAGTAAATTCTCTTCACCTTTTTATAACAAATTGAAGTGGACTGGATATGAGAATCAAGAATTTCATCACCTTGAGGAGAACACCAAAGCTGTAAAGACTTTTTTTTTGAAAATTTGAGCGTGTAACAAAGAAGCTCAAGGTGAAAAAAAATTTTTTCTCACATTACGCACCAATGAACGCAAACAAAAGACGGGGAAAAAAAGCTAATCTTAGCAGCAATAGAGATGTAATATAGTAGATACAAGAAAAACGCCAGTAACGCTAGACAAGAATGACAATGAAACTGGTATAGATCACGTACTAAAGAATTGTTTTCTCGAAGCAGAACTTCCGAGAAAAGGGAGATAGTAATCCTGAAGGACAAACTGAAAAAAAAAAAAAAAAATCCTGGAAGGACTTGGATTTGATCCGCAAATCCAAATACCCGTTCAGAGCCTGTCCAGGGACTCGTTAGATGTTAATTTCCAATAGACGTAGACAAAAGACAGAGATCTGCTGCTGTCCAGCACAGAAGCTGTCGTTTCGAACGTTAGCCTTCGGAAATCGCGAGAAAGGGCCGTGAGAAAGACCTCGGCCCTGTGGAAACAGAGCCTGTGAAGATGCTCGTTAGATATTAAGTGACAATAGGTTTGGACGATAAACAGAGATGTGCTGCTGTCAGCACAGAAGCTTTTGTTTAGAACATTGGCCTTCGGAAATCGTAAGAAAGACAACAGACCCCGTGGAACTCCCGATAGGATAACACAGACGCGTTACATTTCTGGTTGCCACTCTTAGTCTGTTAGTCGTTCCATGCCAACACAAGCAAGACGATGCACGTGATCAAACATATGGTTGCACGTGTTAAACGCGTGGATCAGGAGTGCTATACTTACGGATTTCTGCCCGAGACATCGGGCTTCTCCTGCCACTCAGGGCGGGACTTCTGCGGCCCGACAGATTCGCGCCTCGTCTTTCTGGCACGAGGTTATCACCTGGTGTTTTCTTGGGTTCTTCCTTGGGAGCTTCCTTCTTCCTCGGCTCAGGTTTGGGTGATTTCTCCTGAGATTCCTCCTTGGCTTTCTCCTCCTTCACCTTCTGGAGGAAGCCGCCGGGTTTGGGAGCAGCAGCACCTGCAGCTCCACCACCCTTGCCTCCCCCAGCCATCAGCCCACCAAGAGATCCCATTCGGCTCAGAGCACGCAAAGCATTCGCCGTTCTCTGAAAGAAAGAAATAAAACATATTTACTCAACTCTATTTCCACTTAGTCAATAGGGAGCTCAAGCAATGACGACGGCGACGCCGAGGACGACGCCCAGTCAAAAATGAATTTATATTTTACCGACGAAATTCGCAATTGTTTAGATCTGGTCACCACACCAATGGCTCCAAAAACGTGCTCAGGCTAAATATGCTGTGACAACGTTCAGTTCCAAATGGAAATACCAAAAATTAGCCATTGTCGTTCGCGTTCCTCAGACTACGCAGAACTTGGTCATTTCACGTTCTTGTTTTGCCATCGTATTTTGAGAGACACTTCTGTCACTGTACCTCACACGAGTAAACCGGCAAGAAGTGAAGTTAACCTAATCTAAGCTTAAGTTTTGATAAGCATCGGCAACAAACGTAAAGACAAACTTCTAAAGTCTGAGAGCCAAGTCAAATATTATTTGTTGATAACAACCCATGCAGTTTCAGACTCAAATATCGCTTGTACTGCATTCGGAGCCACAACATAATTTTACGTACGTTGTAAACGATAGCTGAGGAAAACATGTTTGACATAACGTCAGATTCTCCCAACTAATGCTACAAACCACTTACAGAACTTGGTTAGGAGAGTTTATATATTGAAATGCAGCAATGTATGACGACTCACCGCCCAACGACGACGCGCAATGAATTTCTTCAAGTTCTCCGTGCTGAGTTTCTGTGCTTTGATGGTCTTGATTTTCTGTTGTTGCAACCAAAACAAGGTAAATATTGATGTAACTACACAAGTAACTACGTGGTACAACTTCAGGGGTTTCATCAAGGGCACCAGGCAATTTGACTGGCTGCGAGGATGATTTTGCCTGCCTGGTTTGAACATCCACAGGACAGTTTTTTTTGCGAAGAAGTTCAGTTCAAAATGTTTTGCCCGCCTCTGAAAATCAGTTGCCCTACTGCTGAAAAAGTTTATGAAAACCCTTCAACCTGTCTTAAAAATTAAAATTTTCAACTCATGAAGGTCTGTTGAAACCTTGGAAGTCGTCAGATGAAGCAGTTGTTGAGAAAATACGTATCGACTGTAGAAAATATCACTCTAGTCTAAACAACATAAGAACATGCCCTAACGTAACTGCAATATTTCATTAGTTTCTGACTCTCTTTTAAGCCATGGTACAGTCTTCATGTACACACGTCTTCGGGTATTCGTGTTTGTCGTCTTCTCTTAAATGAACAAGTCCTTATTCACCGCAATTTTCAGCACAAACTAGGGGGGATTATTCCAAATACAGATATGCCTTCATGAACATTTTCATGATCTCTTACCTTCAACCAGTCATGGTTCATACATTTGTAGACGTCATTTCGTTTTCTATTAAAAACAAAAAACAGCATCACTTGTAAATATCACTGAGATATTCACTGAGGGAACAGAAAGCACAACCTTTGAGCATGCGGGGAAAGTGCAACGCAATTAAAACTGAAGAGCTGATGCTGTTCATTATGCTGTTATGAGGTGCTTCTAACTTCTAAGTTTGTCGTAGAAACCCTAGTGTGTGAGACCATTCAAATGAAAGCTACTGAGGAGTAGCACTTTCATGTGGTACTGTTTATTATCCTGTACAAGGTGGTTCTAACGTTTAAGTCTGTGGATGAAACCCTAATGTGTGACCATTCAAATGAAAGCTATTGAGCAGTACTTTCATGTGGTACTGTTTATTATGCTGTACAACGTGGCTTTAACTTTTAAGTCTGTGTATGAAACCCTAGTTTGTGACCATTCAAATTTCGAATTTCTGGAGGTGAGCTGTTCGAAAACTACTGCGCAGTATAGTCACTTGAACTTGTTTAGTATGCGATGTTCGATCTAACGTTTAGGAAGCATTTCAGTATTTCTTACTCGGGACCCCTTATGAGCAGTTCCTCGATAAATGTCTTGGACATGTCTGAGACGACGTCAAACGCCTCGTCGTCAAAATCCCACTCGGCGCTGGACACGTTCTGAATTGTCTCGTTGTCATCATCTCCCATGAAGGGTGATAAACCACTGAGTCTACACAACAAAGCAACAAGAAAAACTATCAAACTATCACCAAGTTTATGTCTGATCAATTACAGTAAGGACACTCCAGTCATGAACACTTTACACTTTCCTTTACATTTTTTTTTCGGTGACTATAGCATTAGTTCGGTGTAAAAACGACAAATACTTCTGTTGATATAAAGAAACTGATTCCATGGTTACTAAAAGAATGTACCAAACATTTCAAGTGTTAACTCATGCCCTCTTCAACTGGAAGAAAATACAAACAGAACTGAACCGGAGTATGATGGAAAGAAGTCATACTTACAACACATAAGCTATGACACCAACACTCCTGTGAAAATAAAAACAAATTTCGGTTACAAATTTCGCTTACATTGCTATAAACCCTCCCCCGGTGGGGAGAAGAAATTTAGTCCGCATACGTCGGGTTCTACCCTAACTAACAACCTATCAGTAGCGTTCTTTTCCACAACAAAGCTATATATGTCATTTCAGGGTGGCTTCTTTGCAGCTATCACGCTTGGTTGTCACGTCCAGTGGGGAGAGGAAATTAAGTCGACGTACATCAGACGGCTCTATACTAACTAAGAAACTATTAACAGCCTTCTTTTCAACAACAAAAGTATCGATGCCATTTCAAGATGGCTTCTTTGCAACTCTTATGTTGGGTTGGCACGTGACACTTTCATTACTTGGAAGGACCATTGCACGAAGATCATGTTGCAGCTCTCGTAAGGTCTCACATGAATGAAGTGAAACCGAAGAGAGGGCAATAGAACAAACAACAGCAACAATGCCCCCTTAGTCCCAAAACAATAACAGTTGCTGCAATGACGACAAATAGAATTACAAGCTTACGAGAGCTACTACACTACCGCTGCACGAAGAAGCAAAGAGTAGCTGCAAATGAACAAGAGACAGACTCTAATACCGGCGTGAGACCTTTGCGCGAAAGGCAACAGAAGTCTATGGCTAGCACTGACAACCGTCTCTGATAAAAGAGCTATCTTATATACTGAGCGACTTTCGTATCGGTGGAAAGAGCCTCAGATAAACTGTACGACTTACCACATGTCACTGGACAAACTGATGGCCTCGTAGCTGATGACTTCAGGTGCTAAAAGATGAAACAATAAAGTTGGTAAGAATCTGTCCAGGAACTGTTTCTAATTGGTAACATAATGGTTTAACTAACCTTTAGGTTATACATGTTACCGTTCAAACTTAAAACGGTGTTTTCACTCCCAAAACGCATCAAATGTTTTCCGTCCACACTACACCGGAGGAACTTAAAAACCCAACAATCACCGCTCATTTCGGATTTGACCTCGAGGAAAACTGGGACGGAGAAATCACATGATTATCGTGACGTCATCGTTTTCGAAAAGCTCCGCTTTCAAAATGTTTTCCGTTCACACTAAAACGCCAAACCGGTGTTTTCAATTTCCTCAGGTTTGAACGGCGTTTTCGAAAAGTTCCGTTTTCGTGATGGACTGGTGTGAACGGTAGGCCTAACTGTAGAAATAAAGCTGTGTTTTCAATTTCTCCGGCATGGTGTGGACGGGTCCTTTACGTTACAAGACGCTGACTCACCTACAAACTCGGGCGTGCCACACGCTACCTTGACGGTCTTGCCCGGCTCAAGCACACGCGCCATTCCAAAGTCAATCAACTTGAGGTCTTCTTTACCGTCAGGACGGATCACACAAAGCACATTCTCGGGCTAAGCACAGTAAGAAATAAGTTACATCTGTTTTCAGAAACTCAAAAGTTATGGAACGTGTTTGCGACGTTAACTTCTATTCACGTAAGACAGCGCGTTAGAATAACCAAACCAATAGATGCTATCGAGTGGTACTGTTTATTATGCTGTACAAGGTGGTTCTAACTTTTAAGTCTGTGGATCAAACCCTCGTGTGTAACCATTCAAATGAAAGCTATCGAGGAGTACTTTCATGTGGTACAGTTTATTTTGCTGAACAAGGTGGTTCTAACTTTTGAGTCTGTGGATGAAACCTTATTGTGGGACCACTCAAATGAAAGCTATCGAGCAGTACTTTCATGTGGTACTGTTTACTATGCTGTACAAGGTGGTTCTAACTTTTAAGTCTGTGGATGAAAGCCTAGTGTGTGACCATTCAAATGAAAGCTATTAAGCAGTACTTTCACGTGGTACTGATTATCACGAGATTGAAGATGATTTCAACCGTTTTAAGTTCTAACCTTAAGATCCAAATGGACAATATGTTTCTTGTGCATGTGTTCCACGCCCTGCAGTATCTGCTTCATGTACCGCACCACTTCCTTCTCTGTCAGGTTGTCATCATTACAAACCTTTTCGAACAACTCACCTCCAGAAATTCTACAAAAAAAAAAAGAAAAAAACCCGCCAAAATCAGTGATGAGCAAAGTTCAGCGTCCCCAGTAGTTTAAGTAGTGTTTCGTATTGTATTAGAAATACTGGAAGTAACTGTATCAGTATTGTAAGTAGCGGTATTGTATACTGTAAGTAGCGCAGGTAACTGTTTTAGTATGATAACTGGTGTAAGTATCTGTATTGTATTGTAAGTGCCTTAATTGTACTGGTATTGTAAGTAGTGTATTTAGCTGCATTGTAAATTGCAAGTAGTGTTAGCAGCTGAATTATACTGTAAGCAGTGGAAGTATCTGCACTGTACTGTAAGTAGTGTAAGTAGCTGTATTGTATTGTAAGTGGCGTAAGTGACCGTATTTGTAAATTGTAAAAAAAGTGTGAGGGAAAATGGATTAAAAAAAAAGTTCAGTTTCTCTTATCTTCTGTTGGTGTGAACAGAAATCTTACAGATTGATCTCATTGCATTTAGTCCGCAAAGACCTACAAGGATATTAAGTTACGAGATAGCACGAATGCAAATGATACGATTATCGTAACTTGCATAGCAAGCATTCCCGCGCGTACCTTGAACTTTTTCCGCATTCTTGCCGCCCGCAAATTGGAGCGAGAGCGAAAAAGAATCGACGAAGCAAGCTACGACTTTCGAAGAGGAATTACAAAACCTCTACTGCAGTATTGTTATAAATAGAAAGCACGTTTTGAGCTACACCGAGACGAGCTTACTAATTAAATCTGTATGGCATAATGAAGAAAGGAAATGTGTATTAACAATCAGATCTGATGCCAGAAATAACCATGAATTCTCCAGGCAGAATTTTAAGTGCTTGAAGATTCCAGTAACAAAGCATCAAGACTGCTTTGAAAAAACCACCAAGACCGCAACATAAAACGTACAGCCATACAATCTTCGATTACCTTCTATCAGAAGACAAATTTATACATTCATTTAAACATTTAAAGGCGGTTTTTACCAAGCAATATTTTTTTTCTCTACAGAGCCAAGAATAATTTCAAAACATATTTTACTTACAACTCTAGAACGATAATCATCTCTTTTGGTCTCTCGTACGCGTCATGGAGGTAGATAAGCCGTTTGCTGTGCAATTTGTTCATGATGTGCATTTCCGCCAGCACTTCCTCTCTGGACTCCTTGGTTATCTTCAGGAACTTGGCGGCGTATTCCGTTCCCGTGCTTTTCTCTTTAACTTTCTTCACAACGCCGAATTTACCCCTGGGAAGAAAAATAAAGGTTATGTACCGGTTTACCTCTGGGGGATGATAAAACGCAAATTGCATTTGGTAAGATAAAATGGTTATTTACCCCTAGGGGACGATTAAAACTTATTTACCCGTGGGGAATTGCATTGTATCCGTTGGAAGTAGTAGTGTGCACAATGGACCGAAAGAAGAAAGGAATTGGTTTGAACACAGCGCTAATTAATGATATGAAGCTGTATCTTCCGGAAATTTTCGACTTGGGTGTTTTTCACGGGAGCAGAAGATTCATTGATATCACACAATCTGGTATTTTGACATCCGGTATTTATATTTTTTTTAGACCAAAAAACCTTTTTCTTATTCTAACTGAAATTTCACTCATGTGTGAAAAAATAAATAATAACCCAGAAAAGAAAAGCGAAACATACTTTCCAAGCTCCTTCTGGGAGATGTACGCGTCATCGAATTTCTTGTCCGTGCGCAGGTGCACCGGATCTCGTAAAGGGAGGTCAAGATCTTTGCTCTCTATGTCACTGTCGCCATCTCCATCATCTTGGTTGTGCGAGGAAAGAGAACAACATAAGAGTGTTACTAACTGCCGAGGGGATATAAGCTGCAACAGGTGCCCTTGTGAATAAAACCCTAGTGTGTGGCCATTCAAATGAAAGCTATTGAGCAGTACTTTCACGTGGTACTGTTTATTATGCTGTACAAGGTAGTTCTAACTTTTAAGTCTGCGGATGAAACCCTAGTGTGTGACCATTCAAATGAAAGGTATTGAGCAGTACTTTCATGTGGTACTGTTTACTATGATGTAGTTATAGCGCTCTTTCACTTTTAAATCTACGGATGAAACACTGATGTGTGACCTATCAAACAAACGTCACTGGGTAATACTCCCATTACTTTCTTTTACCCTTAACTTGAGCAGTCCTAGATGCAGCCTCTTATCTGTTATTTCACTAGCTTTACTAATCACCTTTAGCCACGCCTTCATCACCCGCTTTATCGTTACTGTTTTCATTTGCGGCTCCTCCGCCTGAAAGCAAAACAGTCACAATCAGATTGATGTTCCAACGCAGCTTAAATTGTCTGTTTTCTTTGGCTTTGCGTTTAACGAGCTTTTTACTCGTTACGAAAAGTATGTTGTAACCTTTCCGTCTTTTTCATGATCTTAACACAAATTCTCCTACAGACATCAATAGACAATAGACAGAAGTCAGTAGGGAGAATTTGTATTTTGACACAAGCACCATCATTACCTTCAACAGTGAGAGTCACTGCACACTTATCCTCCCCAAAGTCGTTTTTCACCACACAAGAGTACTCCCCTTCGTCGGACTTTTCGACATTTTCAATCTCGAGTTCGCAAAAGTCTTCAGCAGTTTCAATGAGCACACGTCCTTCGTCCTTTAGTTGCGTTTTACCATGGTACCAGGTCCCGGATGGGATGGGATTTCCAGATATTTCACATTTGAACGACACCACATCCCCAACGCGGACAGTCTGGGACTTCGGCGCTTTTTCGATTTTCGCCGGAGCTAGATGAAGGCAAGAGAACCTGTCAGACGCTGCTGAGGTTTGCGCATCTTTTAGTTTAGTTTACTCGAAATTTTTCAAGTTCGTCGTTTGTAGTCCGTGTTAATCTTCTCCATCCTTAAACATGTTTTTTCCTTTCTGGTTTATTTTTTTCCAATTTTTTAAAATTTTTGTTTTCAATCTGCACCGTTTAATTTTACAACTATTATTACCTCTTTTTTATTATCTCTTTGCTGTTTTTCTACGTTAGTAAACTACTATTTCCAGGTTTCCCACAATTTAAAGGTAATTTTAAAAGTGGCCAAAACAAATCAAAATGCCATGACTGAACACCTTTAAAATTCTGACGGTGACGCTTTCCCACCCCTTCCCCGGCTCTGAAAATAAACGCACTGTAAAAATCTCGCTCACTAGATTTAGATCTGAAAAATATATGTACTTTTTCGTTTACTGCACGTTCTGCGTTGCATTTTATCACAAAAGTACTAATCGACGATGCATTATGAAGCCTATTTTGTGGCCCATATTCTGATATTGCTATGTTAAGAAGAATTCCGAGTTTCTTGATCTACGATATCAAAAACAAGACACGGTGTTTCATCACGAAGACAAAGAAATCGTTTGCAAACAGATTTCTGCCGCTTTAACATAAATCAAACTTAATTAATTGAAACTCTCTAATCTTCAAAAGCGTGTAATATGTACTTAAAGCGACAAATAAACTCAATACAGTTTAACACACCACTTCTACGTGACTAGACTCTTCCTTTCTCTCAGTCTAAATGTAAAACTTGTTTCCCGGAGAAGGCCAATAATTGCAGGTAAATTTTTTTTAAAAAAGGGCTGCAATCTTGGACAGAAAAAAATGAGAAATACTGAAAACCACCCCTTCCCCCGAATTAACGATGAATTCGCGCCACAACCAAAACGCGCCACTTTTTCCATCATTGAAATAGGGGAGGAGTGGTCTTAATTTTTCACTTATTTTGTCCAAGGTTGTGGCTGGTGGATCAATAGGAAAAAACATCGATGATTGATGAGTTATCTCTGTACAATAATCTCGAGTATCTCCCTGAAAAATGTATTGATAAGTATTTCATCTATATATGGCGATCTCTCGTCAGTTATTTACATGAATTGCCAGCACAATCGTCTATAATTGTCCCACCAAAGTCGATTACAGACACTGCCTGTGTTTAGAGAACAAACTCATTAACATTGCGACTCGCCAGCTCTAGAGATGAGAGAAACTTTCCGAGGTCAACCAAGTGAAATATTTCACATTATCGTATGACACGAGAAGAATTCGAAGAAAAAAAAACGTTTTTATTTGACAAATGAAAATAAGCCAATTTGATGTTCCACAAACGCAAAAATTTGACAACGAAAATGTCAGAGGTTGACAAATTACTAACCTGGTATAACAAAGACATAACGAGGGGTTTGTAGACAACGATTTTGTACCGACCTGGCCTTGTTTCTTGCCGAAATCCCGCTACAAACACACAGAACTGTTACGATGCACCTTGAAAGGATTAGGTCTATTACGACAGAATGTAAGTTCGAGTTACAAAAACGAGTCTCCAGCCAACATAATTCCTGGTGTTTTAAGAAGCCTGTTTTCTATATGAAGTCTTTGGGTGCAAATTGGACAAGAAAAGAAGAGGTTTGAAATTCTGTGCTCAGTATGAAAATCACGAACTATGGTTTTGAAATAAGGAACACAAAGTACGTCAACAACATCAGCAATGGACACGATTTGAAGATTTTTCTGGTTACACTTAAAACAGGGAAGAATATTTGTATTTTACGACGAGCAGAAAATAATAACTGATAACTCTTCCAAACGGTGCGGAAGAGCGAATCTAAACGAACTGGATAGATGAATAATATTTCCAGAAGGAAGAATCCTCGCACAGGTCCCAGAAAAACTTATTTGTCCAATACTTTGGAGCAGATGAGGCTTCTCCTATTAGGAACACATTGATTGCCACTAGAAGTGCATAGGTCTATTGTCTAGTTCTAAGAATATTTCACTAATGGACGATCAAAAACGCCCACAAATTTCAGCAGCCTCGCTAAGATTGCCCCAGTATGGAAGATTACAAACAGGGCCTAGAGACCCGAAGCTTAACTTAGAGTTTTTGAAAATGTCATATTCGATATTTTACAAATTGGTGTGTCGGCACAGTTCGGAATGCAGCTTTCAACATTCAAGTCTCGATACTGTGCAAACTGAGTGGCACAGAATAAAATATATCTCTTAGAAAAAACGAGCTGTCATTTTTTTGCACCAGCCAAGATGAAACTGTTACGGACTTAGCACGTTCACGAGTCTCCTGCGCGGAATACGAGCAACAGATGTACGAGTAGCTTTGTTCCCTGCACGCGAGTACAGCAGGAAAAGTGACCTTGTCGCGTAACGGCTAATACAGTTTCAGCAGGATTCTCAAATGACATTCTAGAACTTACTTTTTTTGGACGGCATCCTCTCCAACTGAGGCAGATTGCGGATAAATAACAACAGGGAAAACAAGAAACCCCTTCGCCTGAAACAGTGCTATCTACCAGATAGATTTTTGACCTATTGATCACGGTGTGTTTTTTTTATTTATTTTGATAGGTTGGTTTATGAATCTAAATGGCTCCGGAAAAAGTGCAGGGCAGATAACAAAACAAATATCCCCGCCGCCTTTTTAAATTAACATGTCACGCAAGCACCAAATCAACAACGCAGGTCTGTTTGGCAAATATTAGTAAATATCACTGGGATCTCGCTTATATTCCGGTAAATAAGAGAGGAGGACGCGAATGGTGGAAATATCAAGGTTATCTCATTGTTCAAGAGTTGGACCATACGAATTCAGGAAAATTAAGTGCTTCTCATTTGCTAGACATCTCTCAGATTCAACACTAGAGAGGTCACATGAAAGTGCAGGCTGTTCACGGAAAATACGGAAAATTTGCAGAGCGGACACTACCATCCGAGAATGCCAACAGGCTGAAAGATATTTGACTCAGCAACTGTTATGCTAACAAAATGAGGAGACTCGAAATTGTTTTCAGTGGTGCAGTAGCCATCACTTAAAAGTTATCTCGCAGAGCATCAGCATTCCTTTTCGGGGTGGTGCGATAACTCCAGAACTGCGTATCTGACGCGCGCCGAAATGAAGAAAGCTAATCCGTGTAGCGTAAAGTTACACTGATTGCATTCTAAACCTCGCCAGACCGCACATTAAAAGATGAACGGTACAAATAACATTAAGCTGTTTGACAAGTGTTCTTGAAATGAAGAAATAATGGTAAAACGATAAATACATTAAAATGCTGGCACCCTGCGGACCAACTGAACTTAACCCTCACGAAAGCTCGTAGGAAAAAACGCTGTGCATCCTATATGCAAAACTTTGCTATCTCGGCACTGACCGCAAAAACGCAAAATCACTTGTAATTTAGCTAAAAAAATCTCTATGAGGGCAGGAAATGGACCACTTATAATAACGACGACAGAGTTTGGAAACGCAGCTCGGTCTAAAAGTCTAAAGAGCTTTTAGGCGTCAAAACAAAGCAAAGCTTTCCTGCAGTGAGAAAACAAGAGATTTCGGTCGAGTTAAATGAACCATTTATCGAGCCTATGATTAATGGCTTAAGAAGATGAACACACGAACACTGTAGTACATATCTGACGGGTGTGCATCAGTATGGTTCTAAGAATTCAAAACCGTGACACAGAGTTTATCGCTCGCGCACAACATCAACAAACTAACTAATCTTAACATTGTCCGTGACTGAAACTTTCACCTCACATGCCCATAATGTAAATTTGCAAGTCAAAGTTAAAAATAACTCCAGCACATTCCTGGGACACTATTTGTACTTTGAATGATTATTCGTCGTTTAGACTGTCTCAAAATTCCATTACATTACATTGCATCCGACAGGACAAGATTTACCCCCACTTCGCTGTCAACCGCACTAAGCAGGAACAACAACAAATCACAGATTTTTCGCGTTCTCCCTTACCGTTTACTATAAGCTCAGCCGAAGTTGTTGCTGTCCCATTTTCGTTCGTCGCAGTACATTTATATTCCCCCTCGTCTTCTGCACTTGTTTCGGAAATTTTAAGCGTAACGAGATCACCTTTGGTTAGAAAATCGAACCTTCCTCCCTTCTTAATCTTGTCGCCATCGACAAACCATTCGATGTCTGGGACGGGATCTCCCTCCACTCGACACCGAAGCTTGGCAGGTTGGCCGACGCAGACCTCCACATCTTCCAGTTCCTCTGTGAACTTCGGTTGAGCTGTGGGTCAAAGCAGTATTTATTAGATGACATACTTTATTTGATAAGCCTCGCAAACAAACTGTAAACTACGACCGCGATAGCAAAGTTTTGTTTACAGAACGACATGAACGCGAACGATAGCTGAAGGACACGAATTTAGCGTGTATATCTTTCAGAATTATTATGTGAGCCGAGAATGTTCCAAACTGGTGTTGTCAAAATTGGATACAATACTAGCAAAGAGCATGCGAGCTTGACGCAAATTTAAAGGCCAAAGTAACATGAAAACCTGATTCAAATTGAAGAACTATACTTAATTACCAACAGAAATCGTGAACAAATTCTCGAAGACCATAAATATAGTTCGCTATACCTCTTCGCCGTCTAGATCGTCCTTCGCTTCGCTCATTCGCCGTCTGATCGCGAATTCGCGATGTCCTCTCGTATGAACGACTTCCAGTAGTTGTTGAAGACCCATAGGTCCGAGACGAAGAGATATGTGATCGCGAAGACATTTGAAAAACAGTTGACGTTGATAACAAGTGATCTATAGCCCGAAATAATGAACTATGTGGTTCCTAATAACACACTTCGCATCAAATAACACCCTCAGGAATATTACAGTATAAATATATAATTCCCAGCGATGAACGATTTGAATTCCTTTGCATAAATCACTTGCAGATGGAAGCAACATTTACATAATTAATATTCTCACTAATTAGGAAGCAACGAAACGCGACCAACGAACAACAGCGCTATCAACAAAAACTATTGTTTTCGATAAGATGCTTTACATTGCCTAAAGCCATTGCCAAATTATCGCTGAAAAACACGACCAGTTGAAACCGTTTAAATAACGTTTTGCCCCGTTATTTTCCGCTGCTCCAGAGCCATGCACCGTTACCGTGAAATGACAAGAACGAAATTCGAATTCAGGTTTTATAATCTTCTTAAAACGTAATTATGTAGCATTTCAAATAGAGATGAAATTATCAAAATGTACTTGCAATTAAATGGTAAAAAGACAATATAAGTTTTTAAATATTATGTATTTGTAATCCTTTTACAAAGAGTACTCTGACGAGCGTGACTGGAATAAAGACAAGGAATTAAAATGGATTTAATTCGTTTAAAGAAACTTTAAATTTAAAAGAATCGTGTTTATTCATGGACATCCACCATATATTTTGAAGGTGTGGGGGTCAAAGTTATCTTTAGGAAGCCTGAGAGCTATGCTATGTCACGATATTTTAGTAATGTTTCGCGATGTACAAAATCACCTTCAATTCGAAAGAGTCTTTAAAAGAATAACTGAATAATTTAGAGAAATACGTAAGAGATACCACTAAACGAAAACAAATCAAGGATGGTTAAGATTGAGAGAGATTAACAAGGATTACATGGGCACCATCCGTGACGAATCTGCATTGACTAACTGCCGTGTCAAAATACGAAACAAAGAAATTCAGAGCACTTTGGGTGAGGCCAGCCTTATGTTACATTTCGCGATTTTTTTTTTGGCGGCATGTAACCACGTTTTCACGATCAACAAAGAATTCTTAAAACTTTTGTGACAGAATGGAAAGAAAAAAAAATGCAACTCGATTGAAGGATCCATGTCTCTATCTATGCTTTTGTAATTTTCAAAATCTTTTAAGTGGTTTTGATAAGTACTGACTTTCATGGGATAAACCCGCACTACTGTGTGACCATCAGTTCAATATGAAAGCTGTCGAGTAGCACTGACAAGCACTATTAAGAAATTATTATGTTATTGTATGTGGATCAAACCCTAGTGTGTGGTACTGTTTAACATGCTGTACAAGGTGGTTCTAGCTTTTAAGTCTGCGGATGAAACCCTAGTGTGACCAGTACTTTCACGAGGCGCGCGTGAAAAGCGACGAAACGCAGACATCTTTCCTCTCGCACGTTTGTTCGCGTCACAGTCGCCAGACTAAGAAAATAGAGGAACTGTTCGTAGTCTAAGGCATGTCCCCAATAGCTATGGTACAAAACCCAGATATACCTTCTCCTGTGTCCTTAAGCCTCTGAAGTTCCGGCTCAGACGCTTCAGAGCTCAGATCCTGTAGGATATCCTCATCTAAGCCAGCCTCTAGCTCTTCCTGGACCTCTGTACTGGGGATCTGATCTTCCAAGCCTCTCTCAAGCAACCAGCTTCCTGGTACCCAGCCCTCCTTGGTTTCGCCATCCTTGACCGTCTGAACGAAGTAAAGATCTCGGCCCGAGCGGAGAACGCGGACTTGCTCTCCACGGCCAATAACTAGTTCATGAGTCTCTTTTTCCAGGGTTTCTTCGGACAAGCGGTAGGTGCCTCCAAGTTGTATGTTCTAGGGATGAAGGTTAAAAAGGACACAATGAGCTACACCAGGGCATGAAGGGTGAATAAGCCTCCTGCTTAACTGAGGACGTAGTGAAAGGTAAGGCAGGTGAAACATCGAGTAGGCCCCTCCCGAATATTAGTCCTTCACTCCAACTGCCCCCCTCAGCCGACACTTATCTAAGATGGACGGCCTCGTAAGGTGTAGATACCTCCGAGGCAGATACCTTCACTAATGTGAACGCTCCAGCAAGGCATGTGATCAGGCTCATTAGTGGGGGATAGGACGCTGTCTTGCTGTGCTCCGCACGCCAATTTTCGTTTCGTCCTCTACCTCACTCAGGAGCCCATTCACAGGCTACTGTAAGTAAACATCTCTCTGAGATGAACACTTCTCTGAAGTGGACCCCTCCCTCGAAGGGACTCACTCATCTCTAACAAATTTTCATACTTATACCCTTTTAATTTCTGAAATTTTAAGAATCACAGAAGTGTCTAGCGGAATTGGGTATGCCTCCCTCTCAACACTAAAAAGAGTTCACTACATAACTAACGCCGTAATATGATTAAAACATACCAGGCCCATGGGTTCGGGTGAGTCTGGGGGCGTGATAGCCACGTACTGTTTCTCTACCTCAGCGATCAACCGCGAGTACGAGAGACTGGTAAGAGTTTCTTTGACTGTTGTTACCAGGTTCGTCTCAGTCGATGTAGTGCTGGGTACTTCGACTGAGAGTTCACCGAATACAAGAGATGGTGCAACAGCAGTGACGGGCGATTCTGTAAAACGAAAGGATAAAATGGCACCATGAAACATGATGAATATTAAGCAGACAAGTCGGACAAAGGTCTAAATGCATTACACAGCCGCCATTTAACGTCGGTTTCAAGTAGATCCTGGTTACACTTTCTGCAACGTTTGCAGCAAACTTCTTCGTAACTCATTTGCCATTTTCGAAGAAAGCTGCATAAAAGTAACAAATAGATTCACTCGACAGAAAGAAAACAAATATATAGAAGGCTTGTGATTGTAAGCTGTAACTCACCTTCACTTAAATTGAGCAGCCGTTTGATCTCTCGAACCCACGCTTGCTTAGACCACTCGGTCTTGGTCTGGAATAACAATGATGAAGAGAAAGAAAGTCAAGTATTATTCTTAAGTAATGCAAAGGAACATTCAATCACGGGATGCAAATCATCTCGTTCTGAAAAGTTGCTTTTGATGTTGCACGAACAAACATACGTTTTCGCTTCAGCAATTTTAAACTGAAATCCTAACATAACTATTTGCGAGATTTAGCTTCTCCTGAAACTATGTTTTCACTGTTAATAAGATTATCGTTACCGTGGACAAGAGTGCCACAGGTCGAGGGCTACAAGTTCAGCAGTAATTTTAGTTACTGTCAAGCCTTCTAAATGAAGTCCTACCTTACCTTGCAGGTCTACAAGATGATTTAGAAGTTCCAGTTAAACCTAAAGGACACATCTTGCACTTGGGTAGGGAGTTCCGAAAGCGCCAAACTGATGCCATTTTTCTCGATGCCCCACACCAACCACCCAACCTCCCTCCCCGGCTCCCTCCCTCCCACCCTTCCCTGGTAATATATTTACCAGGTTGACTTTCTTACCTCGAAGGTGTGAAGCACAAGAGCACTGGTCATGGAGGTACCAACCCACACCATGAACTGACGCGGTTCACTTTCAACATTCTCCGTCAGGCCAACATTTCCACTTGTCAACTGCAACACAACCAATCCACACCAAACCATTACATGCGTATACTAACATGAGTTTTAACAGATTCGGTTAGTAGATACATATATCACAGGACCCCAACAATAATGGTTTGATTTTGTAGAACAGTACTCATTAAATGACAGAAACCCATCAGGGAGTGAGGATGACAAACGATGACGAGGATGGAAATGGATTGCAATATGGACAACGTTGAGAACGGAGGCAACAATCATAGCGAGATACAAGGAAACCCTGCAATAATGGTTTGATTTTGTAGAACAGACCTGAAGAAATGACAGGAACCCATTAGGGAGTGAGGATGAATAACGATGACGAGGATGGAAATGGATTGCAGTATGAACATGGAGGCTAAGATGATAGCTAGACAACAGAAAACACTACAATCATGGTTTGATTTTGCAGAACAGTAGTCAACAAATGACAGGACACTAAGAAGTGAGAGTGACAAATAATGACAAATAAGACAAGCCAGGCTTGTATTGACAAGTTTGGATCGGATTCTTTTGCAGTTTGAAAAGAGAACAAGAAGTTCATACCTTCAGCATGTTTTTAAACACGAACTTTCTTCCACCTTCTTTTCTCTTGGTGTTCACGATTCCTTTCTCAAACAAAAACAAATCGCGTTCTTTTCCTTTACCACGTGCTTTCTCCTCCCAGAACAACACCAGTTCCTGCAAAACAAGAAAAGGTACAACTTGAGTACTCTAAAGATAGGCTAGAAGAGGTTTCTAGAAATCTTAACGCATTATTGCAATACATGTTTTTCAATTTGTGCAAAAATCCTTCTGGTCGATATGCCTTACCTGGCGGATAAGTCTTCCAAGATCTGCAAGTGGAACGTCGCCCTACCGGTAAATAAATAAACAAAAATTTAAGTAAGGTAGCAAGGTAGTAGGTGGGCAGGTAGGTATGGTATTGGTTGGTCCATCCGTCCGTCCGTCTGGCTGTCTGTCCGTCTCTCTGCACGTTGGTCGGTCGGTCAGTCTGTCGGTCTGTCAGTCGCTCAGTCAGCCGGTCGGTCATTCAGTCAAGTAAGCATCTGGGCAGACAGTCAGTCCTTTAAGTAAACAACCGACCGAAAGACCAACCGAGACAAAAAAAATCAACAAACGTGTCGAGTAGAACCAAAATCTTAACGTAGAGTAACCACTCAAGCCCAAGAAAACTGGCTAACGGTGGCTAACTCTACGTGTGTACCTCAACACCCTGTCTCGTGTCAACTCGTTTACTCACGTTGTATCCTTCGATATGGAACTTCAGAGCTGCCTCATCAGCTCGCTGGGAGATACTGGACAAGAATTCAAGCGCCGCCTGAAAAAAAGATTGCAAGAATATAAACAACAATGACCAGTAAGATTATACCTCTTGTTGTTTGAATTGTACGATGCAAACGGCAGATGTAGGTTCTTCTGTCTACAGAGTGTCTTTATAAAGACAATCAGGAGATGAAAAATTCTGACAAGTATTTGGAACAGTTTGTTTGTGGTTCTATATGAAGACAGATATCTGAGGTCGAACGCACTTATGACTGATGAAGAGGAAAACTGTGAAAGGGTCTAGCGAGTTGTACTTTACTCTATAATGTTCCTACCTCATAGTCGGAGTGCTTCAGATTTGCGCGCACTGTGAACTTAAGCAGTTCCTGCGGGGGAAAAAAAGGAAAACAGAGGGATCTTAGAAAAAGCTGTGACTTGTTATAAATTCTCTCTCTATCAGAGTGGAGAATAAAAACAACACAGGTTTAATGTCCCAAGCAGTTGGAGTTTATCCAGATTCCGTGGCAGGGAGCGAATACGAGTATTCCGACTGGAAACCAATAAGTATAAATGCGCAAGAGAAAAAGAACTTTACGACGTATCAAAACTGGGAAAGGATATAATGGCCGTGACAAACTAAAAAGAAAGCCAATTCATGTAGGACCTTTACAAGAGAATTGTCTACTTTCTCTAACCTGGAGGTGCAAGATGTATTCATTCAGTCGCTGCGATGGTTTCTTTAGATAATCAGACAGGGAATTCTCGTCTTTCATGTCTTCTTTAAACTCCTGTAAAATACACAAAGATTTCTCATAGTTATCAGTTATTTTAGAAAATAGTCCGATGCTTAGCAACTGGTTGGAGACAAAGTAATTAAACAAGGAGTGTCACTAGTGCTTGACTAACCGTCCAAAATTCGCGCGTGACTTCGTTTTCCAGCTTCTCGTTGGCAAGCGATCTACCCTCAAGGAACTTGACGTACATCTCAAATTTGGGTTTCTAATAAAAGCAAATGAAAAACCATGTCCAGCGCAAGAGCTGCCTAAAGCTAACTCAAAGGATCAACGTGAAAGAATAATCAAGCATGCATGATTATCCTAATAACTTTGTAACACAAGTAAAGAGATTCATCTACAGATGCAAGAATATTTCTTTCAAAGAAACATTTTTCATTTCTGAGATATGCCACGTCAATTATCACTTACGTGTCTCAGAATAACTTTTGGTACGTCATCTGGATTCTTTGCGCATGCCTCGAGTTCATGTAAGAATTGCCTGGGGAAAAACAAAGCAATGTACCCCTTTATAGATCGTCACTAACAGACAACTACAATTATTAACTGTAAATAACAGCGTACAGACTCTTGTGTTCTTTTTCCCGCAGAAGAGTCGCAAAGTATCGTCGTTCATATTACAATCGTACCGTGGTCGTTGTACGATCGCTTCGTAGTAGTAACCTCGTAGGACCGAGGTCGCACAATCGTACTGTAGTCGTTATACGATCGTTTCGTAGTCGTACACATCATAGGACCGAGGTCACAACACAATCTCGTTTTGACAATTACCTTGTGTGAAAGCCGTAGATATCCTTGATGTTGGAAAACACGACATCCTTTTCTTCAACAACTTCATCGGGGATGTCTTCGGCCTCGAGCTCGGCTAAGTGACTCTGCCAAGAAACATAAATGACAATTCGGTCAATCAATAAAGCTCTTCCGTGGATTTTAGAGTCGTAAGCAAAGCTTGCGATGTTCACAAACCAGTGTTCCTCTTGTTATCGAAGTTTAACAATGGTTACCATCACAGTTTGCCCAAGCTTCAGAATTTGTCAAGGCACTGCAACAATTTGCAGCACAGCAAAGTGCAATGGGCCTCAATAAATGTCAATGAGCGAACCTTAAGATCACTGCAACACTCACTTTTAAACAGCTATAGTCACAAAGACGTTCTTTTATTGACGTTTCGTGCATAAAAGCGTACTTGAGAAAATTGGTTACCTCAACAACTGTGCGGAGATCATTGACGTATTGTCGCTCAGATTCAATCATCTCGTTCAACACGAATCTACAGGAATAAATCTCGTGTTAGTGATTTCGTCCTGAGCCTGAATTAAAACATTTAGTATAGTATCATAAACACATAAGACATGCACACGTTATAACAACCAAAGGATAACAGACAATGGTGTTTTCTGGTAAGAGCGTAAGACTGAAAAGAAATATTGTTTGCCGACGATTTGGTTCAAAATTCTCAATTGGACCTGAGAATTTATTGGGACACTTACTCTCGCTGATGGATTGCCTCCCTTTCTTTGCCTTTAGCAGTTTTCGGAGCCTTCTTCACATCCTCCTCCGGGGCCCTGATGATAAAGACCCGCGGCAACCACCCGACTGCTCCAGTGGTAATAACACAGACCATTGAACTCTCCGAGCCTATGTTGTCAAGGACCTCTATTGTGTCTCCTTCATTCGCGGATACCTCACCAGGAGCCTTAGGTTTGTAGTTGGTGATACACACAAATCTTATTTTCTCTCCCTGCAAAACCAAAACAAATACTTGAAAATGTCGACGAGAAAGGAAATATTAACTGAGATTCAAGCGCGAAGGGAAAAGGACACATTTTTACACTGTTGTCCTAGAGACCACAAATAGACTTACTTGCGTCGGTATGTCTGCAGTTTCATCGCTGAAAAAAAAAAAAATAGTAATAAGCATGGGTATGAGCATAATCATAACTGGTGAGCAAGGGCATTGCAAAAACCCGATCACAAGACATCGTCAACAACAACAACAAC
>Ga0126339_10000374_pt1 | contig 23687 bp, 14 predicted proteins | sample OrbTmetagenome_2_FD_92532 | JGI IMG/M metagenome (GOLD analysis project Ga0126339, IMG submission 92532) | Coral microbial communities from Petempiche,Puerto Morelos, Mexico - Orbicella T R C metagenome | ecosystem: Host-associated > Invertebrates > Cnidaria > Coral | place: Petempiche,Puerto...
ACCTCACCGCAAAGTTACAAAACTCAAATCAAAATTCTACCTTTTTCTGGGTTAGCTTAATCGGGCTTTGAACAACCCGGCCCAGGAGCTACGCTTTTAGGCTGGCCTAAATCTATATATTAAATGTAATAGTAACTACTTATTAACCAAGAGTGAGGTCTTAATGAGAAAAATCTCAAACTTAATTATAATATCACTTGCTCAATACAGCATGACCGAAGTTTGAGATTTTCCCCAATCTTGAAAGTGCAATCCACCTTAGGAAAAAAGATGGCGGCTGTTCATTTTACCACAATGCCTTGCAAACCTAACACAGCCTATAAGGCACTAAGAAAGCCAAATGTTTATAATATTTGTCCCTGTTCAAAGGACATTGAGTAGCCTGGGTTTGAAGATTTTATAATATTTCTGTACATTTTTATAAACGTTTTTAAAGTTGTCATGCGCTAAGAACTGTGGGTAAATGTACCAGTCGCCATCTTTTTTCCTACGGAGGATTGCAAGGTTAATAAGTAGTTTGTTACTTATTTATGGTCAAAATGGCTGAACCTGGAGACATTACTTCTCTGGTTTAAGAAGAATCCCATAACAAAAATAGCAGAGCCTGTGTGTTATATTGGATACAAACAAACACCAGCTATATAATTGTAGAACAATATTTTGTAAGGACTGATGGTGAATGTTTTGCAGGAATTAACATCCACACAAGCAGTTAGTCAGGAAATTACCAAGGAGAAGAAAAAGAAAGAAAAGCCTATTCCAATGTCATTAAGTGAATTTAGACAAACTGGAACTACTGAAGGAATCCAATGTGCACCAAAGTCTGAAAGCTCACATTCTGTGACAGGACTTGATAGCTTTTTAGAGTGGCCAGATGATTCTACCATAGCTGTAACACTGAATCATGAGAGGTCCAACATACAAGGTCAGATTGCTTCTTGTTGCGATTCAGTTCTTGCAGCTCAGTCAAGCCTAGTTTGTGTTTGTTGGCAATTTTCCCCATATCCCAAACTTCCTTTCTTGTTTCTCTCAAGTTAAAGAAACAAGAAGGGAAGTTTGGAAGACTGAGAAATGCTGTCAGTGGGAACACGAGTCACAGGCGAGTGTACTTGTGGCTTGTGTTCCCATCCTCAGCTGTTTCCTAATTAGTTGTCTAATTATTGATCTCCAATTTGTTTTACTAGGCACAACTTTTAACGAAATGGTGCAGGTATGTGTGACCTGTACTTGTGATTTTAGTTTTCAGTGTGTAGGCCCCAATGCAATGTTCCCACTTTTTGATGTAAAAAATTTTTGCTCCATTTAAATATACCCCCTTTTATTTAGGTGGAAAGACAGAGTGAGGAGAAACCTTCCACACCCACAAAGCCTGTCAAGGTATCTGGTAGGAAGAAGAATGATGTGAAATCTGATACTGAAAGCAGAAATCAAAACCAAGTCACTAAGACATTATCAGAAAAAGTGAGGGACAGTCTTAATTAGTATAGGTAATCATATGAATGCCAGTGCAATAAAGGATTCACACTACAAAAATGCTCCCTTGAAAGAATTTTCAAATATCAAAAGCAGTATAAATCATAAATGCTCAAGCTTTCATACGATTACTCTTTTTATTATATGACAGAGAAAATTGCAAACCCACGTGTGTTAATTTGCTCTGCAGTGCAAATTAAGAATTAACAATAAATTGGCCTGCTCTCAGCCAATCCCAATGAAGTAATTCTCTCAGTCATATAATAAATATTAATATAGCTTTTACACACATCTAGAATTAAATGTTCATGTGTTGAATAGGCTTACCAATTCCATTTTGTCAAGTAAAAAGTAGGATCACCATTTGTTTTTAAAAGATAAGTAAGTTTCTTTGGACTTCTTTGAGATCAGTTTTGGGATCTGTTGTTATATTTTTTCTTTCTCCTGTCTAGACAATATTAATTATAATATCACTTGCTCAATACAGCATGACCAAAGTTTGAGATTTTCCCCAATCTTGAAAGTGCAATCCACCTTAGGAAAAAAGATGGCGGCTGTTCATTTTACCACAATGCCTTGCGAACCTAACACAGCCTATAAGGCACTAAGAAAGCCAAATGTTTATAATATTTGTCCCTGTACTATTCTGATGGGAACATCTTGTTCATCGGACACTTGTTGTTTAGAACACACATTCTCAGTAACTTTCATTTCAATAAAATGTCTGATGGTGTTCTCTACGAGGGTTTTGGGATAATGCAGGCGAGCAAAAACCGTTTTAAGACGTTCACATTCTTGATGGAAGAACTGCCAATTTGGGGAGAGTTTGAACGCACGGTTTAACATTGTCTTCTGTAGAGAATGTTTATACCTTACGTCAACATGGCTTTGGTAATGCAGTAAAAGCCCAGTATCGGTCGGTTTCACGTAGACCTTCGTATCTAGTCGGGGACCATCAGAATTGTCTTACCGTTCAAAGACCAGAAATCGGCGAATGCGGTAAGACACCAACTCGGTGATCTCAGTCGAAAGATTGATGCCGTTGTCCAGCCTGTTTACACAAGTCAGAAGATCAAAGGACACTTCAAACCAAAGGAACATAAACCTCCAATTGTGAATCAACAAAATGTTGTTTATTATTATAAGTGTGGTCTATGCGATGCAGACTATGTCGGCTTCACGAGTCGACACCTACATCAACGTGTGGAAGAACATAAGCGATCAACAATCGGCAACCACGTGAAGGATGAGCACGGAAAGGATCCGGAGACCATTGGAAGCAATTTCAGGATTTTGAAAAAATGTCAGAGTAAACTCGACTGTTTGATTTTTGAAAAGCTTTTTATTCGTAAACTTCAACCAAAATTGAACAAACAGAGTGATTCGATCCGCGCGAAGCTATTTACTTAATTATTTTAATTATTTTATTTTTAAATCGTTTCTATCGCCTTAACGTTTTTATTACTCATGCCGCCCTTTTATTGTATTGTTTCTATGTAAATATTTTAGAGTTTTAGTCAGTGTCTCATTAGCCTTCCTATAATCGATTGTATATATTTGGGCGCATGCAAAACTTTTACTTTTCAACTTGAAAATGACCGTCGAGCGGTCGAAACGTCGTTGCATTTTAACGTTAACTTTTTTAGTGAAATCATTTTTCTTTGTTCTTTCAACATTAGAAACTTTTTGTAGCAACCCATGAAGATGAAATGCAGGCAGAAATGGTTCATATTAAAGATGAGTTAGACAAGACAGGTCATGAGCTCACTGAGCTCAGGAAAGCCAAGGTTGAACATATTAAAATCATTGAAGACTTGAAGGTAGGTTACAGTATTGTCACAGAGTATTCACAAAAACAAGTTAGCTTCAACAAAGTATGTCTGCTATGTTTAAATTTTAATTTAACCCCTGATAAGGTCGTGGGACATCAGTTTGCTTTTATTGTAAATAATTATTTAAAAGCATTGCAAGTTTATGGGAAGTTTCACATTTCTGCTAAGAATAAACTCTATTTTTGCACTTTCAGAAAGAATTATCTCAAGTGAAGAAAAGAAACAAGCAATTATGCTTCATTCTTAGTCAGGCAGAAAGTAAGTGAACTGTCAAAAAGTTACCTAAATAAATGGTTACCAGAGTGAGATTAAATTTTCAGTGGCCAATGTATGTCTTCACAGCAGAACTAAACTTATCATGAGTTCATTATGCAAAGCTCAAGCTTACCATTCGTTATTGCCAACAACATTTGGAGCCGCTATCGAATGCCGTGATGCTAATGAAAAGCGTTCTCTCGTATGTCTGACTCGTTCCCTGTTGGATGGATGTTATGATCGATGTTCTTTTAATGTTGTTTTATTATCGATTCTTCATAACTTACATAACCAAGACATGACGTTCGGCCCCACACAAGTTCTGAGAACTCTTGCTTTTGTCATTGTATATAAACAGTGTATTAAGCAAAAATAGCTTTCTTAAAGTAAACCTTCATTTGAGAGCATAATTGTGGAAAAGAAAGCGAAGTGTGTGTATTGTGATAAATGGCTTCTTCCAGGAGCAAGGCCAGCAGAACTTGTACTGAAAATGAATCTAAATACTGTCAGAACTGGGGTCTTACACTGAAGTTATGTGGTTTATAGAATGAAACGATGAGCAAAATAAAAGCAATCAAATACTATAGAAGTTAACTTTCTCTGAAAAGACAAATTAAAATGCCCTTGTCTGCCTTTGCCTGTTTTGCTATTTTGTATGCGTTTTCAACTATCCAAAAGGAGCATTGTCTTAAAATTGTCTAAATGATGTTTATTGTAAACTGATTTTTAGTGAAAGAAAAATCTGAGCTGCTGATGCAAATTGAAGAGCTAAATGAAGTTAAAGAGCAGGTGAGATAACTGTTTTTAAGTAGTGGTAAACACAAATACCAGAATCACACCAACCCACAATCGTCCATTTTGCTCCAAAGAAACGCTAACGCTCCGCGAAATGTTAGCTTTTTTCGAAAGTCACTAGTGAGCAACAAAATGTTTTTCATGTCCGTCGATGAATCCTAACACTTTCTTTAGAAATACAGTTGAATTTTCGCTAACAAACACTTTTAGGCCGGCACCTCTCGCATGCGGATACTTAGTAAACGGTCCCAGCCACAAACAAACACTGCATTTTTAACCTCTCATAAGCGGACACCTCTCTTCAGCGGACACTTTTTCTCTTCCCGAGGGTGTTACAGACTTTTCGTGAGCTTTTCACGTGCTGTGAAATTGGCTCTTACACCGCGCAAAAACTTCGTAATTTTGAAGAGTAAGAGCACAAGCTGAAATTTGACAGTCCAACCTTAGAAAACTGTCCTGTAGATTTGTTCAAGTTTTAAGGTCCAATGCAATTTGGGATCAATGTACAAAGCAATCGAAACATAAGTAGCTTGAGTATTTTAAATGTTATTTAAGTGCAATTTTAACAGATAGTTTACAGAATCTGCCCAACTTGTTTACTAATTCCTACATCAAGAAAAGATAAGGAAATTGGATGAGCGTTTGTGCACAACCCTTCATGACTAGCACCCTCTCTGGCTGTATTCCAAACATACGCCGGTTTTGTCATTTTACCCAGCTGGCTGGTATAAGCTTTAATTAAAATGTTCGTAGTGGGGTTTTCGCCAAACTTCTCAATGCAAGACATAAATGACAAGACAGTTCTAAACATAAAATGTGCGAAACAATAAACATGTAAATCGTCAAGTAGTCGTTTTATTTATTGCATTTTCTAGATGTTTGTACTGTCTTCTTGTTTTGACTTGTTCATTTTGGTCAGTGCACAATCTCGCTCTTTGCTTTACTTTTCTCCTGTCAAATTTACTGACAACTTCGAATTTACTTTACATTTGGAACTACTAGGTGGTACAGTTACACGCTGAACTAGAACAGGAAAGATCTAAAAACTCTGCTTTGAAGAATGAGATGGCCAAGGTGAGGGTTGAAATGGGCACGACATAGTTAACTAGCTAGCTATTTGAAATACTCGATATTTGGCAGTGCCATGCAGCTGAGACCCAAACCCACCGTTACTATCAAAAGTCTTCCCCCCGCCCCTTGCTTACTTTTATGGCTTTATTTTTAAGCAGAACAAATTAAACCGTTAGCTTAGGTTATTATTCTTCCCTTCGTCAGGCTCTGTCTGTCTAACGGTACAAAAGACCCCCTGGGGGAGACAGAGACTCCCATACGTAACCAGTCATTGAATTTTCTTTTGTAGTTATATTTTACAGTAATGATTACCATGTCTTTTGCGAAACTAAATCTTATTTTGTTTGTCTCTAGTCGTCAGGAGGGAGACAAAGACATGGTTCTTCCTGACAACAACAAAGTTAAATGCTGTTTATTTTATATGCGAGGACATCAAAATTATTTTAAATATGTTTCGTTTAAAAATAGAAAGAAAATCATACTTGTATTGCTTATGTCAACTGTTACATGGCATGTGTAAGTTATTCAATAAATAGAAAACATTTTCGGAATCCTTCTAGTGAGGCCTTGTAGTGGAGGGGATAACGAGAAATGCTGTGAGAACACGAACCGCGGGCGAGTGTTTGGACCTCAACGCCGGGAAGATCCCATGTAGTTGGAGAACGGCTTTTCCCAGGTTAGGTCCCGAACCAACTCGGATTGATCAGAGGATTCCCAACATAAAAATATAGAAATTAGAGAAGAATCGGACTTTAACCCAGTTCAGATGTCGTAACAATCCTGACCATGAGCCACCCCCCCCCCCGCCCCCCAAAAGAAAACGATTTTAGAGAGCGATAGATTGGTAAAATAGCCTCACGTCAATAATGATCGCGCACAGACATCAGGTAATACACCGCGGAAGTGACAAGAGGCTGCTTTTATTAGTTTTTTATTAAGTATACTCTGGTATTCCAGTTTCGTAAAACTACCATTTTTTTACACCTCTGAGAAGCTTTGTTAGTAATCAAATTAACCGTTGCCTTAAAAAATTATCTTTTCACGAGCTTTTACTTGCGTTTATGGCCAATTAACTCTTTGTGCTGGCCAACTTTGGCTTGGTATTTTAGTTATATCTTGTGTATTTAGACTTGTTTCGTTCAGCTGACTTCTTCCTCATCCTCTTTCGGCGTCTTGACAGCTTTCTTCTATCAAGTCGTTATGGCTGTGTTAGAATGGATTCCACTTTCCAAAGTAACTAAGAAATAATCAGAAGCTCATTAAGCTGTCTCGTGAAACAGGTTTCTCATCTCTCAAATTTACGCTTCTCTAATAGAATAACATTGCCTTGCATAACTTGGCGAGATGTTAAAAATGAGTGAGAACTTGCGGATTGGCACTTAAATATCGGATTGCTGTAAAGCTCCTCGCACGTAAAAGAGCCGTAAATTTACTGTGAATACGTTACTATCAACAAAAAATCATTGTCTTATAACGAGGAACAAAAAAAGCACCATGTTTGTGATCCACATATAGGACGTAACACAGCAGTGGTCAACGACTTGGCATAAAATATTCATTGATACCAAGGTCCATTTCTGGCACAACGTCTTTTCAGACATTGTATGACTAGTATATAAGTGACAGTAACAAAAGCCGGGAGGCAAAGCATCTTACCCCTCTTGATGGTTACAAACGTCTTACATTCTCCACTGTAATTCCTGGTTAATCTAGTAGCTGGAATCAGCTTATTAACCATTCCGTATGACCGTCGAAGAGGAATTGTTCCGATAATAACAGGCAGTTCGACTTCTAAGTGAGATTCACCTTCACATTCACGTGTTGATAACATTACCTGCGAGAAGAAAAGAAAAGAAAAGAAAATCTCGTGATTTAATTATAATTCTGGTTAACACTAATTTGCAATAGGAAGTTGGAACGATTATGTGCAGTGGTAACACGTGAACTACACGTTGGTTATCTCGTTCCCAGACCTCTAGGTTTGTTCACAAGAGAACTGGGGACGAGATAACTACATTTTTGTTTTGAATACTGACAAAAGTTTGCTCCTACTGTATCGCCCTGAAGTCGAATGCATGTTAATGGAGATAAAAGAAATGTCAACCGTCGTCTTTCCGTGTTCAGTACTGTAAACCTGGCTTTACGTTCAGTCCAGTCCCTGACTTTCTACAAAGAAAAGCGACAGGTGTCATTAGTGAGGAAACGTCGTACAACTTGTCAATTCCTGTCCTTCCATCCCTTGTACCTTCAGTCAAGCTTGCGTTCAGTCTGTCAGTCCTCTGTCAGCCGTATATCTACCTTAACATGATACGTAATGGATAGAATCCCGCAACTCCTCATGGTCGGCGGGACATCCGGGACTTCCAACTCGTCAACCGCCCACGAGAGGGAAGAGCGCTGGACCATCTTTCGCTGGCAACGATCAGTCCTTGATTTTCCACAGCGAGACTTAAAAGAGATAGTCTGCACAAGGAATATTGTTGTTTGGTATGTTTGTGTCAGCGGCAGATTCTTGATATCAGTTGTCAGTATCATACGTTCACGTGGACAATACGCACTGCGGTCTGTAAACGCCAACAGCTTCAGTGGGGAGGCCATTCCATTGTATAAGCAGTTCAGTGATTTCTGAGCCTCGCCAAAAGTTGGCAACTAAAACGTAAAATAAGCAGTCATCCACTTTGAAAAGAGATAAAAGGAAAGTAAGCATATTTCCTGCTCTCTAATTTCTTATTTACCTCTATTGATACTCTCTTCCTTGATCTTTTCCTTGTTGCTCACAGGGCGCCCTCACATCCGTTTAGAATATGAATAAAAGATTAACCTAATTGATTAAACTACCTTTATCGCGCGTGTTTTGTGTTTTGTGGCGGCCATTTTGAATTTTTAATACGCGGTCTGCTAGTGCGAAGTCTGGAACCGAAATTACGGAAGTCTGGGACGGGCGGGAAAATTCGCAAATTCTCGGAGGTAGCCGATCGCTCCCCGAGGATAATAAAGTGTCATTTTCTTAGTGCTCCGAGCAGGCTTCGAGCGATTTCCATAATTTCGGTTCCAGACCTCGCACTAGCAGACCGCGCGCGTATTAAAAATTCAAAATGGCCGCCACAAAACAAAACACGCGCGACAAAGGTAGTTTAATCAATTAGGTTAATCTTTTATTCATATTCTAAACGGATGTGAAGGCTCCCTGTGGTTGCTGCGCCTTATCGGATAAATTCCAGTTTTGGCTGTATCACCTGATGTGTTGAGACCAATATATTTGAACTGCTGGTGATGAGAGGCCATCGCAGGTATATTCTGGTGTAAATAACTGCGACGACCTTTCAGGTCAGTATTTCATATATTCACTCATGTATCGATGTATGTCATCATCTTAATTCTCCGGGTTACTTTGAACACAAACAAAGTGATCTACTCCTAGTTGGCTTGCTAGTTCAGTTGCTATAGTATTGTATACGTATCGCTAAGATCATGAGTCTGAATGCCATTCTAGTTCAATTTTATCGTGCGTTTTTAAAAGGCTGCAGAGAAAATAGTGGGAGCGTTTTTCAAAGCTTCTGCTGAATATAACTTGAATTACTTAAAATTTGACGTGAAGTGAGACAGTATTTTCTTTCTAACACCAATTTCCATCTGTGAGCTTACCAAGACGCGAGGACAATTAACATCAATCAAGCTCAAAATTTTGACCAACTCCTTAGTAACCTCGTCGAATCTCCAGGGCCTGTGTATCCGCGCCTTCAGCCAGTATCTGACGTAACCATGTTTACTTTCAAAGGACGATGGGAGACTGTATGGAGGTATTTTGAAGCTAAACTGGAAGGCATGATGGCCAGGAGGAAGAGAGGACGTCTGATTTCTCTTTTTCTCCGCTGTTAAAGCAAGGACAACTGGATCACTGGATAATGCAATTCAAGGGTTTTAATTGGCTTAGCCATCATGGGTTACGAGCCATTATATCATGCTCTACAAATATGACTAGTAGTAATCAAAGATCAGGGGTGCGTTCTGCGCCTGTGATACTAGTTGTCTGTTGCTGAAATCATTATCTTCTCGTGTACGGCTGAAGTTTTACAGACATATTTAACATATAGACATAGTCCACTATTGTTCTGTGGATAAGCGTACGCGTGATTTTTTTGGGCGTTTTTATTTTTATTTTGAATAAATAAATAAATAAATTAGGTTAGTTTTCTCTATTTAAGGGTCGTTTTTGATAAAACAATTATTCCACTCGCGCTTATTGGATAAGAGATGATTATAGCGCACTCGTGGAATAATAAATCTTAGAGATTTCCGCGTAATCCAGTCGTTTGGATGTGCTGTTTCATTTGAGCACTTAAACACGGTTGAGATGAAACGTTTTTTTCTAAAAGGAGGAAAGGAAATTTGGTATACCGGTGACTTTCACTTTTTTTGCGCACTTTGAGTGGATCAACTGAAACCTGTTGGCGCCCAAATATTGTGGATTTGAAAACCATAAAATCGATCAATTAAAAATTTACGTCTTCTCGTGCAGGTTCTCTCCTCAGTTACTAGCTCAGTGCATAATGCTATTTGTCGTTTGCTGTTGAGCATGCTAAGTTAGCCTGCTTGTTAGAGTGCCCGCAAGTGAACTGGTAATAAGGTTATATACCCACTGTTTGCTTTAATTAAGTCCTGTTTAGTTAGATGAAATGGCTGAAATTAGGAAATATACAAACAATAGCCTCCATTTGGCACGGAAATATGCTCGGACATTATCTGTTCCGAGAAGCGAGCAGAGCTCGAGGAAAACTGTTAGCTTCGAGCAAGAGATATGTCCAAGGAAAAATACTCGAGCATACTTTCAAACTTGGGAATATCACTCGGATATTCCTCGGTTTTTTTAGCTGGGGTATATTCAGTCTCGTGACGCGTTAGACCAATCGCGGGCGAGCGAAAATATTTGATGGATTATAAGCGTTGGTATGTATCCTTGTGTTACTCTTATGTTATCCGTATGCTTGCCATACGTTTCTGTATATATGAAATTTTTCGGAAATAAGATAAAAAGTGTTCGAAACGTCCGAGATAAAACGCCCAAAAATTAACGTCAGAATTTTTTTTGCAAGTAATGTATAATTAGGCTAATAAAGGCTCGACGGATGTAATGGAAACCTTTTATTATATCAACCCAGATTTAACCTAACCTGAATTCTAACCACATGGAGTTGAACATAAATTCACATTTTCAAAGTTGCTTCTCTATTTCAATTTTAACGAACACTTTCCTAAATAACAGATGCATGGTCGAAAATAAATAGCGTTATTAAAAAGCGGTGGAAGTTAATATATTTTTCTTCGGTAGCCAAAATATTTTGATCTTGACGACAGCTTATAAATTACAACTCCTAGTTGAAGTCGATATTCGTCATTTTCTTGATCATTTTCTAGTGAGTTTTCAACTTTTAAATTGAAGGGTTCATTAGCTATACTTGCAACACAGAATTTTGATGTTACTTCAATAAGATATAAAGCCATGCACTGAATAAAAGAAAGGTGCAGACCAAACTGATTACATTTACTGTACAGCTTTTAATAACGGAGAACATTTAAACAAACCGTAAATGTTGAATTTCGCAAGAAAACCTTCTGTTACACTATCCAGCGCGCACTTGTCTTCAAGGCTGGTTCACTAGACATTCGATTGCCCGCAACTAAGTTAAGCGGTTTAATACTTACAGTTTCCAAATAGTGTGGTTTTCTTATGGAAGTAGATCTCTGCATTTTTGTGCGTTGTGGTGTAAACATCTATTTCCTCCCAACATGTCCAAGACTCACCCTGAAACTCAATGCTAAGGCAGCGAAGTTTCATGTAATCACTTAGATTCAAAACACATTCACCGGTCACTACTTCGCCCGGATGATAGTGCTTGCCAGGGCGGGAGAGACAAATCTTCAGCTCTAAATTTTTTCCCATTCAATTTTGCATGTCAGGGATGGGCTCTTACTGAAGCTGCCTGGGCTATAAGTGTGATTTTTATGGTCAACAGTACTCTTGTGTTTCCCTTCACTGTTACGCTCTTTTTTCTTTTTGTTTTCTCAGCGCCAATCGAGAACCGAACTTTGAGGAAGTGCAAATAAATGCGACGCAGAGTATCAATCTTTCAAGCAGGTACAAAAAAACATTAAAACAGGTTTTAATCGATTTCCGTGAAGGAACTTAAGATACGTTTGCTTGGAATTTGATCACCACGCCTAAGAACTAGATTATTACTGGTTAGTACATGACGGAGATTGTAAACAGATACTAGGCGCGCCCTGTTATGCGTCCAACAGGTGGTTATAGTGTTGGTGCCAATAGCGTCAAACGCTTTTATATTCCTTGTTATTGATTAGATGCTTTGTTGAAGGAAACCCAATAATAAGTCTAGACTGTAGTGCCTTGGAATGAGCGGCAACTCAACATTATTTCCTTAAATTCAGGGTGGGGAGCTTGCTAGAACTGTATTCTGCTTACTTTTCTGTGTTAATACCAGATGACATCGTACTCACAACCGCTACTGCTATACCAGGGATGACAGCCTGAAATTGAGTCCCTTAATAAATTTGGGAGAACACTACATTGTGCGTTAAACGGCTTAGAAAGTAACGATTCTTTTATAACTTAACGGTATAGGCGTTATTTCTGTCTGATTTACAGCCACATCATTTGATACGCTGGCAGCCACCAGAACCTGTAATTTCAACCGTTTATTCTCCAGCAGGGTTAGTAAGGGCGTAACAAAAATAAGGACCTGCATGCAAGAAGGACCAACAATAACGTTTGTAACCGGCAGCAAGTCCTGTACAACTGCCAGCCTATATCCAGTCTCCCCATACCATGTGGGTGGTTATTTCTTGTCCTTCGATAATGTCAAATGGCTTTCGGAGTTGCCACTCATGCAAGTGATCTACTCCTTAGTATGTGTGATATTTTTCTCTTCGCATGGTAGAGAAATAACTGTGTGATATGTTGCCCTCCTTTTCAAAATGAAGTCAGATACACAAGTTATTATTCAGTCAAGATTCTTTATTTTATTCAACAGTGTCAGGATAGAGTCAGTGGTCTTACGCTCGTCTTAGTCTTCCGTTTCCATACTCTCAGCTTCTTGCATAACTTGTGAGATCTTTTGTCCAAGTTTTCTTTTCTCAACTGTAAATGAAAAGAAATAAAAAGTAAAATATACTGTCACTAGCTGTCTTTTCCGCGCAACGCGACGCATAAGACCTCACTTTCAAGGGTTTATTGTTTGGACAACTGTTTTCTGTTTTGAAAGCTAAGTGTGACATTGTCGCGTTGATGTTTGATTGCAAATCAAGAGAGGATGAAGGGCACCCATCAACCACCCTTGTTGCAAATCCATACCACCGCAACGAGTTGTTTGACTGAAAATAGAGTGGTAGAACTTGCAATTAAACACAGTTTTCGGGTCAATCTTTGAATGGCCCATTTCTTCAAAGACTGGAAAAGTGTAAACAAATCAAACAAGGCTATCCATTGTCGGATAGTGATATATTTGGTGGATTAATAGGCCAACAAACGAAGACAATATTAGTTACCTGTCTCCTAAGAGATTATGTGCTATGTTTTATTTGTCTACACTTTGACAATAGTCTTTCCAAATTTTAGTTTTAATGGAAAGTTAAATAAAATTGATGGCTTGGGATGAGGAAATTTAAAATTCCAGTAACTGAAAAATGAAAGAGGGGGAAGGGACATAAGGCAAATCTTATGACTACTGTGTTGACAAGACACAACTTATTGTGAAATTAGAGGAATATCTAGCTTGGCCTAGCAATAATCTGCTACACAAGCATCAGAACAGAATGCTATCTTGGGACCAGTTGGGACAATGGTTGAATATAGTCAACTGTTAATTGCAAAATCAACTTGTCAATAAAAAGTAAAGGCCCTTAACATTATTTTACCCTCACTACAAAAACTGAGAGAAATGACCACATGGTACGGAACTTTCTGATGAACCTGATGGTTTCTACCAACTGGGATGTCAGACTTACTCTGTACCTCAAAACATAGTCAACAAATTCCAACTGAAATTCCCAGAAAATTACTGTTTCACTTGCTTTCCAATCATGAGCAAAAGTTCTTAGATCTTTGGTTAAATCAGTACTACAGTGTACCTCCAGACTTTTTAACAATTGAAAACTCCCTAAAACGGAAGTTCTTTTATGAGGTGCTCCTTACTCCCCAAACAAAACATGTTTTCAGTTAGTTACAGACCTGGCGGTGCAATGAGTGTGATTCCTTGTTTGACCTCCTTCATCTCAGACTCCTTTCTAAGTTGTTTGTCAGGCTTTAACCTGGAACGTAACAGCAAAGTGTACAACAATCACCACATACTTTCTTAAATCAAAAAAATATACACAGAACAACAGCAGCAAACACCATGCTAATACTTCAAAGCTTTTTTAAACAATTCGTTTAAATCAGTTTTAAAAGCCCTAAACAACACCTTTGGAAAGGTTAATTTGACCAATGAAGGTATAGAAAAGCACTAATGACCACACAAAAAGAGCTTGTTAGCCTGTGGTTAAATGCCATGCTCTTCTATTGAATTAGGTGGGTCTAAATGAATACTACTGGATATGTTTTCTGCATGTGTCATGATAACATTTCAAAGAAAGAACTCTAAGAATGATAATGAAACATTACATTCAGTTCCAAAAACTAAGCAACTAATGATAAAAACCGGCAAAAACCCATCTGAACTCAACAATACAATCAACACAATTTGCCAGTGACTTTTGAGAGATTCATATTGAATTTCTCAGTCCGCCAGTCATCCAAGACAACTAAAATATCAAAAACTCATCCCCTAGACAAGTTTAGTTTGACTCTACCAGAAAAAAAAATTATATTTTCTTATGAGTTCCCTGCACTGACCATCTGGAACTTTTAGAAAACAGAGAACGATTTGCAGCTTTCTTTTGTGATAAAATCATAATTTTGGTCCATTATCTTGGATGATGCGGTATTTTCCATGTATGAAATCATTGCAGGCTCAATTTTCGTTTTGTCAGCTGTGGACGCTTTGTACTGCATTTGCATCCACAAAAACACATGGTGTGATTGCATCAGCTGTTTTGATCAGCATGTGGCTTTTACAATATGTAGTAATGTTAACATTACCAAACAACAAGGCAAATTGAAAAACGAGCAGGAGTGATTCAAGCGTTCCTTTCAGCCTTCATGGCAGTCAAAGGGAAGTGATGTTCTGGGAGACTGGCCACGTGAAAATAATAAAAAAGTAAACTTTTCTTTCACATGTTGTCAGTTGCCATTCTTCCCTACTGAACAGCCAAGTAAAATTTTACCTGGCAAGTATGTCACCTGACATACTTGCCTGGCTGACGACTTGGAGAAAAAACCAAAATTAATATGGATCCCTGCTTTTAGAAATATCAGCATCATGCGATGACAGTTACAACTGACCTGTTTTTGATGTGAAGATCTTGCCTCTTGCTTCTGATTTCTTCTATTCTCTTCATGGCTCTCACTAAAAATATTATATAAAATGTCTGTCAATTAAATACATTTTAAAATAGACCAATTTTGATATATTAAAATCCAGCCTAACACAATTTAGACCTCAGCATGAGGCTCTGGGGAATAAACTCACAAACTCTGTAGTTATTCCCTAAAGCCTTGTGCTGAGGTCTATTGTTTTAGGCTGAATTTTAATATATCGAAATTGGTCTATTACTGCAAACATTTGGAGATAAACTAAACCTGAAGATTAAAAGCAGAATTTTTGGACCAAGAGTTTCAGACAAAATAAATGAATGTGCATTGAGAGACATGTACTGTAGAGTCAATCCACTAAGTGTGATCAGCACAAACCCTCTGTCTTGCATGACAAAAAGAAACAAAACTACAGTATATAGTATATTGTAGTGAGCCACTGAGAAGATAATGTCAGGCTCCATTGGCATATATCTTTCAATCAAATCGTCAGCAGTTGGTAAAACTATTTTTATTTTATACTGACACCTCAGCTCTGTTCACCATTACAAACCTGTGTTAGACCACAGCTCACGGTTGTATTTCACTGGAACATTTCTTTTCTTTTCAAATTCAAATGCACTGTCCTGTAAATCAATCAATCAATAAATAAATGGCCATTGTAAGAAATTAGCACTGGGACAGGTGAGCTTTTCGTTGTTGCAAAGAAAAACTCTTTCTTGACTGATTGTGCTATCATACTACTAGTTTACCTAAATGGAACAAAATGCTCCCAAAGGGAAGAAGGATGTAAGGAGTGTCAATGCAGTGCAGGGTTGTTCCCATACAGAACTCAGGATGGTTGGTAACAATAACAAACTGGATTACAGCACTCGGCTGCATGCAGCACTAAGCCTCATTACATTTTCATTGTTCTCTTATAATTATGGACGAAACTCATGCTCTTATTCAAGTACACCTGGAGTTTCCAGAAACTTCATTGCATTGTTGCAAGGTTTCTAAATTCGAATATTACATGAGAAATACAACATTCAAGAAGGTTTTAGGCCATGGATGAATGACTTCCGGTTTGAGATTTTTAATAACAACAAGCCGTAATTTTTGCTAAGGATTTGAATGAAGTACATGTATATTCTTCCAAAATGTTGAGTAAAGTTGTGCAGATAAAATATATAAATGGTACCGCTAAAATATGCGATTTTTAAAATAATATTAATTTCAACAGATTACAAATAACACTTGATGCTTATAGAAAAACTCCTTTCATTTCACAAAAATGTATTCTGAATGGTCCCTACAATGTGACTAAGTTTACAAAGAAAAGTTTATACAGGAAAACTGGAACGATAAAAGAAGCGTCAAAAATAGCAATGTATGCATTGAAAATTGTCACTCGCCTTCGTACACTGTGACCAATGATGGAAGAGAAAGTACAAGATCAGACTGCGCACCTTAATTCTGCCATTCGCACATAACCACAATTCCTTGTGCCTGTGATCTTACCGATACCACAATTCCTTCTGTTACGCAAAATGTGCTCAAGACCCCTAAAATGTGGCCATTTCCCAATTAGAGAGCTGCCTCATTCACTTCAGGCTCACTCACTGCAGCAGCAATAATTTGGACTTCTTTGTAAAAAGAGTTACTTCAGCTCAACAGTTGATTCAAACAATGCCCTATCGTCAGCTTGAACCCAGTTGTTTAATCTTCGCTACTGTTGTTGCTACTTCTATATTTTACGTAACGTTATGTACTTCTTTGTCACATTATTTTTTAACCAAAACATGGTTGTTTAGTACTCTACGGAGTTGCTCTGTTGTTGTCCCTATATTGAGATGAATAACACCGGTTTCGTCCCATGGCAAGTTCGCCCCCACCGAGTTCGCCCCCACTGTAAAATTTCTATTTCGAGTTCGCCCCAAAATTTTGTGTTCGTATTTACGTGGTTGTTATCGAGTTATTAAACGTTTTCGAAGAACCATTTCAGTCTATCTATGTTTGATAAGCTTAGATGATGATTGTTGCAGCCGGCGCGCACATAGCAACAAATTAAGTCAAACGGTTACCGGTCATCTCGCCACCACCAGGGAGTCTCGCCACCAAGCGAAGTTTCCTCGCCAAGGCAGTGGATAAAAGAACGAGGAATAATCTCTATATGCGACTCGATCTGGTTGGGGGCAAACTCGATCAAGTACAGTTGAGTCGATGTGGGGGCGAACTCGGTGGGGGCGAACTCGCCATGGGGCGAAACCAGCAGCGACCATTGAGATTGTAGATTGCTTTTTACTTACTATGGCAAGCTCTTTGCCTGCTGCCTTTCTGAAGGCTTTGGTCCACTTGATTTTACGTGGATTTCGTTTCATCTTGAAGTTCTTATGGCATTTGGAACGGCAAAATCTAAAGATCTAAAATGGAATTATGTAGCAATGCGGTGTAGATAAAGAAAAAGCAGAAAATAAGTGATCCTGTGAAACTAAGAAAGTTGTAGAATGGTAGCTTACTTTACAGTCGTTCCTTACAAATACTGTTCCATGTCCTGGATATATTGTGGACGAACAGAAATAACACTTCTCAAGACGCATGTTGCTTTGAAAAGAAGTCCGGAAAAAAGGAAAGTTTCAATGATGGCGCAACAATTAGTCAGCGGAGTGGGCATAAAACGGTAACTATGTAGTGTAACAATCATGAAATTTCTCTCGTCAACTGTCACGCTTAGAAATCGAGAGCGAATACGGTATAATTGTTTTAGTATAACCGTTCAAAACTTCGTCTAAATCCTCTTCAAAGACACTTCAAGAACGCAAGGAAGCGGTCACCAGTTTGTTAACAAGCGCAGACTGCTACGCTGCTCACTGTCTTCAACAGAATAATTATTAAGAAGCCCAGCCAATCAGAATAAAGAGGAAAAAAAGGAAAAAGCAGTGAAAGTGTGGGACTAGAAACCACCTAAATGGCCATAAATTGGCCCAGAAACCTCACGAGAAACAAGAAAACATACACCTGGAGCGAGGTAGGTTTATTTTTATTCATACCCCTTTGTATTTTTTAAGTATATGAATATAACCGTTTTTCCCATAAAAATCCTTGTATTTCGACTGTTGCGTAACCCCGGCCCAATGCTACTCATTTATGAAACGCATATACAGAAGCTCATTTTCCGAGCTTGGGCAACCTGACGTGATTTGTACGTTATGAGGCAACCGGAGATGACAACAAGAGACAAAGGTAAACTTTCCATTCTTTTGATTCTTCCATCCTACTCAACAAGATATATACTCCCTGTGCTGGAGATTAAAAGCACTGGTCAACCATCAACCCTAAATGTCATCCCGGTTGGCTATGTATATTTGTGAGTTTTTTTGGACAGGGGATTTTGTGGGAGATGGTCGCTTATCAAAAATCTTGAACATAGAAAAATTACCACCAAATTCTCGATAGGAAATCAAAAACTGAGGATTGAAACTGGAAGATTTTATCGTTGCTCTCAACTATCCGAAATAGTCGCTGTTGTCGCAAGGTACTGGCTCGTCACGCACCAATTGCGTGACGCGTCCACGAGTTGCAAAGGGCTTGCAGGACTACCTATTTTGACGGCAAGTGTCCGGTGTTTCTACTTAGGCGAAACAGCCGTAAGTAATTTTGAAACAAATACTTTCGTTGTATGAGTCAAATTGACGACCATTCTCTCAGTCACATCCTCTTTCCACCCCTTGTCTGCCTTGTTGACCTTGTTTAATACACGTCAGTTGAAATTTCAGTTTCCCAGCAAATTAAGACAGTTTTAGATCCTGATCGCTTCCACAGGCGAACTTAAGCCGAGGAAGTTCCATACATCGCAGTAGATTTTCCTTTCACACCAAAACACACAAATAGCAGAAGTCTTACTGTTCTGGAGGAAATGATTAGTGGAGCGCACCTACTCACTCATTTACGCAAATCCGGTTTTAATAATCTCTAATACCGACGGTAAAAAAAAAACCATGGCACAATGGGCCATCATTTTGATAATCACATGTTCTTTGTTTCTACAAAACCGTAGGGTTCCAAAAGGATGTCTTTTGCGAAATCTTGTTTACTTTTCTTCATGACCATAATTGTCTTTTTGAATCCAATATCCCGCCTCTTTAGAGCACGTGACCAGTCTTTGTTCCGCTGTAAACCTTGGCCGCGAATTTGAGATGTTGCGTACTTTCCGGTTAGAATAATGCACCAAGATTTTGCTTCTGATGGTTAGGAGGATTGTTTTGACTGTGGGAAAGACTGAAGTATGGGTAAGTGAAAACTAATACAAGATTTAGGGGACTGTTTCACCTTGTTCAATGTATAGTGTCGTTGTTTATGTACCGTATTGCCGAGATCTACGATCGTCATGCTATACAACGAAACACTACTACAAGCTTACTACCAGATAGTCGAAAGAGTGGACACAAGAAAAAGCTTTTTCTATCAAAAACGTACGATCTTATTCTAATTGTCAGTTCGTAGCTGTAATCAATTTGGATGCAGTTTCCAGCAAGGCTTTAAGTCCTTTAAGTTTTGCAAGGCGCGTTCAGACAGCTTAATGTAAGCTTCTTTAGCTACGTGCAACGAATTTTAAAACCTGTATATTATACAAATTTACACCCTATACTGATTTGCAAAGCAAGAAGTCTTACAAAGAATAAGTTTCCTTTTCTCTACTGGCAATGCCTGTTGATGGCTACAACAAAGGGAGTCGAAGGCTTCGTTTTCGCTAGTGCAAACGGAATTTAACTAAGATTATAATCTTTTACCTTATTATTAGTGCGCTAGGTTACAGTCCATATGATAAAATTTTGTGGCAGAAAACCATAAGCAGTGTCAGGGTTTTTATTTTTTATTTTTTCAAACTCGAAGTTATGGTTCTTATTTTCATGATAACAACGAAGCGTTTACACTTTCTAACCAACATCCCGTCATTTGGACTTGTCAACAAAAAGCACTGTCATTTTGAAGCCAAGTCAATCATCGATGGAGCGAAATAAGAAGTAGTCTTGCACTTAGAATCGTTTTTTACGAGTAACAGAAGTACCTAAAATAATTGAAACAGGATAGATACCTAAAATAGGCCATATACTGCAGCCGGTTGTGGCTGATTGTATGTAATCTGTCTGCATGTTAACCCATGTCAATGCGTGTGTTACCTGGAGGTGCTTGTATTCAGGCTTGCTAGGACTATTTCTGTGTGTTGTCATTTTATGTGAGTCAATCTAGAGATTGCATTGTAAGATTCCATTGCCGAGGAGATCTTTTATTTCAGTCTTCCTTAATTTTGTGTTGGTGAGTATTTTACATTTGTGTGCCTGCTGTCACCCCATGGCGCGAAGCCGCAAATACCGGATAATTTGCGTGTTTCCATCTTCTTTGAGTGGCAAAATCTCGAAAGATACCAAATATTTAATGAAGTTTTGAAGAAGGCATTTACGTTTCTTGTGGATTTTGCATTGTAAGCCAGTTTAAACGTGAACAGCTTTCGGTTGGTATTTCCTATTTATTTAGTGAGCCTCGGTCGCTAATGAAGCGAATAGAATTCCATCACTGGCGCGTGGATGTCGTGCGAATGACAAGATGCCTAGGCTTCGAACAATTAAGTTTTACGTACATGTAGTATTTAGTATACCACGTTTGCGTGATCATATACATCTTTAAGAGAACGACTCTTTTTTGCGGGGTGACAGAAGAAAATGAGGGCGTGCATGTTTTGGTTTGAGAAGGATAGGTTTATTCATAAATCAACTTTTTGCAAGTTGTTGAAGGGTCAGTGAGTCAAGAGTACACACAGTATCTTACATGAATGGCATGACATGTCAAGGATGGGCTCTGGTTAAAACGGATTGAGAGATTGCGGAAAAAATGAGAACAAAAACATGCATGGACTTTATGACAGTATGAATTTTCAACACACAGAGCACATTGAATTTTTAGTTGTGGAATGAGAGATATATGTTTAATTGTCTATGGCTTCATTTTATGCAAAGCCGTGTCTTTGAATCCAGTTTTGAGACCGATTGTGGTATAAGCTTCAGTTGAATTGTTTTGCTTTTGATAAGGAAGAATCCTGCAGGGTTACCCGAGAAACAAAAGTGACTGCCTTACATGTCATCACCAGATATGTAAAAGACAGGACAACACTTTGTTCCAGCTTGAATCAATGGTTATCACTATTGAAGCACTTTGTTTTGTAGGAGTCTTATTCTGGCCTTACAGTCCTTATTTGTTCCATACAGCCGAAGAAAGGGGTCCTTCAGTCTGGAATTCTTTGAAAAAGTCTAGAAATCTGCAAACCACTTTATTTCCAAACTTTGTGCATGGATCAAAACTAAATATTAAGTCTGGGGAAGTGAAAGTGAGTGTAGAGGTCTTTCAAAGAAGCAACAAATGCTTGATAATGGCTAGCTAGGAGAAATGTTGGTCAGCTGGTTGCAGATTTCAAGAAAATTTCGTCTTGGAAAAAAGAACAGAAAAGTCTTGAATTTTGTAGACAAAAATGTGTATTCATAAATAGCAGACAAATATCACATTTGGCTCTAAATTTATTCATACAAATAATTATGAATGTTTTTAAATCAGGTGGTGACATCATTGGATAAATGCCAATTGATGTATAACTCTTTAGTTCAGCCAATGAGAGAACTTTTCAAACTGGAAATTTATGTCATTCAAATGTATTTACTGTACAGTACTGGTTGAATTTTGTTTCCCACAAATTATATATTCTGGTCGTCATACAGGAGTATTTTTGTAGACTGTGTCAGCCTAAAAAAAATTACAAATAAAAAATAACCATTTGTTTCAAAAGGATTGTGGCTATCTTGAATAATTTCTGGTGATATATTCTTTTGCCATGAATGGCTCAAGTTAAGCTGTTTTCTCTTTGCTTTGTATGAGTTCTGTTCACATTGTTGGAGAGGATATTTCCAAGTCTTTTAACCTGTTTCCCGTGTTAACGCTAAGGACCTTCAAATGAAAACTGCCTTTAGTTAGTTTTTTTCACTAACCTGCAATGATCAAATTAACAATCGATTATTTTCTCCTTATAATTACATGGATATGAAGAATCATTCAAAAATGTGGAAACTGAACAACAGGGCTGGGTTGTTTGAAAGCCGGTTAATGCTAACTCAGGGTTAAGTTAACTCAAGTATTAATTTTTCTTGTTTAAAAAAATTGTTTTTCACTGCTTATGTTTTGTGTAGATTGAGATTATTCAAATTAAAATGAAGGACAGACAATTTAAACACAAAACCACACTGAAAAGTTACAAAACTGAAATCAAAATTCTTGCTTATCCTGGGTTAGCTTAATTGGGCTTTGAACAACCTGGTCCAGGTAGGTCTAGGTATACATGTGCAAGAAAGCAAGCAGCCAAAAGTAATATTTTTCATTTCTGAAAGTCTTTTTGACAATTTATAACCTCCTTAGGCCCACTCTGTGCCAAAAACCATGTATCACAAAGGCAGTGTAAAGTGATCATATTATTGCAGATTTTGCAAGGGAAAAGAAAAGAAAAAATTTGAACCTTTTTTTTTTTGCAGAAATTTCTCAGACCTTAATTTACATGGAAGTGTATTTTATTGTAAAGATGTACAAAAGCAGCTGCTGAAAACACATGTAAACAGGAAGATAAAACGTGTTAATTGAAATTGCCAAATTCCGCTGTTGCTACAACACAGTCAAGCTACATGTACCTGTTTTGTTTTGTTGTGCCTTGATTGAGTGATAAACTGTTAATAGCTCTTATTAGTTATGAGACCATTTGTTTACCATGGATGATTGCACTCTCTAAAAAAATTTTAGATTGTGTATTCCTCCAGGCTAAGGTCCAAAGCGATCCTGTTGTCACTTTAATTCTTACTGTGCAATATACTATGAGATGTTTGCTCTTTTGCAGGTTCCATTGACTTTGCTGTATTATCTTCTGTTCACTTTCTAAATTATTTACATAATTGTATAATTCTGTCTTGAATAATCAGTGTTGGAAACTTAATTTTGACAGCACTTGCCATTTGGGCAAGTGACTCCCAAAATCCACTTGCCTGGTATAATTTTCAGTCGCCTAGAAAGATGCCTCCCTTCCCCCCCAAAAAAATCCGCAATGATTCACAAATCATGTGGTTTTTGGTATCTCCTAAACACGTATAAGCCTAGGTTCAGTGCTATTTCATGTTGAGCTTTCTCATTCTGGTCCATTTACGAGAGGCCTCCTAATTAGGATCATGGACCTATTTTACTGTTTCCTTAGTTCTTAACTGAAAAATGCTAAACGAACAGCTTGCACTACTGAATTTACGTATATCTGTAGAATCAAGACATTGAAGTAAAGAACTTTTTGGGGCATGGAAGACTGATATTTTTTCCTTATACTAAAAGACGTAAAATCCAAAGAGAACTACAATGAAGGCACTTTTAAAATGATTGAAGGGGTGAGTACAAAACCATGTTAAGTGATGATTTGGGTGAAAAAAAAAATTTCGTGAAAGGGCTTGAATTCTTGCATGTGGTCTTCAATGTAATAGAAAAACGTGGTCCTGTATTTTTGTCACTGGTTTTTGCTTCATTTATAAAGACGCTGCTAGGAAAACTGAGTGGTTTTTCTACATACGTAATATTTTGAAAACGAAGCGAAGCTTAGCGGAAAAACTACGGGACATTGTTAAACATACCTAAACAAAACTGCATGCAAAATTTGGAGTGTTTTCGACAAAGTTCACTTTTGATTAAAATACCTAGCGCCCTTTTCCCGCCGAGGTCTTCAA
>Ga0126339_10000375_pt1:0-12500 | contig 23629 bp, 7 predicted proteins | sample OrbTmetagenome_2_FD_92532 | JGI IMG/M metagenome (GOLD analysis project Ga0126339, IMG submission 92532) | Coral microbial communities from Petempiche,Puerto Morelos, Mexico - Orbicella T R C metagenome | ecosystem: Host-associated > Invertebrates > Cnidaria > Coral | place...
GCTCGAGTATTTTTTCTGAGTCATTTTCTACAACAGAAACGGCTTTATCTTTCTTCTTCCTGCTATACTATGCTTCTGGTACCTGTTCAATGCCTGGACAAGACTTTCTTGTACCTTATCTTTAGCGCAGTCATGTAAAACATTATCTAAATTCTCAAAACTTTCCGCCATTTTAAAACACAGAGGGAAAAACTTTGTAATGATGACGTCAACCGTGCGTCTGTCCTCTAATAGATCATAGGCGAGAACCAATCAAAATGCGAGAATAACTTGGGTCATTATATAAATCAGTATCCGTGTCAGTGTCAGTGTCAGCGTCAGTGGCAGTATCAGTATCAGTAATAGTATTGGTATTGGTATTGGTGTTGGTGTTGGTGTTGGTGTTGGTGTTGGTGTTGGTGTTGGTGTTGGTGTTGGTGTTGGTGTTGGTGTTGGTGTTGGTGTTGGTGTTGGTGTTGGTATTGGTATTAGTATTAGTATATTAGTATTATCAGAAGCCCTGCTTTTAGGCTTGGCTAAATCTATATGCTACACCCCGAATTATTAACAAAACAGTACATATGTTGTTACTAAAGTGTATATCATAATTTGTTGCAACATTCGCACCCTTACCGTTGTCCAATGTTGTGTAGCCCAAGGTGGCTTTGAATCCCTTCAACAGAATCTTTTTAAAGCTTTGCCAAAATTGCATCTTATCAATCTTATCACAATTTGATAATACAAAATGGGGGTCACTGAGCTAATAAGTAAGTAAGTAAGTAACAACTTTATTTACAGAGGGTAACACATAACAGTAAAAAACTGACGAACCAGTGGCCCTCTATCCTAAGTTAAAAATTAAAAGCTATTTAGACTCATAAGATAATAAAAATTACAAAATAGAATACAGCTAAAAATTTAAAGATATGATAAAAGTTAAAAATTTAAAAAATCTAAATCTAGATATGCACAACTAAAAACTAAGCTAAGAGTTTTTGGACAAAAAAATATTTTCTAACAGAAGATTTAAAGGAGCCAATGGAGTCTTTCTTGCTCGTTTTCAGTTACAAACACTTAAAACTAAATTAAGGGTTTCTGCAACAGAAGTTTTGAAAATTTAAGGTGGCTCAGAACCCTATGTACGCAACTTTTTTTTATTTTTTTTATCATGCTTATCAAAATTTGATGATATAAAAAAATGCAAAAAGTCTGAGTGAGTGGCAACAATATCAACTGGTGATGTCCCGACAGGATGAGGGGAAAAAAGCCAAGGAAACGCATCTGGAGAAATGCGATGTAGAAATAGAAATGGGGAATAAAAATGAACTGGGAATTCAATTTCATAGATGTGGTGTTCAATTATTCCATTAGGTAGCTTAATAGGGCGGGGATTTGAGGGATTGGTACGACCCTGCTACCAACTAACTAACTGTCCCCTTCGTTCCACGTGGCACATAGGGTACTACACTTCCTAAACCTCAGGAACTAACTTAGTATAAATTATTAAACCTCAGGAATTAGAAATGAAAGGGGAAGGAGCGGAACGAACAGAAGGCAGCGTGGTTTAAAGTACTGGATTTGAAATCTGGATCTCCTGGTCCAAATCCTTTACCCTACTGCTATCTGGATTTGTTTCTCGGTAGTCACGAGTTCAACCCCTCTACCGCGTTGTGTGAATAGGCAACTGTTCAGCATCCCACCAGTTCGAATTTTTATTTCCATGACAGTGCTAATTGAAACCTTTTCAGAAGAGGTGAAAGTTGAACTCTTTTACTCCTTTAAAACTGCATTAGGTCACAGAAACAAATGCAATGAATCAGTGCACACTACCCTTTAGAGTAAAAATCCAGGCAAGTCGACATCAAGCCAAAGAGTCCCATGCCACCAGAGCTTATCTCGAGGTCCGCAATATTTAGCGACGGACAGTATTTCGATACCCCTTGAACAGAATGGTAGTCACCAGATAAACCCCCCCCCCCGCCCCGCACCACCACCACCACCACCACCCCAATCCTCTCCTTGTTCGCAAGCGAGTAGAAACACTGTTTAATCCCCTTGAAAATTTCATAGAAGCAGAAGGGAACAAGAAACAGAGGCTTCCCAAGTCAAAGCCAAGTCTCGAGTTAAAGCCCCTTGCTACGATAACAGAAACCTCTCCTGATGCTACCAGGAACCGTGATCTGTCAGATTCAGAGCAAGACCAACCCCAATCAGCGAACAAGGAGCAGGAGAAGAAAGTCCCATCAAGTGAAAAAAACTGTGTCATTTGCAAACGCAAACACCCTGTTGCCTTTTGTCCTCCCATTAAGTCTAACCACCTGCAGGAGAGGAAAAAAATTGCATGGCACCATGGACTTTGTTTTAATGCTTGGAGACAAACCACTAAGCCAGGAATTGTCCGCGTGTAAAACGTTGTCTTAAGGAACGGTGCGGGCTTCCCCACCACACCCCTTCACATGAGGAACATCAACTAGACTCTCGTGCTAGTCTTACCAGCAGCCGAAGTAGCTCTACCCAACCATCCGTTTCACCACAAGAAAATGTTCGTAACTCTGAATCTGTGTCTAGTTCATTGCCCACCGTCCAGAGCAACATGAACCAAATCTGTGTTCAGTCTCAACAGAAAGTCCTCTTAAAAGTGCTCCCAGTTCAGATTCATAGTCAGGGTGAAAACATACGATGTGCTTGATCCTGGAAGTGATTCGACTATGATTAGAAAGGACTTAGCTGACCGCTTACAACTTGTTGGCGAAACATATCGTCTTAACATCAATACGGCTGGCAATGAAGCTATCGCTCAGAACTAAGACAGAGTGAGCATTGGTCTTTCTTCTAAAGATCAGCCAGACCCAGTTATGGTGCAGGGTGCTTGGGTCATCGACAAACTTAACATTCCATCTTTCAGGGTCTCGAAGAAAAGGGTAGCCGAGCAGAGGAATCTCTCATCAGATATGGACCTTCCCGAACTTGAAGGTGGTGACGGGATGATTCTCATTGGAGCTGACATGGCTCACCTATTGCCGGATTTACCTTGAAGTCCGCCAGGGACGACGGAAAGAGCCCTGTTTGGAAATGTGAGCCAAGAGCACTGCGAAACAATCAATGCAAACCTTCTCGTTTCAGATAAAGAGATCACATTGCAACATCAAGTTGAACGATTTTGGGAGATCGATTCTTATGCGACCAAGCAGGTTCTCTCTGAGTCTACCTTGTCTGTGGAAGACAAAAGAGCGCTGGCCATCCTTGAAAGCGGCACAGTCAAGGAAGAAGGCCACTACAAAACAGCATTGTTATAGAAACGTGAACTAGCCGTACCTAACAGTTTCGAGACTTCATTCCACAGAACAGCTCAGTATACTTTTCAAACATCTTGGGTACTTGATTGGAGATTCCGAAGACGAGTGTAGCAACTTTTATATCACCTCCTGAAGCCTAAACACGATATTTCGTCGTCTGTTTTCAGCCAGGTTCTGAAATTTGGATTCTCACCTTTATCTAAGGTCTATTAGCAAGGTTCAAATATATCCTCGACAACTTTACGGCATTAAAAGCGGTAAGTGTATCAGCCATCCGCACAATCACGAAGTTATTAACCGTCCAAAAGCTTGGGGTCGAGTACTTCTTTGCACACAGGGGGCACTAACAAGTGGGAGTTGTTGTGGTAGACAAAATGTATCTTTGAACTGTGATCCACGGCAGGGTTTGCTTTATCGCCGCATACGTATCAGTGTAAACAAAGCGGGAATTTCGCTTCTCTTTTACACGTATCTCCCAATTGCAATATTTCACGGCCGTTGGATTACTTTGAGTTCTTTAGCGCATACTTATGTCTATGATCTTCATTTAATAGTATCCAAGTTCAAAACAATTCGTTAAAACGTCACTAGTTTACACTCCTTTCGAAGGTTTATTCAATGAATTTGAACTAATTTGCATATATGACCTTTCGCCGCCGACATTGTCACGCTTTCTCTTGTTTCCTGAAAACATACCTGTAGAGTCAGGGCGGCTTAGTTTACCTTTATAGTTTCAATTCGCTCCCTCCATATAAAAGAAGAGGGTTTCTTAAATTACTGCTGTTGTGATAACTTGTAGGGTGTAGCAGATACAACTGGACTAAAGGTCACTGTAGCACAATCTCGTCCGCGGTGAAACTCGCAAAGCGTCCGGTTTCCTCGAAGCAAAGCGACTCGAAAACTCGAAGCGTTGTTACTGCGATTCGCGCAGCAGCACTCCGGATAATATTTTCAAAAGCCGCTTTTTCTTGCTTTCATGTCTTTTTTACTTTATGAGTGTAGATATTGTTTAATTGAGTTCTGGCCATTTCACCAAGAGTCCCGATCATTTTGCGATTTAAGAACTCGCACTCGTTTGCTTGCTTACATAAAATATCCTGCATGCAAATATCCAATTAAATAGACTGAATAGCCCCAGGATTGACTCTCCAGCTCTTCATGTCTAAGGCTACTGTTGTTATCTGCTTTACAGCTCTGAGATGTCCTTAAGATGTTTTTTTCTGGGGCTTCGAACAGTATTCTCTTCTCTCATAATCACTCTAAATTTTCAGCCCGCCATGAGAGTAATACAACCAGTGACGTCACTAGGCTGTTTTGGCCGCGCCAAGATGGCCGCCAATTTTGCGCTTAACCAGTCAACTTTGAACGGCTGAAAAAGCAGTTTCCGCTTACCGTATGCGAAGAAAAAGTCTGCAGTGTTTCCAAGTAAGGTTGAATCCTTATTACTAAGGAAAAATCTCACATACAAAACTTTCGTTTCAGTAGCACGTGGTATAAGGTCAATCCCCAGTATTGCATTGCGCATCCATACTGCGCATAATTTCATGCGCGATTGCGTGCGCGCATAAAAAATGGCGGCTTTTTCTTTACGGCTGGACTTCGCCATAGAGGCAAATCGTCATTTTCTCGTAAACGAGTATGGTGGCCTATCATTTTTTTCTGTTGTTTTGAAATGGTTAATAAATCTCTCTGTGCAAAATAAATATGGACCAATTCTCAGAGTAGAACAAAAAACAATAGTCGGAAACGTAAATTTAGCAAGCAATCGTGACTACAATCATGGTGCTATTATAAGGATTTATTGGGTATAAACAAGGTGCTGTTGCTCCTAAACGAACACGGGGACCCCTCATTTTTATTTCAAAATTTAAGTTCCTATAATATAAACAATCAATAGGCAAAGTTTCATAAAAATCTCAGTGCAGGTTCTATTTCAGTGGAATGACCTCAAGGGTATACCTGATAGAGTAGAAGGTTGAGACATTTTTGAAGTCGTTTATTTTTCGCATTTTAAAACAATTTCTCTCAAAATGTCTACCTCCTTCATAGCTGCTGATGTTAATTCTTGAATAAGCTGATCAGTGGCTTTCAAATGGCATACTGTACAGAGGCAGAGTGTATTTATTTGCCGATTTGGGAAAAAACTGCCGTTCACCTTGGGGGTAAAGGTTAACACAAATTGACGGTCGTCAAAGTCTGTCTTGTTAAGTACAAAATAGTCCCTCCGATTATTCAAACACACGGCAAATGACCCGAGTTTCCAAAGTTGAGTGAATAAGTTTGCTCATACGACATTTAGTGCAGAAGAAGCCGGGAAACTTTCTAAGCTTAATCGTCGATCTTCAAACTACAATATCTATTAAGCCGTCTATTTAGGCACAAGGCCACCTTGACCTTGATTCTTTCTGTTTTTCGTACTAAATCAACCTTTCCTTAACAACTAGTCGGCGTACGAAACAAAACTCAAACCAGAACTCAAACATCACCTTTCTGGCGCCCAACGTTTATGACGTAAAAACGTTCGCGAGAGTAGCGACCTGCCCAAAATGACGGTCTTTGTTGCGCAAACTCAAGAATGCACAAGGATAGAGCAGTTTTCACTCGAGTGTTGAAAGTAATTCACATTTACGTTCGCTTCGCATTACTACGCTAAACTATTAAAAAAACTCACGCCAAGCTAGCTGCAGTTACTTCGACTGCTGATTGGTTAATTAGATTGTTTGCGTCGTTTTTGATTGGCAGGAGTGTTTACTTTGGTTCTGGTTTTACAACACTCAATAGCAAACCACTTAATCGTCGAAAGTTAAACAATGAAGGCGTATTTTTGGAACATAAAATACCTGCGCCTTCAATGGCCGTGAGCGATGAATTCAGGTTTTAATAGGCAAAATTTGAAATGTTCTGACTCCTGAGGCAGTTAAAAGTTAAAATTTGTGAACATCAAATTAATATACGCCCCGCTAACAAATCCATTTTTGATGAATTGTAAACACTCGCCTCTTGACTAATTAAAATGGTATTATAATAACATTGAGAAAAACAACGCTACGTAGACTAAATAAATATTGTCCATTAACTGATTAAAGGAGAATCAAAAGAAACATTTGAAAGCAGAACGTACAGCAGGTAGGTACAGATATTTCTGTTTGACTGTGTGACATTGTTAATAGAACGGTTTTCAGTTGAGTGTCGAAAGTAATTAGACAATTACTTTGGCTTTGGTTTTGGTTTTACTACAGTTTGAGATTAGCTGAGATGTCTAATTGGTAAGTAATTGGTTTTGGTTTTGGTTTTGGTTTTACGACACTCAATTGAAAACCGCTCTATCACTACTGAGCTGGAAGGTGTATCTCACAATTTCAAAGTCACTGTTGTGCACTCATGCACTCGCCACCTATGAGTTTTCGCCTGTCATCTACTATAACTTCCAAAATCAGTTCTGAATTTCAATTCAAATTTCGGGATACTTGAAGATCGGAAATAAATTAAAATTTGTAAGGAAATAATGTATCCGAAAATTAATATGATCGAAGAGTGCCTGGGCCTTTATGGGTGGAAATAACATTATTGGACATGGTAAATTAATCCCCCACTATTTAGCAATTTTATGGGCCATTTTCGAAAAATGTGCTGAACAATTTTATTTCTATGAAGGTTTACACTTGCCAAACAGAAGAAAGGTCTGAAACTTTCCATACGTCCAAATTAAACTAAATTTAATTAGTCTATTTACCCGTTAATCAAACAGAATGAGAAACACAGTATGGTTGGTTATGTACTCAAATCTTACGTATATATGCAAAAACACATAGAACTCCTGAAAAAAGTATTGCTTAGTCACAGGCTAGAGATAGTGAAACTTTTGTAGAACTCACAAGCTGCGGAACGAAAATTACGATTCGCGCCGAGGAGGTCTTCGAAAGAATAGCTTGGCATCAAGCACACCTGATCACACATCCCCCATCACGACTAACACTCTTCCTGTAAGTTTCCTACGCATCAAACGTCATATTGCAGCCTTGCCCATTTCGGCAAATCTTTTCATCCTTGCTTTATTTTAACTCTTTCATTTTACGTCAATTCATTTCTAAAAAGAAGTTCTTTAAGGGAAAGGATTTTATGAAAAGCAAGGCGAGTGAAACTAGGGCGAAAATGTTCTTCGAAGAAAGAATAGTTACCTCGGTAATTCAGGCATCTCTGTCAATATAATACTGAACTGCTATTTTAACCAATAGATTTATTGCTGTCAAAAATCTGTTTCGTTAAGTACAAAAAAGGGTTTAAAGAAGACCCCCACCGCCACCACGTGTAGTGATACACTTGGTGACCATTACGCCACGCAGCCTATAAACTTGAAAACGATCAGAAGAGAACACATGTTGTCGAAGTTCGTCGAAGCTAAGTTGTTAACTCCTAACCTTGTTCGTGTTCATTAAAGTCAGGTTGTTTTAATTACCTTGAACTACGTTCCGGTCCGTCCACACACGCACCTGTTCTTGCCCAATAAAAACTTCCAAGCGAGCCTTGCTTATATTTTTCCCGTCTGGACTGCTATTTTGCGTCGGACTCTCTATCGCACTACTTACTAAGAGAAAAGTAAAATAAGAAGAGGAAGAAACAGCAAGGTAGGCTTGCGTCGTTGAGTTGGACAGAATGTACATTGAGTCAGGTAGTGAGCTAGTCAGGTTGTGAGGTTCAAAGCTTTCATCGAGAACTTTTCACATTCATTTTTGGTTTTTCTCAGTATGAACAGTATATACGAGAGCCCTATTCAGAATCTCCATTCCGATTTTAATAGGACATTACCTATTATCTTATTGATTTGCCACCAATATTGAATATCCAATTTTCCCTTTTACTCTACTCTTTGAATTTTGACGTGATGTAATGCATCTACACCATTCAAAATCAAGCAATAATTGCTTCCATTGAAGATCGATAGTAGATAATTTCGATTTAGCGGCTGACGGCTTAATGTCAGCTAGCTCGCCAGCTTGAAGAATGATGATTTAACTCGATCGTTGGACCAGTCATTTTTTTACATTTCGGACACAATTGAGGATTACTACTGAAACGTTTATTAAACCAATCACTCGGCGAAAACGTAGTAGATGTAAATATACTTTCTCCATACTCTAACATACATTTCTAACATACACTCTAACACACATTTCTCCATATAATCTAACTCCATTCGTTCTACCAACTGACGTTTCAAGCAAGAACCCTTTTTCGCGAATGTAACAAACAAAAGCTAATTAAACAAAACGAAATTGCAGCGGCATTTTGTGCAAACGCAAGAGCACTTTAATTGAGGAGATACAGACCTTAATCGGCCGAAAGTTAAATTACCATTGGCTCAATACAGAATATTCCACTTATATAGAATATTCTACTTTCTACAGGCAATCGATCGTTTTGAAGGGGATCTTTATATCGGCAACAGTAACTGATATCTTTTGTTTGGAATTTACTTCGTGGATAGTTGCATGGCAATTTTTGTAGCCTGAAGGAATGAGGTCTTGTCGTTACAATCCGTTGGTAAAATAATTTTTTTTTATGAATTGTAAACACTCTCCTCGTGACTATTGTATTAAAATGATGTTGTCATAAATTGCAAGACATAGCACCTTGTAGATTAAACTGTCTATCGACTGAGTCCAGTAGTATTATCAGATACAAGCCAAGTGTACAACAGGTAGGCGTGAGCTTAGATGGTGGGTTTTTTCTGCATGACGATGGCATTGCTAGTTCTACAACAGGGTAGAAAGGTCTATCTACCGCAATTAAATTTTCTTGTTTTTCTCTTTAATTTTTACTCATGCATGGGTTTTCACAACTAATCAACTTTTTGATTCAGAAATTAGTTTCGAACTTAAAATTTTTGACAAAGAGATGGTCCATAAAAAAAATTATAGAATGTAAGCGGATACTTTATAATACATCTGAAAATCAAAAGCGCGGAGGTTTATATCAGAATTATTTAGCTTTGACAATTTTTGGCAAGATGGCAAAAGCGCATCCGTCAAAATCATGAACAATTCGAAAAAGTTAGTAAATATCTACAAGTGCAAATAAGATCTACAAAGTAGAATCTTTTGGAATGCTTGTTTCGAGGATTTTTTCTAAGTGCGAAAAAATATTCCGCAGCCTCTGTAGCTTACAACACGTTATCTACCTTCCAAATGTTCTACTCAGCAATGAAGCGCTGAAATGTTTCAAAGGTTTGGGTCTTTATTGATGTAAATAAAATTATTGGGTGTGATAAATTAATCCCTCAGTGTTCAACAACTTTAGTGGCCATGCTCAAATTGCATTGAAGAAGAGTCCGAGATATAATCCAACGAAGGTTTACATTGTCAAAAAGAGGAAATTTCTGAAAAATTCTATACGTGTAAATTGTTCTAAATTTATTGAGCACGTTTCACTTGCGAATAATTGTGATCAATTAAGTTACACACTTAAATGTCAATGCATTTCCAATAATTGTAAAGAACTCTTGAAAAAGCATTTCGTGCTCACAGGCTAGAAAAAGAAAAAGATCTGTAAATTTCACAAGCTGTTAAATAGCGAACCACGACGGCGAAGGAAACGAGAACGTCACCAGACAAAAGGTTTAATAGCTGTGTGCGTGCGTAGTAAATCTTTATATATTCCTTAGCCGTCCTCTGCAAAACAACAACGTGAAATGATTAAGTTCTACGTATTTTGGAGAACACGAATGACGGCGGCTAATTTTTCGTATTTTCATGTGGAATTGAACGCCAATAGACTTTCTGAACAGGTCCAGACAATTACGAAATTTGAAAGTAAAATATAAATTCATTTTTAAGTTACGCGTTGTCCTCAGGCTCGCGATCGTCATTGCCTAAGTTCTGCAATTACGATTTACTTTGATGACGAATCGCACGTTTTACATTATACATCGTAATATCAGATGTGATCACGACCAGCAGTCTTCCTGTAAGTTACTTACACAATTAACCTTATGATGAAGCCCTGTCCGTTGTTATAAACCCTTTTTTCCTTCTTATAATTTTACTCTTCCATTTAACGTCAATTAAACGTGGTTCTCAACAGGCGAAAAATTGTTTCCCACGGACGAATAGTTACCTCGGTGACACAAATATTCCTGAAGGCATCAATTTCACGTCAAATTTAAAATAAATTAAGTATAGAGCCGCTCTTTTGCCGACCACAGGCAAAAAAATTTAGTTTTAAACTCCATCCATACACGACTGAACCACTGTTTCTTTTCCACCAGCTTCTCTCTCACAAACGTTGGTTTAAAAAAAGTACCGAGGTAAGCAAATTTCTATTAATCTAGATTTTCAAAGCCACCTAGCATCTCTTTCATTCTCGGCGTAGATCTTAGATCTGCAAAACTGCCCAGTTAAACGCGAGTGGCTAAATTTTAACTGTTTTTTTGCTCAAAAACATAGCATCTATGTTTGATGAACGTTTTTTCGTTTTTCATTTTTACAGTGGAGCTCCTATACCTAACATTTGGTAGCCCATCGATCTAAAAAATTTTGGTTGTCAGGTGGCTGTCCTTACGTACCTCCGTACGTATGTAGGTCCGTACGTCCGTACGCCAAGCCCCATACCTTGAAAAATAAGAGTAGCACCATTACCATAGGTACATCTTTGATGTTGGACATTCATGTCATGATTAATTGACAGCTGTCAAATTAAGGTATCCGCTGACCAGTTTCACGTGACCATGTCGCGAGCTCAGATTAAAAGCTCATCGAAGAAGCATGTTTTTTTGAAGTTGACCGCTGACCAGGTACTGGTTCTTCGATTTGATCGCTGACTCAAGTTTGGAGGAAAAGGAGGGAGTACTTACGAAGGCAAAATCTCGGTGTAAATTAACCCCTGGCGCGTGTTGACTTTTCTTCCGACATAATCCTTTGCACAATCGTCCCTCATATATTGCGTAAGTAATTTCCACAGTCTTGGGTACACTTATTGGGTATAGTTTGTTAAAATTAAACTGAAAAAAAGTGAAACCACACGCTGAACAAGACATGCCCACAACTGATCATTTTTTGAGTTTCTAATCCAGAAAAACAAACCATCTTTTTCCTTTATGGTTAATTGTTGTAATCAGGAGCTCTGCTTTTAGGCTTGGCCAAATCTATGTATTGGACCCCAGATTATTAAGATAACAGTACATATGTGATTACTAAAGTGTATATTTTAGGTTTATCCTTATAAATTAAGCACCTCCAAAGATCGGCGCAAAAAGCAATTTGGTTGAGTAGCGTATACCAAATAAAGTTAGGGATTAGTTGTATATTTATAGCCTTTTTCGTCACAATTTCTTTTACTTTTCTTCAGTTTGAAGGTGACTTCAATGACCATGAGCTCAATTTGGATCGTGTTCGTCTTTTCTCTTCTTATGAGCGGAGTTCACTGCGAAAGTAAGATTTATTTGGTGAAAGCTAACACGTTTGCCTTTGCTTAGTAGTTGAAGTATCATTTGAGATGAATTAAAGCTCTTTATAGTTCTTTTTAACGTTTGATCTATTCACCTCTGTTATATAGAGAGGGGGGCTGACCATGAATCGGTAGTTTGTGAAGGCAAGTCACTCGAAATCAAATGTAAAGGACAGCAGATTGAAATTATTGGAATCGTCTATGATCAATTATATGCCTACCTAGAAGAGCACAATATCATCTGTAAATATCAGTTGGGCTTTCGTGCTATTCACGCAACTGTCACGGCTCTCCTTCAGGCCAAGGACACTTGGGCGTACAACATTGACCGCGGTAAAATCAATGCCGTTGTTTTCTTAGATCTAAAAAAGGCCTTCGACACAGTTGACCACGAGATCCTTTTATCGAAATTAAGCAATTACGGCATATATGGTCACGCGCACCAATGGTTTAAGTCATATTTAGAGAATCGTACTCAAATGTGCTCCATCAACGGGTCGCTCTCTAAAAGCCGTTCATTAAGTTGTGGTGTTCCCCAGCGGACGATTTTAGGGCCACTACTATTTCTGTTATACATCAACGATCTTCCAAACTCTCTATCAAATTGTGAGCCGAGGATGTACGCTGATGACACCCACCTTACATACGCAGGTGATAATGCAGTCAATATTCAGTGGCGTCAAAATCAAGATTTAGAAAATGTTCACAACTGGCTGAGAGCAAACAAACTCACTCTAAATGTGACTAAAACCGAATTCATGCTTATCGGATCTAGGCAGAGGC
>Ga0126339_10000375_pt1:17500-20000 | contig 23629 bp, 7 predicted proteins | sample OrbTmetagenome_2_FD_92532 | JGI IMG/M metagenome (GOLD analysis project Ga0126339, IMG submission 92532) | Coral microbial communities from Petempiche,Puerto Morelos, Mexico - Orbicella T R C metagenome | ecosystem: Host-associated > Invertebrates > Cnidaria > Coral | place...
GCCAAGAAGCAGCCTTCATTTTGTTAGCAAGGGCACACTGCTACGCTACTCACTATCTATCGTAGAATAAATAGTGAGTAGCGTAGCCAATCAGAGAACAGTATTTGTGATAGAACACTAGTAGATTTAAACTAAAACTTGATAGAAACACAGACCTAGGACGAGCTGTTGACGTAATGATAGCGCGAGCAAAGATAATTTATCTTTTAATGATAAAAGTGAACAAGTTGTTTTCTTTCCGTTGTCGCGGAATTTTCTAAAAGAAATAGAAAACATGTTCTCATGTACTCAATTCTATATTTACACTATAAAGGGCATTTACATACTTTTTTATGGCAAAGTAATGAAAAATAGTGAAATATCATTAAGAGTACCTGCCTGTAAAAATCAGACAAATTCTTAATTTCGCGGCAAGAGTCGAAAATTCGATTTCGCTCATATTCTTATGGTATATAGGCTAGGGCATGACAAAATCTACTGGATCGGTTTTTTTGGAAAAATATCCTTTTATTTCAAAGAAATGTGCAAATTACCAAATTCCGTTAAAATCGTCATTTGACGCACCATTTTATTAAGCAGGATTGAGAACCTCGCATGCAAAACCACATCATTCTTCCGTCTTTAAAACACTCAAATATTTTTTGTGCAATGTTTAAATGTGTACTGGGTTTATTTTATGGAATGTTGCGTTGTCTTTTTGGGTGCAAAATAATTTAATTTCGAAGACATGTATTTCATTCACTTAAAAGTACTTCGTGAATAGAATTAATTTTTACCAATGTGCGAAACCTTCAAATGGATTAAGTTTCAGGTGGTTAAATCGCAGAAGGATGGTCTACAGATTCCTGTAAAAATTTCTTTGGGCAAATGATTGCGAGCGACGCGAGAGCTTTTCAAAGTACGTTAAAAATAATCGAATAATCTAATTGTTCTAGTATAAATTTGCTGTTTATTCAAAACTTTATCCTCTTCACAGACACCTCGAAAAAATAAAAACGTGGCTTCGATTTTGTTAAAAACCGCACTCTGTTATCTACAACAGTAGTCTTATCGGCCCGACTAGAGCCATTATGACAAGCACTCATAAAATGACGTCATCGATAAAAAAAAAACAGCTCATATACATATGTAATGGTTTAATCGACAGATCAAATGACATCATCAATCCAACTTGGCTTCTGATGGATCCGTTTGAAAAATACTTCTTTTTGATGAATGGGTGTCACGCAAAAGGGAAAAAAGTAGCGCAAGATGGTGACATTGTTTTAAACAACTCTATTTCGCAATTTTTTTATTTCTAAATGGAGAAAGCGGGACGTGTGCAGGTTTTGATGACCGCCCGTACTGAATTTTCAACTATTTAAAAACGAGAAATGTCTGTGTGCGAACCGATTGGAGAACATTAGAGAGAAAGTCTGTTTTGTAAGGTTATGCTTGGAGGTTTTCTCTTTGTTCTTTTCTCTCTGTTTCTGTTCTTTTTTCCTCAATTTCCCAAATTCATTTCCCTTTAATTTTCAACAGTTGTTCAAGTTTAAGCCACTCAGCTACACTTTAAGTAGGCTGTCCATGTTTTGGTTCCAAGTCAACCCCTGAAAGAACTTCTATATGCACGTAAAAAATAAACTTAAATTGTATTTGTATTTTACACAGTAAAATGCAAATACAAATGCCAATGTTCAAAAAAGTTAATCTAGTTGGAATACTATCAGATTAACACGAATGAAAGGATGTCCCCCTCTCCTTACACAATTTTTTCTATATTATATTTCACTATGCGTGAAATATAATAAAACGCCTGCCTCGCTTTTTACCTTTCACCTTTTCCAACATTATTACGGCGCCAAACCAATCAAGTGATTGTGTTCGGACCAAAAGCATATGCTTCTGGTGTGACGTCATTCAAGCACTCAACAAAAGTTAAGACGAGAGACGTAACATGGCTTCTTTAACGACCCTTTATCTATCTCCACTCTTGACTGGGGGGACACCTTGGGCGCTTTCCATTTGAATGGAAAAACCGGGAAGAATTTTTGGTCAAAAGGAAAAGGACAATTTTAAACGGGCTAGATGACGTCACACTGAAAATTGCACTATACAAATTCAGCGCAAAAAAAGGGGAGTTGTTTGTTTATCACGTCCTCGAGTCCCTATGTCCCACGTCCTCGAGTCCCCGCGTCCCAGCGTCCCCGAGTCCCAACGTCCTCACGTCCCACGTTGCCGAGTCCCCGCGTCCCCGCGTCCCCACGTCCCCGGGTCTTCGCGTCCCCACGTCCCCACTTCCCCACGTCCTCGCGTCCCAAGTCCCAAAGTCCCACGTCACACATCCTAGTCCCGACGTCCCCGTCCCACTTTTAGTCACAACCGAAGTTTGCCGACTTGCTTAACTTGAAGCTTTAAAAAGCGCTCGTGAAAACACGGCCACGGTGAACATGACCTAAGCACATGCAGATGATGATCAATGTTGTATAATCGCTTCGCAAAATGCGGTAAAGATCCTGCG
>Ga0126339_10000376_pt1:0-20000 | contig 23610 bp, 11 predicted proteins | sample OrbTmetagenome_2_FD_92532 | JGI IMG/M metagenome (GOLD analysis project Ga0126339, IMG submission 92532) | Coral microbial communities from Petempiche,Puerto Morelos, Mexico - Orbicella T R C metagenome | ecosystem: Host-associated > Invertebrates > Cnidaria > Coral | place...
ATCAAAATTTGCCGAAATTCCGAAACTAGACGAAACGTCTTATCGAGACAGTATCAGAAGGAGAAAAAAGAAGAAAAAACACCGTGTTTTTTCTTTATTTTAAATTTCTTCAAAGAATAGTCTCTTGTACAAGATCCTGCATGAGAGAAATAAGGATACTCAAACATTCACTGTTACATGGCGACGCTGTTCCCATCGGATATTACTTAACGGTTATAAATTATGACAGTAGCGGACGGCTTTTTCACCCTGAAGATGACATCATGTCGAAAACGTTTGGTGTTTTACTTGTTCGATATCCATAAAATTCGCAAATATTGACAAATATTTACAAGGCTAAAAATGTTTAAAAGTAATTTTATGGATATCAAACATTAAAGTTATTTTCCTGTGCAAGCATAGCTTCATCAATCTTTTTTAAATCACTGGAGTCACACCCGGCTATAAACAAGTGCAACATGTATTGCACCTTTTAATCACATTTAGCGTAACAACGTATACTTCTGCTTTGGTAGCAATGAAACCGGTTTGAGCGATCGTAACCCAAGTTGATCGCTTTTTTTTCCGATGGCAAAGCTACCAAAGGAATATGTGTGTACATGCATATCGTCTTCGGATAATTTTAATGAAAATCCTAGACTAATGCATGAATATTCTGCACCACTTTTTGTGACGGCTTCTTTTTAATAAAATCGTAAATGAAAGAATTCAGTAATACAAAGATTAAGCACCGCGCCGAAATGTATTACTCAGTTTTTTAGAATAGAGCTTGCTAGTAATCTTAGATAATCTTCAGTAAATTCTTGTTTCGAATTAAATTAAACAGATTTTTCCAAAGGGAAGCTTGTCAACACTGAAGAATTAGCAGGCTTTTGGGCTGGAAAAGAATGTTGGACAAGACACAAGTTGTATTTCTCAGCTTCATGTCAGACTTTAAAAGTAAGTTATGGCTGTTTTGGGCAATAACCAAAAAGGATATTTTCTGATTTATTATATTCTAAAGTTCGAATCAACAAAGGCTTATCTAGATTTCACGAAGCATTACAATATATCGGCACAAAAAGGAAAGGAAACATGAAGTTATAAGAAACACCTTTTTTACTGGTTCCAAAAACATTTGTTTGTTTTTCAAATGTTACTGGAGTTTAAAGTAGATTCACATTCTTTGACCATGCATGCACCATGGTGTTAACGTTTTCGTGCCACGTTCAACATCGTTATTATATTTTATTTCCGGTGGAACTTTTTCAGTGACATTAATGTTATTAAAGATAACAAATCCCTGATTCCGTGCCGCGCACTCTTTAAGCCCGTCCGTTGAGCTTCAACACCGCCGATTTGCATGACAATATGTTAATCGCTACTTCGAAGGTAAATTGCAACATTCTGCCTCACAAATTCCAAAGACCATGTCAATGTACCAAAACACCTCCTTAGATGTTACCAACTCGACAGTCCCACTTCCAAGAGAATACTGTCACCGATTCCAAGATGAGGAATATTTCATGATAAGCTTCTCAGTTACATTGGCGTCTATAATTCTCGAGGTGTTTTGCTGTCCTTTCGTTATTCTTATGAATGTGTTAGTCATAGCTGCAGTTAGGACGACACATAGACTTCAAAGTGCAAGCAACATACTGTTAGCCTCTTTGACAGGAACAGATCTGCTAACGGGAACTGCCATTTTACCAGCCTCCATCGCAGGGGAAATCTTCGCAATTGCTGGCGGTTCAGTGACAACATACTGCACCTTAGTGAAAAAGATTGTTTCTCCGTTAAGGTTTCTCTCTGTTTTAACGTCACTTTTTCATCTCGGGGTGATTAGCGTTGATCGTTATATCGCTATACGTTATTCGTTGCAGTACTACAACATTGTAACCAAATTTCGCTTAGCGATAACTATAGCATTTTCCTGGTGTTTAGCTGGGGCGTTCACCATTTTCAAATTGTTAGTAGATACTTCGCTTCCTGTCTTCGTCCTCCAAGGTTTGACGTTTACCTGTGTATTAATAATGGTGTATTGTCATGTTTCTGTTTATTTGGTCACAAGACGCCATGAAAGGCAAATCCGAACTGAACAGATTCCTACAGGAGAAGACACTGAACACTTTCTGAAGGAAAAGAAGGCCTGGAAAACCACTGCTGTTATTATTGGTTTTGTTGTGTTGTCTCTGTTACCAGGTGTTTTCATTAATTTTGGTGTAATGTTCACCTGGGATCCGCGATGGCTTGATAGGTTTCGTCCACTTGTACTTTCTTTTCTTATCCTGAATTCATTTAGTAACCCAATCATTTATTGTTTGAGAATTCAAACTATGCGTCAAGCTATGATCAGATTGTTGTTCTTACGAGATAGAAATCGGAGAGAAAACTGACTGCAGCTATACTGAAAAAAATGACGAAAAAAACATTAACAAAGTTAATAAAATTTTGCAAACAGAAAATTGCACATTTTAGTTGGAAATCTTTCATTTACAACTGGGGCTGAAACTATATTGGTGTAAACTGTTCTGCTGAATGTATCTCTAAGCGGTATTTGCAAGATTTTAAAATACCATGCAAGAAAAATACAAATTTCTTGATTTTGACCAGTTTACTAATTAACCAATTTGACACCTTCAGATGATTCAACTTGAAAAAAAAAATTGACATTTCCGTGACTCCAGTCACCGATAACTCATCCTAATAGGAAAATAATTCTTACAGCACTAATATTATATATATTTTTTATTTTTCAAAATGTCCTTTATTTGCCGGTGTTGATACCTTAAGTAGAAAAACGGCAAAGCCAAAGGCCCCGTCCACACTAGGCCGGAGAAATTTGACAACGGCGTTTTCACTCTGAAAACGCATCAAATGTTTTCCGTCCACACTACGCCGGAGAAATTTGAAAACGCAACAATCAGCGGCCATTTTGGATTTGTTTTTGAAAAAATATCGGGCGGTCATCAGTCATCGTGACGGATTAGTGTGGACGGTAGGCCTAACTGTAGAAATAAAGCTGCCTTTTAGTATTCATCCGGCGCAGTGTGGACGGGGCCAAACCAGAGTGCCTCAAGTTTTTTGAAGGTGTGGGGAATATGAGCACGCGGCATGCATATGGAGAAAGAGATTTATTACTTTTAATATTTTTATTAAAAAATGGTTACATAGTTACACTATACTACGCATGGCTCGAGCTTTTTTTTGAAACCAAAAGATACTACTTTCAGAGCAAATGGACGCGACAACGTTTGTTTGGGGATAAAAAGTAAACTCGAAAAGACTGATGTACGCTACTACGTTTGACTCGAACCTAAATGTAATTCGGAGATTTATGAAAAATTCGTTGAGACGTGCAGCACGAAAGTGAGCTCCACGGACAAGCGCAAGATACCCAGGGACATTTGCACTTCTTTACCATGATGGCGAACGAGACGCCACCTAACCGCGGGAGCATGGCACCAATGTTTTTTTTGTTTTTTGTTTTTTTGCTGGCGTTTGCGTTGCTGAGAAATAGAATCTCTTTTTCCAAGCCGTCTCTATTAAGCCGTCTCTATTAACGACACGAAAGCGTCTGCCATTGATAAGAAATGAGACATTTTATTGACCTAATTGACCCATGAAGGTTCAACAAAATGAAAGATCTTTCTGACAGGCCTCCCATGGAGCTCAGTATCTGTCAGGATATGGAAATGTTATAATCCTGGCCGAAGGAGATCAAGAACTAAAACTCTTCCTTACGTACACTGTAGTTGTATTTTCTCGCATATGTTGGTTAAAGACTTAAGTAAACAGTTGTTAGTTGGAGCAAGACATCCTGAAGACAAATAAAGAGTTAAAGGTTGGGCTCATTTACTTCTTTAAAACTATAGGAAGCCACTTTAATTTTCGTGGGAGCAAATTGCTAGGCAACAAGGAACGCACTTTTCGTCGCTCTACTGACGTAATAGCTTATATATTTTGAAGTACTGACCGGCGTACTGAGGAATACGAGAGGAATCATTTCTGTTGCCCGTATGAAACTTTGTTAAGAAAGGTATTTCTTTCTCTGGTATTCCTGGGGCTTAACTGAGAAGTAAGCTTCATCCATCTGATTTTACAAAGAATAGAAACACAGAGCAACGCGACAGATCAATCCAGGTAAATTAGATTGTCTGTTGACCTCTATGTGTTGAAAAATCACTAGTCAGTGATTGAAAGAACTAAAATTAATTTGTAGCATATGTAGTTAAATGCGACTACTCAGTTTTCGTCGATCAATGATCTATACACGTTAATTTGCTGTCCCTATAGTATAGAATACAATTAATTCGGTGCAGTTCATGTTTATACCCCGGGTTTATACCTAGGCTCGATTTATACCATGAAGCCGGAAAGCTCGGTAAGATAAAAAGGATCATACGAAATGCACCAATAAGGTATAATTTTACATGCAATAATGGTGCCCCACAAAGGAACCGATCGAGAAAGCTAGTAAACTGAGCAATATACCGTCGTATTTTAAAAGTGACGTCTGGGAAAGGAGAGGCTCGAAAATCATGTCGCCAAAAAAGGGATTGTGCCCAATTTATATACTGAGTGAGAGTTTATGAAATTCTTATTTTATAAATCAGCAGCGGGACAGCATTGTCTGCTTTTTATTACCGTTTTGAGCAAAATTAGTTTAGGATCACGGCAATGTTGCTGCTAATTCAAGAGTTGTAACTAAACGTGGCATGTATATAAAGTTCAAATTAGAAATTATTGCACCATATACTACACGTTTTGGTTTTGTCGGAAGGTAAATATTCTTTTGTGGTGTTGTTCCGAATATTTTTAGTGCGAGTTTCGAATAATCTTAACGGAAGAAAACATGAAATATCAGGTTGGCCTTATTTCAGGAAATACTGATCAGTCAGGAATATGGCGGTATTGCTTTTGCGGGCAGTCAATACGCCGAGAATTCCGTTATTATCGTCATTTCCTATTAAAAGGCAAAATTCACCGTCTTTCTTTTCTCGTTGCAGTTGTCAGTAGGGTGACGACTAATAAATTTGTGTTACGTGGAATGTGCTGTTTGTGTTTTCTTGAATTGTTTCCCACGCAAACAGACTCTAAAGCATGCAAGGTCGTGATCTACGTTTGCGCAATGCATTAAAACCATGGATATTTATAAAACAATTAGATTATGTGCTCGAGATTAATATCGCGTGACAAGTCAGCCACCACTCATAAATATCGAGAGCGAATATTTTAATTGTTTTAATATAAATATACCAGTTGTTCAAAACTTTACCTAAATCCTCTTCACAGTCACTTCGTAAACGCAAAATGAGGCTATCATTTTGTTAAAAATGGCTTCTTATTATCTACAACAGAATAGAATTGTGTAATCAATCAGAGAACGGTATTCGTGATAGAACGTTTGTAGATTTGTATTGAAAGCTAATATACCTTAAACTGAAAGTCAACAAATATTCCCGTGTCTATGATGCTGTGGAGTCAAATGTATGAAAATAGTGCTTTTGAGTATCATAATTTCCCTTTGCTGCTAAATGGAATCACTGACGACATTACACACATACAATGTAGAGCTGATTTTTCTCACACATTAATTAATCACTATCACTTTTATTTCATATAATTAACAGTTTTCAGACCGCCTGTTACTCATTAAACCATGGAAAAGCAGTGTTAAGCATCTGAAAATGGATAACGAGGTAGTAACACAATATCAACTTGTAGCGGGTAGCGTGCGGAACCCTGCAGAACCCTGCAGGCCTAAGTTTGGGGAACACGCATGCGAGCGCCTCTTCACCAGACTCCTTTCGAAGTATCGCTTCCCTCGCGGATTCCCTCTAGATCTTCGCCTGTCACGCGCGTGACTCAAAGGTGATCCTGCTCGCAAGCAGGCTAACGGGGAACTGTGCAGTTTTCCTGATGTAACTGTGTAAGCCATTAAAATCCAGTTTTAAAATGTGTGAAAATTGCCATCAACTGATCACCGAAGACAAAATTCCTGCGTCATGGCGGCATTCCGTTACCATGGTAAACATTGAAGGATAACAGATCGGGGTATGTTTACAAGGAGCAAGCAGTCCTGATCTTTGTCAAAAAGCTGCTTAGTGATGGATTTGGTTTACAGCACAATTTTGGCAACATCTTCAAACCAAGGGCAGAGTTCAAGTATAAACTGCCTTAAAAGTTGACAGAACTGAGGAAGAAAACCTGCAACTGATACACCGGTTAGAATTGCAAGCAAGCCAGCACGTATGCTTAATGCCTTGCGTAAATTACCTTGTTATACAAAAACCTGAGACCATAAGAGAGCGCGTAGCGAAACAAACATCATTCAGCAGCTTGGCTGGTGCTGTGGCAAACTTAAGAAACAACTCTTCCTTCTTTTGATTTTCAGATGTATTTTACTGCGGCAGCGTCCAGTGAACTAATCATATTGTTTCAACAATGGAGGGCTACCTCTACCCAAGGTGAGTAAGTAGAATTTGGTCAGAATGTGCTGTGGGATTCTAATAATTAACACTTGGTTTATAGCGCAGCCAAATCAGTTTGTGTGCGAGCAAATCTCCGGCTCGTGTATTTCATTGAAGACCTCGCTGTACACTTAAACCTATCACATTACGTTTCTTTGTTTTAGACGGTGTTAATTTTTGCAGTGCTGTGGCTTTATTGCGCTTCATGCGCAGATTGCGGCAAAACAAATTCGCAAAATAAAAACGTAGCAAATTCATTCTTAAGGGCTATTCAGCTATTCATATAGTGTTAGGCAGAGAACGAAACGGAAACGCTCCGAAATGTTAAAAATAAACCTTTCCGCATTCCTAGAATTTTTCTCCATGTAAAGTAAACGAATTAGTGCTAGCTGCCACGAATTAGATTTGGAAAAATTGTCAGTTATATTTCAGAGAGTAACCAGGGTACTTGAGGCGTTGAAATACATATGCTGTATAGAGAAGTGTGTTCAAGTTATACTCGAGGAAAAAAAAAATCGTGTAAGCGTCTTCGAGCTTTCATCGTTCCTAAAATCAAATCGGTTTCACGCGCGCTTATTTCAATATTTGTTTAAAAAAGCTTTCCATAGGCCGCGAAAATTAAAGTTCCTAAACGAAGGCATCGTATAGCAAGCTAGTTTTAAAATGTATTCATGATTTAATTAAAATGTCGGAGTAACATTTTCACCCGAGGAGCTGAGCTTCATTTCTATTTCGAATCTCAGCAGTTCGAGCCATATGCAGACATGATGGGCTTGTCACGCACCCCTCTCCACTAATAAGACCGTCTCTGTATAAAGAGGCTGAACAAGCCTCAGTATCTCGGGAAAAGGATTTCTGTGATTCCTTCATTTATAATCGAGTATGATGGATGATATATCAGCAGGAAAAAAAAAACGTTAAAACACCTCGGTTATGCAAGGTCTCTAAAGCAAAACAACAGTGACCTTCAAGGTTAATCCATATCTTATCTTTTGCAACCACTCTATGTTGTGTTTTCATCCTTAAAACATCCGACCTTGTAGAAGGGCGACGAGCACTTACGTCATTGAGTCCCCTACGTCTTAGGATGCCAAGCCAACTAAGCTTTGCAGTAGGTTTAAGTTTAATCAGTTGGTCAAAAGTTTCGTCTGGCTTTTCGTCTTTCAATCAGATAAACAAACACTACTGCGCGATTGATCACGCCAATGAACTCGGATAAATTTACTATTGTTAATTTGCTCAAAATTGCTTAACGGATTAAACGGCCTACATCCTATGCCTTAATTTTGACACAACATACGAATGTCTTTTCCAATCTCAACCTAGTCGCCCTATAAAGACTATAAACGATGAAAGTTAGTGGATTTTGGATCTTATTTCTCCCCAATTTTCAGAGTGAAACCATATTTAGCCACATTACGGTGCCTGAAAAAAGAGCAGTGAAACTGTCCGAAACGTCGCGCTATAAGAACATTTTAACCTTAGAAAAGTTCCGTGTAGAACAAGATCTACTTTATTCATTTTATATATAACTTGACCTCTTTCATTGCAGCTGTTACTGGTTCTTTTGTGGCCGTTCTAGCCCTGGCAGTGCTGTACGAATGCATGACAGGTCTTCACGTCCACTTACGATCGCATCTTTCTCACCAGGAAAGAGAAAAGACTTTGACAACGAAGAAGTCTGATTTTGAGAACATCAAGTATAAGTAAGATGTCAATAATGTTTGTGACGACCTTTTTTGTGATCAATGTTAACTAGATAACAACTAGATAACAGGTTGATATCAAGTTATGAAAAATAATTACGGTTTGTTTTAGTTTTAACCAGAAAAAAATGTCCACTTGTCCAGACCTGTCCAAAGTTCACTGTAAGAAAGTTGGAATTAATATTGTGGTTGTTGCGCTGAGCCAATTGTCAGCTTAAAAACTTACGAAAACTTTTAACGGACAAGAAGATAATTTTAGAGACAAATGTGAACGAGGCGGGAAATTTAAGACAAACTGATACTGTAACACTTTTAATTTTTCATAAGAGGAACTTAAAATATTTCGAGCAGTGATTGAAAGAGTTGAATGCATTAAAGAAACGTTTCCACATGAACAAATACATTTCTTTTGGTTTGTGCAGGTCGAACGTTTCGATCCAGTTTTCAAAGACGTGTCTGTTTGTGTCTGAGCTCTCTTTTGCGTATTTCCTTATGTTAGTTGCTATGACGTACAACACGTGGCTCTTCGTGGCTGTTGTGATTGGTCGAGGTCTAGGATATTACTTGGTGACGCCGCTCATTGGTTCGCGCATTGACAGTGATGAAATTGATCACCATGGCTACAGTGACCTTTGGCAAGATTATCCACATCCTGTAGACATTTAATTACAGAACGTTTTTTTTTTGTTTTGTTTGGAGAGTTTTTTTAAAATTTTAATTCATTGGTACTTACACTGTTTACAATACAATATTAATGTAGCTACTTACACTACTTACAAAAAAACTTATTACTTACGTCACTTACGATACTAACACTTACTCTATACAATACGCATACTCACGCTACTAACAATACTAATACTTACACTGCTTACAATACAACATAATTAGATTTCTTGCGCTACTTACAATTCTAGCACAGCAAGATCATCATATTTAATTACAGAACTTGGATCTGTATTATATATATTTTCGACACAAACACTAAATGATTCACAACCTAGTCCTTAGGGTCTTCTTTACCAGTCATTCGCCATCTTGGATTTAACACAACGTAGCCTGTGTATCCTGAGGGGGGCGGGGGGGAAGAGATACTCCGAGAAAAATTTGGTGGGGGTGTGCGGCCCGCTTCCCAAAACCCTTACCCTATTTATGACCAAAATCTGCGATTTTCAATACCCTATTTCTGACCTGACCCTATCAATACCCTGTTTCAGACCTGCCTTATACTTAGTTCCCTTGTTCAGACTGACTTTAAGGTCATCGTGAAGGGCTTTTGTTGATCGGTCTTATCGATAATGATGAAAAAGTAGCTTCTTCTGAAAAACATGTCCAATTTAAGACTAGAGTGCAAAAACAAGACCCTATTAATGATCAAAATGGCTAAAATCGATACCCTATTTATGACCAAAACGGCTCAAAAACCATACCCTTTGGGGCCGCACATACCTACATAGCCCATGTAAGGTAGTATCCCCACCCCCCCGGGCTGTGGATGAGGGAAAGGAATGTAGTCTCTCTTAGGATTTGAATGCAGAAAGGACAAGCCTTCAACATTGCAACTAACTCAACCTAAATTCGATTGTAGCACTCTTAGCGTCAGGTTATCAGTAACTCGAATTCAAAAACGTTTAGCTTCGTACTCGTGCAAATCTTACCCGCGCTCAAGAACCGTCTGGGATTCAACCAAAGGAAGCGACCTGAAAATCTCATACTGATTACGTAATCTTTGGCCCAGATTTCCCCACAGAGTGAGATCTGGGTATGAGGTATGAGATTTCTGATTACCTACAGCTCAACTCCACAGCTCTTCATCTGAGTAGTTTCTTTTATTTCCAGTTCCCAGTTCTGAATTTTCGAACAAAGGAATTGGGGATTTCATTTTTGGGCAGTATTTTTGGGCAATATTTTTTCCCTCCTAAGAGATCTTTATAATCAAGACATTTTAAAGTTACGTGTAAAAAGTCATAGTTACGTAAATAGATTTTGTAAATAGCTCATCCTGTTCCACGTGTTTCCTTAGTTGGGGCACAGCACGAAAAACAGCGGACGAAAAAAGAAATCCGTTTGGTGAGAGAGAGCTCCCCTGCCTCCAAACCCATCGCCTTTCCTCCACTTTGCGCTTTTTCCCCGTTTTTTTTTTTCTTTTTTTTTTCGCTGCTCAAACTGAACGAACACTACAGCAGGTATAGGTTATTGATAGTTTGTAAAAGACAGAAAATACTGGATGTAAAATTATATTTCCTGCAGTTCTTTTAACAAAAGAACAAAATACCTAGACTACACGCAGATTTTAGATATTTTAGATAATCAAAACAAAGTAACTAACCAGACAGGCGGATAATACAACAAAGCCTGGGAGACACTTGATTTTGTTACATAGCTGCTAACAGTTTTCGTTACATTGCTATCAGGTCTCGAGAAAGGCCGATCAATCAGAAACGAAAATGTTTCAGTAGTTGTGTTCGTTTACGGGAAAGGAGTTGGGTCGGAGAAGCAGCAACTCCGCGATAAGGATTGGAAACCACTGACCCACTCCAAGAAAATTAAAGAGCGTTTTCACGTGACATCACGGCAGCCATATTGGTACACGGCGGCCATACTGGCATCCTGTGGGAGCTGAACTCTTTTCTTATGTAAACACTTCCTTTTGTTTCAATAGATTTGCATGGATACTGGCCACGTGAGGGAAAACGATCTATTTCCGAGAATCAACTTCCGGAATTCTTGGAACTGTCCTTTTGCCTTTGATTTATTTAAGAACATTTGACTAACATCTGAAACGAATCTCATAACTATGAAATGCGCTTGTAGAACTTGCATGCAATAAGCCGGCAGCCAATCATAGAAACAACTTCATCTGTGAAGAACTACCCTATCAGAAAATGATTTCCACAGAGTAGAACGTGTAGCCGACGGGAGGAATAGAGAGATGTAATACTCAGACTGCTTGCTGGTGACGAAATTTCGGTACTCACGTTGCGCCCGAAACAGAAGTCAACAGGCCGTACTTTATTATTGAAAACCAGCTTCCTAGCTGGAAGTTAACAGGAACAGTTTTGGCTTTTTAATGTTTTGTTGTGAATGAAATCAAATACGGTAATAGGACTTCGAGAAAAATGGCGTCAGTAATGTCCCTTTACTGTGCTTTGACATGATGATCCATGTTATGCTCAGACTACCAGATTGTTTTCTATGAAGCAGAAAAACAAACAATTCTTTTTGGTAATCACTGCCCCAGGGAGGGGACTCTCACCAAAAAAGAACGGGGCCGCTCGTCGTACCTTTTAGGGGTTAAAAAAAGCGGTTTTGGTATTTCTTCGGGTGTTCAGCCTCAAAAGGTCCACAGCGGAGCTTTTGCGACTGGAGATATTTGAAATTCAACTAACTTTTAATTTTGTCAAAAAATTTGTACGTCTTAGGGGTGAAAAAAATCTCCAGCCACAACTTCAAAAGAGGATCTTGGTGCCTCTTAGGGGTTCTTTTCACAATTTCCGACGAGCACCCCCGTCCTCTTTAAATTGGAGTGTCTCCCCGGATCACTGCTCGCGTGATAAACATATCAGAATTCCTGTTTCTTTTTTCTTTTCAGTGTACGTGATCCATGAATACACATACCCGACCTGGGTCAAAGTTGCACTGGCTTGATGCCAACAATCTGACTCACTAATTAGTCTAATGTTTATTCACCAGAGCTGGTGATTATAACTTTCTGATACGATTGGTTTGGAGGAAATAGACTCATGAAATAAAATCCCTTGATTGATTGGTATGAGTGGAAATTAAATATGTCTTTGGGCTCTTTACTTTTTTGATATCAAGAATGGCTCCGTTGTGCAAACAAGAACTTTCCTGGAACCCTATTGACGTGGCGCGTCCAAGCAAAAACTGTAAATCGAAACTTCAGCCAACGCCCTGAGTCAGTCAGTTGCAGAGTGCCGTGGTTGCGTCTGTTAGCGCAATGGCTTCTTCTATGATCACTTGGTTTGTTTTTGTGATCTTCACAAGTCAGACAACAGCGTCGCATTTTCGCGGTGGAATTATAACTTGGAAGCCTGACGAATATATTGGGAACAAGGTAATTAATGTGAATATAGAGTTGAATGGGGTTGTTAGAAACGTTTCTAAGTGGAAACGAAATGATTCGATTTAGTAGCCTCCTTCCGATATACGCCCTCCTTTTGAATGACCCTTTAGTGGTAGCCCTTTTCGCTTACGGGTCATTTGTACAGCGCCATCGTAGTACACTGAGATCTCGTCTATGGTTCATCTTCCTTCTGGACAGCTCACAACATACTCGCATTCAAAACAACTTTCTCGAATGCTGTTTCGATGTGACGCTATGTGAGTACCCAATTCCTTCGAGCAAAAGACCCCTCATTTGTTTCACACACACTTAGGTGTTAATGCCAGAAAAAAAGTGAGTGCCCTGTCTTCAGTTGGCGCCCTCCCTTCAGCTCTCAAAATAAAACAAGCGCTCCAGCCGGGCGCTAAATCGAATGATTACGACAAGTCACATTTAGAGCTAAGTTAAAGATTCCTTTCAAGGCATGAGACAGAAAGTGAATTTTCTGCAGATTGCAGATTGTTTCAATCTGACTCATTGTAAAGGCCTTATTTGAGAGAAGGCAAATAGAAATTTATAAACGCAGCTCTTAGAGCAATTTCAAGTTCCGGTTTGTCCTATTTACGATGCAGTGTATAAAGACAAGGCCGCTTGGAAAACTCTTACCATTAAAAAATATTTTGAATCTTCTTTCGAATTAGTTTTGCAGTTGCTAGAATTTTCACACCTCTGGAGATTTCTGAATTCAAGCAATTGAATTACTAGTAAAATTGAGCAAAAGGAGTCATGATTTAAGCAACTAGTGTTGGGAGAATCCGAAGAATGCTGGCTGCACTCCAACAAGGCGAGATTTGTATGAAATATGTGCATGGGTTGCCGTGTTCCGAACAGCCAAAATTACGAATTATTTTCTCAGAAACCCGCGGCTATTTAGAAATCCAGATTTTAAGAGGAAATTAACTGAATTTTCAACAAGAGGAGTTGAAAAAGAATAATTAGCATGAAATGAAATGAAATGAAGCGACCATCTAAGGTAAACAAAGTATGGGGGACTATAAACATTTGCATTAAGTGTTAGTCTGAACAATAATTTTGGAAAACATAATTCTACTAGAAAATTTCCAGAAAGAAAACGAAACTGGTTTCTTATGGTTGTGTTTGCGTTAGAAATAATTTGGAGAACCCAGCAGTAAAAGTTTGGAGAACATTGGTCTTCAAAAGATATTTCTTGAAATCAACTTCCGGGATTCTTGGAACTGTCGTCTTTCAGTGTTTGATTAGAGCTGAAAGTAATCTCAAAACAGTAACACGCGCTTTCGACAGTTGTCATCTTGACATGCACTAACTGGCTGATTTACAATCCTTTGAAGTTATAATTTGTTGTAAGTCTTGAAAGCAAACTGCACCTCTAAAAACTAAGAATTTTATCGCTTTTAACGTGGTATCCGAGTAATTGGTAAATGAATGGATATTGACGATATCGATGAAGACAGGGACGGTTGTGTTGAGTTGGAGGCAATAACCCAGTGGTAAGGATAGTAAACGAAGTCAACGGAAAGAACAGCAACAATAACAACAACAACAACTTCAAAATGCTTAGAAACCATTGGTACACCAAAGAACTATGGGAATCAACTTCCGGGATTCTCGGAATTGTACTTCTGCGTTTGATTTACTTGAGCTTATTTAAACATTTACGTAAGGTATGATGAGAACCTCAAAACACTTACGCGCGAACGAATGATACTTGTCATGTTGGCTTCACTTTACCGTATTAGTTACGATCGCAGTTTTCACGTTTCGCTTGCTATTGCGTTACCGAATTCGATCGATAACAGCTCGATACCAAGCAAGCAAACACACGACTGGATAACGTGACAAGGTCTTTTAATATTCCTGAAACTTGGTCGTAAAGAGACACAAACAGATACTTCAAGCTGAACAAAATGCAAAACTCGCGATGAAACCTCAAAATGTTTGCAAGGATGAAGACGGAAGTGGAATAAAGCTTTGATAAAGTTAGGTAAACCAACATGTTTTGTTTCAGGTAAATTTCAACTTCCGATTGGGTTTTCGAAGATCGTTCTCAAACAGCTACTTCTGCGACAGTGCAATGGTCGCGCAGCAGAGCATTGTTGGAAGTGGAGGCACCTGGTCTGCAAGCTATGACAGGGGTTATTATGGGTCTAGGACTGTAGCAGATACTGGATACCACTGCACGGACTTCAGTGTCAGCGAGGACTGGACACAAGGTGAAAACACTTTTAACTACACTTTCCCGGATGATGGTCCTTGGCTGGTGAGGTGAGCCAGTTATTTTAAGTCTCTGAGCATGGTGTGGCCTTCAGTTTGTATTTATAGCCTTACTCTAAATAGGTTTCATTTATTTATTTATAAGCAAAACTTTCGAGAATGGCGACACTTCTACAGTGATGAAATATTAAAACTACGTATACAGTATTGTGAATAAAATCTTTTTCTCGCCAAAACTAGGAACGTTTCGAATCGTATAGCATTATTCAATTGTATTTAGATGTCTGGTTGTTTGAAAGGCGCATATGTAGTGGGACCTTTGCGTAACAATTCTATCGAAAAGTTGGATTTTAGATAGCTACGGCTCTAGCAATTTTTCCATCGCGTGGTTGTCTCCGTCTTGTTGAATACGGAAATGAATATTTCTTTTCTAAAGCATACGGCTAAATGTATTGTTTCTGTCCAGTTACTCGAGCTGCTGTTGGATCTCATTAGCAAATGGAGGTGGAAACTGGTTTCTGTCGACCACTGTCAATCTAACCAGACGACAAGATAACGGAATAATTAACTCGTCTCCAATCTCTGCACTCTCGCCCATTGTCCGACACCAGCGAGGCTGCTCGAAAACAATAGCTATTCCCGCGGAGGACTCGGACGGCGACAAAGTGCGCTGCAGATGGTCAAATGGTTCTCAAAGAGAATGCGGTGGTGTTTGCCGGGGATTCAGTTCCAGTGGCACTCTGGACGAAGTAAGCCAAAGGCATTAAACCTGGTCTATACAATTTGAATGTAAAATATATATTTTATCATGTGGATGGCTCAGCAAATATTTGTCAATAGTTCAAAGTTTAGTGCGCCAGTAATGACGCTGGACAGCAGAGATATGCAGAAACAAGGCGGGGCTGCTTAGTCGCGCTCGAAAAATATGGCACTTACATGCATATTTGCACATTTTATGTGACGAGTTGTCTACATGAGCTTTTTTTCGTGTGTGACAGCTTTTGTTTGCCGCATAAAAGCTAACACGCCAGCCTTTCGGCAAATATATTTATCACATGGCCAGTTTTCCTCATCTACACGATCAAATAAGTATTGTCACATAAACATTGCTCCTCTAGACCTTTAAACAACATTATCATACAAAACACAATAAGCGAACAGCCCAAAAAAATAGGTGGACATACTTCTTCAAGCTCAAAATCACACACTTTTGTTGACTGGTTTTATCATACGATTTGCTAATAAATTGCTTGCAAACGTTTCTCTTTTAAAAGTTGTGTTTGCAAGATATAAATAAAACAGGCATTCATTACAAACTGAGTCGCTAAACCGTCTTGATCAGACTATCGTTATTTCCCTTGAAAAAACTTAGACATAAGAATTATGCAAGGACAATCGCAGCATATTCATATGCATGATGACCCTCGGGGTAGGGTGTACTCCCTAATATGGGCTATGTAGGTATGAGCGGCTCCAAATGGTATGGTTTTTTAGCCGTCCTGGTCATAAATAGCTGGTGTATCGATTTTGGCCGTTTATGGTTTTTGCACTCTAGTCTTGAATTCAGATTGTCTTTTAGAAGAAGCTACTTTTTCATTATTATCGATGACTATCAGCAAAAGCCCTCCACAATGCTTTTAACATCGGTCTGAACTAGAGATCAATCATAAGGCAGGTCTGAATATTTAAAAGTCCAGTCCTAAATAGGGTAGAGAAAATCACAGATTTTTGTCTTAAATAGGGTAGGGTTTTTGGGAAGCAGGCTGCACAACCCCATACAATTTTTCTGGGAGTACCCCCTTCCCCCTGGGCATGATTCCTAGCGTTTCTTTGTTTGGTGTAATACGGTATTTTTATTTCGTTGCAAACAGGAAAGATGTACCCTTAGACTCCACAGCAATGCAGCCCTCGGTTGGCACGCAGTAGCTATCACCTTAGAGGACTTTCCAGCTTCCACAACAAATTTTCAAACGGCCACTCCATTCAGTCATGTGAGCCTACAGTTCTTGGTACATGTGGCTTCTTCTTCAGGACCCTGTAACAGGGCCCCATTGCTGATTGGACAGAGCCCGAATGATGGATCTTGTGAGGAGGTGCCGGACGGTGGTATCTTTTATAGCATCATTGAAGCCAAACATATCGATTCTTCAAGAAGGTAGCCTTCCAACGGACAAAACATGTGTAATATGAGATAGTTCAATGACCCTCTTATAATCATACAATTGAAAAGAAATCTGTCAGTGGTTATAATGTAACAGGCCTTATCGCGCATGCCGAGTCTCGTCTCAATTACTACCCTGTTATATACACATCCTTTACGGTCCTTCAGTGTCACACTGAAGTTATTTCGAGAAAAGAAAGGCAATTACTTACTTGATGATCAAGAAAGTTGTGCATGATCTTTATAAATGAGCCCCTGGTTTGAACAGTGAGGGTAACCCCGTCCCGTGTATTGACATTAATAAATTGATTGATTAATTGATTGATTGATGGATTGTAAATTATTTGAAGGAATAACGACAGTAGAAACCGCATCACTTAATGGGTTGATGTCTCTGTAATCTCAATTTGTAAAAAGACTTAACGTATTCCAAGACGTGGAGTAAATTTTCTCACCAGCTAAACTCAACTGTTTTGTTTTAGGATTGCTGAGATTATTACAGTCACACCACTATACATGAACCTTACCAGCCTCTTGAACTACACTGATAACGTCGGGGATACTGTCTACTACAAGAACGTATCGTGGAGTCCAAGGTCATCTCAGAAGGGACGCCATATTTTCTGCTTCAAAGCAATAGACGATTATGGGTAAGAGCCTTCAACAGGTTTCTGCGAGCTTTTAAGGGCTATTTACCCTGCATTCCCGAGGGGGGAACTCCCATATAAAAAAGAAGGGGATGTTCCGTGCTCGTCGTACCTTTTAGGGGTTAAAAGCGCGGTTTTAGTTCCTCTTAGGGTGTTCGGCCTCAACAGGTCCACAGCGGGAGCTTTCGCTGTACCTTTTAGGGTATTGAGCCGAAAAAATAGGACAGAAGATAATTTGCTGTCTTAGAACTGATACCTCTTAGGGGTGAAAAACATTTCAAGCCACGCCCACCAAGCAGGATCTTGGTACCTCTTAGGGATTCTTTTCAAAATTTCCGACCAGCACCCCCGTTACTTTTTATATGGGAGTCCCACCGCCCCACCGGGCTTGGAGTCCTGTCTAATAAAGGAGATTGTTCGCAGAGGTTATTGCAACGTTTCTGAAAATGGTTACAAGCTATGATATCGTAAGTTGATGAAAATTCTTTTCTCGTTACAGAATGGAAAGCAACCAGAGATGCATTACCATTCTTGTTGGATCAAGTAAGTACAAACTCAAAGTGTAAAATTTTAGAATCGATCAAGAGGAAGTGATATTCTCCTGGCACTAAAGAGCCTCTAATTTTATTTCCAGACAATACTCCAAGACCGATTTTATCAACCCGTACTCCTCTGATACCCACGTTGTCCTGGCCGTGGGGATCTGGATTCGTTGATTTTAACATTACGTTTGACCAACAGGTAATGTAAGCCGCTTAAAACCTGCGCAGCAGGACGGTGAAAAAATTTCTCTTTCCAAACTTAGACTGATAACAAGTAGCTTGCCCTTCGAAATGAAACTGAGCTCCGAGGCCACTGCTTGCGGGAAACTCCCAGCGTTCAGGATTTTGGTCTAATTTTGTAAATAGGCCTAAAAAAAAATCCCACCTGACCTTCTTACCATTCCCATCCAAAGAGCTTAAGGGGATTTCGGAGGTCAATTTACAAGGCGTTATTTACCAACCTCTTTACTGACTCAGTAACAACGACAATAAGGATCTGTGACGTTGTTTTGTTTGACAAAGGCATATGTTCATATGGGAATGACATCTCAATTAAAATAAAACAGAATTAACAAAAAAGAAGGATATCAAACAAAATACCACAGGCTAAAAGATAGTATACAAACTGAAAAACAGATTCGATATTAGCAAGCATTCTTTTCTCCAAACTAGATCAAGAGACCACGTCATTCGAAATTTATACGAATCATCTTGGAAGGTCACGTGATATACAGACTTGGCACGCGTTCTTCCAGTGACGTCACCATAGATCAAAACGGCTTCACACTTCACTTCCGCCTGCCCCAGGTTGTAATGAGCATGCGCGGAAATTACTCTGTCACTATGGATCGTGGTGCAGTTGTGGGCCTTGGATGTACCTCAGATGGTCCCCCTACACCTGGAATCAGCTCCACCAAAAGCTGGACCTTCAGTGTTGGAGTTTGTTCCAAAGGGTCGTTTCTTGCTAACAGTTACGCTTGCCAAGGTGAGATTATTAAACATATGTAGGTTCAACGAGCATGAATCCAATTGTTTGGTAGACAGCTACTAACAAACACCATACAAAAATTCCCAGCTTCATTTTGTTCATTTTGCAATTAAGGCGACACAGACCATTTCTAAAAATTTTAGGATCCATTCTTGATACGCAGAACAAAAACTGAAAAGAAAGCTTGATTTTCATTTTGCATCTCTTGAGGTCACATTTGGGGTTTTTCTATTCAACCAAAAATTCCGAATATTTTGCAACGGGGTCAAATGGTGCAGAAATTTCCTGGGAAAGTTTCTAGAAAATTCGGAAATTGATCAATTAATTTCAGAAAAGTGAACCATTCAACCAAAAATTCGGGAATTTCCAGCAGGAAACCTAATGGAACGGAAATTTCTGGTCAGAAATACCCGAAAATTTTGGTATACCGTGGGCGCTTTCTTTTCGACCGAAAATTTCGATGTGAATTTCCATAAATTTCCTAAGGCGAATGGAACAGAATGTTTCGTTTGACTACGCCGGAGTGCCGGAAAAACGATAAGCCCTTTCCATTCGCATTTTTCCTCTCCCGCACTTTTATTCGCCATGAAATTATTCAATGAGTTCGAGGTTTAAATCACAAATATTTAGCTCTTATTAACCGAGCAGAAGGTCTGTATGGGACAATCTTGACCGAGGTCGTGAGTACAGACCGAACACAGTGAGGTCTGTACACACGACCGAGTTTTGGTTGAATGGAAAGCGCCTGTATCTCGTAAGGTTGTCCTCTTTTGCGGCAATTCTGGAAAATGCTGTTCCTTTCGTCAGTGGAAATTTCCGGAAATTCGAACCGGAATTTTTCCAACGGAAAGCGCATTTGGCAACACTGACCTTTCAATTATCGGGTTCGGCACGGACCCATAAAAAACAATAAAGTTTTCACAGAAAGGCTCATCACTTCCTATGTCAAGGAGAGACAATCGTTTTAGCCCTGTATACACAGGCTTTTCAACTTTATTTCATCTTTTTGTTTAGATGTGGATGAATGCTCGAACCCGCCGTCCATCTTAAGCCGTAGAAAACGAAACATCTGGTACTGGCCTTACAGTTCTGCCACTGCCACTTTGCTTCCAGGTATTTTTTCCTAGCTTTTTCTGTTCACGAATATTCGCTAGTCGACACTTTGAAGCTCAGCTTCAAATGTCA
>Ga0126339_10000377_pt1 | contig 23609 bp, 14 predicted proteins | sample OrbTmetagenome_2_FD_92532 | JGI IMG/M metagenome (GOLD analysis project Ga0126339, IMG submission 92532) | Coral microbial communities from Petempiche,Puerto Morelos, Mexico - Orbicella T R C metagenome | ecosystem: Host-associated > Invertebrates > Cnidaria > Coral | place: Petempiche,Puerto...
ACCTAAAGATTAGTTGCAACTCTGTACCCCTTAGGCATAGGAAGTGGCCTGTTACCCTCATGGGAGGTGTACTGTTGGTGGTAGTACCCTAAAATGGGAGGTGTTTGAAGAGTCATAGGTGATGCCCCCTGAGTACTAGTCTTATGAAATGTGTCCTATAGCAGGAGGATGTTCCCATGTGGGAAATATTCTTTTATAAGTTGTACTCCCCCCAATCCCTATGGCAGGGACCTTTTTTATGGATTGTGTGTCTTGGAAGCAATTTCAATATATGGCCCACTTAGAGAAATGCATGTCCCACCTGAAGGTTTTAAAATATTGCATAAATTGTATTTGTTTAAGGCTGTGGCAAGACAATGTTGATGGATTTATTTTATGATGAAATTCCTGTGGAAAAGAAACAAAGAGTTCACTTTCATTCATTCATGTTGGATGTTCACTCAAGTATGTAGAAATTCAGTCTTCAGCTATATTCCTGTTTTGACAAATGTTTCATTAACAATTATTCAACAAGCGTGTGTTGGATATGAGATTGTAGACAGCCAATGTGCGTAGCACCAAGTTGGCTGTTAAGGACACTAGACAAAGGTCAATTTTGATTAGTTAATAATTGTCTCTTTATCTTAGTTACGAACGTAGTTACAATGTTGACTTCTTTTTTATTGGTTTTGTAATCGGACCTTTAAGCGTCACCACGCGCATATAAAAGCTGAGTTAGCGTCCCTTTAAAGTAGTTTTTCTTTCCATCTCGTTTGGTCTTGTCAACCTTGAACTCTTGATGTTTTTTGATTTCCTAACCCTTGGCTCAAGCGGGACCAATATGTGAGTACCTTTGTCATTTTGGTTAGGTTACGTTTTTTATAGCTATGGGTGAAGGAATACATAGAAAGATTTGTACAATATTAATTGATTTATAATTGTCTAAATTAGAAAGTGTTCGGAACGTTACTAGAGTGAACACCCACCTTTTAGGCTCGAAAGCATTGAGCTGTTAATTAGTCCCTTTTGTTGTTTACTTCTGTGATTGAATCTTATTTAGTATCTTAGCGTAGTATTTACGCTGGCTATTTTTGATGTATTGTTATTCAATTTCGTTATGTTGTCGATTCCAAATCGTTAGTTTGTCTCGTGTAAGTTTTGACTATTTGTTATGCAACTTTTCTGCTAAATTGAAAGAAATTCGTTACATATTGTTATTTCAGTTTACGATCGTTTATGTTGATGTAATAAATCGCCGATAACCGTCAACTTTGGTTTTCTGTGGTTTACTTGTCTACCCTTGAAGACGACCTGTAAAGTAGTCCCACCCACTAGTTTGTCGCGACACGCCTAGAGCTTGTTTTGTTTCGTCTCGTTTTGGAATTTGCCAGTCGCTGCAGACGTTACATTGGCTATAATCATCTCATATCCAGCAAACGCAAGTGGAATAATTTTTTTTTCTTAAAAACACCCCAAAATAGAGAAAACTTAACTAAAATAAAAGTAAAGATGCCCCAAAAATTATGCGTACGCTTACCACATTTGTAGAGCATGGTATAATCCATGATGGCTAAGCCAATGAAAACTCTCGAATTGCATTATACAGTGATCCAGTTTTTAATATTAATAATAATTATTTCTGTGAAACATTTCATTAGTCTTTGAGTATTTATTTCTATATTTTGTTATACAATATTAAACATGCAGGTAAAGTCTGCATACGAGCCAAGTGGCCAATCAGGCCTGCGCTTACAGTATCTCTGGTTTCTGTAGCATGAAGCAACTAGCAGTAATTCCATCCCCCCCCCCCCCTGGACGGGATGAAAGTCCATCACAGGGTTACCCCCAGCATTAATTTCACCGGTACCCATTTATGCACCTGGGTGGAGAGAGGCACTGTGAGAGTAAAGTGTCTTAATTGCCAACAAGAAATGAGTAAAACAGTTATGAGTGCTAAAAGTGAAAACCTTTGACTTGGAAACTGTAATATCAGTGCGAGGTTCCAATTTATTTATAAATATTTCTCTTCAGTTTTTGTTGAGTTCCTCTACATGATACTATCATTCTATGTTATACCGTCCAGCAGTTTGCTTAAATATGCTCTGAACCAAATTTTACTTGGCTATTTTCTTGGTGTTATATCGTCAATCTGTGAACGGTCAATTGGAGCAAATATTTTTTTTATATGGGCTGTGTTGTAAATAACCAAGAATTTTATTTAGGAGATCTTGTTCAAAGAGCTTTGTCTTGTGCAGGTATCCACAAGTTTAAAGCCAGACTTCCTCCACGAGACCCTAAGTCCATAAGAGCCCAGCCATATGATCCTATTCCTCCAGTTGCTGAACAGATCAGCTCTAAGTGGTGGCTTTTATGTTTTGATGAGTTCCAGGTAACATTTTAAAGTCATTCCACTGAAATGGAACCTGCACTGAGATTTTTGTGAAACTTTACCTATTGATTGTTTATATTATAGGGACTTATATTCTGAAATAAAAATGAGGGGTCTCCATGTTTGTTTAGGAGCAACAGCACCTTGTTTATACCCATATAAATCCTTATAATAGCACCATGATTGTCGTCACAATTGCTTGCTAAATTCACGTTTCCGACGATTGCTTTTTGTTCACACTGAGAATTGGTCCATATTTATTTTCCACAGAGAAATTTATTACTCAACTCAAAACAACAGAAAAAAATGATAGGTCACCATACTCGCTTGCGAGAAAATGACGATTTACCTCTATGGCAAGGTCCAGCTGTAAACAAAAAGCCGCCATATTTTAATGCGCGCGCACTAATCACGCGTGAAATTATGCGCAGTAAGGATGCGCAATGCAATACTGGGGAATGACCTTAATTAATATGTAACATCACAGGCAGGGCTGTCAATAAGGGCAGTAACCCATAACAACCGCTGGAGTATGTTTGATAGGCCCTTCATGTTAAGAAGGGTGAACCTAATGCATATTTGCATGCCTATATTTCTGCTACTAGATAATTGATTGTAAGAAAATTAATAAGAAATTAATACAAAAATTGCACTAGCAAACTGATGAGGATGTGGACATTTTAATGAAACAATTAATTCACCTAAAAAGTAGCAAGTTACGGAGTGTGAAGATCAAGGCTAGAATTGACTCAAAATTTAATGACAGCCGTTATAGGAACATTGCATGTTAAACATAATTGAAATAGCCCCTAATGCATTGTGTGCCTATATTTCTGCTACTAGATAATTGATTGTAAGAAAATTAACAGGAAATTAATACAAAAATTGTAGTAGCAAACTGATGAGGATGTGGACATTTTAATGAAGTGTACCATCGAGAAACATGAAAATTCTAAAGGCTTACATTTGCAAGTTTATTATATTTCTTCGAATTGTCAAATTTCTTAGAATGATTTTTTTGTAAAAAAAAATGTGTACAGAAATTAGTTTTGTGAGAAGTCAGAACTTCGTTCTCCTACAAAATGTAGCAAGCTACACACACTTAAATAGGTGTCATCTGGTGCTGTTTTGTATGTGCTATGTTATTTACTTTGATTGCATCAGCATTCTTTTTTTTTTTTTTGCAGGTAACAGACATTGCTGATACAATGATACTCAAGAGATTATTCACTGCACTGTTTGAACAAGGAGTTGTAATGATTGCTACATCAAATAGACATCCAGACGGTATGCAGATCTCCAAACTCAGTCTTAGTTCCCAACTGATACAGATCAGATATTAATTAGTACAAAAAAATCATCAATTTAGATATTGTGTTTATGTACTATCAAATTTTCAGAACTAGTATTAGAAGAAATGTATGGCAGTCAGTATTGAGAATTTACAGTTTGAACTTGTAACGGAAAGGGTAAAGTTGCACCCAACTTCCAACTTTGGTTTTGTGTTGCTGAACAGGTTTTATAAAATAACTGAGCTACTACGCACTCTCTTATTGATCGAATATAAACACGGTTGTGACGTTTTGGATTTGCCCATATTTTTGAGAATTATTTTATAAAAGCAATAGTCAGGAGCACTTTTTCCATGTTTACATTAGCCTCATCTAAAAACTTGGGGGCTGGGAGAATTCTTCAAAGTTATGCAAACCCTCAACTATGTCTCGGCTTTAGATAACTGTCTCGAATTCTCCCGACCCTTCTCTTGTTTAGATGAGGCTATGTAAACACGGAAAAAGTGCTCTGTTGCTTAAAAAAATAATGTTGCATTGTTTTAACATGAACACATAACATCTGAATGATTCACTTTGTTGCATAATTTAATTGTTGTTTAGATTTGTACAAAAATGGTCTTCAAAGAAGTAACTTCCTGCCCTTTATACCTATTCTAAAGGTGAGAAACTGGTCCAATCATAGCATTAGGTAAATGGTTACAAACCTCTTTTACTACTTGTACATGATCAGAGAAAATTCAAGAAAATAGAAGAAATTCAAAAAGCAGACCAACCGTTTTCTTGAACTTGCCTTAACAAAATTAAACCTCAAGGAAATTATAGCCAGTTACAAGAGCAAAATCAGTTTGTAGCAATCTTTTGTACTGAAAACTAAGCTCACCTGAGTAGACAGACGTCAGTTCGCATTCCGCTTCCAGTTGCAAGTACAATGATGGAAAATGGTGAGGAGCGAGCTCATGTGTATTCAACTAATGTTTCTTGCAGTACAACGCTAATATAGACTGGACTGATTATGGGTTAAATGTTTGGTAAACTTAATAAATTATATGTATGTACATTATCATGACAGAAAATATTGTGAACACTTAATAAATAACTAAGTATTTGGTCTTTTCAGAAACACTGCAAAGTTCTCAGCCTTGACTCTGGAATAGATTATCGCAGAACGGGTGAGGTCATAATATCTGTTAAATACATCCCAAAATAGGATTTTTTAACCAATTTTAAAAAAAAAGAGCAATTCTGCCTTTCTCAGCAATAAATTGAATTCTAAACTATTACTTTGATTTTTTTTTGAATTTACAGATATGGCTTTCATCGGCAAAGTATTCTTTAGGTATGTGTAATAGTTTTCCCTTTCTGTCTGGTGTATATTAAATTCTTGCTTAAATACTGCCAATGTACCCTGCCACATTTACAGTGTACGATCCCACTCTGTTGTGACATTTTTCTTTTAATATAGATATATACAACTAAAGCTTAATAAATCATACATCAACAGAAAGCTTTTTTTTTTGGTACATCAGCTCTCTTACTCCAGAAACAACTGGTGAATTGGACTGGATATTTGCTACATTGGCTCAACAACAAACGCAAGGTACGTTACTTCAAAGCCTTAGATGACCTTTTGCTGAAAGCAAGTATTAACTTTGTCACAGTGCACACTTTTTAAGGGGTTGTGACACTCGTCCTGACTGGTCCCCAGTCTTCAACTTCATACGGTGTGCAGCATGGGGCGAGGTGGGAGTGCAGGGTGGGATGGGTAGAGAGAAAGTGAGAGAGCAAGACAGTGTCTTTTTCTATTTTCCCTTCCCATCATTCATTGCTCCCCAACCTTGCACTGTGCTGCGTGTTGTATCAAAACGACTGGGGACGAGTCAGACACCAGGCAGTGTTTGTGCAACTTGCCATGGAAAATGTTTTTGCAGGGCAAAAATCTAGCAACAACCAATTAGAATAGAGTAGATTGTCAGTATGGAATACCCGGTATGTTGGCTGCAATCCCAGAGGACTGTCAAACTAAGGAGGAAATTTGATTTAGCATGTGAAGAGAAAGTCCATTTATTCAGGCCAGCTTGACTTATATTGTTGTTCTGTGTCGGTGAAGCAGGGTTGATTCACTGGAAAAGCAATCTTTGTAGAAAAAAAGCCACCGTAACCTTACCAATGTGGTTTGTATTGTTTCACAAACAGAAGACGCTGAATGCAATCCAGGTCCTAAAACAATACAAGTGCTTGGCACAAGAAAGCTAACCGCACCGCGAACTTGTGGAAGAGTCGCTGATTTCATGTTTGAAGAGCTTTGTGCCCAGGTAACCACTAATTAAAACGGATATCACTTGTGTTTTGGCTACTGTTGACCGTAGTTAACATATTTTCCAGTCCTTCAACGCGGGCAATACGATAACATACAACTTTTAAAGTCTTTTTCTTGGTTTTCTGAAGTGCTTAGCCAGTCAAGCGGTAAGGAATCACATGCATTTTATTGGCATGCGCACAGTTGCTGCACACAGGCGCTATTTCCCCGGAGAGCAGTTAGCTTGATTTATGATTGGACAATTGATTGGAAACTAGGGATTAATCGCGTTTAGACCACGTGACCAATTCTGATCAAAATAATCCGACAGAAAAATTCTTAGGACTCTAACCTCTGACAAACTTTAATTTTTTCCTTTTCCCTTAGCCTTTAGGAGCAGCGGATTATTTGGCTTTGTGTGAGAACTTCGATGTTATCATTTTACGAGACATTCCCAGAATGACATTGTTTCAAAAGACAGAGGCCAGGAGATTCATCACCCTCATTGACGCTCTCTATGACAACAGGGTGAGGCAAATATTTAGACTGCCTTGTAGATTTGGTTACATCCTATGTGCTGTTTTCCCGCTTTAAAGCTATGAGTTTATTTGCGCCCTAACCTCTTCTCTTTCATTGCACTGATCTGATCGTGTGTATGCGTGGTGGTTTGTTAGATATAAACATTTTGTTTGTATTTACTCCTGAAATCGATGCATTATTTTATATAAGCACTGACTACAAGCCCTATATTTTTTTTCAGTGGTTTAGTCTGGATAAAAGTGTTTGAGCAGTGCTGAAATTTTACATTAAATTTTATGACAGTGTTGTCTTTTGTAGTTAAATTTGTTTGCTGTAACTAAAGTGTCCTTTAATTTGCCTAGATTCGTCTTATATGTTCAGCCGCGACCTCAGTCGGAGATCTTTTCCTTGCAACTCCTCTAGCCACGAATGATGATGATTTCAAACGAAAACTAATGGACGACCTGGACTTATCAGCTGTAAGCATCTCCGTTTGTTTGTTGGTATTTTTATGTCTCTTTTACTCCTATGTAAGATAATTTGATTTTTGACTGACTTTTATTGTGGTATAAACGAAGCGACAGGTGAAGATGGTTGCTGTGGCAACAACTACTACTAGCAGGGGGCTGCTAGAGGAATGTTTTTCAAGGCCTGAGCTAACACGGCCCTGACCTCGCCACCGCGGCGTTCTCTTAGACCTTGGGGAAAACTCCACTTGCACACAGGGTACATGTTGGAGGGTCGAGGAGAAGTTGAACTGACGGGTGTCTGAAAGTCCACATTAAATAACGTGTGTGTTTTCCTAGAAGATTTACTGCAGGATAGAGAGACTGGCACACTTCTCCCTAGTAATTTCATAAAACTAGCGACCCTTTGTAAGCAATGACTCTCTTCTAGCAGCAAACAAACCGTACTACCACAGTGAACGTAGCCCAGTTTTGCACTCCCTTCCTCTGTCACGCAACGCTACGCTCTCGGGAGAGGTTCCAAGCCTCCCTCCCGAGAGTGTAGCGTTGCGCGACAGACAGGGGAGGGGAGAACTACACGAAAGTGAATGAGAAGATGATCACTCTCCAATCACAAACCATCTTTTCCCGCCTTTAATTCCTTTTAACCATTAACCACACCCAAAAGATACGACTCTGCTAATAAATCTGCTGCCTTCGAAAGTGTTTACGGCATATGATATCTGTGGGGACGATCGCAGTATGTAGCTATGACTGTTCTTCTCCGTTTTGTATTTTACAGTCCGATGCTCATTCAAGCGCCATATTCACGGCCGAGGAAGAAATCTTCGCGTTTGAACGCACCATTTCTCGCCTGACTGAGATGCAAACCGAGCAGTACTGGAAATGGCAAGGCTTCCGTAAATCGTGGGAAGTGTTTAGCAGTTGACACGGGGAAATATTTTATAGTTTAATGCAATTTTAGGAAAGGGGTAGTTTGACTGTGTGGCAGAAAGTCAAATAGACGGATTAATAGTTAAAGCCTTTTTTGAAGATCTGTTTTGAACAAAGCGTCTCTTGTCATAAATCAATGCAGTTTTAAAACTTAAAAGTTTTATAATCCAACAGTTCTATTCAATTTTTTGAGCTTAATATTAAATGTCATATAAGATTCTTTTGACGATTTCAAAGCCAAAACTCGCGCAGGAGAACTTTCCCTCGCTTTTCGCCAAATTCATTGGCAACTTACATCTATTTTGGACATTGTTAAATCGCTTTAATTTAATCTTCTTTTACCTCACACTTTTGCACATTTAATTGGAAAGCTCCGCCACTGTTCTTTGGTATGAATTTTAGATTTATGGACTGGCCAAAGTCAGTCACCTCACCACTGGCCTTCAAAATATACAAAATCAATTTAAATTATTTAAATTAATATATTTTCTTGTCTGAACTAGACATATTTTTCAAGGAGACATGGGTACAAGTATTGGTGGACCCACCATGTTCTCATTAGTTAGAATGAATATTATTAAGATATTTATGGAAATGTTCCATGCATGTCTATATTTCGTGATGCTGGATCATATTTTTTAACGTTGATATTTCGTAACAGGTTTACGTAAGATAAGGTTATTACTGAGGGAAACTTCGCTTTTTACATTAAAGTTTTTCGATCTTGAAACATATTTAAACGGTAAGAATACTGTAGAGTGCAACGCCGATTTTTGAAACCTCAAAAGGTAACGAAAATTGGTTTGAAAAATCAAGTAGTTCTTGAAATCGGAGGTAAAATAACAGTGTTTGACTTGGGGAAAAATATGACTTTTGGTTCGAGTTATCGGAAGGTTCGAAAAATCGAGGGTTCGAGAAACCGGGATTATAATGTATGCATTTTACAATACAAAACGTTATTTCATGTTAATTGGTGATAAGAATGTTTCACAAGAAATGGAAATATTGTAATATTTATTGTGTAATGTATGGTTGTTCTGTTAATGGCCATTTACAGGCAAAGGGTCGAATTTATCTATTATAATTAACCTGTTCAGAACTTTGTTTGTAGTATAATTTTAAATATTTTTTACCTTCCTCTACTAGAGCTGTTTTCAGTTGAGTGTCGTAAAACCAAAACCAAAGTAATCACTGACTAATCACAAAGGACTCAGACAATACAGTGAACCAATCAAAACTCGAAGTAATGACATATAGCTAACGCAAAGCGCGGGAAAACAAGTGCATGTGAATCACGGTTGGGTTTGGGTTTCACTTCTAATTGGAAGAAAAAGTGGCGCGAGTTTTTTAAGCCAATCGTGTCGCGTAGTTGATGCAAAACCGATTAATTTTACTCACTCAAATGAAAACCGCTCCATACAAACACCAGTGAAAAAGTACTCTACATTTTACGAACTGGGGTTTCGACTTTTTTATGTGGGAACATTTTTTTGAATGACAAGGTTGTGGTCATCATTACTTGTGTTGCTCAATAGCTATTCATCAAATTTATTTTATTTTTCGTTTTGACGCACTGTACCATCATCAGGAATTAATATTTCAAAATTCAGGCCGGATCAGATTATAACTACAGATATTTTTGCAATCTTGTACAACATTGGCACGTATCAGAAATAAAAAAAGTTTTGCTCAGAAAATAAGTAATATTTTAAGAAGTTCATTCTGTTGAGATGGAGTGACGTGAGTGCGGTTCTTGGTGTGATAACTTTTTAAGGTTGCCAATATTGAAATCTCCAGTTTCAAGTGAAAAGTGTCAAGAGTGACTGAAAATTGAAGGATTGTATGATTTGTTATTGATCCAATAAGAGTGTTAAAAGTTGTCAAAAGAGCTAACGCCTACATGGGGAAAAAGGGGGAATTTTAGTAAAAATACAATGGTCTCGACGGAGGGATCTAATGAAACCTGAAAAAACTTTCGGGGGCATAATTTGCTTCGACTAAAGCATTTCCCCAGTATTACGCGTACACAGGACACCATGAGGTTTGCCTTCTCCCAACTTGACAGGACCCTAGGAACGAGGTTGGCGTTCTCCTGGGTTCGAAGGCCAGTATAATTGGGTTACATAATTTGTCATTGAAGACATTCATAGCGCCATGTTTCTGCTGGTAAACTCGAATTTTTTACTCGAAATGTGATATCCAATGAAACGGAACCAACTATAAACGATAAAACAACCCGCATCTTAATTAAAGGCGAAAATAGATAAAAAGAACTCGAGTAAATCTCGAGGAATTTCGGTCTCACCGAAAGCTTCTGATAAGTGACGGACTATCTTTACATATCCGATGACATAGTGGTGACTGGCTTGAGCCCGTAACCTCAAAAACCGCACAAAAAGAAGGGGAAACAAGGAAGAAAATATAAGTTACCACAACGGCTTAGTTTGTTTTCCCCTACACACATTTCAGCGCTTCTTTACCACCAGTTCGTCATAAAATTACACTAAAAAACCAGCTCTTAAAATTTCTTTCCACTTCCACCGGAAGTAGGCGACAGAAAAAAACTCCAGCCTGCTATTCGGTTACTCCAGGCGGAAAGAAAGTTTTCCCATATAATCGGAAAGCGCCCAAGACAGCCAGCAGTGTGAAACATGGGGCGAGTGACCGTCCAGTGACGTCATTGTTCGCACGCTCTTTTAAAAGGAAGCCATACAAGCCTGGAAATGAAATTTCACAAACAGCATCTTTGACAAGTTTAATGAAGCTTATAAAGCAGAGAGAACAAATCGAATGCTATTGCCATCATAAATTAATTGGGCTGCGTGCTGTGAGCTATCTGTTCCTTCAGTACCATGATACTCTGTCGCTGATCAGCAGGCAGCAGCGAAATCTGTTGATCAGTGAGGCTCAACACCTGCATGATAAGGGCGGCCTGTGAAGGAAACAAATAACGTTTATACTTTCTTTGTAAGCTGATAAACCAGTAGAATACTCTGAAGATCATTCCTATGTAACTTTTGACAAGCAGCTGGGGGTGGGGGTGGGGGAATACTCCCATATATAAGTTATATGGTATGTGCTGCTGTTAAGGGCAGTTTAGTCAGGGATGGGTATAGAAATCAGATGGTTTTGGTCTAGATCAGGGTATAATTTACCGCAAAAGTGGTCAGTGTATGAATCATTAAGTCTAGAACAGGGTTCTTTACCCAGGGTTTAAAATACAAAATTGAAACTCAAAAGTGACCTTAGCTTGTAAGATATTGGCTTAGTTTTTATAGTGTATGTTGGACTACAAGAGTGATAAAGTTTCCGCATGGAAAATAGCTAGTCTTTGATAGTCTAGAATAGGCTTGCAAAATCAAGCTGATCATGGTCTAGTATAGGGTGAGTGTCCCAGTGGCACACCCCTACCGATGATTTACAGAGTACCCCCCCTCCCAGGACAAGCAGATTGCAAAAATCAAGTTAAAACAAAGGAAAGTCTGTTTTTACCTTTTCTTGATCCTGTGCTGTGACATCAGCACCCTGTTGAACGGGCCCTGCTTGGGGAGGATTAAAGCCTGTAGAAAGGTATTGCATGTTAGAAACACAAAAGGTACAGTCTGAATGAAGAATCTAGTCATATGTGTCACACAAAATACAAGGCATAATCTTTCATTCAAGGTTGGTTCTAAGCAATGTTAGAAACAAGACAAAATAAAACAACTCAAAAGCATTTTTATGGCAAGAGACAATCCATTTTTATGGTAAGAGAGACAATCCAGACAATGAGCATGGAAATGGTGTTACATATACATTTTGCATTCTTTGAGATCACTTATCTCACCTGGCGGCCCCCTTGGAGGAGGTCCCCCTTGGTTGGGTGCCCATTGCTGCTGTGGAGAATGGGCAGGCCCTGAAAATCGTCCATCAGATGGGGGGCCTGGTGGACCACGTTCAGCACGTGGATCCCTTGGGCCACCAGCTCCAAATCGCTGATCTGGGGGAGGCCCTCTGGGATCCCTTGGTTGATCTCTTGGGTCTCCTGATGGACCTCGCCTATCATCTAGAGTAAATAAACAAAGTGGTTGTACAAAAAGACTTGCAATGTAAATATTAAGGGTTTGGCATGTTGAATGTTCCTCTTTTTTGATCAAAAAAAAAAAAAAACATGTGCCTAATCCACAACACAATGTCTACATGTATGAACCTACCATCTTGAACTTACTTATCTTGACAAAAAAAATACTGTCATTTTCTTTGCATATTTAGAATCCATGTTTTTAGTCATGAGAGAATAATCCTGCTTTCCCAAGCAATCGCAAACGTATCCCATGGGAGTTTGAAAGAGTGGGATCTAACTGGAACTTTAAACACAAGGAGTACTAATTAAAAATACCTCTCGGCGGCTCTCTATTCCTCGGATCTCTGGGATCAAATGGCATGCGGCGATCTCTTGGGTCTCCAAACTGGTCCTGTGGAGGGCCTCTAAAGTCAGGACCCTGGGGCCCTAGAAATCAACAGGATTAGACTAATACATGAATTCTCCTTACTTGGAGCTGTTAAGTTACAGAAATATATAGCTGCCTGTTTACTAAATAAATTACTATTTATTGTGTTTGACAGCTGTTAATGGCACTTTGAACTATAATACATGTAACCATGACCTCAAAACATCTGTGCAGAAATTGAAACTGGGACTCAAAAAAATTTAGAATCCTACAGACATATTCTCATTGATCCAAATTCACTGGTTTAGAGTTGTTACATGTACATGTAAAAGCACTGAAGGTATAAAAGGAGTGAAATAATGTGTTACACATGCTCAATGTTGTGATGTCAAGCTGAAAAATGGCATAAGTCTGGCAGACTTTTTCAAGTCCTGTCAGTGGGTCTTTGAAAAATCACTAAAACTAAATTATTCATCTTCCTTCAACAATTCACTTGATACCTTCATCTTGGCATTCTAAGAACACTTTGTGTACCAGTGAAGGTACTCATCCCTAATGTTTAGCATTGTTTTGAACAGAAAAGCAGAAAAATTGCTACAATAATATTGTGTCCCTTTACTGGTGGCCATGCAGCTTTAGCCTGATTTTAGTCATATGCAACAAACATTGCGCCAAATTTATACATGGTTGCCACAGGCCTCACTATTCAAAATTACCTGACTTATCCCTGATAAAAATAAGATTTCCCTGACCAAATAAATACAAAAATATGTCAGATCACTTCTGACGTCAACTCCTTTCTACTCATTCATTTAGACTAATACGTTTGCAACAAATATTTCTTCTTCGTAAGGAAAAGTATCATTGAGCTCATGGTGACTCCAAATGTTTCTTCCAGCCTTCAATGGCATTAAATCAGCCATGTTAAAATTTTTCAATTTTCCCTGACTCAGAATAAAATTCCCTGACTTTTCCCTGACCTTGAAGAATTTTTTTTTTCCCTGACCATTTCCTGGCCTGTGGCAACCCTGTTATACTTTATTGGGAAGGTGTGCAATTTGTTACGACACAATTTTGATCAGTTTTCATCACAATGACAAACCTTTGGGAAAAAATCCTCAGACAAGCTTCATATTTAAAAAAATATGCTATTTACAAGGCTACACTAAAATAGGGAAAAAAAAACAAAGGGGTTTTTTAAACTAAAAATCAAGTTGTCATCAGGCCAATCACTTACTTTGTGACTTGATTTTAAGTCAAAAAGGTTTGGTTTTCCCATTTCCTACCCTTTCTGGTCCTGAACAACAGCTTAGACAGTCATTTTCCTAACATTTAAGAATCCATTGATATGGAAAAATTTTTCTGCCCATGGTATTGGTAGTAGATTGATAATGTTCAAGAGCACTTAACATTATATACCTCTGCCATCAGGTCCTCTCATGTCTGGTGCCATTCTAGACCCATTTGGATGGGGACCTCTGAAGTCCCTTGGATCTGGTCCTGGCCCATGCATGTCTCCAAGAAGGCTCCTTATTTCTCCAGGACCTCTGTCAGGAGGACCTCTCATATCTCCTGGTCCCCTGTCTGGGGGACCTCTCATATCTCCTGGACCCCTATCTGGGGGACCTCTCATATCACCTGGGCCTCTATCTGGGGGACCTCTCATATCACCTGGGCCTCTATCTGGGGGACCTCTCATGTCACCTGGACCTCTATCTGGGGGGCCTCTCATATCCCCTGGTCCTCGGTCAGGGGGACCTCTCATGTCACCTGGTCCTCGATTAGGTGGCCCCCTCATGTCAACTGGACCTCTATCTGGAGGACCACGCATGTCTGGGGGCATTCCTCTCATGTCTAGAGGACCTCGCCCTTCAGGACCTAGAGAAGTTTTTGGAACAAAAGAAATAAACAATGAAAAATATGCATTTACTTGTATTGTGTAACACTTTTGCACTTTTGACACAAGTAACTTGTGACTTGACTGTGACAGTAAAAAAATTCAAAGAAATCTGATTGAGAGATTTTTGTGTGCATGTTGTTAAGTTTATAATATTATAACTATAAATTATAGTGGACATTATTAGAAACTGGTAAATTGAATAATGCAATTCAAGAGTTTTCACTGGCTTAGCCATCTCGGTATATGAGCCATTATACCATGCTCTACAAATATGGTAAGTGGACACAAAATTTTTAGGAGCGTTTTTATTTTTTATTGTTAGTTTTCTATATTCTGGGGGCATTCTAATAAAACAATTATTCCACTCATGCTTGTTGGTTATGGCCAACTCGACGCAACGCGCCTCGTTGGCTAGCTACCATCTAATATTCAATGCGTGCTCATGGAATAACTGTTAATTATACTGCAAATAAAACCCCTACCTGGTCCTCTCATGTCTTGTGGGCCCCTCATATCTGGTGGGCCCCTCATGTCTCCTGGGCCCCTCATATCAGGTGGTCCCCTCATATCACCTGGGCCTCTCATGTCAGGAGGACCTCTCATGTCTGATGGACCTCTCATGTCTGGAGGGCCTCTCATTTCTGGTGCTGGTCCAGGGCCTGACTGGAAGGGTCCAGAAGGGCCCTGATTGTTGGGTCCTGATCCCATCAATGGTGGTGGCTGCTGGGTACCTGCTGGTTGTATCGGCGCCACTGGATCAGCAGGTCTGTGCAAGATGCCCTGCAACATCCAAAAAAAATAATCTTTTTTAAATAGAATGCCTAGGCAGTGCAAGAAAATCATGGCAACCAATTATCAGCTGAAAATAAAATTTATTAGTAAGACACACACAAAAAAATCATTTAGCAGTGAATTAGCCAACCTGAGCAATCACAGGATCAACAATTTTCATGACGACCTGAGCCTGCAGTAAAGCATAAGCAAGCTGTGGGTTTTGGAGTAACATCTGCCGAGCTTCTTCAGGATTGTTCTGGATGCAAATCTGAAATAGAGACATACCAAACATAAGATAATAAAAATTAGAGTTTAACACAATAAAATTATATACTATTAACTATTTTGTCATAATATTATAAAGATCTGGATCACAACCATGTCATCAATAATTTAAGACTTGTGATTTAATAACATCTGACCTCTCCAAACAATATCAGTACAACATAAAGCAGACAGGTGTTGAAAGTAAAGAAAATCTTCACTTAAGGTTCATGACTTGATATACTACCCAGAACTACCTCAAATCGTGAAAGAGAAAGCTTGGCAATGTAAGGGTTAACTGAAGACAAGACCTGCTGGAAGGTATCCCTAGTGATCGTTTGAAAAAAAACTCAACTTGTAAACTTTTGAAAATGGTAATTACTGTGGTAACAATTTGATTATAGTGCCTTCCTTCTAAGAAGTGCCTCCTTTGTAAAAATCACCCCTCCTTTCAGATCTGTCTTTCATTTTACATCGTGAGATGCTTTACATCAAAAAAGAAATAAGCATCCTGTGTGCAATAAGCACAATGTTGCCAACAAATTCCCTTCCCCGAGCTCCTAAAATAAACTATATGCCAGGGTAATGAATCAAATCATACAGAACATTCTTAATAAGTTCTTATTGAAATATACGATTATGAAAGAGCTTCCACCAGGATATTTAGCAGATTTGTTTATTCAGAAGATGCCCTAATATATGCCTGCCACAGCAATAAACCAAATTATGAAAACATAATCTCTCCAATGCTTCAAATTTTTCTACTTGAATTTTTAAAGGGAAAAACATCTCCTTCCCAAAATAATCATTCCTAGTAACCAAGAGTCTATTTTATCAGTCTCAAGGACATTTACCTTCATCTGCTTCATAAGTTCAAACATTTGCTCAGGAGGTAAACTTGCCACAGCTTGTGTAATGGCTTCAGGTGCTTCCTCGGGGTTGACAGTTGGTCCATAAGGGTTTGCCTCAGGACGACTGCTGCCTTCTATACCTAGTACAAGGAAAGGGAAGTACCTTGTTAGTACAAGCCCTCTATAAGAAATGGAACATCCATCAATGTTAACACCATACCTAATACTTAAACATACATGTAGAAATAACATTTTAGGTGCCTGCCAAGTGGCCGTTCACTAGATCAAGTGGCGAAGAAACACTGGAGCCCTGTGTGCCAACTAGGCACTGATATGATAGATGAAGATGATAATTCCATGTCACAAATTCATTTCATTTTCGCTGTAGTCAAATAAGTGCATTTACCCTTCATTTCCTCCCTGTTCTTTTCTGAAGCAGCACTGTCGACTCGTAAGGCTCTTCCATTCAGCTCATATCCATTCAAGTTTCTCATAGCACTCAAGGCTGTTTCTTGGTCCTTATACTCACAAAAGCCATATCCTTTAGGCTTTCCAGTCTCACGATCGAACACCAGTCTGAAAACCAATAGAAGAAGTAATAAATAACATTCATTTACCCTTGGCAGTGTTTATAGCAGAAGGGCTAGTGGCGCCAAGCAAACAATTGAAACAAATAACTCAAATTGAACATAACATTGTTAAGAATCCCAACTGGCTGGAGGCAACCCAGTTGGCTATTTAAAAGTGTAGCCCAGGATTCGAACTCAGAGGCACTGTGAAACAAATCCAGGTGACTAGTGGTCAGAGCGTGACTCAAACCCAGTACCTCTGGATTGCAAGTCCGACATGCTGACCACTCGCCCAAGCTGCCCCCCTAGAATGCCACAGAAAATTAGCAAACACCTCTGTCTTAAACCTTGATTGCTTTTATAAACACCTCACCTGACAGTCATTCATGAGACTTCCATGAAAAAAACATTTCAACACAATTTCTGATACTGTCTTACCATTTTCATTGAAAAAATAATCAATACAAATTATGTATTGTAACAGAAAAAGAGTTTTGTAGAAAATGTTTGATTTCTGTTAATTTTCTTTCCAGTGAACAAGAAAACAGGAATTTGAATCATAACTTGATTAAGAACTGACAGTATATTACAGTGTATTCAAAGGTATGCATACAAGCCAAGTGAGCCATGATACCAGAGCTTATCCCAGTTTCTGTAGCATGAAGTGAGTATTTCTACATGTACTCCCCCTCCTGGATGGGATGCTAGACCATCACAGGGTTATCCCACAGCAGCAAATTCACCACTACCCATTCATACACCTGTGTGCAAAGAGGCACTGTGAGAGTAAAGTGTCTTGCCCAAGAACACAACACAATGTCCCTGGCAAGGGCTCAAATTTGGACCGCTTAATCTGGAGACAAGCGCACTAACCATGAGGACACCACGCCTCCACATTGGAGTGTATCACTGCAAATAAACTGACCTAAAGCTGACAACAGGTCCGACTTCAGAGAAGATCTCCTTGAGTTGCTCCTCTGAAGCTTCATAAGGAATATTTCCAACTGTGAGTATTAAAAAAAACCAGGTATGGATCTTAGACCACATATACATCAAAATGTACACATGATTACAAAACAAATCAAAGCTGAGTGTAACCCAAATTAGGAGGTATGCCATTGGCAAAGATCTGTAATAACACACCTGTTGTCAGTGCACAATGCTACTAGATGTGCATTGACATCAGTGGATGCAGGTTTCCTATTGGAAATATGTCCTAAAAAGTATTACTAGTGGCAATTCTTACTAGCAACTATGGTATCACTTTAACGTATCCAAGAATTAGCTACCGTATTCTTACATTGTCCAACAAACAGACGAACTGACAAGAATATGGTGAATTGTCAACCAGGGTTGCAAACTTTAGAACTGCATGTGGTAGAAATATAATCTTTGGCAACTATCACTTAAGGCATTTACAATAATGTTAATTTAATGAACTGTTTGGGGCTTCAAACGGGGGGGGTATAAATACTCGATACGAGTTTTAATCTGTTTGTTTAATAATCTGACTAAACTACTAAATAAGTAACATTTAAAGGTTAAGAAAAGCACAGAGTAAAAGTTAAAAGCGTCTCTAATCAAGTACACGTACAGAAACTGGCTCAAGGATGCTTGGCCAGACCCGCCAAACTTGATCGTGAATCAAGAATCAACCACACCATAGTCGTTGAAGATCTAAGAGAAAATATGAGCTCTTAAACGTAACGTACCGAAAACTGAACGTAATGACCTATCTGACGCACTACCAGCTTGTTGTTTTACTTGATTTTGCGCTTGAGGTAAACCAGCCACAGTTGCCGCCATCTTGGTTCTTCAGATATCCCATAGTTCAGGTTGGGATAAAAAACCACGAAGCCCAGTCTTTTCGCAGCCATCTCAACCTCTCGAGTCTCGAGATCTCAGACAAAAAAAATAATAACACCCGACTTCACAAATTCGACTTTATCATGGCTAAAGACATACTATCATGTACAGGATCTGTATAGTGTTGGCTTGTGACAAGTCAAATTCTCAAAAAGGAGCCACGAGGTCGCAAGAAGTCGACCGTTTTTCGCCCGACTAACAAAACACTGGAAACGGACTGTGAGCAAGTCAACAACATGCAAACATTTGCATATTTTTTTCCTCTGATTACCACAAACAAAGCTTGTTTTATTTAAGAAGACTTTTTGAGGTTGATTATCACTAGAGAAACTGTAAGGTCAATAAGTGGCTTTGCAAGAATTGTAGGGTTTGTTAAGGCTCGTATCGATTTAAAGGCACGTACTCCGCAAAGCGTATTGGAATAAGCAATTCCGTGAGTGCCGGTACCGTGTCAATATGCGTCAAACACTTTCGAAACTAGTGCAATTATGATTTGCATCTCGCACGTTCGAGAAGTATCGATCCACATCCGCGAGTAAGTAATCGACATCCGCTTGAGCTGAAACTTATCGTCTGTAAAAAGCAGAGTAAATAAAATATGATTAGAGAAAAGTTCTCTAATCCTTGGAGAGAAAAAACAGAGACAATACATGTCAGCAAAAAATAAACACGTTTGACACGATCATCAGACATACAACACGCTTGGAAGGCATGATACAGGCATATTTCTCATAGCGGTAAGTTGTCAATACGCTGAGTCGGCTGACATAAGCAGAAACAGGCGGAAAAATGAAAATGAAGTGATGCTAAAAATAGCGCATGATAAGTTGAACTATAAAATCACGTACACTGAGACAAATGAAAAGTTTCAAGTCACTGGTAGTGAAGAATAGTGATATTCATCAATCGCGGTTGAAAATAATCTTTACCATTTCATTGAAAGGCAGGATTGACGAAAAAACGACAGTAATCGTGATTGATTGATTTCAATTTTCTCATCTTCGTAATTATGACATCATAAAACCTAATCACGTGATGTATGACTTGGCGAGATTTTAGCCAATCAGATGACCGCAGGAGCGATAAAGAAAGCGCCCTTTGCCTTCGACGCCATTGCGTTTGAGAAATTCAACAGCACTAGAGTTTACGTCGTTTATTAGGCGAAAAAAGCCCGCTTACACATCGAAATTCATCATGCAGATCTTCGTCAAGACTCTGACCGGTAAAACTATCACTCTTGAAGTTGAACCAAGCGACAGTATCGAGAATGTGAAGACGAAGATTCAAGACAAAGAAGGCATCCCACCCGATCAACAGCGTCTCATTTTCGCTGGCAAACAACTTGAAGATGGCCGTACTCTGAGTGATTATAACATTCAGAAAGAGTCCACTCTTCACCTTGTTCTTCGCTTGAGGGGTGGAATGCAGATTTTCGTTAAGACTTTGACCGGAAAGACCATCACGCTTGAAGTTGAGCCGAGCGACTCCATTGAGAATGTGAAGACAAAGATCCAAGACAAAGAAGGCATCCCTCCCGACCAACAGAGACTGATCTTCGCTGGCAAGCAATTGGAAGATGGTCGCACTCTTAGCGACTACAATATTCAGAAGGAGTCGACCCTTCATCTGGTGTTGCGTCTCCGTGGCGGTATGCAGATCTTCGTAAAAACCCTGACCGGCAAAACCATCACGCTTGAAGTCGAGCCAAGCGACTCCATTGAAAATGTGAAGACGAAGATCCAGGACAAAGAAGGTATTCCCCCAGACCAGCAGAGGTTGATCTTCGCCGGAAAGCAGTTGGAAGATGGTCGCACTCTCAGCGACTACAACATTCAAAAAGAGTCCACTCTTCACCTTGTTCTTCGTCTGAGAGGTGGAATGCAGATTTTCGTGAAGACTCTGACCGGAAAGACCATCACGCTCGAAGTCGAGCCGAGCGACTCCATTGAAAATGTGAAGACAAAGATTCAAGACAAAGAAGGCATTCCCCCAGACCAACAGAGGCTGATCTTCGCCGGAAAGCAGTTGGAAGATGGTCGCACTCTTAGCGACTACAATATTCAGAAGGAGTCGACCCTTCATCTGGTTTTGCGTCTCCGTGGCGGTATGCAGATCTTCGTAAAAACCCTGACTGGTAAAACCATCACGCTTGAAGTCGAGCCAAGCGACTCCATTGAAAATGTGAAGACGAAGATCCAGGACAAAGAAGGTATCCCCCCAGACCAGCAGAGGTTGATCTTCGCTGGAAAGCAGTTGGAAGATGGTCGCACTCTCAGCGACTACAATATCCAGAAGGAGTCTACCCTTCATCTTGTGCTGCGTCTCCGTGGTGGCATGCAGATCTTCGTCAAAACCTTGACCGGCAAAACCATCACCCTAGAAGTAGAACCCAGTGATTCCATTGAGAACGTGAAGACCAAGATCCAGGACAAAGAAGGCATCCCACCAGACCAACAGAGGCTGATCTTCGCTGGAAAGCAGTTGGAGGATGGTCGCACTCTCAGCGACTATAATATCCAGAAGGAGTCGACCCTTCATCTTGTGCTGCGTCTGCGTGGTGGACAGTAAAACGACTTTGCTAATGGACTTAATTAGTTTAAAGAGTAAAACGGAACTATGTAACACTTAAGGCAAAATTATGTTTAAAAATTGTTAGAGGATTCTTTCGTTTTGTTCTTTTTTCCTTTGACCTCGTGAGACTTTGCAGTTATTGTAAAAGGAATACTGGAATTGTTTAATTAAAGATTTGCTGTTGAAATGTGTTGTAATGTCTTGCACAGATTTTAGAGTTAATTTTTAGATGGGACATTTCATTTGATTATTTTCAAAGTGCACTTAAGTTTGGCAACAAATTTTTACATGTGATGGTAGTATTTTTGGCCAAAGATTGTATCCATTCCTGAGAACTTACCTTAATGGTACATTTTCATTAATGTCCTTAAGGGCAATGAAATTCTCTCCCAAATGTAAAGAAGACTACAAAATCCTGCCAATTTTTCTGTTTGGGCAAAAGATGTCTTAATTTGAAGTTAGAATTTGCATTCAGTGGTGTTCATGTGCCAAAATCACCTGGCCTTAATAATTGACTTGGCACTGGCATAAAGACTTCACCCTCAATATAGCAGTTCTTCCCTATAGGGTCATTGCATTATCCAGCTTTTTATTTGTCTGCAAATCCTCCAAAACTTGCAATGAAGCTGAGCTGTTAATTAACAAAATGTAATGATGTCTCTGAACCTGGTCTAGCAAATTTTGAATGTTTTAATTTTCAGACACTACTCATTTTGAAGAAATTTCAGACAATTAAGTAAACTTACACAAATGATACTGCATTAAGGGTTGCAGATCTGCTGACAAGGAAAGAACATTATATCAAGCTAATGCGTGTCTCGAGCTGTGTCTCACCATAAAAGAAACCAAGTGTTTGGAGCTATTTAACTTTTTACACTGTAATGTAAATATTGCCTGCTTTAAATTTTAAACAGGTTTTGGTCACTTTTGTCCAAAATTAGTAAATGGCTGAAATTGTTATATATCTTTTTTTCACCAGCAAGAAATCACTTGTAACCCCTGCAGGCATAACTGAGGGAAATTGGGCCTTGGTAGCCTTGGTAGTGTGAAGTCAAAGTGGCTGGTTGGCCAATTCCTTGCATGGCTGAAGTCCGTAAAATGTCAAAATCCATCATCACTTAAAAGTGAGAGCGATGCCGATATCCAGTCATGTTGACTGTACAAGCTTGGTTGTTATTATACACTGTGGTAAGGATAACTGGCATGGTGGAGGAGAGAGCCCCCATCTTTGCCACTTTGGTAACCAATCACAGAATGGGATTTGGTTTATCTAGCCCACTTGGGGAGTTACCATAACACAAAATATTCTTCCTCTGCTGTGTTTTAAACAGACAGACTGACTTTCATCTTGCATTCTTTGCAGTCACCTGTTTTTGTTTTCAAATTTCATTGTTTTACATGTGATCTGCTTGGTCCTAAAATCTTACCCACATCTGAATGATATTTCATCTTAATCCACTCAAGATAAAAACTTGAACAACTAAAATGTTCTGGTCAGTGTCCAAACCAATGCCTTATATCATATAACATTATATGAAACAAAATTAATATTTTCATACCATAAAGAATTATGCATCACAATTTAAAATCCTTGGAGGAACAGAATTCCACCAGCTCACATTTTATACTGTGGTGCATTGTTTGTAGTATAGGTAAAATTCACCTGGTGTGAAATGCATGGAGGATGAAAGTGGGTTTTTTCACAAAACAAGAGACGGTGAACACTTTTAACTGAAATTTTATTGTTAGCTAAACTTATCTATCTTTAAGTTACCAAAAATTAATGTAATTTCTGACTAAATAACATAACTGCACATCATACTTCAGACGGCAAGTGTCTTGAGAGGCACCATAACAGCATAGCAAAGTGCTCTTTTACAGTAGTCAATGCTCATTTTGTGAAGAGCTCTCCAATTAGATTACAATATTCTATCCTAAATACTGCTCACAAAAGCCACTAACATAGAACAAAAACAAAGCATTCTTACTAGGCCAAGCTGAAATGCTAGTTCTATTGCCGATGTTTTAAACTCAGGACTGATTGTTAGGTTCTAAGGCTAGTGCTACAAACTTTGAATCAAAAGCTCCACAGTGTGAGCACTGACCAAGGTTAATGTCTTGTGGTTTCTGGTGCTTTAGTTCTAATCCTAGGGATTGGAAGAGCCTGAGCACTTACCACTGTCATTCCTTCACTACACTTTCCAAAGTGTGAAGTGAGTAAGGTCTAATTTTCTAAATGGGATATATCAGGCCATCACACTACATTGGCCTTTTTGACAGGTTATCACAATATCTGCTCTTCCCTTCTCAGGGTATGGGTGGATAGACTGAAGCAGTGATAGAGTAGATCACAGTAACAACAAGTGATCCAAAGTTGGAATGCCTTGCTCATTTATCTTTAGTTGGTCAAGCCCACCACAAGTTTAGTAGTTTCAATTTGAACAGAAACTGAGATAACTGTACATGGCATCAATAAATTAAAAAATAAGATCCTTCAATGGATAATGGA
>Ga0126339_10000378_pt1:0-10000 | contig 23607 bp, 16 predicted proteins | sample OrbTmetagenome_2_FD_92532 | JGI IMG/M metagenome (GOLD analysis project Ga0126339, IMG submission 92532) | Coral microbial communities from Petempiche,Puerto Morelos, Mexico - Orbicella T R C metagenome | ecosystem: Host-associated > Invertebrates > Cnidaria > Coral | place...
AATCTCCAATTTTCACGTTTCGACCCCCTCTCACCTGTTCATTGTTGTAACCACGTGACAGTGTCCACGGAGCGTATTTCAACATTGAAAAGGGGGAGAGGGGGGTTTGGCTATCGACAAAAAAGATGTTTTTTTTCAATTACCGAAGGACGCCAAAAGAAAGCGTTTGTTTTGCTCAAATTTGTCAACACTTTTGTCCATGATTGTAGTCATTTATTTATGCACTGTTTGTTACTCCACGGCTTCCAATAAAGTAAACACAACTTACCTCATATCCCCCATTCTGCCGTTAAAATGACTCGAAACAGGTCAGCTTCAGGTGATTGCTAACAGCCAAAATAGTGTTTGACTTGCCTACCGATGCAGCCCATCATTTTCTTAAGAAACTAATAACTTTGTTCGTGCATTTTCTCCTTCAGTCTTGAGTCCCTTAGAATCAATTTTTCTCTCTAAATTTTCTAAATGTATTTGACTGCAAATAATATTCTACTCATGCGTAACTGTAACCGTGCTGAGCAATGCATAGCAGATCGCTTCCTTGAGCTGTCAGAGAGTGATTTGTATGAAAACAAACTAGGTGATCGAATGATAAAACAGTTATTGAACTCGGTTATCTAAACATATTGTGATTGATCAGTATCTCGCAGATCAATTATTTTCGCCTCAGTCTTTGGCTCCGGCAAATCACGATGTTTTGGTCAACCTCGTTCAATATATAATCTGCGAATTATTTCACGGACGGACCATTATTTTTCTAAAACTTTCATGGTCCATCACTAAGTGTCAAATGAACTTAGGGACACTGCCAAGACTGATTTTCACTAGCGCATACGCATGCGCATAAGCATACGGAACATACGAAGACATTTTAAGGTGGTGTTAGGAAGCTTCTTTTGCTAAGAAATTTCCCTGATAAAAGGTGCTCGTTATCAACATCTTATACCGTCTACGTATGTTGCTTGAGCTTATGACTATGCCCCAGTGAAAGCCAGTAAACAAATATAAACAAATACTGCAATAGAACATGAGTAAGAATCCCAACTGGTGGGAGGCCAGCCAGTTGGCGTATAAGGGCTTCTAACTAGACTCTAATTAGATTGATTTTTCTTTTAGCATGGTCGATCACTTGTTATCGATGCGGTGGAGTAGCACCAAGCTGTAAATCCGCGGGCTCAGCGACAGTGGAGTGTGACGACCCCTCGCAGCCAAATTTTGTGTACGCCTGTCGAGTGTACACAGTTAACTACACCTCACTGGATCGCGTCCTCGAGTTTAAAAGTAAGTAAAAGCATCTCATCAGAGCCTTTTTCTACCCTCAAAACTCCGCCACAAGGACTAGAGGAGGGACATGAGTTTAGGAGCAAAACACCATGTGGACAAGTCATTATATTAAGGGAATATAAACACAGATTATGGGTGGCAAACTTGAAAAAATTGACGTGTTCTTCCAAGAGGGCTGCTCTTTCAAGACGTGCTATTTCAGGGTGGCTCTTTTTTACAGGGAATTATTGAAGTTTAACTTGTTTAGGGGACAGTTTCATCACCTCGTACCAAACAGGAGACTTAAAAAAATGGCTTAGGAGAGAACTTATGACCATCCTAAGAACTACTTTGTTTACTTAGCCTGGAGCCAACCTTATATACATACATACATACTTTATTGTTACCTCCCCAATGGGGCTTTTCAGGAACAATTACTTAAATTACTAAGTTACTAATAACTACACAATCAAAGCTTGACACTACGAACCGTATTTTCCCACTTAGGTCCAGAGCAACTTTGCTTAATAGGAGTTATATAATTATATTACACGGCCCAAAATGCTTGGGTAAAAAACGCACCTCCCTCCCTCCCAAATGAAATAGAATACTGTAAATTACTTTTTTTTAGAACACTAAGCCACAAAACCACAAGAAAATCTACAAGATTGTTGTCTCGGGGTGTTCCCAAGAATGCATTGCGTTGACCAACATAAATCGGCGTCTTACAGTTTTTTTTGGTGACACAGGCTGCTGCTTATATGAAGACTGCAATGACGATCCATGCAAGGGTTTTGAAAACAGAGTTTGCTCCAAGATGGCCAGCTGTCAGTCAGACAAATGCAACTCTGACTATGCCACAGCAAAAGCTTCCCAGCAACCAACCATGCCGGCCAAATCGCACGCCAGCGGAGTAGTTTTCCACAGTCTTGCTGGTTTTCTTATGGCCCTTGCCGTGGGGTTAGTTTTGTAATAGTAGATTTGAGGAAGAGAATAGTGGTACGCCTCTTTCATGAGTGGTTTTGATAATCAACGTAGTTTGACTGTCCTTTAAAGAAGAAGAGTGTAAGCTAAGCCAAGTCACCAAACGCAGAAACATGACTTAAAACTTGTGATGCTTCAATAAAGTTGAACTCACTTAATCATGTAAGTCTTCGTTCATCCTTGTATCATACGACTGTATACATTCCTTATTTACATTTCAACAGTAAAAACGTTTCGCGACTGCCACTAGAGCACCGTTTTACCCAGATCGCGCCTTCGGGAGAGGAGCGCGGGCTCCTTTCCCGAACAGCGGTTGGTAATCGAGCCAAGTAGATCGCAAAAGGGCGAGGAAGACTGACTGTAGCCTTGTCCCCAATCCCCTGGAGTTTATCTTTGGCTCGGCTCGATTCTCTGAACTGATCCAAGTACACGAGCTAGTTCAGAAAACGTCCAAATAGGAAGACTGAGAACTAGCTTTCGATACTCTCTGATGTTGTGAGACGACAGTTTAATTCATGAGCAAAGGGCAATGGTGATCAATGGTGATCTATTCCAGAGGTCCCGGGTTCGAATTCTGCCTAAAGACCGAGTAATCAACCCCTCTTTCAACTTTTCGCGCAGCATTTGTTGTATTACAAGTATGTAAAGACGCGCTGAGGGCCAACTCCATATATTTGATGATTTCTATTAAGCACTTAATGACTGGCCCTAAGAAAAACAATGAGTTTTGTTTCCTCTCGACCCTGAATGCCGTGGAGAACATTGGGGTCGAGGGAAAACAAAACTCACTGTTTCTCGTGAGGCCAGTCTTTAAGTGTTTCGTTATTACCTCCAAGCTAAAAGTAGAATAAACCGCGACAAAATTATTTCCTTGACGCCGACTGGCAACTAGCGAAAATTTGCCCTTGTTTCAGGGTGCACGGCCAGATCACGTGCGAGTCGTAAATTCGATTTGTTGTTTTAATTTCCCCTAAGGAGTTAGTGAGTTTTGTTCGCCCTTGAGAGTAAGTGAGTTTTGAAGGACACGTGACACGTTCTCCTCCAGTCGGCCGCGGTAAACGTTTGGAGTTTGGAGGTTTAACAGAGTTGTTTGACACCCGATGAAAGCGCCATGTTTGAAACGGGACTTGATGCAACATACATATAATTGCATGGTTTTGTTTTTATTTATTTGCGTCACATAAAAACATGAGTGTTTTTCGCCATAAATATTTTGGAAGAAAGCTCTTTTTAAACCCGAGACGCAGAGGACATTTTAATTTTCAGATGTTTACCTTCACCTCATTCAGCAAACAAAGGAATGTCTATTTTGGGATCGACGCAGCATTCCACTAACTGAAGATTATTATGAATTGCATTAATACATTTAAATCGGGGCTTTCCCAATAATTTGATCCACCGCATGTTTCTCATTGTTTATTCGTATTTATTTCCCTTTGCAATTACCTTCAGACCCCAATCGACTCATAAACTATCTGAGCTAATATCTGTATCTAAATGGCAGCCTGATTCATCATCGGCATCGGCGGAGAATCTGTCAGTATAAGAGGTTGGATCTCTTTTGCTCGGCGCTGGAGCCTTCGTCCTCAAGAGATGAGACTTCATCATGTGCAAGACTGGAGCCTTCATCCGCCGATATACTGGAGCCTTCATCTGCAAGACTGGAGCCTTCATCATGTGCAGGACTGGAGCCTTCATCATCTGCAAGACTTGGGCCTTCATCGTGTGCAAGACTGGAGCCTTCATCCGCCGGTATACCCTCATTGAGAACTCGAGTGGAGCCTTTGCATATCAATGCTGCAAATAATAATTAATTTATGTTGTTATGGTCAAGTGGTAATAGCTTAATCTAAATGTTGTCCGCCGGGCAACAATTACGTAACTGTCGCTCGCTCCCCCACTACCCATGATCCAGTGGTTACTTTGACTTCTTCTTGCCTTATTACTTTACACTAAACCCCAGCTATATAACAATAAACTTAATCACTGCTCTTCGGGAAACAGTTGAATTTTTTTTCCCTTCGAAACTCGAAGTTTCCTTCGAATTCCTCCCAAGAAGCATGGAGATCTAGATTCTCGGGAACACAAAATTAACCTCGAGATCAAAGATCAAGTGTACAATATACACTTGGTGATCTAAGATTGCCCTGATACAAAAAAGTGGTTTCCATTTTGACCAAAAATTCTGATTTGAATTTCCGGAAATTTCCAGTAAGATCATTTTCCGAAATTTCCGCAAAAGATGAAAAACAACACGAGGTATACTCAAATTTTCGGAAATTTCGCACAGGGAATATCCGTTCCATTTAATTTTCGTCCAGGAAATATCCGCAACATTTATTTGCCCCCATTAGGAAAGTTCTTCGATTTTTGGTTGAAGGAAGCGCCCAATATTTTAAAGAAAATTACAATTTGACTGTGCAGTAATAAGTAAAACCGTAAAAATAACGAATAAAGAATTTAGTTTCACCTTGCTCACTGTTACGGACTGATGTGGACCGGGCTGTCTTCAACAGCATTGTAGTTTTCAAGGCAAATTGGCGAATAATGAAATATTTCGACAGCATTTTTTGTCCCATGCAGGGCTTTTTCATAACTGCTTCTCTTTCTTCAGGTTCAGTTTTTCGACTTGCCTTGCCGAAAAGGAAATCAAGACGACAAGAACACCATATTTCTCTGGATTTCTCTTTTTTTACTGGCATCTTTAACCCATGAATCATTGTGAAATATTCACGCTACATTATTAACTAAGAAAAAAAAAATGTCATGAAAAATCAACTCTGATTCACTTACCCTAGAAAATGGAATTTTTTCCCGTTAAACTGCGTTTTGGAATCCCGAATTCGACTGTTGCATTGCTACATTTGACTACTACTTAACAGTTAAATTAGCTAGTCGTGCGTGAGTTTACCTTTCCTTGCACTTAGTTTTGTTATTCGTTTAGTCTAGGTCTGAGTACTTTGGCCTCTGTTTCTTCAGTCATTCGGACCTTAAAAGTCTTGAAACCTCCACGAACGATTACGTTAAGGCTAGCTTTCGTTTAAGAATCTTTCCCATCAACAACAATAAAATCAAGCGTGATTCACTTACCCAAGAAAATGAAGAAAAGAAAATTTTTTGTCATGATTAATTTTCCGGGTCTTCGGAGAGAAAAAGAGATTTGCCACCGATTAAACCAGGACGTTTGGAATCGACAAATTCAATCAGCGATTTGCCCGTGCCTTTATAAAACGTTGTGTCAACAGAGGAAAGCAAATATCTAATTGAAACGCTCTTTAAACCTAACTGAAATAATAGTTTGCAATTTTGTTGAAATTATTGACAGGCAATTTTGATGTCCTGTTTCAATGGGGAAATCTCCAGTTGTTAATTCAGTTGTGTCACGGTATTTATCCCAGATAAGCACAACTCTTACTTGGTATGCGAAAATAAACGGCACTCTGATATTAAAGCGGGTTTGTGAGAACAGATTCCGGGTAGGGTTCAGCATCTGCATAGAGGCTAGACAAAGCTATTTCGCCAATTCCGACAAAGACAGAACCGGCTGACATAAATGTAAAGGGGTTCATCTGTTGGTGTTAAGATTAATATGACTGTGATCTTGCTTGGGGTAGGGCTGGTTACACTAGCTCTACTGCCAGTTAAACACTGCTCGCTCTCTCGGGTCTTTAACTTCAAGGTGTCTTACTACCTCAGAAACTACCGCCCTTGGAGTGTCGTGAGCACCAAATAAATGGAAAGTTGTTCAACCCCACGAGAATTTTGAACATTACTAAGCCATGTTGTGACAGAAAGTAAAACAAATTTTATTTTTTCTGCTTCACCAACTTCCCTCCACCCCCTCCTCCACCTCTCCCATTACGTTATCTGTAAACCGCCTATCATTAGTATTGGACCAAGAGGGATCCTCTTGTGAAAGTTGGAAACTTCCACCCTTATTGGGCGTGTATTTCAGCCTGCGAGGGTAGGGGAGAAAGGGTACCGAACGCAAATGTAACGAACGTTACTGCTTGCATTTCCACACAAGCAGTAAATTTTATTAAAAACGTAAAACTGGTCAGTAATGAAAGGGGTAAATTGAGTTTTTTTTTTTTTTTTAGGAATGTAGTTCTTCCAGACACCCCATACGGCAGAAGTTATTATATTTGCCTTTAGCTACACCTGAAAACACAAACTCTCTGGCAATAATAATAATAGTAAAATAATAATAATAATATATTATAATAATGGTCTTATTAGCGCATTGCATTTAAAATTCGCAACGCGCTTACAATAACTGAAAGTAAAAACGTAAGAATGAAAACTTGATTAGTTATTGTACGTGACCAACTAAAATATAAAACAAGGAATAGAAATGATTACAAAAAAGAAATGTTGTGAGGTTAATATTTGTCATTTTTCTATTTTGTTTGTTATTTTTGTGCTTTTTTAGAAAAGCAAATAAATTTTCTAAAATTACCTTCTTTGTAATTGATTTCTGTTTTAATTTATTCGTTCAAAGGGACGCAACTAAACAAATCACATTCTATCGATTAAACTCCTGGGTTACCAAGGTCAGTAGAGTTGTAAATAACCCCTCAAGCGTTTATACCACTGAGATATAATAACGTTTAGATGTAATGGCAAGATGTAGTATGGCTGTCAAGGATATGAATAAAAACTCTTGCTATCATGTTATACTGTGTCGCTGAAACTGTGGGTCCTAATAAACAATATGTACAGGGATCAAATAAACGCCGTATTCACGGGGACACGAGTTCCATATACAATGCCGGGGGCCCTTATTGAGAAGCTGCGGTGGGTATTTTGCTTCTAGAAATCTCTCTGTCAGGGAACAGGGACGGCGCAGTGGTGAGAGCGCTCGCCTCCCACTAATGTGTCCGGTTTTTCCCTCTCCTCAAAAACCAACATTTCCAAATTCCAATTCGATCCTGGAATGCGCGGGTATTTCTGAACGAACGATGCTCCGTGGGTATATTACATCAGCATACTGTGACTAAACATCGCATCACCAAGCAGTGAGTGAATGTTCTGTGCTCGATCAGCTTTCTCCCTCACACACACACACACACGCATGCATACTGAACGGCCATCACCAATGATACATTGCGCGAATGTTCCGATTGAATAATCGAATGTTTGGATGGAATGTCGAATTGAAAGTCGAATGTCTGAAATGAAAGTTGGCATTGAATAACCACTTGTTTAAAGGGCACGTCCAAATGTTGTAAGTGGATTTTGCATGCCTGCGTTGAATGTTTCACTTGATTGATTGATTGATTGATTGATTGATTGATTGATTGATTGATTGATTGATTGATTGATTGATTGAATGTTTGGAGGGTACGTTTGAATGCTGTGAGTGTATTTTCAACGCCTGACATGAATATTGTAGGTGAAGGTTAGAATGTTTTAACTGAATATTTGAATGTTGCCAGTGAATGATGGTCTGCGTGGATAAAGGGCAAAGTTTGAAATTTGGCGGTGATGGAACGCCGTATTTTAGAGAGCTTACCGCGAGCTGTAGTGTTGCGTAAATTCGGTGAACAAAACCGAACCCAGGATGTTACGAAACAAAGCCACATTTATGAAATAAAACACACGAATGTTGAAACTTATCAACTGGATAGGAAGTAAGGTGAGCATCTCCCATATCATACACTAGTATAGACTGAACTTTGATTTCGGACCTACTGCCGGAGCTTTGAGTACATTAGTCACAAACAGTGATAAATGGCGTCGTAAAATGTAACTTTTGAAAATACGTGAACCCGAACCGAAATTGATGTTTTTCATGGCGTTCGAAGCTTAGAAACAAACTTCAGGAAAATAAGACCTAAATTAGATAGGAAGTAACTTGAGAATGTTAAGATGTTTGAAACCATCTTAGTAGACTTCGTATTTTGGCGACGTACTAGGGCGAAACCAAACAGGGATTCTATAAGGATATATTTTGTAAGAATATCGAGGCTGAAATTTTCGAAACTTTAAGAATATTTTAAGAATAAACCCGAGTCTGAGATTTTGCAAAGAATACAATTTTGTGTGTTGAAAATTTACAACTGCAATGCAGTTATACGTCTTTAGCTAAGCCGTATAAAATTCTTCCTGTCTCTATAAAAGGCAAAACTAGCCAAAAAAACAACAAAATACCATTTGATCAGTGCTAATACCATTTCTCCAAGAAGTTATGTTTGTCATATCAGGCTTTATCACTTGCAGTCTGGCTACGAAATTATATACTGCAACGCCATCAAAGTCAATATTTCGAAAATTTCGTAAGCTATAATCTAAGATTATTCACAAGAAAAAAATGGAGAATGTTTTCAGCCTGAAATCGGCAGAAAAAATAACGATATTCAGCCTGGGCCGGAGAAACAATATTCTTTATTCTTTGGGGAAAAAAAGGGTGTACGAAGACAGTATACACCGCTTCTGATTGACTAATTGCGAACTTGGGTAAAGTAAAATGGGCTCCTAGGTTGTATTACTTTCTAATATGAAATGGTTAGTACCAATCCGTCAAAAACCAGGACCGCATCCAGCTGCGAGCAAGAGCCTTTGCCAAATGTAATTGTAATTGTGATGTAATTTATACAGTTTAATTTTTTTAAAAAAAAAAAAAAGAAAAGCCTCGGCCATGATTAGTGACAGAGAACATAGCCGCCGTCTGTGACGTATGAAAACCAATGTGAAGTGCAATGTGAGGGCTGAGTTGCCATGCAAGGACTCTAGTCAATAAATAACGCGCGCTTAATTCCCTCTGTTTTGCTGATATAAAATAATTTGTACACCACAGAAATCTTAGTGCAAAATTCTTTATTTACTACCAAAGGAAAATGATGCTTATACAAAGCGCTTGTTCATTGTTAGGGTAATCAAAAACGTTCCCTTAGCAAATTACACCGGTATTACATACTACGTAAAATTTTCAAACAATGGTAGTGAGTTTTCTTTGACTTGGATCACTTCAGTAGTGCCAGACCAAACGCAGAGCACGCGGCCATCAAAATCACACTGAAGGAGAGTGCGGAGCTGGCGTTGCATTCGTCGGAGTCACAACAGCCGACTTCGCATTCACCAGACTTTTCACATACTTCCTGGGCTAATTTACAGGCTTCCTTAGTTGAACAGCTGCTGGCAACTGCTGTATTACCATCAACTTCAGCCTTCGACTTCATACACGAGTCGTTATCATCGCCACATGTTTTCAGGCGTTCATCTTTATGATCCGCTAGTTTCTCTTTTGAGCAGTCATCTTCTGACCCGGTGCATGTCCAACACTTGAGGCCATAACCTACCATGAAAATGTTTTACATAGAGAAATGAGTTAATTCCTAGGGCAATTTGTGTTGCTCTGGCTTGAAAGTTTTTGTTTTCTATCCCCCCACTCAGAACCTACAATTAAGCCCGTTGCTATAAACTACTTGACGAACTTATTAAAAATCCCATTTGTGCAACATTCTGGCCGCTCGACAGTGGAATTACCCTAAGTAGCATACGACATGAGCCAAGAGTCACGTGCACCTTAGTCCACTCGACCATCGTTTTAAAAAAATGCCCTGCCACTAAAGAGCTTTCTGTTTCTCTGCTGATATCAGTTTAAGACGTTTAAAGAAGGGAAAACGCGTCGAAGCTAAGACATCGAGATTCCACATTGTGCAAACTATTTTTCCTTACGCTGACACTATTGAAGCTGTTCTTAATTGATCTTTCGTGCATTTCACCGGACAATAAGTGATGTTAACCTTAATCG
>Ga0126339_10000378_pt1:12500-23607 | contig 23607 bp, 16 predicted proteins | sample OrbTmetagenome_2_FD_92532 | JGI IMG/M metagenome (GOLD analysis project Ga0126339, IMG submission 92532) | Coral microbial communities from Petempiche,Puerto Morelos, Mexico - Orbicella T R C metagenome | ecosystem: Host-associated > Invertebrates > Cnidaria > Coral | place...
ACGGTTGGTTAAACATTGTTTTCACATCGATAGTTCATTTCTAACAATACTTTTAAGTCGACGTCCGAAATGTGAGCCGGCTGGGAGGCTAAAAAAAAGAATCCCAAATAATAAATAATATATACATATTTGCTCATCGCAATCACCCCTCTATTGCTACTTGACGAAATGTTTACATGATCCAAGCTGATTAAAAAAGACGCAGGTGCCTGACCGGTGACTAAACGACGCTCGGTCCCCGACAAATACTTTGTAAAGATTGGTCTGGGACAACAGGCGGTTTTAATCGTCTTAAGCTTGGATTCAGTCTCTTTGTTGCCTTGCTCAGTAATTTTCCATGTTAGTTCATTTTCACAACGCACATTAATTTTTAAAGTTGTTACTCACGGCAACCGTAAGATGGTAAGTATCGAATCCAAAACTTATTTTTAATAAAGTACGATTCATTGTCATCGTTTAACAAATTGTACTTACTTGGACAATGAAACCAGAGCATAGAGTCAGTTTTGAATTAGTTTACAGTGGAATTGGATGATATTTCTGTTTCAAGCTTTTTTTATATATCAACTATTCGTAAACAAGAACTCGGTTTTGAAGATCAAATTGAGATGCCTCATTAAGATTCCAAAACAAAACAAGTCAAATTGATCTAACTGTAAAAATGATGGACTCAAGAGAATACTGTGCCAAATATTGAAAATTAAACACTCGAGAGTCCAAGAGCACTTTTCAGAAAAAAAAAATGCCTTCTTCTTTTTGCACAGCATTGAGATTTGAGATGCTGGCAGGATTCGAACTCATTGTAAACAAAGCAAAGCTGATCGAAGATCAGATTGCTCCACTTGACTCTTTTTGCTCGTCTCAGTTAACGGTCAGTGGCTGGTCTCCTGCCGCCAAACGAAATGTTCCCATGATATCGTCAAATACAATGAAAGGGAAACAGGTAACAAAGACCATGTCTGGGCTGAGTCCCAGAGATTACTTTGCCATTATTGAAAAGGGCTGGGGCAACAGACGCTAACTAACAAACGTTTTGTCTGAAAATCTCCGTCTCCCGTGTTAATTTTCCTGTGCCTCTTTAGTTTCAAAGCTCTTAGTCAATTACGAAGTATATCGTTTACGTAACTTTTTGAAACTTTTCAATCAAGTCATGGTACCTACTACAACAAATCAAACTCACTAAAAGGCCACAATGTAAACACTTAGCTTATCAAACCACTTTGTCCACTTTGTACCTTAATTTTACTCAAGAGATATTCTCGTGGACGTGGTGAAGATAGGGGTGTCCATGATCGTTTTGGTTTGAAAGTTGTTTACATTGTTATTTGCCTTGTAAAAGTATAAAGTTTTGTCTCAGTTTTCTTTAAAAAAAAAAAAATACCGAAGGAATCGAAAATTAACCCCGTGAAGTTAGTGTTTTCATGAATTAAAATTCGGCTTGTATTTGCACTTTCTTCTATTTTTTTTCCGAACTCAACTTTTTGCAACTGAATAACGCATTGTTGTTCAGTTTCAGGTCATTGAAGTTTCTCCGCACATGATGGGGTAAACGAAAGTAATTTACTGGTGTCACTTGAAGAATTCTTGTAAAGTTCGACAGATTACCAGAACAGTCACCAATTCAAAGACAGAAAAATAATAGAGGAAATATCGATATCGAGAAAGTTTTAGGCAAACATCTTTAAATTCCCATTTCAGATGCATAAATAATTTTTGGTTCAATTTTCCTACTCTCAAGGCGCGTGTAAGTGAATTTCCAATTACAAACGTAGCTGGAGTCTTGTGATAGGTTCTCTGAGACTCATAAATTATCATTTTATTCCAACAATGCCTTTTTCTTACAAGTGAAGATCAAGGTAAGAGAGTTAATGCCCTATATAGGCCTTATACCCAAGGTAATCCCTCTAAAGTTATTTTTAGACATGGTACCAAGTTCGTCCGCGGATGTTCCTCACGCGTTGCGTGGATGTCTTCGTGGAGGAGACGTGGAAGATGCACTAAAAATGGCGGAGTGTGCGTCCTCAAAACTAAAATCTCCAAAATCGTTTGAAGTTTTCAAATACAACAATCAAAGCGGAGAAAAAAAACAGCTAAATTCATTTTGAGGAGGTAGCCGACCCTGGCGAGCGCGATCGAAAACGCATACATTTGAAAGCGCTATTCAGAGCTGGCAGTAGAGACCGTTCGCAAACGGAGCCCTATCGCATTAGCCAATCAAGAGCGAGAATTTGTTCATCTTGCCCGTTTGCAGAGCTAACCATGTGATAAAGGAGGGAATTCTAGTTCTTTCAGCTTGAATTTTTGCCAAAAGTTATGATATAAGTTGTGTACGTTGTAAAAAACACATCGGAAAAAAAGGAAATGTGTAATTTGATGCTAGCTAAAATTGCCCTCAAATTTTAATTTACGAACCAAATGATCTACCTATCTAGCTCGGCAAGCCCCTTTAAAATCCCTGCCGTAGACAAAACCAAGACGGCGTGTCGTAATTAAGGCATGTCAATAATTCATAGAAAAATATAGTCTTCATTGATTGCTTGGGAAGAATAGTCTAGAATGACAAAGCTTTAAACCCGCAATTGTGAAATTAGGGAACATTCTATATTTCCTACTTCACATTTATTTTATTACTTTGAATGTTTACTATTCAGTTTTCGTGCCTATCGACTTTGTGGCTTAAAATTTTAATTTAATAGAAATCAAAATTTATTTAATAGAAATCAGGAAATGTTTACAGTACGGAGAAGTCACGGCAAGTCATAGGACAAAACTTAACCACGGTGTATCAAAACATGTCGGTCAGCAGTTATAAACAGTCTTGAAGGTTTGCAGGACTTTGCATGACCCCACATCACATGTACATAGAATTCTGTCCAGTAAATACCAGTCAACTTAAACTATTTTTAAATTGTTATCCTTAAAGATCAACATGCTTGATACCGGTACTCGGCAAGCGATAACAAAGCGTTGAACTCATTTGCACTTGCCATGGCTCAGTAATTGTTTTTACTTAATTTTATTTTTCTTAATGCAAAAGAGGAATGCGAGGGAACCTGTGAGCTTTCTTCCAATGGACGAACCGGAGGTGGCTATCAACTGTTAACCCAAAAGTGTCCGGAAAAAATTAACTAATTTTCGTAGCATCAATTCGACTTCGTGACTGAAAATTTTGTTATTTAGTATAACAGAAATTACGAAAACCAATATATAATAAGGTGACGTCAACTAAGAAGATTAAATGGTCACAACCTAGAATCGTGTCTCAGTAAATTCACGACTTCCACTATTTTTCTGGGAATTGTTTTACTACAATAAAAACAAGCTAATACCGGTATTCGGCAAGCCTTAACAAAGTGTTTACTAACGAAGAGTCGAGATTAATGGCACAGAGTTTAACTCAATGTCCGTTCCCATGGGCTGTTAGCTGCTGTTTTTAGCCTCGGCATTGAAGAACGCGAGAAAAGCAGAGAGCTCAGTTCTCTTCTGATTCTTTTTACGCCTTCATCAATCGAGGAATAACACCCGAAACAGAGGGCTGTGACTGTTTTCCCTTGCCACCCTTCCCTGGGTAAAGGCGCTTGCCGTATTTTGCATAGATATGCAAATTATTTGCCACCGCTTACCACAACGGCGACAGGAGCGGACGACATAGGTGCCTCAAAATATGAAGCGCTTTTTTGTCCTTTGGTGTCTAGTTATTATACCGGAATTTGGTGAGTACGTCTACGAAATGACCGAATTTTCTTTCAGAGTTTCTTCCAGAATCAGCGTAGTATCGTGTACCGTAATATTGTAGTTGATCAAATTGTCAGAAATTACGATCTTGTAGTACAGCTGATTTATTTTTATTGTTTTCATGTCTCGCTTGTGTGTGTTTAGTTGTTTCAAACCATGTCAGTCTTGTAGTCTTGGCTGTAAATCGCGGTTCTGAGTTCAGACATATTAACTTCATATATTTCTTTATTCCCTCAGTCGGTGAATATACGGATTCAACCGAGCACAGACACAACATACGCTGCTTATTCAAATTTCTGTTTTGTTTGTACACATGTATTAAATACCGGTGTTTTTAAAAAACGCCGCCGTTTATCGCTAGCACACTTCGTTTTGCATTTGATCTTGCTCTTTCGGGCTAGACAAAGATCAATGAAAGACCAAAATCAAATGATTGCCCCGTTACACTGCACCAAGAACAGGTCCCTATAAAGTCAAAAGAAACTTTTGCCTAAGGGTTAGATGAGTCAGTCCAGCCTTTATTTTCTGCAGAAAAGGAAGACCTTTCATAACTTTGAAGCGCTCTCAGAATCTGTCAAAAATGGACAGGAGGGCGTCCACACCACTAGAAGTTGGTTTTATTTGCGCAAACACATTAAGATGCAGAAGTAGCGCCTCTCTGGTTAATTTACGCGTTATGGTGGGAAAACTTCCTACCAACATTTGTGCGCCTGCGAATGATGCTTAACTAATCTGCTTTAATTTAGTTAACCTTTGCGCTGGTGAAAACCAGCCTTGAGAAACCAACAAAACCTAAAAGCAATTGTCATTATTAATTTTAAATGCTGCATTTACATTTGTGCATTAGAGTGGCGACGAAAAGTGACTGGAGAGTATAATTTGCCGTGTAGTCCGTTTTTCTAGCGTGAGTAGTTGAATGTTTTGTTACGAGTGCATAGGTTCGTAGTGTCGGGCCAAAGTCACGCGATCGCGGTGCGCATTAAGATTAAAACATCCATGTTCGTTCGCCGTAAATATTTTGCATTTTAAAAACAATATTCAAGCGGATGTTTTCAAAACTTGAAGAAAACCTTTAAGCTATGATTATACATTTATAAGTGTAAAAATGTGCGAATCGTTTTAAATATGAACGGTTGCTAGGGCAATTAATTCAGTGGTATATTTTGCACTTTTAAGAAGGGCGATTGATCTCACCTGTCAGGCGATGACACTTCATTGCATCCGTGAAGCAATACACTGCTCGCATGATGCTGCAATTTTTGAAATATCTTTGAAAAAGTTGTTTGAAATGTCCTCAAACATCGCCATAGCGAGTATAAAATTTTAATAGCTATGTTCGCTTGTTGAATTCTTTCAGATGTCGACTTTCGAACATTCCAGCTGTGACTCAACATGACATACGCTCGCTCTAAGTACCTACAATTTTAAACAAATCGTGTCTGAAACCTGACAACTGACAAAGGGCCAAGTTTTTACCGGCAACCTGGCAGCTGGCGCTTTTATTTAGCCCTTCGTTAGAATATACCTCAACAGCTACAAAGCTTAGAAAAACTCTCAGAATCACTAAAGTTGCAGAACGCTTTGCCTCAATTCAAATTGCTTAAATTCTTCTTCTACTAACAAACAGCAGCGTTGGTTACTTTGTAACCTACATAATATTAACACATGATCGATAGCCAAATATGTTATCTCGCTCAAGCCACTTCCGTAACAGAAAGGCTCGAGACTTTTTTAAACTTTATTTCGTGTCAGTTCCCACGTTATACGTTTTTTAAGATATTTAAAAATACGTGTTCTTAAAAAAACTACATGTATCCTGAAAAGTTAGCATCAATGATCCGTGTTAATCTAATTGCCGCATGGTCAAAGTCTGACTTTTTTTTATTCTACTCTTGGCCGTACGTCACTTTACCGTCACGTTTCATCTTTCCGAAAAATTAAAAGTGCAGAATAATTACCACCTGGGTGACTTACTGACGCAAAGCATTTATTTAGATGAACTGAACTGCAGAAATACTCCGTTTTGGGTGAGTAAGGTGTCCCTGAAAAGAGCTGGAACGATCGTGAAAATTTCAAGAGGGGTTGAGGGGAGGATTTTGCCAGCTTCGCGCGAATCGGGGGAAAATGGATACCGTTACATGCAGTCATCACATCTTATGACAACCTCCGATATAGAGCGTATTCATTTGGCATCAGAATTCCGGAATATTGATACTACAAAGCTCCTTTTACTATGTAGTCTATACATAAGCTTTGGCGTTCATAAAGTGATGTAAAATTGTCAATCAAAACGTGGTAAAGTAGACAAAGGACGTAGTTCAACCGAAAATGGCGGACGCATACTTTCAGTGTTTTCAGTTGAAGTTAAAGAAAACTGCAATGCTGAAATTTTGGCAATTTATTTCTTTTTCCCTATCGTAAAATCTATGAGTATTAATCATGAATTTCGCGCAAGTTAAGGAGAATGACTCTGGGTAGGACTCGAACCGGTGGAGTTAGAGTCTAGTAACATGCTACAGCCACTTGTTATTTTGGTCAAAACAGTCTGGAGGGCAGAGGTTTAACTCATTAATTTAATCAATTTAGTTTGGCTAATTCTTAATTCATATTGATCAGTTGAGAATTAGTAAAACTTGCAAATTTCAGCTGAGAAATGATGCGGGGCTTTTATTTATTAATTAATTAATTTATTTATTTATTTATTTATTTATATACTTATTTCTTTTTCTTTTTTGACTAATGGTTGAGACTGAAGGGCTGAAACTTCATCTAATAGCGAAAAATTCGCCAAAACTTTAAATTAAAAACTGAATTAAAACACTCCTATCCAGAACCTCTTTTCGACTGCGTCGTATCAGGATATTCAGGGGATCGACTGGGCAGTTGATGTTCGTTCCGGCGTGGGTGGTGAATTTGTGTTGAATAGACTTATGCAGAATAGCTAATTTTGTGTCCAAGTGTAAGCGTGATCGTGAGCAATTTCCCAAAGTAGTGCGACGATGAAAGGAATACATACCCACATAAAAACTGTGTGAAGATGGCAGAAGTTTGAGAAGAATTTCACCTCAAGGAGAATTGGAGCATAACTCCCATAAACATGGGAGGCAGCGTGGCCGAGTGGTTTAGGGCACTGGATTTGAAATCTGGAGGTCCCTGCTTCAAATCCTCCACCCTACCGCTATCTGGATTTGTTCTCGGTAGTCCCGAGTTCAACTCCTCGACCGCGGTGTGTAAATAACCAACTGGTCAGCCTCCCACCAGTTGGGATTCTTAATAATTTGCGTTCTCTTTGCAATATTTGTTTGTTTAGTTACAGTGTCCTCAATTAGCACAACAGTGCCAAAGTTATTATTTTTTATCATTATTTTTATTATTATTTAGCTTCTTACGTAATCATACATAATGCCTGCTTGTTTAGTGCACGAACAATGGTCAAGTTTGCATTGCGCCAAGTGGTCCATACAGTCGGAGCTTACCCCGGTTTCCGTGGCATGAAGCGACTAGGAGTATTTCTATTCCCCCTGGATAGGATGCTAGTCAATAGCAGAGTTGTGCCCCTGCATTACAATCACCGATACCCAATTATACACCATTAGAGAGAGCCACTGTGAGAGCCAAGTGTCTCGCTCAAGAATACAGTGCAGTGCCCCCGGCCAGGGCTCAAAACCCGCGAATTCGGGGCGCTAACAATTACATCCCCGCATTTTCCGCCCCCACACGAGTCAGTAAGGACTTCCATAAAATGCCCAGACGTCACCACATAGAGTCTATCATTCTCTTAACACTAAGATTTTATCTTTTTTTTCTCCCTTTCAGTGTGGTCTCTAGAGTGTTACCGCTGTGTAGGCCCTGTTTCGAAATGTCAATCTGGCGGTGACAAATTAAAACTTCTGGAGTGTACTCCGACAAATGATCGATGCTATCACACAAAAGTCACGAAAATTGAAGCGGAAGACGAGTTGGATCAAGGCTGTACGAATGAAGAAGGCTGTGGTATAAAAACGAGAGCCTGCTCAAACAGCGGTGATTGCAAAGCTACTTGCTGCGAGAAAGATCAGTGCAACAGTGGAGTCAGCGCCAGCGGTATCGGAAACAGCGCATGGGCACGGATTTGTCTGCTCGTTGCTATTATCTTTGGAATTCGTCTCCTGGTGCCAGGGAATTTGTAACAAAAGTATTTCAAGGTGGAAGCAGAAAATATCAGTTAGCATAACACTAGACATTCTATACGATGTTGACTGGGTGTAGAGACTAAATTTGGATATGAGGTGTTTAACTTACACGTTCACAGATGCCTTTTACAGCACTGTTCCTAAGTCATCAGACAAAAAAATGTGTCTATAATCTAAGTATAATATACATTACGAAAAGGTAAAATTAAGAGGTATACTAATCACGGCAGGATTTCGAGTCAGGTCCCGAGTTAGGATTTCGAGGAAGGTCTATTTTATTTTTTATTTTGTTTATGTGAGGGAGTTGAAATGTGTAGCCATGCTTCCATGATATTCATGCAATTTTAAAACTATTCAGTGGTAAATGTATATAGCATTGCCAAAGCAAGCTAACTGTATGCAAAAAAATCACACTGATATAGCTGACCGGTTTTTCGTTTGGGAATCCTGACTCGAGATCCCGACTTGAAATCACTCCAACTCGAAATCCTGACTCCGAGAATAAATTAATATCCTAAGAATCGATCCGAACTAACAAAAGGTTATATTATAACGTTTAACTTCAAAGCATTGAACTGACAGCACAGCTGCAATCAACCCACAACAGAGACCGTCTGATTATCGAAACTCTGATTACCATTAATCGACAATATCTAAAATAGAAAAATTAATTTGAAGTTGGTAAAGGTAAATGAACTGCAGCCGATTTTTTTTCGACTCGCGCTTCGCGTTCGTGTATCGCGTTTCGCGCTCTGCCGCAAAACCAGCCGCCATAGCAAGTTTGTGAAACTCGAAACGGCAGTAAATTTATCTTTATCAACTTAAAGCTAAAAAAAATAACCGTTTCATAAAAAAAGAAATATTAATTTTGCTCGGCCATAGAAACACCTGTGTATTTATACACTGTCGTTTACTTTTTTACATGTAATAATTTGAATTTTAAAATTAGTCTTTTAAGAAAATCCTTCACGCCAAAACAGTGAGGACTTCATACCGACGTAGGTTGTAAGTTAATGTAATCTAACGGCTGGAATAAAACTTTGGTTGTATTAAAAATGTAATGAGAAACGTGTGTACATTTTGACTCTCTTACCTGGAGTAATAGTTTTTTTAAACAATTTTTTAACAATTTTCTAAATCACTAGACTAGGAAGTTGTAACTGATTTGTTTTGTTCGCCGACGCGTTTCGTCTAATTATCGTAGACCCCAAAACGTTTCAAGCTGAGTCAAGGTATTTTGAGTTATTTTGGCCAGGTCGGCTGAATTACCCTTGAATAGAAGGCAACCTGAAAATATTAGTTTACTAAGATAGAAAAACACCAAAGAGATGATGATGATGATGATGATGCTGATGCTGATGCTGATGCTGATGCTGATGATGATGATGATGATGATGATGATGATGATGATAATAATAATCCATAAGGGAACAAGGATGGTTAAGGGTGGAGAAGATAACAAGGATTACTAACGACGAACTTGAAAACGTTAGGCCAAGTTTTTCAAGATGCTCAAACAATGACTTAGTTCCATTTAGAATATTTTACAGATTCCCCTGTTACCTCATGAAAATCCAGGAGGTCCCATCAGGGGGTCTGAGTATCCATATCCCATCAATTTTTTCCCTAAAGATTCCGTACCATCAATTCCAGTTTTAAAAATTGACAACTCTCCTACTCGATAAAAACGTGAGGAAACTTCTTAAGCCCTGACCGATCTCCTTCCTTACGTTATTATTTCATCGGCTTCAAGTATCAACGAATTCTTACAACTTATTTTAAAACAAAGGTATTTAAATCGCTAAGGAAAGTTGACAATTTTAGCTTTTAATTTAGAAACAAACGAAAAATTCTAGATTTCAGTATCCACATTCTTGTCAACATATGTAAGTGTTATTATTGGTCATTAACGTTTCTCACTTGCCATAGGATTGTTTTAACAGCAGCGCATTGGAGGACGGCAGCTGTGAAATAAAGAACGAAAACGATTTTTAACGACCCCCTATCGAGGTTCTTGTCCAGAGTTTCGTTCAGTCGATGCACCTGTTGGAAGTGGAAATCTCTTCTAGAATTTTCATTGTAAACAACTTGTCGAGACCGTCAGAGGAACATATTTAACACATCTGGTTTCATTTGACTGTGTTGTGAGAACGGGGATTTCACAGACAAGTATGCCACGCATTCTTGCATCCTTATGTATAGTGCTGATATTTGCTAAAGGTATAAGTATTTCCAGTTCTAGCTCATCTTTTCTCCGTTTCTTGAGCACTGTCACGATGTGCACAAGCTTGCACAAATTTGCGCATTTTTTTACTATTTTACATGAAAATCATTGACTGAACATGTAAGCTTTAAATTAAATCTTGAACCGTAAATGATACAAGTATCATGGATCAGTTCATCCTGTTCTTAGACACGAGATGACGTTTATTTGACCGAAACAAGTTCTACCTAACAAACTTAACAAAGTTTAGATTTTTAATCCCGACAAAAGTATGATTTTAAATTGTAAGCTATCAGTGTCGAAATATAACTCAGTCAGGAAAAAATACCCTATATCAAACTGTTGTGGTAAGCACGTAGTTTTACTGCTCTGTATGTTTACATCGCGCCCAAAAAAAAATGCAATTAAATTTTGAGTGGCTCCATGTTTGAGCCAAAGTCTCTGAGGAAATTTCTGAGCGCATTTAATCTAATTCAGTTTTAATATCACTAATTATTCTGAGCCCGCGCACAGAGGCTAGTGGGACATCAGTGACTGGACGTCGTTTGCGTTAGGACTCGCGACTTCGGCACTGTGCGATTTCAGTTCCATCCAATGTAGTCTACTCTATGCAACTCCCTTATCCCTTTACCATCCGGTGGGGTTATATAACCTATAAAACCCACTGTTATTGAATTTACAGAGTTATCAGGTATCAAATGTTTCGCATGTGAGCCAGGAGGTAACTGTCGAAAGGACATAAAAGAAAAGAAATGTCCCAAAGAGCCACTATTAATGGACAAATGTATGCTAATGATGGACAATGAAAACGAACAGGTATTAATTATAAAAATACTGTAGTTGTAGTCAGGCGTAGTAATAAAATCTTAAAAGTTGTTGTCACTGACTTAAAAATCTTAAAATAGACGTTTCGGCTAAAATACTATAACCTTCTTCAGTGATGAAATGAATGTTAATGGCGTCTAAATGTAAATGA
>Ga0126339_10000381_pt1 | contig 23571 bp, 17 predicted proteins | sample OrbTmetagenome_2_FD_92532 | JGI IMG/M metagenome (GOLD analysis project Ga0126339, IMG submission 92532) | Coral microbial communities from Petempiche,Puerto Morelos, Mexico - Orbicella T R C metagenome | ecosystem: Host-associated > Invertebrates > Cnidaria > Coral | place: Petempiche,Puerto...
AAACGTGTAAACTCCCACTCACTTCAAGCACTTAGAACAAGTTAACTTCTAGGGTGTAAATATATCCGGAGGCATAAGGTGCAGCAGGAGGACAAAACGTGATGGTAAATGCCAAGAAACGAGCGCATCCTAATTAAAACAAACAATTAAACATCTTACCGATGTGACTGGCAGCCCAAACAGTCTCTCCCTGTTGTTGTATGTAGTAGCTAGCGTCTGGCATTCCTTGAGCTGTTTAGTGAGTCGACGCACCTCATTTGCCACTTCATGTGACTTACTGAGGTCTGTGTGAGCAGCAAATCCTGCTACAGCCATATTCAGTGAATCCAGCCTGTCCTGGAACGTGTTTTGGTCTGCTAGAAGGTTTTTCTGGAATCTCTCTTCATCCGATTCAAGGCTGGCTTCTGTTGCTTCCATCTGCAGCTGGATTTTATGGGGCCAGCCTATACAAGTCCACCTGGTCGAGAAAACCGTGATATTAAAACTCAGTAATACGCCACGCTCAAGGTATCATTTCATGCAACCAAACTAAATGATATTCGGTTTTGCGATACCCAAAAGTACATGTTCCTTCAAAGAGAAAGAAATCTCGTAGTACAGTTTACTTAAGTATAGAAACCCGACTGTAATAATAACAATACAGGATAACGAAAACACTGATGGATAAGGCTGGAAAACTGAGACGGACTACAAATGACAAGTTAAAATAATCATACTCACTTTGCATTGAAGTCCTCGGCTGATATATTGTAATTAAATTCCTCAATCAGTTCATAATCTACCATGGCTTTATCGATCAGCTCCTGATTCTTCTTTAGCTGTTCTGGAATTTGCTTCATGTATTCTCTTTGTTCTGCCAGTTCTTCTATGCTGTTCGGTTTGTCATACAACTGTCGTGCAATTGCCTTGAACTCCTCACAAACCTGGACAATGAATACATGATCAATTTCATTTTTTTTATAAAGCAAATTTTAAAGAATTATTGACAGCAGCAAAAATACAATGCCTTTTCAATCAAGGTCAAAATCTGGGTTTTAATACAGGAAGACACTTTTAGCAGTCTTAACCTCATAGGCCCCCCTCCTCTCTCCTACGAAGCTAGCCACTGCTGTCACTTAACCAGATCAATTTAGATTAACAACTTAAATTCATTGAGAGCTCCAGATGTCCCAAAGCTAAAGTGGGATAATGAGATAGACATGGATTGGACACATGCTGCAAATGAATATCAGTTCCCTCCCACAAGTTGCACTGACGTGGGCACCGGAAGGAAAACGCAAGAGAGGAAGACCCAGAGAAACATGGCGTAGGACAGTGGAGAAAGAGCAAATGGTGATGGGTTGCTGTTCTTGGGTAGAGGTAGGGCTGGCGGCACCTGACTGAGTGTCTTGTAGAAGTAAAATGTCTGGCCCCACTCTCCATACAAAGAGACACAACTGATGATGAAAGTGTAATAGCTAAATCTCCCATTTCTCTCAACCTCCCCGATATAAACAACATATATGACCCTGTCAGTAGAATTATAATGACTGTTCCCCAAACGTGTCTACATCAGTGAGGATATTACACACCATATCAGCTTGTTTGCGAAGTTTCTTTGCCAGCAACTCAATAACGGCATTTGCCAGTGCTTTTCGTTTCTTTGCAAGTGCCTGCCTAACTCCTTCAGTCGAGATCCAGTATGGACCAATCACAATGCTAGATGGCAGAGAGTTCTCCAGAGTCTCTTTGTCTTGTAGATGTCGTTCAATCTCCTGCTTCACTTCTGCAGCTGATCTTTCTTGAGAATCATACTCACTAAATAATTTAATTGTTGGAAATTAGTGACACTAGTACATCAAAAAACGTTTATAATTTCAATCAAATGATATGCTTGAAAAAAAAATCGTGTTTTCTCTCCACAGTACATCTTAAAATGCAAGTGAATACAAGAAAGATCATATGTTTGAACTGGGCAGCAAGTTACATACATGTTACATGTACATACATGTACATGTACAGTATGTAGCCTGATTGCAGTGTGTTCAATGTTTTGTTCAGACAATAATGAGTACAACAATCACAGACAGAGACAGGTACCTTTTGCTGTACAAATACATGTAGATGTTAAAACTTACATGTACAATGTAGACAATCCACCCTTCCTTATGAGAGTCTTAGTTTCACAATGTGACCAGCTCCCAGTTAGCTTGATAGCTCAGTTAGTAGAGCACTGTACCAGTATTGCAGAGGTCATGGTTTCGAATCCCTTTCAGGCCTGAATTTTTTTCAGGCTTTAATTTCACAACTGCTTAAGTTGTGTGTGTACATGTGACTGTGATGATCAATCATGTATGCAAGTCTTAGTTTTTGCAAGCAATAAGTTTTTGGCTTTCAATTGATTGGGCTTGATAAGATATTGGAAAGCTTTACGTGAACAGTTTAATAAAGACATATTAAAGTTTAAGGCAAAGTTACTCACACGAGGTACTGGTTTATATCCATGTTGTAAAGGTCAAGGTACTGTTCATACTGTTTAGCATAAGCCCTCAGCGGAATGAGTGACTGTTTGATGGCATGCCGTACAGTCTCCCTCAGCTTCACCACCTCAGGTTCATTCTCACCAACAGACTCAAGAAGAGGTGTGCCACTCCAGAATAATCCTTCAATAACTATTTTTTCCAGTTGTGGCACATTCTTTGTGCATGTGATTCCTTTGTCAAACAGTGTGATGACCACACGCCCAAAGCTCTCAAGGTCTGTGTTGTACTGAACACCTGTCTTCTCCAATGACAGGTCCAACATAAACAGGGCATTCTTCTTGGGTCTGTAGTGGATTTATAGTTGTCAATGTAAGAAAAATTTCAGCTCTCTGATTGACAGATATTTACCTTGAATAACTTATAATTCTTCCATAGCTCTATTGGCTCACTTAACTACAGTGTGTAAAAAGGATTTTGGAAGGACATTACACTGTTGAGTTTCAAATCACTGAAATCTTTTGGTCTTCATTTGAAAGCTCTTCTTGTGATCCTCTAGCATTGTGAAATAGTGAATACTTTTGCTGCTTACTTGTAATTGCTGTTTATGATATCTGCACCCCAGTCAAAGTCTTCCCCTAAGTCCATCACGCTGAATGTGGCATCTTGGATCATCTGGGTAAAAGCTACCAAGGAATCCTGCACCAAATAACGCAGTGAATCCTAGCAGACACAAAGAGAAAGGCAACAGTCATGTACAATGTAACAACTGCAGAAAGTAATACCCTGTATTGTTAGTCATGCAACCTCTGATGAGATACCTGTAGTAAGTTACAGTTGTGAATACCTCAGTTTATTTGCCTGATTCTGCACCCCTTGGAACCCCCCTCCCCCATAACAATAAACTGTGCAGAGAAAGGCAAGTGAGAGTGTTCCAACATTAAACCACAGGAACTAGACTCTAAGAGTACTACGACACTTGTGTTTGTAGTACTAGCTTTCACTGTATTTTCACTCAGGAAACCAAACTGTTAATAGATTTACTTTTTCACTATTACCCTGCATCAAACAAATTTCAAACTATCATTTCATGACCCCTCTATAGAGACTAAAACTGATACAATGTGCATGTACCTGCATGGCAAATTTGACCAGTTGCATAAATTTAGCAAGCTTTGAGATTTGGTACACTTCCCAACTCCTTTCTTCCATGTTAAACCATCCCTTGCCAACATCCAACAAGCTGCTACGAATGGCTGTCCTCAGGGTGTTAAGCCAGCTGTCTCGCAAAAATATCTGTACCTGATAATGAATACAATAATCCATGCGATAAATGCTGAGCTACATGCACAGTACCACCCCCAAGAATCTTCCACGATTATTAATAGGTCCATGTTGCTTTACACTGTAAGTACCCACAGGAAGTTACAGTACAACTGTAGAAGGACTTCCTTGCTTTCACATTCTTGTTATGTTTATTTTACTTATATTCAACTGAGTACTTACCTGTGTGCTGACTTGTGCTTGTGTCTGTTCAAACTCTTCAAGCTTCATGCTTTTTGAGACAGGAACCTGGAATACAGACATGCTGGCAACTTTATTGCATTCAGATCTCACTTTAGCCATTGCCACAATGGCTTCTTCACGTGTCAACAGACAGTTGAAGGCAAAGTTGTCAAACTTCTCATCGAAGGGATATGAAGGAACATCTGGGTGAAAACCTAAAGCAAAAGAAAAACGGATTTCTACATGAAAAAAAGAAACAGAAGAACAATTAATGATAATCTTGCTGTCTAACCTCCCAAGAGTGGGTGGGTGACATGAAGATTCAAGACGTAGGAAAGGAAGTTGCAAAAGCTGTGTTCTGTGAGGAAAAATGTGGTGAACTCTTTGAAAACTCCTGACACTTAGACGAAGCATGGTTTTCAACAATTCACATATCTCACAAAATTACTGTGTAGATACTGATTGCAACATCAAGGACAACAACTTAGATGATGATAGTGCTAATGATGATGATGATGATGATGATGATGATGATGGCAACAAAAATGATGACTCCACTAAATGGACATGTTGCACTACCTTGCACTCAAGCCAAAGTGGCCCACACTGCTGCAGCTTTTCTTAGTTTTCTGTAGTATGAGTAATGCTACCCCCCCCCCCCCACCCATCCCACAGACCTGAGGTTGCCACTCCTCACATAAAGTATAACTACAACGGCACACAACGGGGCCTACCTCGCTCAGGAATCACCTCCACCTCTTCTTGTGGAACAGTTACAAAGGGATAAGTTTCTGGTTTACTACTAACAATCCTGTCAAATGTGATCCTGTTCATGCTGCGTGAAAAATCCACCTGGATTTCTTTGCACAATAGACGTACATGTTCATCCAAGCTGTGGAAATTATTGTAACAAAAATAATGCAATGGATGGCTTGAAAACAACATTCACAATGTATTTATCACTTCATTACTAAACAGATGATTTATGGAAATACACACCCCCTGTGCACTTGTACATGTACATATATGTCACCCCTTTGTACACATGTGGAATTGTACACAGCTACGGGGTGTTATAAAGTGTGCCTTGTAACAAACAAGCAAAAAAAAGAGAACAATAATTAATCCTTATCACTAGAAGGGCTTTCAAAGTAATTAAAACTATCTACTATAATTAATAATTATTTTGCACATACTTCTTGTCATTCTTTAGTGTTCTGGTTCCCTTGGCCCAAGTGATCATTCTTTCCACTGAGCTGGGATCAAGCCTCACCACACCCTCCATTGGCATGCAATCAACATACAGATTGTACCTCAGCAATGCCTCAGTTTCACAACGCAGAGCATATGCTTTGGCTACTCTCTCGGCAAAGTTCACTGGATCCTCAGCAGCAAACAAAAGCTGTATTCGTGGAACCCAAACCTGTTGGGCTTCAAGTTTGGAGTGTTTCCTTTTGGGTTCCTCATTCAGAGTGTCCCCATTAACTATACCATTTTCTGCCACCCCATTTGCTGTTGGTATAACATTGTGCTGAAGGCCTCCTGTACCAACAACTTGCACTAAAAATAACTGTTTTTCAGCATCATAGTCTAGTGTACCAACATCTGTCCAGGCATATTCTCTTCCATTTTTACCATCATCTCTTGACAAGAGGGCTTTTCCTGGTACTGGGTGCTGCTTTCCATCAACAAAACCCAGTTCCAGCCACTCATTAGGATTACGACAATCAAACTCTGAGTCATCAAATGTGTGAAGAGGTAAGAAGGGTGGAAATGACGCAGCATCTGGTCCTGTGAGATTTACTCTCATATTGTAGTCTCCTTTAGGCATAAGATCAGAGGTCTTAACTCCAAGGTCTTCTAACAGCAAGTTTATGTCTTGCTTGGCAAATATCCGCTTTTGCCTGTAAAGCAATTTATTATCCCAGAAAGGAGTTCAGCAACAATTTCAAGGAACTACTCTAAACTGATGCATACATTATAAGTCCAATCTAATCCAAGAAGTTAGGCCAGGGTTAAAATACTAGTCTTGTGAAATGACCTAATTTATAAAACAAACTTGATTTAGGAGAGAAGGTATTTTTTACCTGCACAGTGCATGTCACAGCTGGGTTTGTACTATTTCTTGATAATAAAAGTAAAACCTTGAGCACTGGGGTATCTCAACAATTTGACAGTAGTCATACAGATGCATAAAGCATGATTTCCAGTACACAGCAAACAGTACAAACCTTTCAATCTCAATTTTTCTGGGAACTTGGCCTTGTTCTGCCTTATACGGGAGTTGAACCTTAGGTTCCCAGGCTTTCTCTGGAAAGTCCTGCAACAAATGTCATTTTGTATTTTTTTAGAAGTGCCAGTGTACACTGTAGCAAAATCATTTGACCTTAGTTAAAATATACCTGTACAACCTCACGCCTGTACTCTAAGCAAAATCATAAGGTGCCCAAGGGTTCTTATGTAGGAAATCTTGGGTGCCCAACTCTGACAAGCTTTCATAAGAATAAAGTTAAACAAGTCACCTAAATACAAAACTTAGTCGCCTGAGGCACCCGAGCTCTGCTAGACCACAGCCCTAAACCTGTACCCAAACAACAACACATGGTGAGCATTTTTTGTTACAGGAAGTTGGAGGGTACCGCTTGTAACTAATTATCTATTTCACTAAAAATGATCAACATCTTGGTCAACTTGCAAATCTGACTTACTGTTACTTTACTCAAAGTTTACCTAGTTTTTCAATTGTTCTGTTGCAGGGACTAGCCTGGGCACCACTCACAAAGCAGGCACAGAAATCAAAGACATAACAACATTGCTTATCATGAATAGTGTAGCAAGCAAGGATACCAATCATACATCATGTGCAAGTACTTACAGAAACTGTGATGGGTGCTGTTGTTGGCCCATGAACTTGATCCTGCAACAGTGAACTCAAAGCCTGACTTGACATGGGTCCCTTGAATGTTTGTACTACAAAGTAACAAATGGAATTCATATTGGAAAAAATACACACAGGAAAATAAAGTGGTCCTCCGATAATTAACACACCCCTTTGATTCATAACCAAGTCCTGTTATACATGTAATGCAATTAAAATATTCTTCCACCTGGTCATATACATGTAGTCACTAACAGAAATACATCGAGTAGAATCCCTGTAGAACAAACTCTCATAACCATTTGGCGAGTATGTAAACCAAGAAAAATACAAGTGAGAGGTGGGATATATAAACAATAGCCTCCATTTCGCACAAAATTATACGGATATTTGTCCGCAGAAGACATAATCTGTTCCAAAAAGAGCTTCAAGGAACAGATAATGTCCAAGGACAAATATCCAAGCATATTTTCACGCTAAATGGAGGCTACTGTGTTAATTATCCTTCAATCTCTTTTGCAACACTAGCATTTGAGGAAATTAGAGAATACAGCAGCATTCATTTATACTGACTGGCTCTATTGTCTATGTCAAAGTATAAATTGATGTGCATTTGTATACCATGGTCTTGAGACAAATACTTTCCAGCCAAGTACTGCACACTGCCTTATCCGGTTGGTGAGTAAGCTAAAAAATTCAACTGGGACTTTTTTTGTTCCTCTTCCAGTCAAACTATTTCACTAGATCTCATTCTAGACTGGAAGTTTACATGTATGTCTTCTTGCATGTGTGTATACCACTGACTTGTAATAATTACTTACAAAATTATGTGTAGAAATGGCAAAACAACCAATCACATTTTGCTGCATATACATGTAGCCTAGCGTGTGAATGCAGCTAATTAAGCACTATTCTCACGATCATTTTACACCAAGCAATGGAGAGCAAAGAAATTGGCCTACATAATTTCTCAGATTACAGTGTTCATATCCTTGTGCACGTAAATTATGTACGGTCCACGTAACTTCTCTACATGAACATCTATGTTGTGGTATAATAATACAATGAAACTGAACCAAGGTTATAATTATTATAACCTTGGTTCAGTTTTGACCTTTTCTTTGTTTCTAGTCCTTATCATGTATTATCATACGCAAAAACAAACGAAAAGATTATACTCAATAAAGGATAAAATTGTGCCACAACATATAAATTGCATTCTTTCCTTGGAACTACATCCTAGGAATTGTCAGGTGTAGACAAAGAATACTTGAGTATAGTGTATACCTTCTGGCATGTGCTTCACTTTTGCTGTTTTCCATAATGTACTTCTTGATGCTGCAGGGCCACCAGTGATATTCTGTTAAAACGATTTTGTTACAAACGTTCATTATACGTGTAGGTATTTATATTACATGTAGCTTAATTCACTAACTGTATCGAAGCTTACATCATTTATTGCCACATTGAAAATGGAGTAGATAGAAATGTAATAAGGACAAGTAGCTGAAACATTTACAGCAAAGATGGACGAGATTATTTTCAATGTAAATAAAAAACAGAATGAACTTTTCAGCTTCATGTCTAACACTGGGTTTCAAAATCCCTCCATGGTTAATTATACACATGTATCATTCTCTCAGGTTTCCTTGGATTTTTAAACTTACCCCAAGCTCATCTTTCGATCCTCCTCCCAAGATATCAGAGTAATAACCTCTTTGTCGTATTGTTGGATAAGTTAATCCGCCAGAAGCAGGGGACTTCGGAGTCCCTGTGGAAGTTCGTCTCCCATTTCGAGAGCTACTTCGCCTTTGAGCACTCATAACGTCTCAATCCGTTAAAGTAACTCCAATCTCCGCAACTGAATTATTTATCAAACAAGCAATCTTTTCAAACACAACTTAACGCCGCAGTCTTTGGTATGTATAATTATTTCATTGTAATGTCCGCCATATTGTTTCTCTTCTGTACTCCCGGGCGAGAAGTTGCCATGACAACAGTCGGCGGCGAGAAGAGCTCAATCTTCGGATTATTCCGGTTTCATTCGTTTTTTCTCGAATTGTTCCGATGATTTCTAACTTTTAAAAGACCCGGATGATTGGTGGTTTTCAAAATGGCTGCCCAAGGAGGATTGCGTCTGGGTCAAGCCGTTCTTCGCCGAACCATACTGAGGCCACAAGTTTTGCTAGGAATTAGAAAAGGTTTGTTATGGATTAATTAGAAAATATCTGGTCTACTCTCTCGTTTTGGAAGTTATAACGATCACGAATGTAGCCATTTCAAGTTGAGCTTCAATACAATACCGGCTTAATTAACTTGCGATCGACTACAGTAGGTCGCTGTTTTTGAACTTATACACTGTATTTTTGATAGTTGGCATATTTGTAGCACGAATATGTTAACATAACTTGATAAGGTTAAAGTAGAGGAGTACGATATTCGTTGTTATTGAATCATGTGTGGAACTGTAAATATGTGCTTCCAGAAAATGTCCATACCCCCAAACGGAGGGTTTTTTCCAGGTTGACTCCCCACCCCCCAGGATTTTCCGTTCCAGGGGGCTTCACAGTACTTCCCCCACCCCCTGGAATTTCCATGATTTTTCTACTTGGGCCCCCCACCCCCCCCCAATCCCTCTGAAATTCCCTATCCATAAAAAACAAGACTTAACCTATTAATTGTAATAAAATTGAGCCACAGCTGTTTATAGTTACATTGTAGACAAAGACGTACTTTTTCATGGTAGACTGCACACGCGGTGCGTTCCTTCCTGTCATGTCGAAATGTTTGAACCGGTGTTTAAACTAATAAACAACTGACTTAGAAGCGCTTTACTCCCAAATGGCATAGCAGCTGACTTTTGCTTCATTAAAGGAAGTTTTCATATAAGAATCTCGGAAAGTACATAAAGCTCTTTCAAATAACGCAGTCAAAGTTTTAATTTATGCAAGGTCAAAACAACATATCGAATTTCTTTACACGCGCAGTAAAGTCGTCACGGAACATTTTTTCAAAACAGCTGTCTCCCAAACATCGCTTTATATTTTCTTTCACCAAAGGAATGCATCAATTAAGTCATACGCTTTGTCTCTGTAGTTTGTAAATGATAGTAAGTGCATATTATGCTTTAGTTTTTTGAATTGTCATACATTTCATACGTGAAACACACATTGTTCAGTCGGTCTATAAATGACCGAATGAAATTTCAGCTACTGCTTCAATTACAATGTTCCTTGCTGTCCACGGTTACATTTATAGTTCAAGACAAATGGCTTTGAATCAACTTTGCTCACTTAAAGCAAACTATTAACTACATGGATTACGATGAAAAATATGTGATAACCTAATTACGGCAAGTCCAAAACAGGGAATAATTTTGAACGATTATCAAACGAAATAAACAAAGTACGAATCGCATTTAATTGACAGCATGATTAATGCTGGAAAAAGCATCTGAGCTGCATTTATGCTAAATACAGCACTATCTTCAAAGTGTAAAATGTCAACTTCACTGTTCATGTATTGCTGTACCTCTTCGCCAGCATTTTGTTCAACTCTACATCCAACAAACACGATACTCAGAATTGCTGTCGGTCATACGACGCCGGAAGAAAAATGAAAAATATATGACAAAGAATCTAACATTTATTTCTCAATGGATGGAACATTTCTGTTGGTTTGGTTACCTGAATCAATTGGGAAAGTATAGTAGTGTTCATTTGATCACATTTCAGACCCACTGGAAAGAAAACTCCTTGAGTATCCCCCCCTTCAGAAATTTACCTCTTTCAGACCCCCCTACCCCTCGGAATTTCCGTGACCCTCCATGGGGGGGGCGGGTATGGATATTTTCTGGAACTACACAATATTCAGAATTGAATTTTGTCTCAAGTTCTTGTTAGACTACGTACTGTTCTGTCTATTTTTGTCATTACAAAGTGGACAAATGTTGGAGATGTGGTGTCATGTTGGTTAGTGCACTGGACTCTGATTAAGCAATCTTGGTTCAATGTGGATGGGGTCAGTGTGTTTTGTTCTTGAGTGAGACACTTTGATGGCCCATTGTGTTATTTATTCGCACCCCCACCTCTTTGGAGGGCAGATTCTGACAGCCTAGTGTTCCATTGTCGGCACCTTTGAAGTTTGCATCCAAGAGGTTCAAAATTCTGTCAGTTCCTTTGAAGAATTTTTCTAATAGGCCCTGTGACAGAGGTTGCCCTCCATAGTGGTGATGTGGATAAAAAATGGAATATCCCAATGCAACACTTTCCTTTTGTAGTGTCTCACTCCACCAACATGTGTAAATGGGTACTGGCTAGTTACATGTAATTGCTACCAGTGACCTTGCAATGGATTTCCTTTCATCCAGGGAGAGTAAAAATACTCTTACAAATAGTCGCTTCATGCTACAAAAACCAAAATAGCCTTTGTTGCCTATGAGATACCTGGTCAAATTCAGACAGATACTTAATAGACAGACAGAAGTGAGAAGGCAGGGAAAATTCATAAGTTATTGGTAACATTTGTACATGTACATGGGTTATGACAGTGTAAAATTGAGAACAGAAATACTTTATCGCACTACCCATGTCATTTGTCTTAGGACTGTGAGTTCCAATTCCCTACGTATGCTATAATTTTAGCGCTATCTAAATCTAATCTTATTATTATTATCATCATTTGTCATATAACTGGTGTTTTTCCCGCTACAGCATACCCATTCATTGGCTAGTTCATGGTCACATGACATCTAACAACGAAACTGTTTGTTGCCGCCAAATACCATGAGTGGGCAACATTGCGAAAACTATGACATCAAACGGGAAACAGTTTACTGTTACCTGCAAAATGTTGACTGCTTTTGCACATGATCAGAGCATGCAGTTGATGGTGGCCTGATGTTGTTGCTGGGCGTTTTTCAAAATGTGCTTTTGTTTCGTTTTGCTATATTACAAATCACTTAATGACTGAATTTTGTTTGCCTCAAACTTCAATGTCTCCCGAGACGAAGTCACGGGAAACATTGAAATTGAAACATTGAAATTGAGATTCAAGGGATACAAAATTCACTGTTCCCCTCGGGACCAGTCATTAAGTGTTAAGTATTACCATAGCACCATGTGCAGCTGTATCATGGCAGTTGAGTGTTGCAGTCACACAAGAGATGCCCCATCCTGTGAGAATCACTGAAGCGGCAGATATCAATTTTTAAATAGACTAGTAGAAAAGTTCTTGCAGGAAACTAATTTAATGTTAATCTGTTATGCAGTTTCCTTATATTTAATCTAAATGAGTAAAATAATTTTTCTAACTTCATTGACACAGCACATGATGACCACAAAAAGTTTCCTCTCCCAACTCCGGAAAATGACTGGAAAGGCTTCACTCGTGAATGGAAAGATGATGGTTATGCCCTGGGTGATTACCCTAATCTGCCAGACATTTCTAACCAGAGGAGACAGCACAAAGGATGGTGGGATCCACAGGAACGTAGAAACTTTGGTGAACCAGTAAGTGTCCAAAGAATAGATTAAGGTTACCATACATGTGTATAACAACAACGAAACAACAAACAACAAATACCTTTACATGTATTTCACCCAGAGTTAGAAATAATTTATTACAAAGTTACATATATAGATTAAAAACAAAAATGATAGGGGTGCTAAGTGTCAGGCAGCCAGTATACAGTATACCTGTAGAGGTGTCTCTTGTCCAAGCAATGTAGGATAGGATAGGATACTTTATTTAAACTGGCAATATGCTCAGCCATACAGCTAGTTAACAGATATCCCACTACTAAAATTAACATAACTAACTACCATAATCATGATTATATTAAAAGCTATTAATAGCATATTCATTCAATAAAAATTGAAAACTGTAGATACCAAAACTCCCATATCAAATTAAAGCTTATAGAGTTGGCTGACAAATTATACCAATAATTTTGAAAAACATGTCAAAGGAATTGTTGTATTTTTCGTAACCTCTAACTGCGAGTGTCTGAATCGCCTTTTGAGAGCAGCAAGTCAAAGGGAATATTGTTTTCAGTAATCTAATTTGTTCCACAGTTTCTGGACTCTAAACACTAAAAACAAGTGTCTGTGTTTTACCATATTCAATTGCAGTGAAAAGTTACAGAACATTTTTAAAATAGAATTTAAAAAGTGTGGAGTGATTGTACAAAAATCACTCTCAGAGAAAAAATATTTTGAAATAAAAGTTTACTGACACATTTTTGCTGTTTATGTGTTGAACTAGCTATGACAGGGGTAATTTGTAGAATGCCGAATGCCGAATGCACTGTTTGCTTTTGGTTAGTTTCACTTATATTTTCTTGCGGTTAGCTTTTATTTGTTGGACAAGGCCATATGCAACATAATGCTGTCCTTAAGAAACAAAAGCTAACCGCAAGCAAACATGAGTGAAACTACTAAACCGCAAGCAAACAGTGCATTTGGTGTTCGGCGGTCTTCAAAATACCCCTGCCAAACTAGCTACTCTCCGAATATGAGGGTACGCAAAGGTACTTAGGGGTCTCTGGATGGGATTTAGCTGATAGGTGAGAACTGGTCAAAAGTTTAACTGTCAACTGAGAAATGATGTGTTTTCAACTGACAGCTGAGATTAGAATCTGCAACAATAATTACTGATAACTGAGAAACTGGCTGAATGATAACTGAGATCCCAAGACCAGTATCTAGACCCTCTACTAAGTCACAACTTTAGTACTGTTGTATGCAGCTACAGTGTGAACATTGTCTGTACGATGGTCAACATAAATGAATAAATTTCTCATAATTTTCTGACAGAGCATTGGATTGTGCGTATTACCTACAGGACGTATAAATACGCTTGTTGTGCATGACGATACATATATTTTGTATGATTATCAGCCATTGAACAATTGATTTCTTACCTTATATCAGATACATCAGGATGAAGATGCATTGAATGTTTGGATTATGGCTGAGACTGATTGCAATGACAGATACACACCGTGAGTATATTTTTCAAAATGAAAAATGAATGGATTGACTCATTGTCTGTTGATATGGACACTGTGAGGACCACAGAAAGTGTTTGTCTGAACAGGGTCCCACGTTAAATGTAGCGGGCTGAACATAATAATATTGTATTTTATTGATGCAAATATGCATACTACTATAAATACTATACATGTATGCAAGAGTTACTAATTTGCAGTCTGATACGTGTAGATTACATATGATTCAGTTCTTTGACTTTTTTATAATCATTATTAATATATAACAGTGGTCAGATATCTATTTTGAAAATGAGCGACGAGTTGAACTCAGACTGACCAGATTTTAAGTGTCAGGGCTGTGCTCTGGAAGTGCCCGGGTGCCACAGGTGACTAAGTTTTGCCTTTGGGCAACTGGAAAAACTCACTTTTTAATTCATTGAGCTTAAGTGCTGGGCACCCAGGAGTTAATGGTTAGGAACCATTCAACTCCTCATAATTTGTCTTAGACAGCAGCCTTGAATGTGCGCACAACAAAATGTTCAGTACTACACAGTTAATGTGGCAGCTTAAATGTCACACCACACTGACAGAGGCCTTAGCTGGTAGCGGCTGCAAGCTATGGTGCATACACATGTACTGTACCCTTTACACACTTGGTATTTTGCTCCTTGACATTTACTGTTGAATTACGCTATTTATCTTGATCAAAGATGAGTACTCAGATAAAACTTAACTATTTATAATTTACAGGTATGAAGCAGCAGGGCAGTTGGGTGTTGCTATAGCCCTTCTTTGTGTTGTTGGATATCTTTGTTACCTTTATGATCAGACCGACAGAAACCCTGCGGTAGGCAATTATTTTATGCACTTACAGTGCAGTATGCAATACTTGTACACCATAAGACACATTCTGTAAACATCAAGAGGAAAAAGATACTTTAGAACTTCACCTGGTGCAATTGTTGGAAATGCTAGGAACAGTTATTAAACTAACCAAGGAAAAGCATGAATTTAAAATTTCTTTGTGTTGTTCTGAGTTGACTTTTGTGAAGTTTAAACTAAAGGTAGGGAAAGCAAAAGAAGCAGATAAATGCATTAAAATATCCGCTTCTTTCCCTTTCCCAGCCTTTACATGTAGTTTGAACTTCGCTCTAACAGTCAACTCAGAACAACATGAAGGATTGTGGGCAGGTCAGCAAAAGAAGGTGGGAGTAGTCACTGTTCGAAAATTCAAGCCCACTCCATGGTTTGGTGATTTTAGTAGCACTGCTTGCCATGCATTCTTTCAATGCTCAGTTGACACCACCAGTTTGTGAATGGTGATGGGTTCTTCTTCCTAATGCATTATCACAAAACAACTAACATGCTTCTGACAAACAGTAACTAAAACAAGATCTAAAACATGATATTCATTGCAGATGGTAGTAGCCTGATATCTTTTGTTGTTGTTGTTGTTGTTGTTGTTCTGTTAATGTGGACTGTAAATGAATTGCATCTTTGGCAAAAGGCCTTGACTGTGTTTCAATTTTTGCATTTTTCAGGTTCCAAAGAAATACCCCTTTAACAATCTGTATCTTGAGCGAGGAGGTGATCCTAACAAGGAGCCCCCCACTGATGAAGACACAGACCCCAGAAAAAGACTCATCCCACATACTTTTTATGGGTCTTGATGTCTCTCTCTCTTATCGTACAAAAAACTCTTACTGATTGAGAAACTTGTAACTATTAATTCAAGAATTACTTTGTCATGTGTAGATCTCTGTGGTGTGTGTTTTTTGTAGGACCAATTATCCTTTTTAGTATACTGAAATATCCCAGTTGCTTCCTGATTTCAGTTTTGTGTCAATTAATTCGTTTTCAGTCAAGTTTCAAGATTGTGGTCTCTCTATTATGGCAGATGTATATAACGTTAAATTTTGATATGCTGCATTTTAAAAAAAAATAAATGCCACATTGTTGATTGTTCTTTTATGTCTGTTCACTGTTCTTGGACTGTGACAAACATATAGAACCTACACAGTGGACAAACAAAAGATAATAAGACATACCATCAGAAACCCCCCTATGAGTTTCGGATTCAATAAAGGGTTTTCCACAATCATCGGCACCCCAGTGTTTTTCATCACCAGACTCATTAAGATGTAATTCAAGGCAAGTTATCCTGGACTGAGAGGTTAAAACCCATACGTAGTATTAGGGCAAGGAAGGGAGAGTTTAGGGACTAGATCTGGGTAAAATCATTTCATTACTTGGCGCGCCGCGCATGTGATGTATGACGTGCGGGTAGATTGCGCGCGCAGTAAGCATGCGCACCTCTGGTTTCACTTTATATCTGCATGCGCTGTGATTGGCTAAAATATGTTTTAGATCAGAGTTGAGTATAGCGGCTACTCTCAGGGTGTATTATTTTTCTAAAGAAGACGAAAAACCTTAGAGAGCGGTGCCTTACCGTCGTACAGTCGATCTTGCGCTCATTTTCCGCGCCACTCACACCACTTTGTGCGAGTGAGCAAAACCTAATAACTCTTAATTGGTGAAAAAACGGAGAGAAAAAAATAAACTGTATTAACAGTAACCTATGCAGAGCTTCAAAAGTTCTTTCGGTTATATGGCGACGAGGAGCTACCTTGTAGACACCAAATGCAAACGGTACTTAATGCAAAAATGTTTAGTGAACAAAACATTTGACAAGATGTTTCAGTTCCCTGCAAATGTCTTGCTTAAGAAAAGCGTACACTATTGGATTACTTGCCGAGTTGAATGCGAATAGCAAGCTTTGCAGATTTACAACAAGCCATGGAATGTACTTTGAGCAGTGAAATGTATAGCAGATAAGCCGAGCGATGTCAATTGCATAACAAATCAAAAAGATGGCCACTACGATTCCAAGAGCTTTGGCAAATGTGCTTGCTTGAGTTTGAGACCTGATAGCGCTAACACTCTGGCGACAAAAGCCGTTAAAACATAACTGAGTAAGTTGAACACTCGCTCGCTTTTTTTGCTTCCGCGCAATGTATAGAGTTTTCCAGCAAGCTATAAATAATAACAGAAAGGGAGGAAGCTTGAATACGAACAGTAAAACTGTCAAAAAGTTTCTCACAGCATTTTTCATCCCAGCACAGTACATCCATGTGAATGGAACAAAATGAACAACAAATGGTAAAATCCACGCTACTGAAATTAAGAACAAATGTCGTCTTTTTGTCTTGAATACAGAATATTTCAACGGTGTAACAATTGCGATGGAGCGATCAACTGTCAGCGAACATAAGTTAGTCATCGATAAGTTAAGAAATAACCGTCGCACGGCTGTTGTTATACACTTGCTGCAAAGTGACGCAGACATACAGGCCTCTGATGGAAAATGGACTAAACCGACACAAAGATCAGCCACAGCGAGCGAAAACAGGAACCAATTCACTGTTTTGTGAAGACGCTTCCTTGAAATAATAAGATATATCACCAAGCCATTTCCAAGAACTGTTGACACCGATAGAATCCCACCGAGAGCCCAAAACCAAGTCCCTTGTGCCACTACCATCTTGGTCGTGTCATTTCGTTTTAGTGTTCAATGATAATTGTTTTTCAGTGATAGAAAACGATGACTTTATGGAAGGCAGGTAACCCTGCTAAGTTCAGAGACTAACTTTCGTGTCAGAAGGAGGAGATTACTAAGTAGTCAAGGCATATGCCTTTACATGTTGAAGTTCTTAAGACTTATAGCTTTACAGATTAGATTCAAAATTGCATGATGATTTCTAAGTTTATAACCAGCATTAAAAACAAATCCTGTTTATTTGTGGGACGCATTAGAGAAAGCAATAACTCAAGCGCAGTGTCAGAATATAACATAAATAGCAGTGACGGTAAAGCATTTAACTTTTTTAGAAGCTTGTGATATTTTACACCCTTACTTTGGCATAATTATGTGGCCATAATATTTCCTCCTCATTGCCCATCCTCGTTAACCTTGAGCGTGGACTTACTAGAGAGTTAAATCCATAGGCGGAGCTTTCTTTGATTTATTGCAAGACTGAATGAGCCCGATTCAGTTTAAAGCTTGAGCAGCATTGATTTCTAGAATTTAGAACAAAGGCGGCAATATATCAAGGATGGGCGGTCGTTTTGTCAGTGAATGTCCGTTGATCATGATTTCAGGACAATATCTTGGATGATTTAGTTTTAAACCGTTAGTTCGATGGAGGAAAAAATGACCTTCACAGAGTGCCGGCACAATTTCACTAAGGTTTGAAAGGTCAGTTTTCAAGCATATGCCAGTGACCTTTCCTATGCAACATATCCTGCAAACAAGGTCTTTCAACAGCTCTAGAAAAACTGCTCTTGGTGTAGGTAAAGCTACTCTAGGAACTGCCAAGAAAGCCTGAATTGCTCGCATACAACTTCTAATTGACTGATTTACAGCTGAAGCTCATGAATCACGGCTCAGTTGTCAGAGCTGACACTTTTCGTGTCCTTATCCGATTAATCTTTAATACTAATGTCATTTAAAAGTCGCATAATGAACGAAGTTATTTACATAAACCTGTGTTAAAGTGTCATTATCATGAGAATGACTTGAAAAAAGCCAAAACCTAAAAGGCACAATTTCATTGATTACTTAATAACTTTGTTTGAAATTGCTACATAAGTGCACCGAAGCTATAAAAAAGCCATATAACGGGTCATATATAAGCACAGGGTCGTGATGTCAAATTAAAGAAGTCTAGCAGAGCTTTTCAAATTTTGTTGTTGTGTCTTGAGAGCAAAAATCGCTAAAAAATGACTACAATTTACTCTATTCTCCAACATAACATCCATCTTAGGGTTTTAAGAGCATTTTTCAGTCATAATTTAGCGCCACTTAGACCAAAGACGAATCTGTAAGCTACACCTGTCTGATTATGAAAATGAATATTTCATTGATCATATATTTGAACTGCAGGTGAAATGTTCAATTCAAGGGATTAAAAGCAAACAGGAACCTTAAATGTTGCTGCTCTATTCTAATGCAAAGATCGAGGGAAATTATGCACTACTTACATAATTACTAAGATGGCATTTTAGTTCAACGCGGGTGGGAAATATTGATCGAACGCCATCAATGACGAATATTGTCAATATATAAGGCAGTAAAGGGGGAAGAGAAGATAACGCACATACGTAGAACGATGAGTATTTTATACTGAACTTATACAACTCGTCATACGTTTTTCTGTATGACATTAGCAGAGAATTACTAAATGCGCCGGTAAGGGTTGGTTACCTAATTCGGCTGTCACTGCATACCGACACGTACCGATTTGTTGCCTGGCACTGTGACAACTACTAAGAAATCTTTTTTTGCTTAAGTGGAGCGAATTAACCGATCAATTTTAGCGAAATCTCGTTTCGAATTTAGCCGGGACATCCACTGTGCGTTTTTGTTTGGCTTAGCTTTATGTTGTGGTCGCAAACTTGTAGATAAAATTATTTTTTCCAAGCAAACGCGTGGAATTAGATTTCATCACCAGTGCAGACACATCCTGATGTAAATATCACCTTTAAGCCAGGGTTGTGTGGGCTGTACTATCTAAAACTATTTTTTGTTCTAATTTCCATCATCTTTTATGAAAACAACCACTTAAGCCATTTTTTAATTTGATCATAAGATCGGCTAATTTGCGAACTGAAAGAAACATTTTTACTGGGTATTATGTCATGGGGCTGTCGTGCGATCTGGTTATCGGGCTAATGCCGTGTTTCTGACAAAATTACTTATAAGTCTGTATTATTATTATTATTATTATTATTGTTGTTGTTATTATTATTATTATTCATTATTATTATTCAAGTACTTTATTTCAGAAGTCGATTATCTTCAGATTATTTTCACGGATATCTTATCAAGATCTTGCTTTTTTCAGTAAAACACCTGATTTGATTCACTCGTTTCTCGCGGGAGAAATCCACCCAGAGAAGACGGCTAAGATTCAGGATTCAGACTCCTTTTCTTGGATAGACCTAATAAAACTGAAATAACCAGGTTATTGAAAAGCTCCAGTTAGCATTTCTTATTCAGTACTAGTCAATTTCAGAAGTAAAACTCGCCAACTGCGAATATTCAAGATCGTTTTCCAAAGATTGAGAAATGAATTACATCGGTCGATTTGTACAAAAACACAACTGATACGAGAAACACAGTAAATGGTTTGAACCCAGGAGTATCAGTAGCTCGTATAGTGTGATCGTCCGGGTGAGTGTAGTTCTGAAAAGAACTGTTGTTGGTGACCGTCACCAACAACAGTTCTTTTCAGAACTACACTCACCCGGACGATCACACTATACGAGCTACTGATACGAGAAAATCAGGAGGACTCGCTGTGGAGCCGCACAATGATCATTGACCTGTGATCTGCTGGTGTTCCTTTTCTTCGCAGCGAAAAGAGAGCGAAATGGTTGTGCAGTGGATCAAACCTTCTATTTTTAATTCGGCACATGAAAATAAACAACGCTTGATCGCAGATAAAAGGGCCATTAAATAATCACATGAAAATCATCTTTTTTTACTTCTAAGTAAAGTTGAACCAATATGCAAAATGTTTATAGATTATGGGTCGTCTTCATTTTCTTTTCTTTTTGTCAACCGTTTATAAGTGCAATCTATGCAGTGTTGAGGTCGAGATTACGATACCAGCACGGACCACAAGAACAAACAGTAAACCTCGCAAGAATATGAGAGCAGAACCAGAGGGTAAACATACCGTGAAGACAGTTTACTTATCAATACGGAAATACAACATGTGCGACGCAGCCATAGACAAGTGTCCAGCGGCGCTTAAAGGCCAGTTGTAACATCATAAAAACAAAGGACTGAAAAAAGGCTGAACATGAAAAGAAGAAAGAAATAGTCCCCACTAATCTTCATCTAATTAGACTTGCTCGGGGTATGACAATTCCTTCATCTAATTTTAACCGAGCGAACACTAATTTATATATTCAACATCTGCTTTGCAGTACTTCAGAGCCCACGCCACTGAAAGTTTATATTGAGCAAAGCGCGTTACATGCCGACTTCTGATTGGCTAACTGACTGCATCCCTGTTCTGTGTGATTTATTTTATCCCTTCTAAAGCAAATATCGTAATTCCGTTTACTGGATTAAGCAATGGTTATAGTAGTCAGGGTCCTTATTTACTATTTTAGACCCATCGCGCGTTCAGTATTAAGATGAAACCAGGCGTTTGGTACTGGGCTGTCGGTGGGATTTTGTCAGTAACAACAGTTCTTGGAAATGGCCTGGTGATATATCTTATCATTTCAAGGAAGCGCCTTCATAAAACAGTCAATTGGTTCCTGTTTTCGCTCGCTGTGGCTGATCTTTGTGTCGGTTTAATCCAATTTCCATCAAAGGCCTGTATTTCTGCGTCACTTTGCAGCAAGTGTATAACAACAGCCACGCGATGGTTATTTCTTAATTCATCGATGACTAACTTATGTTCGCTAACAGTTGATCGTTACATCGCCGTGTTCAAACCATTGAAATATGCGGTATACAAGACGAAAAGACGACATTTGGTCTTAATTTCAGCAGCGTGGATTATCCCATTTGTTGTTCATTTTGTTCCATTCACATGGATGTGCTGTGCTGGGATGAAAAATGCTGTGAGAAACTTTTTGACAGTTTTACTGTTCGTATTCAAACTTCCTCCCATTCTGTTATTATTTATAGCTTGCTCCAAGACTCTATACATTGCGCGGAAGCAAAAAGAGCGAGCGAGTGTTCAACTTACTCAGTTGAGGTTTAACGGTTTTTGTCGCCAGAGTGTTAGCACTATCAAGTCTCAAACTCAACCAAGCACATTTGCCAAAGCTCTTGGAATCATAGTGGCCATCTTTTTGATTTGTTATGCAATTGACATCGCTCGACTTATCTGCTATACATTTCACTGCTCAAAGTACATTCCATGGCTTGTTGTAAATCTGCAAAGCTTGCTATTCGTGTTCAACTCGGCAAGTAATCCAATAGTGTACGCTTTTTTTAAGCAAGACATTCGCCGTGAACTCAAAAGTTTTATTAAATGTTTTGCTTCTTGAACGTTCGCGGCAACCACAGGGACCTTAACACATGTGTTTGCACTTGGCTTTTAAATAGAAGGTCTGCGACTTAAAACACATTTTTTCCGCGCCATGGTCAAGAACAGCTTCGTAGTGAAAGTCTATATTTCAATTCCGCATGCTAAGAATTGTTAAATTATTCTGATCATACTGGTAATCAAATAATTTTTATCGGATGTTCATGTTTGTGTAATTACTATGCCAATGATAAGATTTAATGGATTTTTTGATCAGAATATAAATACGTGACTGAAACAATCCGATCCTAGACCCAGTAAAACAGCATCATCTTTGTTCCCGCCCCCGCTCATGCAAGTGACGTCAGAATCGACCAGTATCCATACTGATGACGCAACAGAACAGCTTCTCCTTCATTGGGTATAATACTGATAATGAAAGCCGGTTTTCCCGGTTTTTAAGCACAAGTGTGACAATGATTTTACAAAAAGACTGATTTAAGTTAACAAAAGTTGATATCGACATCTATTGCGAGTTATTGAACTTTTCGTCAGTATTATGCCTTGTTTTACCATACTGCCTCTTTTGCCTGTCGAGAACGCCATTAGCACCATTCTAAAGATAAAGAACAAGAGAGAACATTAGCACTGTGAAAAGAAAATCCGTGATTATGATGGTGTTAAGATTACTTCCCACCATCGAGGGTGTCCTTCGAGAAAAAAAAGTCGTACGCGCGCAAGTTTCAATAAAACCCTAAAAAACTATGTATCAAAAGGAAGCTTAATGAATGTAGTTTACGATAAAATTGCAATTTAAATGAGGTTTTCGTTTAGGAAGTGTCAGGAACCGGTAAGGCGTGAAACGGGTACCGGATGCCGCAACACGAGTAAAATGGCTGCACAGTCTTATTCACAAGGCATCAATAAACAAAACCGTGTCAGGTTTTTTCGATATTCTGATTGGTTGTCTAGATAGTTGGAATAGCTAAAAATATGCGAGACGTGTTGCGTAAACGGACGCCACGGGAAAAATATGTTAAATATCAAAATTTCCCTACACACTTTCGCTTTTCATTATACCTGGAATTTTCTGACAAAATTTCACGAAACTCCGTCTAATCTGCATACCCTATAAATTCTTTCAAAGTGGATGTCTTCCTTCCAAAATCAAATGCGAGATTTTAGTTCGTATTATAAAAAGATTCGTAAACAACTCGCGCCCCGCCAGGAGATTATCTCGCCTTGTGAAACCGCAAACCAATGGAACAACAGGACCTCCTAGCATCGATGACAATGGATGAGGATTTCCCGGGAAAAGCATCGCATTGCAACACATTTTCTATCTCGCTGTCACATTGAAGTAGCCAAAGGCAAAAGAGCAATCCTCGGCAAGACAAGTAAAGCCAGCAAATGCACCGATGAGCATGACAATGAATCAACGCGTAAAGACAGCTCAGGCAGAAAGCTTAAAGAGCCTTGGTCGCTTTCGGAAAGGTGTTTTTGTTTTCTTTCCAACACAGAAATGTGTCCTTTTTTCTTCTTTGGGCTTGTTTGATTCTTTTCCTCGGTCCAAGGGCGTTTTTCTATTTTGAATTTTCCAGTTGAGAGCAGGCGCAAAGGTCTTTTATTTGTCAAATTTGTCAAGTGCGCGATGTAAACAATACCAAATAACATGAAACGCGAGTT
>Ga0126339_10000386_pt1 | contig 23473 bp, 7 predicted proteins | sample OrbTmetagenome_2_FD_92532 | JGI IMG/M metagenome (GOLD analysis project Ga0126339, IMG submission 92532) | Coral microbial communities from Petempiche,Puerto Morelos, Mexico - Orbicella T R C metagenome | ecosystem: Host-associated > Invertebrates > Cnidaria > Coral | place: Petempiche,Puerto...
ACTGCCTGGAATTGGGACACTGACAGCAAAAGCAAGGCAAACAGCCTGTTACATGCAGTATCCAATTTTGAATTTATCATCACCCAGATTACGACGATGAAATGCCTTTCGATACTGAAGCCACTCAGTATCAAGCTGCAAAAGCGAGACATCGATGTCTATGAAGCATACAGCCACATCAGAGATTTAAAAGGTGAGCTACAAGACATCAGGGCAGAAATCGAGAAATATTGCTCGGATTGGTACATCATGGCTACCACCACAGCGAGGAAAGCAAACATCGAGCCATCTATGCCACGCATTGTTGGTCGGGAACAGCACCGAAGCAATGTCGAAGCAAGAACACCGAACGATTACTACAAAAGAGCGCTCACAATTCCTCTGTTGGATCATCTTATTTCTGAGATAGACACATAATTTCAAAATAAAAATGAGCGATAGAAATTTTACACAACGTTTCGATGTCGTCATGACATCATTATCAAGTGACAAGAAAATAACGGTTCAACAGTGTTATCACTTGATAATGATGTCATGACGACATCGAAACGTTGTGTAAAATTTCTATTGCTCATTTTTATTTTGAAATTTTTATCGAAATTTAATCTCATTCGAAGACACATAATTTGATCTCAATAATGATGCTGTGATGTCTTCCCTCCTGTGCCTACTTCCAGCCTTGCTAGTTTCTCGAGAAGGAAACCCTGTACAAGCCGCTTTGCAGTACTATGCAGATGACCCACCATTACCCCAGGTTTTTGATGTGGAACTTTTCCGTTGGCGGCGCAAGTGGCTAAACGCGGATCAAGACCTACCCAGCAGTGCAGTTCAGGCATTAAAAGAATGCAACCATGAATTCTTTCCAAACGTACATAAGTTGTTGCGCATCTTATGCACGTTGCCAATTACCTCTGCAGAATGTGAGCGATCGTTTAGCACATTGCGGTGACTGAAAACTTATCTTGGGTCGACCATGACCAGTGAGCGAGAGTCTGGCCTTGCGCTAATGAACATCCATTACGGTAGGCAAATTGACATTGGTGCAACAATCGACATTTTTGTACGGAAGCATCCACGGCGCCTCCTTTCTGAAATCCTAGCTGAGTGAACGGTAAATCGCAAGTCTACAGCATTTGATGAAGTATGTAATATGTTGAACAACTATTTTATTATCCATTTTTAATTCTATTAAGGTCTATCTCTTCAGGAAGTGAGATTTGCAGTCCCCTCTTAGAAATACTAGCTACGTTTGTCGCTAAAATTATTGGGAATTTGTGCTCAGAATCAAGGAAACGCCATTTCTGAAGACCCAAATTTCAAAAATTATCCGGGGGAGTATGCCCCCGGACCACCCTAGTAAAGAGTGCCTCCGGCGCTCCATTGTCAATCGGGCAAGCAATATACATTAGGAACCCCTCTATGCAAAAAGGCTGGCTACGCCCCTGTTTCTCCATGTTGCGACATCCTGTGTTAATTAATTCAGGCAAACCTTGCAGATGATACGAGACTTAACATTTTAGTACGAGTAGGCCTTTTCAATTCTAGTTTTCAGGCTTCACATTCTCACAACACATACCCATCTCATCCCATGAGCTGCCCTCTCTACCTAAAACCAACATGATGAGCGAGGGCTCTGGAAACATCATTGGTTTGAAAATTGAAAATCGTATTCGTACGCAATCTCGTAGTCTTAGTCCAATCTATAAAGCTCCCTATTGACTCATCAAAATCTAAGTCTTAGAAAGTAATGGAAACTGTTTTGAGCGATTTTAAGTCGCGCACGCCTGGCAGGATTAACAAGTCGTGGCTCCCGTAGCCTAGCAGAGCAACGGTGATCTAATCCACAGGTCATGGCTTCGAACTACTCCGAGGTTCAACAATTATTGAGGAACTTCGTATGTATAACTTACGGTCAAACGGATCAGTTCAGAAAATTCAATTTCTCCCAATACTTGATCATTGACCCATCTTTTAGCGACTACGGGGAAGGAACGAAAGAGCTTTTCATTGCTTGAAGGTTTGATTGTAAGTTGTAGTTATTCAAAAATCATGACTCAAGTTTGATTATTTTGTCAAACCTAATACATTTTACAACATTTTACCTTCTCCAACAACTTTTGAAGTCGTTCAACCTCTTTCTGTAGTTCCTTGTTTTTCATACTTTCATGGCGATCACTGAGCTCCTTGGTTTCGTATTTTATTCCATTTGTTGGAAATCCATCGTGCACCTCTTCCAGGTTTCTTTTCTTCATTGCTCTTATCTGAGAACAGAGTGACAAGAAATGAAAACAAAATTTCTGCAAGTGGAAAACCTTGTGCGCAAATTGATACAAATGTAAAACTATATTGATGAGAAAAATTAACGAAAGCTAGGACGAAATCTTGCCGAGATATTAAATTTAGGCTGCTCAACTGGAAAACAAACATTTCAAGGAATCAATGGCTCAGTTTAAAAAATATATATAAACCATGATGATTGCCTGAGGACTATTGAGGTTATTATATGTTTGTTTGTTTGTTTGTTTGTTTGTTTTTGTTTCTTTTATGCTTGTTTTTCTTTCGGTAATGTTGCGTGGACGACCCTCACAACAAATGAAAGCCAATCTGATAGCACGGCAATATGAGCCATCATTGGCTTACCCCAAGACTTCTTCTGCCTATCACTTAATAAGATAACCCCATAAAAAAGACTATAAATTTTTTGGTGATCTATAATGAGTTCCAAGGTTGAAAAATTGTCCGAAACATTGAAATTAACGTGTTCGAGAAGAAACCTGCACTGTCAAACTTTCAAAATAACCTTGATTGTAGTTTCGAAGCTTTAGCTTGAGTGTCCACCGGAAAGTTGTATTTGATGAATGTGTTTATTTATCAAAATTGCTATCATTGCTTTAAAACGCATATTTATAAGATCTGGCAATTTATAAGAATCCTATTACATGTGAAAAAATCATACTAATCAACTAGGAGAAAGATTTAAGACAGTTTATACAGTGGCGTTCTTCTATCAAATCCTCAGGTGTTGTTTCCTTAATTGACGTTTACTAACGTCTTAAATAGTGCATTTCGACTTTACTCAGAAAGACAAACATACCTTAGGTACAAAGACAAGGCACAACGTCACAGTGGTACAGAATACAATACAGACGGTTATGACGTAGAACGAGATTTCATACTCTTGCTGTTCACTGTAAATTGCCATAGGAACTCCTATTGTGCAGACAATAAACACATTGTACACAGCCATACCTAGAGAGATAACAAAAAATAAATAAATAGATAAATTAATAAAATAAATGAATAAAGAGGTTCATAATAATGTCGCCTTCGCATAAGCTACCTTGTACCAAAGAGGGATCAAACTGTGGTTTACCAACTGTAGCGATATCACCAAATGCCCCAGCAGATTCAATCTTTTCCTACAGAAACAACATTCAAGCTATAGTAGTCAACGTTCGTAGATTTTCGCAAAAATCACCAGGGAACATTTTTGTGTATCAATTATTTGGTGGCAAGACCTGACGCTCCATGAATATCTTGTTCAAAAGCGTTTTGAAACTTAAATTTCTGTTTGGGTTTTGATTTGGATTTGTATGACGATTTTATTTTCCTGATTTTTGAATCATTATTAGGGCTGGTCTGACTTATTTAATTTTTTTTCAAAAAAAAAAAACCAATATGGCGAACATTTTGAAATGTGTGACGTCATTTCGACGATCTGTGACGCCATGATTGAGAAGTGCTTATCACTAAAGCAAGCAATTATGTTTGAGTACTATTAGGACTCAATCTCTATCAAACCGGATTTTACAGTTGTCAGAAAGTTAGAGGGATGTGGGGACTTACCGATGTGGTGTGAATCATTCAGTGCTGCTATCTTGACCTTACGGGTCTCCCACGCTAAAAATAATCCAAATACAAGAAGAATTCCCTTGAAACCGTACACCAAAAGAAGCCAAACAGATGAGTTGGTCATTGCACAGTGATATATCATAGGCCGGTAGATAACGTCCGCATGTGGGTCATTAGTCTGTAAAAGAAGCACGTGAATCATTAATAAAGAGGCCCAGGGAGCGCACCACTAAAGAATAGCGTAACTAACTGGTGAGATAAACAAATTTTAAGAGGGGGAGGATGCACACCCCCTGCACCCTCCCCCTAGTTCCGCCCTTGAGTGGGCCACGTCAACGACAGATGAGGCATCTTGAAAAATGTGGCCAAATTTTAAATCTTTGTTAGCATCTTTTTTTTTTATCCTCGTCAATCGTAAACGTCAGCCTGTTGTTACTTTTCTGCGGTTTCCTTTAAATTGAAAGTAATGTTATAGGTCATAAAAATGACTTTTAAATATATTAGTTACTACAAGATATTTGACATGATGAAAAAAAGCAAGCAGCTTACGGTACCTCGTTGCTTAGAAACTTCTCATCTTTACGCAAAGGATCTACTAAGGACCATATTATGATGATTACAGCGTCAAAAAACAGGAGAACAAAGATCATTCCAAACAAATGATAGTCTTTAATCACCTGCAAATGGAAAAACCAGAGAAAAATTGAACAAAAGCAACTTTTTTGGAAGACTAATTTGTTTTGCTTCTTTTAAAACATAGTATGTCCCAAACTCAAAGCAAGCAAAAATGTCGAATATTCAGTGGCTCGAATAACTTTGACAAGCATAAAGCACGTATGAATCAGAGGAGTATAGGATACACAGTAACGTTTGAATATACTCAGTGACTTTCAAGATTGGTGTGCTGTTCGGGAATACGTCCAGTTTGTGTTTTTGTTCAAAGGGTTACTGATCCTCATCGTTTCAGTCATTTTACTAAGAGCATTACGACACTTCTTACGTAAGCGTTTTGTAATTGATAAGAGTACGTGATATGACGTGATCAGATTGAACTACACATTAAAATGTGATCTACATGCATCAAACACGTCTAGTGAAGTTTCATCCTAAGAATAAACCGAGGAACTTCAATATATACCCTCTCAATCGGTAACACTAGATAGCTTTAGATCATGACTCCAACGTCAACGTTTTTTTCAACCATTTAGAGCAATATAGTCTGAATCTGATTTCAATCACCACGCCTCGGGTGAGTCGGACTTGGCTTACCCGTCTGCGCACTCGGATTTTTCTAGTGATTCTGTGAACGCGCCAAGTCTTTGAAAACATCGATCCAAAAGCGATTGTAAACCCGATATCCAGGGTGAATACTTTAGCCTGAAAAATAAATAAGAGATCATTTTTGAGAATGAACTAGTAGCATCAGTTACATAAAGGTTTGGTAAGTGCCACGGGCGAACATGGGTTAAGCAATTTTATGTTTGCAGCTTTTGCTACTTGCAAGAAATGATTTTTCATTTTTTTCTTTAATTTTGATAGCTAAAAAGAAAACCACTGAAAGACTAAACTACCACTGTTATGGCTAATTTGTTAAAACCACCAACAATGGTGTTTTTTTGGGAAACACAAATGTATTTTGTAAAACTGGATAGTCACCTTACAAATAAAGCTGGTTAGTCTTTCGCCATCCACAGAGAAAAGAATCACTGAGACATACGTTAGAATACAACCAACAATTATTGCATTGTTGATATTAGGACTTGACATCTTAATGCACCTGGGAAATATACAAAAAAAAAAAGAGAAGTTTGTTTAGCTCGTACCTGCTTTAGGCTGTAGCAGTCTAAAAGATAGTGTAAAAGACTGTTAAAATAATTTGTTTATTTGGGTTTTTTTTTTTTTTTTTTCAACCGCGAGACCGGAAAGAAAAATCTGAAATTTCATCTGATAAATTCCAAGCTTACGGCGTGCACTGTGGTTCCTACATGCAGAAGATTTGTTTATTTATATTGTTAAATATTATTATATTATTATATTATTCTTATTTCGTCATTCTTTGTACAGCAGCCTGCCACCATTAATAGTTGCTTGTGGACTGCTAACGCTGAAATTTATTTAGAAAAAATGTTGAAGTTATCAGTTTGGTTTATATTTTCATTTTATACAAAGACTACTTTTTCAACTGCGCAGTACTATGTAAACTTCCTCACCTTTCCTTTCTGTTCACAATATTGAAGTGTAAAAATCCAAAGCAGAGCAATATTCCCATGCAAGCCACAACACATATGACGATGAAGTTCCCTTGAGACAGTTGGATTAACTTGTCTTTATAGATAATGTGATCACGAGGTGATATTCCATCTGTATAATGAAGGTGTAATGTAAGACATGCACTAAATGACATAGATAAACTTATCGATATTATAAAGTACGGTCTACGTTTTCACTGGGGTACCCTTTTGAAGTGTCTCTTGACTTCTTCAAAGTCCACATGATCCGTTTTAGAGAGGTGAGCGTATTAAGAAGAGTTTAGTTACAGAAAAATGAATGAAGAACGGTTGGGACCAACCGAACACTTGTCCGTCTTATACATCAGATGTCCGTTAACAATGAGCTGACTGTAATGCCAGGGCCATCTGTATCAATGAAGCTTTCACAATTGTAGATACTGGTTATCACCATGGTAGTCACAATGCAGTGATGCAGATAAAAAGGGAATGGATGAGTGAGTCGTAACAGCCGCATACATAGGTAGATACATAGGTAGTTTTTTACCGTGTAAAGCCGTTTCTGCAGACCACTGTTTGATTGACGAAAGTTTATAGCAAAGAGCGTTTTGATTTGGAAGGTCGTGTAGCAGTTGGTAACACCGACAATGTCAAATGCCAATATGATTCAAACAAAAGAAGTTATACCTCTCCATTGAAAATTCATTTCATTGTAATACGTGAGATTATCCGGTTTTGTGGCATCATGAAAAGCTATAAGGCCTAACTCACTTCCTGAAAGAAATGTATAAACAGAGTCACATATCAAAATTCGGTTGCTAAATTTTGCGAGGTTTTCATGGAAGAGTGCGTTTAGTGGAAGAAATAAACATCATTACGAGATTCCCAAACTTATTAAGAAATGAGGGCCTCCTAGGGTTTTGGGGGAACAAGGGATATTTTTGAAATTAATTTGAGGAACAAGGGAAATCTCTTCTATCATTGGAAGCAATGGCACAGTTACTAATAGGGAACAGGGGGAAAAAAAAAAATGAAATTTCGAAGGGATCAAGGGAACATTTTATCCCTCCCTGGGAGGCCCTCAGAAATGTCCTGACTTATAGGTGGACAACAGAAGACCAAGAGAAGAAGACTACGCAGAAAGAATATATCATAAGACAACGTAACCTTTACCTATAAGTTGAAAAACTTCAAACTTTCCTTTTCTGTCTCCATTGCTCTCCAGTTGAACTTCACCCTATAAAAGTTTTATCAGAAAAACATCATTATAGAAAACAACGCATCAGAAAAGTTCTGAACACTAAAATCTAGAATTTAAGGCATGTAAGGTTCATGAATTACTTGATTACATTTCTCCGACTCTATCTTTTGAATCTCACATTACTATTAGCATCTTCTAGCTCAGTCTGCCGGCAAAGGTGTAGGCCGGAGTTTTGAACAGTGATTTATGCTGAACGTCGTAGACAAATTTCGAATAACTGATCTACCGTTTTAAGTTGCATTTATTTGTTTATACATTGTACAACCTCCCTGATGAAAGTGGTATTTAAGAGTGTATCGGGCTTGAGAAGTGAGTTTAGTATCGCAGACAGTTTGTAAGCTTCGGTCGAGCAAAAACATGACGCTGGCGTGTTTCGTGGAAGGAGATTGTAGGCAAGTCTGATTACGAGCGAAGTGGCCCCTCAGGTCGGCACTTATCTCCAGTTTCTGTAGCATGAAGCGACTAGAAATATTTATACTCCCCCCTGGATGGAATGCTAGTCATCGCAGGATTAACCCCAGCAATAAGTTCGCCGGTACTTAACTATACACCTGGGTGGAGAGAGGCACAATGGGATCAAAGTGTCTTGAGCAAGACCATAACACAATGCTCCCAGCCAGGGCTCGAACCCGGATCAGTCGTCGGTCTGAAGTCGAGCGCACTAACGATGAGGGCGTGTAAGTACAAGTATTTTGGTCCCGGATCGAGAGGTTCTGATTGATGTTTTTCTCTCAACAAAAAGATCTTGAGGTAATACGATTACTTCATAAACGTGGATTTTAGTCCAGCAAGGGAGTATTCGCTCTGTAATTCATGAAGCATACTAACCGTTACACCTGGAAATCTCGCGTTAAGCAGACTGTCCTTGATAGTTTCCGTTGCATTATCTTCTCTTACATCCATTATGTTCAATGATCGTGGATTTGACATGTTGATGGAAGAATTCAATGCAATGGCAACTAACCAGGCAGCGTCGAAACCAAAAGGCCCATAGAGAGACTTCCGAACGTCTGTTATATTTGCATATACCTCATAGGCTTTGGAAAACTGTTGAGGAGTCTATTGACAAGGAAAAAGAGAGAAATTTTTGAATACTCTTCTTTACTTTATCAGAAATGTATCTAAAAAAAAAAAAGGCGCCCAATGTATTTATTACAGGAATTGTATGTTACCATGCCAAACATAGTTTGGTAGAACTACACTTTTAGATTTCCTGTAATCAATTGACAACTTTTATCGATGGACTATAGCAAGAATATGTGAACAGAAAGATGTAAACATATCAAATTGAATTCTTAAACTTTGAATTCTTGTATATGAGAATTATCATTTGATTAGAACTCCCACCAGTTGTTGACTGATCAGCTTGGTAATGCAAAGTTTGTTCGTAAATAGCTGAAGATTTTAAAACAGCCCTCCAAAGATCATTTTGAGATCTAGACTTCCTTCTCACTTCCCACATAGTTTTGCGATGTGCGCCTAAATCCTAACTAGTCTAATCTTTCTCATAACGAACGTAATAAAATACAGACACCCATCACTCTCACTTCATCTCTACTTACCAACCCAGATATAGTCGACCTGTTGTCCTTGCTTATATAAAGGTGGTCAATGGAAATGGCATATTCCGCTGCCTCGTTTACTTGTTTTGGAGAACAGTCCAGGGAAGGGTACGTTCGATTCCACCAGCCTCGCGAGTCAGGAGTATGCAATACCCACCCGTATTTACTGCCGTACAAGTTGTGCTTGTGAATCTACTAAAAAGAAATAATTGTCAGGGCATGCTCGATTAATCTTATTTTGGAATAGGAACACGTGTCAATCAAGAGAGGCTGAGGAGTAAGTGCTTCATCCTATGTTGATGTAAATGTGATATCCTCCGATACCTATTCACATGGGTTGCTTTAACAATTCCGGAGTGCTCTCCGTTGAATGTACAATAAGAATTCTGCTCTAGACAGCAAAACATGATGTTTGTAATAGTTCGATATAATCCCCACATCTTCTCCTTACAGAAGGGCCTTTTTCAAAACAAGAAAATTGCGAAGGAAAAAAATGGTTACCAAAAAATGCAGCGAATATAAATGAGAGATGAATAGCGTAGCAGTGTGCGGTTGGGAACAAAATGATGGCAGCTTCCTTGCTTTTTCGTGTCTGTTAAGAGGATTTACATAAAGTTTTGAACAACTAATAAATTTATACTAAAACAATTAGATTATTCGTTCTCGAGTTCTATACGTGAAAGAAATCTTGAGCTCATAATCTAATTATTAAATAAAAACTTGCATAAGCCGATATTTCCTGATCGTTTCGATGTCATATAAGGTCTATTGAGCGAAAATGAAACAGAACATTCAAAGAAATTACTTTACCAGACACATAACACTCGTCGTCAACTGTAGGAAGGCGAACACAATCCTTGCATCAATATCCTGGGAAAAATAGTCATATGTGAACTAATAAATAATTGTTATGGCGCTCAAGGCGATTTGTACGGGTGTTTGTTTCAGTTCATGCTTATTACAGAGAATACTTTATACCTCTAAGTACTAGTTACGTAGACACATTCCATCTAATATTGAAGCCATAATAACTTATAAGTACCACTTTATCAGTTCAGTTATTCGATCTTATCACTCAAAGTGTTCAGTTTGGAAATACAGCGGTTAGCCTGAATGAATACGAGTTGTTGTACATGTACAACAACTTTATTTGCTGTGCACGCTTATCACGCATCGTACATGGCTATCTACGACAGTGGGATTGTACTTTATAACGGTAAAGCATTCTTGCAATTATCTAGATAAATAAAGGGGTGTTACAGTGGGTTTGCACTTAAAAACGTTAATGCATGCTTTCAATTATCTTGATAAATAACGGGGTGTTAGCTGGGATTCACGTGTAAGGACTCTTACTATTAAAGGCTAACTGCTATGGCATTTAATTTATCCCATTCGAAACATTTACTGATTTAAGTCACCTTGATGTGTCCTAGTTGGTTGTCAGCATCATTTCTGTCTCTGAAGCTCCCGTACGACAACACAGTTATATTGTTACTTTCGCATTCCTCCTTAAGGTCAGATGCAGCCTAAGATAATTAAAGACAAAAATGCTCCTAAGTAAATGGTTGAGCCCTGGTTATAATAAGTTGGTAAAAATGCAGTATTGTTTAGATGAGGGTGGTTCTGAAGAGAACCTTTGCTAGTGACTGATCATGACGTTTTGTCAGTGTAAGAGAAAAGTCATCAAAGGGTCAAGCGCAAAAATATATTTTACATATCGTTTTCTTGTCGTAAAACCACCACAGTAACTTAAACACCTTTCTTTGCCCCTTCTAAAACGCAACGAAATCAGATCACTCGTTAGAAAGTAAATCACTCCGTAATAACACCCTATAGTTTTATTGTTCAAAATATATTCATAGTCGCGAAAAAACGAGTGGGCACAAAAATTCTAAGACACAAGATATAAAGAAGTCTGAAAATCGAGACATTGCAATCAACATTCCATTGCAAGTTTTTGCTGTAAAATGTAGTTAAAATTTTGCTCCTAAGTTTTCGTTTGGAAATGATTTTTAAAAAGATAAGATCTTAAAAGAAATTAGTGATATACAGTGAGGTACATATTACTAATTCAAGAATTTCTCGCAGCCTTTGTCCGTTGATTTTAACTGGCGGTCTTACTAAGTTTTAGAGTGTAAGGAAACGCACTCACTCTCGCACATCTTTTAACAACAGAAATCTTAAATTTAAACGGTAATAACATATCGGTACGTTATTCTCATACTAAAAGACTGACTGGTTTTCACAGCGCATAATTATAAATATAAGCGGCACACAGTAAGATGCTGATAATTAGAGCCTTGATAGCGCCGGGAAAATCCGTTGGATCGATATTTTCAAAGAGATTACCTTCAAAGAGACTTCAGTTACAACGTCTGTCTGTTTGTCTGTCTGTCTTTTTGTCTGTCTGTACGTCTGTCTGTCTGTTTGTCTGTCTGTTTGCCTTTTGTTGAGAAAATTTCCTAACAAAAGGTGCTTCTTAGCAGCACTCTACTGCGTCTGCGCGCGTTCTTTATGCTAATACTTATGTTTATGCGCTATGAGCTAGTAACAACTAGCTTTAATACGGTATTTTCAACCATGTTTCATTTAATTACACTCTTTTCAAAACTAATTGCGGGAAACCACACGACCTAAGGCTAGTTTCGTGACTTACCTTGATGTACATATCTCTACTGTAAAATAGTATCGATACTCGCTTCCATTTGAATTTCTTGGCAAGGGCCACAAAGGTAGATTTTGACGCAGATATTGACGAGATAGTGCGGAAGAAGTAAGGGTAGGTCTTCGAATCAGAAAGGTCTCCACTCCCTGCCGACGCTGAAATCTGCGTAGCAGACAAAAAATGAAAAAAGAGGTTTCCACAATCGAACTTAGAAAATTTATGGCCTTTCTTGGCAAAAATTCAAATCCTTGAAGAGACAAACACCCGTGTAACAACGCTTCAGATTTTTTTTTTTGTCAGATTTGTTCACCTGTGGCCGTAGTGGTGGGGAATTACTGAAGTAATGTTCAAAAAACGAGCATTGGTGTTTTATCGGATTTAAAACACGAGGCGTAGCCGAGTGTGTTATAACCGCTAAACACATCCGCGAGTTTTCTGAAGAGCTTCAAAAACGTTTGTGGGTTTAACACAATTTAGCCACGTCTTCATCAGATTTAAAGACGCTCACATAAACATTCTTTTTTTTTTTTTTTGTATTTCCTTCATAAATTATTAATGAGTTTTTGAAGTAAGCTTCAATCCTAGCTACTAGTAAAAGTCCTGGGACACTGTACTTTTGTCAACCTATGGTCTTTCCACCTCCCCTTCCCCGCAACACAATGTTGATGCTGATCCATTCAAAGTAGACCCACTATTTGAAGATTGCTTTGATGTGACAGGGGCCTCGGAAAATTGAATAAAATAATGCGTCACCAGTTGGTATTTTGTCAAGTGCACATACTGTGGACGTTTGGCCAGGATTATTGACATACCGTTATGATCCACGACGCCTTGCGAACCTAGGGATAATATCGTGGGTACGTAAAGGAATACAGGAAGTTCAGTACCTGAATCATTTTCCAGTACTTTGCGGTGTCCGCCACAGAGAGCGCCACGTTTGATCTGCCAGGCCCCAAAACCAATGACGGTCTCCCTTCTCGGATGTAATCATAAAGGATTCTGTTGCCAAGACCAGTCTCTCCCTAAATGAGAAAACAAGTAAAAGCACTTATTCTTTTCCGAACCAGTAAAATTCTCGTTGGCTTACAGACGGTAGCTGCGACCCATCTTGTACTGAACTACAATAGAATCCCGATTCCTTGAACCCTCGATTTTTAAAACGCCCGATAACTCGAATCTAAAGTTGTTTCCCTTCCCTCGTTGTAATTTTACTCCCGATTTTTCCAATCAATTTTCGTCTCACTTGGTGGTTTGAAAAATTGGGTTTCCACCGTAAATTACATTGCTAAAAATTGCTCTTGTATGAAAATGAAACATAAATTATTCCAAAGTCGACCAGCACACACAAAATAACACACTCTTTGGCGGTTCTCATGTTGTCAGACGCCATCTCCAGCTGGGAATACACTTCTGCTTACCATTATTTGCCGAATAAAAATACAATTTCTTCAAATGAAATACCAAACCACATAATGGTACTGATTAGAGGGACTCGAGAACGTTTTTTTTTGGTTAAATCTGTTTAATAGGACTGGTTTAACTCAAACGTAATCTCAAATCAATCGGAATCATTTATTCATCGCATAACCAGCTACTACTCTTCAGGACGGCAGATCTGACGGAAAGCACAGCTGGTTGAATCTAAGTCTATTGAATGATTTACAAGTGGCTAACGAAATCAGTTCCAAATTAAGCAAGTTTGAAAGAAAACATGTTACATAATTTTCTTTGGACCTATCTCACTATACAAATAAGTACGATCACAAAAAATAGCGCAATCTGCCTGAATTTAAAAGATAAAGTAAATTCAAAATTGTATGCGCACACACTCTGTAAATTATGCTAATTACTACGCTCGTGACTCGACCACTTATTGAAGGAGAGAGAGCGAAGTTCAGGCTGTAGTCTATTTTTATCTCGTCCTTTGCCCAGATCCGGTAGATTTTACAACGCGTAAATTTAGAACTACCACACATCACTAAAGCCCCGTCGTCACTAGTCAAGCAGGCATCAGCATAAGCATAAGCGTAAGCATAAGCATAAAAAGTTATGCGCTGGTGAGGACGACCGCGACATAAGCATAAGAGTATCAAAACCTTGCGTTCTTCTTACGCTAGCTTATCATGTTATGTCGCTATTGCGTCCAGTACAAGTAGGAAGATAACACAGTGTGACACCGTGCGGCATGTATATCACACAGCAACGGTTACGCTGGTTCGAATTTTGCTCTATCGCTCCTCGGGTCTTGTCACTCCTGCGTTATGGGCTCTTGTTATAAAATGTAGTTGAGGTGATCAAGATAGTTCTCACCTTTGTGTCATTTGCCAACAATCTCAGTTCATGAAATGGTAAAACATCAGAGCTGTTGTTGATGTACTCAAAAGCCATTTGCATTGCAACAGTGATGCCTGCCCCCCACCAGGAACGCTTCCCCGTGAGAGGGGCCATTGAGCCGATGTATAGGGGTACTTTGGTAGAGGGCTGTGCTTGGGCAAGGGGTAGGAACCAGAATGGAAGGAGTTGCCACAGAATCATGTTAAGAAACCCTGAATTTAAAATTGAAAACAGTAAGTGAAATCGCCACCTGCGTGTAGCTAATTACAGTAAAATACCAAGTGCACTTAAATACAAAGTTCTGTGTTTCTCGTGCTAAGGATTTTACACGAGTTTCTACTTACACGGAGTTCATACGACTTTTCCAAAGAAGCTTCACGCAGCGAGGAAAGTCTACCTAAACTAAATCAGACACAAGAACTAAAAAACCCTTTATATATGAAGCGAAATATCAAGAGTGCATTAAATTCAAATGTAACATTACCTCGTGTGATGGCCTTCAGTAACACCTATTTGTAACACCTCGATTCTCTTTAAAAGCACAAACACAATTTTAAACTCATGACTGGTGTTCTTTCGCACTTATCGATATGTGAGTCTTGTAGATTCTGAAGGTTATGTAATAATATGTTTTAAGTGCTGTGTTTTTGTCAATGTGTCCGATAGATTTGCATTTTATCCAGACATTTCCATGACATAGATATAATATAATATGTCATTTTTGTTTACTAACAATCAGCTATGCATCGCCAAAATTAGTTCTTAAGCTGTCTGGCCGCTGAAAGGTATACTAATTAAAGTATCTATTACGGAGTTAATATAACATCGCTGAAACTTGCCAAAGGAAAATTTCCTTTCGACCCCAATTTAATTACGTTCTTCCTTATTTTAATACCCTTTCAAAAAAATAATTTCACTGACGTAAAGAGTATCATATGTAGGGCGATGTGTTCATTACCCTGGAAACAATATCCAACTGCCGAGAGCAAGAGTTATTCTTTTTTCCCATTTCTTTTTGTCGCCCTACGTCAGTGATTAATATGCCCCAAAAGTGTGTCTAGGTCACCACTTGCTTGGAAAACTTCCTGTAATATTAGATAATAATTAAAATGAAATGAAAATTTCAGCTGTTATTAATATGATTTAAAAAGAGCAGTAATATTATTTTTATCTCTTCGCGTAAAAATGATTTTATTCATTTTCATGTATTATTTACGTTTATATACTTACACTTTTTTAAGAATATTTTTTCCGGCCCAGGCTGAATATTTTTTTTTCTGCCAATTTTAGGCTAAAAATATTATTCTAAATATTCTTAGATTAGTTGAAGGAACACAAAGTAAACTTTGCAGACACAACTTCAGATCATGATCTGTTCTATCATCACGTTGATGGCGTTGAAGTAATTTTGGATTGCAACAACGCATGACTTCTTGCAAAAATGCTATTTTAGCTTTAAACATACGGCTAGAACTGATTTTGTTGCTTTTAGGCTAGTTTTTTTTAGACTAGTTTTTATTTTTATTTTTATTTTTTATTTTTTACAACTAGCGGGACTTCAAACGCAATGTTTGACGAGTTAGCTGAAAGGTCTCTGACGAGTCCCTTGGCAGGGACGAAACACACGTATGTAAGGCTAACCATCCTAAAATTCTCACACTTTTTTCAATTGTACTGTATTTACCAATTTTTATCACAAAAAATTATATTCTTTTCAAAATATAAGCCTTGCGTTTATTCTTAAATATTCTTAAAATTTCGCAAATTTCATCCTCGACATTCTTGTTAAATATTTTCTCATAAAGAAAAAAGAGTGTATCTGTTCCTCGTAAGGCTATGACGATTGCCGAGGACAAGATCTTACTTCTCTTGTTTTACGTTATTTCTAAATATAGAGCTGAAAATATGTTTAGCGCCATGTAGCTATTTGTGGCCTAGCTTTTACCCTCCTCCACGATATGCATTAATTTCTTATTTCCTTGCATGAATACTGCCAAATTTTGTGCAAGTAATTAAAATGTTGCAGCCAGGAATATCATGAAACACAAGTTCTAATTTAATTTTTTTTTTTACGAATAAACAAGGTAAGGAGCGATTTAGGGTTGGTTGAAACCCTTTACCGTAACTCTATGGAAACGGAAAAACTGTTGTAAATGATTCTTTCTAAAAAAGAAATATGAAACCTTCGATCTTTGTTTTCATATAGCTCTTGAATTGGCTGGCACTCGTGATGGTTTGAACGAACTTGAAATATCTGTGGAAACACTTGTCTACAGTTTTTGTTGGGACCAAATGTTTTCTTGTTTCCCTGACATCTTCTCATGTTTATCACTAGAACTCATTCATGGAACAAAGACAACGGATGTTTTTTTTTTCTTTTTGTTCATTTTAATAGATCGCGTACTCCATACTGAAGAAATGAGTCACTTTTAACTTTGCCATGTATATATCACTTATTTTTAAACTGTCTATTAAAGATGCACTGAAAAAGATTTCGAGTTTCGCCTGAGCCAATTTCACTCCTAGGCTTAGCAGTCAGTTATGGAGAGTGCTCAGCGACTATCACCCGGTAGCAAGTTGACATTTCTCGGCATGTGTGAACTGAAGCGTTCAAAACGTTTGAGATTTTCGCTAGAGTAAGCTCGAGCCAGTTGCTTAGTTGAAATGCAGTGCATAGTGTTAATTGAAGTGCGATCTTACGGGCTTACAGTATTTCAGAGTCAATTGAATTCTGAGGTGGGAACATATGGAAAAAAGCCGTTTGTTTCATCAGGTACTTTTTTATCACCTCAGCTTCAAGTCTTTATAACGCCATAGCAAGTAGCAGTTCAAGTAAATGATAGTTTTATGTGACTCTCCTCATGTGCTTGCCATACATGGCTTGCGTGCGATTTTATTATCATCAAAGTCACGTGAAACAGCCAGCTGCGACGGAAAGATCAAAAAGCTCAAAGCTACAAAAAAGTTTGCCCAATATAATAAACGAAACATACATTGTCCAGAAAAGCAAAATTAGCTGCGATGTTTGCTCAGTCAAACTTTTCGTGATTTGTACAAACTTGAGGAAATACAAACGGCAAGAAAAATGATTTAGAAGCTTCTCAAATATGAGCAATGACCAATTGCATGGTAAAATGGAGCCTCTGTGCTGGGAAAGCCTTCTGTACGATTTTCCAAGGAGCCGCCTGCGGTTTTGAAACCACCGTTACACAAGAATGACAATTATCTACTTCTAGATATTTTGTTTTGCTTTTTTTTTTGTTTTTGTTTTGTTTTGTTTTGTTTTATTTCGTCTTCTTTTCTTTTCTTTTTGTTTTTTTTGTCACTCGACGAGTACATTATCTGACTTTCAAACTTAGCATAAAAAAAAATCAGTCAAATAAATTTACACTCTGTTGTTCACTACCGTTCATCGACGAGCTATTTTAGACCTCAGGGAAACCATTGGTTGTAAATGGTAAATCTGTGACTACAACACGGGCGCCAGTATATGCCAAAGGAGAAAAGTTTTAAGTATATAAAGGGCAACAATATGCCGTCTCCATGTACCTCTTTCCTCGCGGAGTTTCGCCCCTCAGTCAGACTTCGTCTTCTGTATGTGATACGAGATCGCAAAACTTGAAATTTTGTCTGGCTATGAAAGTAAAGTCTTCCTTTAGTATAGCTGCTAAACCTGCAAGGAATAAATTTGCCAGAAAATTATAATTTCCTGAGAGACAAATTAATGTTTTGTTTATACTAGGACACCGCGATGTGTCATTCTCACGTCACGTATTAAAAGACCAAAAAAAAAAAATCCATTTTCGATTTCCCAACACCGAACCGTCACAAAGCGGCACGAAAAGAAATCACAAAATAAAGGATATTTTGCTGTGTCGTAAATAAATAGACTTTTTTTATATAAAAGTGAAATGATTTTAAAAAAAGGGGACCGAAAGGTGTTTGATTTGTGTAAATAGGCGAATGATATTTCGCTTTTTCTTGACAGATAAAAAAACCTCAACCTTTGATTATCCGGGGGAGTCTTTTACGTCTTTTGCCAATTTTAGGTTTTTAATGACAGAAACGAGGGTTCTTTGCGTTTTCTTTCCTGTTTTATATTATCGTAAATTTCTTTGTTATTCACCATTTTTTTTTTTTTTTTTAGTTGAAATGGTGTTTGTCTTGTCATATTTGAATCTCACTAATTGCGAAGAATAACGAAATATTGATTAGTTTCCTTGTGCTTGGTATGAAGCGTGTGCTATTTTGCAGTTCACGAATTGGAAATGTCTCATTCCTTTGTCCAACATCTGTCCAACATCGCTCTTCCATTGTCGCCTCACAAGTGGGAGTAACGACGCATCATTTTCACTCCTGTTATTGTCAAGAATTAAAAGGGCGATAGCATCACGCATCTTAGCCACCCTGTCAGACATTATCAATTACCATTGCTATTTTGGGCGATATAAACGGGAGATAGCATCACGTATCTTAGCCACCCTGTCAGCCATTATGAATTACCATTGCTATTTCATTTAAGACACGCACAAGCCAGAACCTGATTCCCTTATTTTGCATGATATTTTAAATTTTCAACGTTCCAGTAAGAAACAGCTCTCACCATAAATGATTTTTTCAAAAGTCAGGGATCTGAATAATCTTCTAGAGACAGCATTAACCTTCTTTTTCTGGGTAGCAAAGTCGATATAACCTTCTTGTTAAATTTTCCGCGGTTCGTCTTGCCATGTGCAACGACTATAAACTTTTCATATGGTTTGCTTCGCGAGAGGGCAACATGAACCAAATCCTACACTATGATTGGCTACGCGAGCTGATGAGAGGGGATTATATCGCTAGTCCGTGATCTTCAACTGCGGAGTTCCGCACGAAAATTTGTGTTGAAATCAAAATGGCTTTGAGGTAAATTACTGACATTGGAAAATAGATCACGGTCTGTAACCACTGCACGGAGTTTTTAAACCATATGTCATAGATCATTTATATATCGAGCTCGAGAGGAGAAAAGTGAAGTTAAAGCTCGCTTGCATCGTTAAGAAATAGCGTAAAACATATGTAACGGGAACAGAATACATAAGGGATGTCATACCGTGAAAGCACCTTAATTGTCTGAGACTTTACCGCAAGGAAAGAATCGTGTCTCGTGTTGTTTGATAACCAAAGTTAAGCCCTGTTCGGCGGGGCTAGTATATGGATGGGTGACTATTCTATTCAAGCCGATAACAGTGACTGCAGAACTGCCGGCTCTTGCGTGTGCTCTGTTTTCATTCATTCAGCTGTTCCGTTCATCCGCAGGCAGACTTGCCATCCTGCCAAATTCCTTTTTCGACTTATTAAACTGCGTGGTGAGTTGGTGAAATGAATTTTCCTTGTGCATTAGTCGGCATAGCTCATTATGCATTTATGTTTAAAATGTCTAACAGGAAGCGAAAGAGTGAGCGAAGGAGTAAAATTCGCTCTATACACCTACGGCTTGGTTAAATACCATTTTCGAAGTTAAAAATAATTTGCAGGTACAAAGAGGGCAGATGGGGGCACGCATTCACTTAGATTTTCGTTCTAATAAGAAACGACAGCCGTCAACTTGCTCCACTAGATAAGATGTTTTTGTTTCGGTTTTTGTTTACATTGCCTTTTTTGAGCACAGTATTCAACCTGAGTAACTTACATATTTAACTCCTCTTTGAGTTCACTTCCCTTCGATTATTTGGGTTTCAGTAACTATTGTACCCTTTGAGAGAGTGGTGGCGTCACCGTGTCTGTCTTCTGTAAGCCTAGATAAACATCCACTTTCTTGTTATTATATGTCTGATGACAAAAAAATTAAAAGTTTCGCGCGGTTTCTTGTTATAGTTTCACGACGGGAAACCAAGTAAAATTACTTAGTAGGCGTCACCATAAGGAGACCAAGATGCTTCCAAATCTTGCAACTCAAAGACCAACAAAAATGAACCTGATATTGTTAAAATCTAATTCATGTTTCTCATCTTTGAGGCTATGTTTAGTTGACAGTTTTCTTCAACATTACGAATTTCTTTCTAAAGAAGCCAAGGGATAAGGTTGGGAAAATAATGAACTGTCAACCCATTTTTGGTCAATAGTTTTTATAAACAGCACGATTTTCTTTTTGGCAAAGTCTAGGAAAAGAGTTAATTTTGAATCCATATTTTGTTATCAGTTGGCAAGGCCTAGGGCAAAGCTAAGGTGGGAAAATAATTAAGCTTTTAAAATTGTCTAATCAAGAATGAAATTTCATTGCTTTAGATATTTGTGTCTAACTTCCATTTATTTGCAAGTTGTGTTTAATGCACACTTACAATTCAATAATGTATAGGGGATAGTAATCAAGACAATGAATGCGTTTTTACGATGACTGAAAGATTTAAAGTGATTGCAATTCTAGTGTCGAGCCCACAGATAAAGTAACATCTTATCTGAATATCAAATTTGAATGAGAGGAACCGGACGTAAATAAATTTACGAGCATTCAAATAAACCAAGATTAGCGAGATCAAGCTGCTTTCTTCTTTCTACACAAGCAGCTGAAATGAAATCAAACAAAAGTTACAGACCTGGAGAGAGGTGTGTGTATAAAATTTATCACACTGTGCGCAGGCGAGAGGAAGGTTAGTCGTATACTTGTTTGACATTTAATTGACTTGTTTTACAATGTAGCAAGGTGATAAAAAGGTGAAGGAACAAAAATCGCTGGATTCACAAACACAATTTGTGGTCTCGTTCACTTTGATTTTTTGATTGAAAGTGACGCCTGAGGTTTCTTTATTTTGTTTTTAAAATAGAAAATAACGGCTTCGAGTCCTCGAGAGATTTATAATTCATTGTGTTACGTGACAGTGTTATCAAACTCCTTAACAAATCCATTTTAGAGAAAAAGATAATATTACCAAGAAAATACACTTTTTTATTGCAGAGAAATACCCGGCATTGAGCAGTTAATCAGCCATTGGGTAGCTCGGATTTAGGAAACGATAATATTGAAAAAAAAAAAAAAATACATGTAATATTAAGAATTCAGGTTCAAGATTCTACCTACCAGGTGCCGCTGATCACTCCATTTGCCACGTCTCTAAGTCATCAAAACCTAAATATTATCTAGAGGAGGTAAAAAAGAAATTTCATTAACAATTTTGGGCAAAGTCCTATATCTGAAAATCTTACCCGTGTGTCCGGATCAAAGAATACTGAGAACAGTGAGGGGAAAAAAGCTTTAATTCCAGTCACGATCGTTTTAACATTGCAGTTTTAATTATTTATAAACCACCACTAAAAACAAAAAGCTTAGCTTGTTCGCATTTCCGATGTATGTTTTGTGAGTGAGATCAAAAGATGTTTGATCTTTTCCCTTATATTGCTTTGACGTTCTGTGCAAGAGATCTATAGCACAAGCTGGTGTAAAATTTCCGGCCTTGTATTCGTCCTGACGCTGCACCAAGCAAAACAAAAATCACCTCTGTACGGTCCTTGGCTTGGATTTAGTTCCGGAAGATTTTAGGAAATATAGGGTTACAATGATTTTAAAGCCTACACTTACTGCATTCAATGGCTGCAAACCTTAATGATTCCCAGATTTTCTTTGTTACCAGCATGTCATTTCACCTCAGGTTTGTATTTAATTCAACTGACACAGTCGCATAATTTGCATAAGGCTCAAATTGGAAATGTCAGGTGTACGAGACAGGAACATCTTGACATGATTGAACATGAAAATTTCGTCAAAACGCGACAATTTTAAATTTAATTAAACATTGGCAGCCAGTATTAAGTTTTAGAAACGAGAGTAAAGTCTAATCTATTTGGAGACGAAACATGAAGAAAGCCCTAAAGAAGTTTTTTTCCTGACAGTTTATCCCCAAAAGAGTGGAATATTCATTTGCTTTAGTTTAACTACTCTTTAAACAAAAAATTCAAATTTAAGTTGCTTTTTTGTGCAGTGGTTAAGTCTATTATTATTTTTTCCGATTGCGTTTCAACTGTTATAAACTAACGTTATAACCAGGTTAAGTTGGGTGAACCGGTTCGCATCACTTCGTGTTGGACGTTTCTTTGTAGTGAGGCAGTGCTGTGGCATAAATATATATATAACATCGTGTTTTGCAAATAAATTATCGAATTGTAAGGATGAACCAGAAAACCGCCTGGCGAGAGAAGGCGTAAATTAACTGATGTATAACACATTACAGAAAGCTAAAGTTTCTAAACAAAGCAAATGTGGAAAGAGGTGAACTCGCCCTTAACTCTACCCACCTCGAAAGTATAGTATTCCGATTTGAAACTAAAAATTACAACAACTGGTTATTCTGTCCATACAGACTTCAGATTCTTTGCAGAATAGGCTTGAGAAATGCTAAACGATTACGTTATTGCTGGTTATTTTCTTGTAAATGTAATTTCGTAAAAAAGGAATAACTAAATTTATTGATAGAGACTGGCCTACGCGTGCTAGTTCAGCCTCCAAAAGGTGGTCCTCTGTCACAACTAATCTTTCTGCACGCAGCTGGTGATCTCAGCGACATGCAGTAGAAGCCTTGACATTAGTCGATCACATTCCCTTATTGATATAAACAATCTTTAAGACTTTCTTATTAGAAACTGGAATTAAACCAAAACATGTACAGCACCTAATTAAAACAGAAAGACAAAATAAAAATTTTCAAAATTATTTCACTTCGCCCACTCCCCTAATTCAGTAAGCCTTCCCTTTCTAATAACGTTCTCCCTTGACTGTCTCTTTTTAATAAGCGCCCCAATTGTATTAAGAGCCCCCAATTGCCCAAGTGACACGCAGGACATTGGCATAAAACAAAATGTCATGAACTAGGCCAATAGACGAGTGAATTGTGTAATCTGCTTTCTCACCTGAACGGAATGTTAAACATACTGAACAAGCAAACGGTATGATAACTACAGTCGAACTTATATATAACGGCCCTGTATTGAGCAGCCACCCTCTATTAAGCGGCTAGTTTTCAAAGTCGCGATTTTTCGCTCATACAAACGCTGTATTTGTTACCTGTATTAGGCGGCCACCTCATTAACGGCAGCGGCCACCCTGTAGCAGTCCTATGTATGTCTTTCTTTGCTATTTTTACCTGTATTGAGCGGCCACCCTGAACGTAACAAGTATGAAATTGAACATAAAAACTATGAAATGACGGAATGAGATATTTTGTTGTGAACCGGTAAGTCATAGAAATACAGTGCTGTATACCGTAGAAAAGTAGAGAACAATTTATTGCACAGTACTTTTACACAATATTACGTATAATTATTATACCGTTATTAACGTTACAAGTTATTAAAGTTACAAGTTGGCACTGGACCTTGTTTAAAGTATCCATTGCTTGAAAGGTTGTTGATTGTCTTATTGTTTCCTTGCATGGAGTGTTTTTGTGTGCATACGCCATTAAAACTGACATTAGACCATGCTCAGTGAGTATTTTTAGTGATCCTGTATCAAGCGGCCACCTGTATTAAGCGGCCAGTTCCTCATGTCCCGAGGGTGGCCGTTTAATACAGGTTCGACTGTATGAGACTGTGACACCAAATGTTA
>Ga0126339_10000387_pt1 | contig 23472 bp, 12 predicted proteins | sample OrbTmetagenome_2_FD_92532 | JGI IMG/M metagenome (GOLD analysis project Ga0126339, IMG submission 92532) | Coral microbial communities from Petempiche,Puerto Morelos, Mexico - Orbicella T R C metagenome | ecosystem: Host-associated > Invertebrates > Cnidaria > Coral | place: Petempiche,Puerto...
AGTTGTTTTTTGACAAAGCTCTTTACAAGGTCTCTTTGAAAAGCCACCAAGGCATGTTTTTGATAAGTTGATCAACAATAGAAATTTTAAACATCGAGTGAAGCTTAGAAATGTTACATTGAATATCTAATAGCCTGTTTTCTCCTGAAAGTGCGATAAAAGCGAGGTTTATCAGTTGTCGTTTGACAAAGCTCTTTACAAGGTCTCTTTGAAAAGCCACCAAGGCATGTTTTTGATAAGTTGATCAACAATAGAAATTGTAAACATCGAGTGAAGCTTAGAAATGTTACATTGAATATCTAATAGCCTGTTTTCTCCTGAAAGTGCGATAAAAGCGAGGTTTATCAGTAGTCTTTCGACAAAGCTCTTTACAAGGTCTCGCAAAACCTACAAAACTGCGATAAACAAACGAGTTAAGTATCTAAGATGGAAACTCTTCCTGTTGCATTTTGCCTGGTTGTGTTCAATTCGAGATTCTGGATCAAACGGAAAAGAGAATATACGATAGTTTAGACATGTTTAGTTGATAGCAGAATCGTCTGATATTACAATGACACCAGGGCTGTTTTTGACACATTCTGCTAACAAGGAAGACACTGCAGTGTTGTGTGGAAATCTTTGCATCAGCGCAGCGAGTAGAAGGGAAAATTCAGCTTGGTGGAGAGTCTTGCGGCTTTCATCTTTAGAACCTAAATAACAAATTCAATCAACCACTTCAATTAGCAAAACATTATTTTTACATAATATTGGGTGAAGCCTGTCTCAATTTAGAGAATCGATCAAAGAGGCTAGACAGTTACCAGACTAACGGATTGCAGCAAAAACAGCTCAACTTAAGTCTTATTTACTCCTTATTAAAAAAAAAACCCCAGTAATCATTGGCAGTTAATTTTATCAGAAATGGTGGCCTTGTCATAAAATTATTCAATTGAAAAGTCAATAAAAATAAAGTTCTTTGAATCAAGTAATGCTTCTTCTGATGAGTGGATATTTATGCTTTGAAAACTAACACATAGTCAATTAATTTTACTTGTCGTATATTAACACTTTGCCTTCTCATACATCTTACCGTTTCGTTTTCTTGCCTCATGATATGCCAACACCAGAGAACAAGAAGCAGCACAGATTTCAACAGCAGCTTCCTTCAAATCAAAATACAAACACGTTAACTTTAAAATTAGCCAAGCCAAAGTGAATCTACACCCTTAGCCTCGCCTTGTATAAGCTGGTAAGAAGGAAGATCACTAAAACAGTTGTTTCTTTCTTACTATATGGTTGATGAAGGACATCCAGGTAAAGTGGTCATTATTATTATTATTATTATTATTATTATTGTTATTGTTATTGTTAGTTATTATTATTATTATTATTGTTTATTGGCGGACTTCATAGTTCATTGAGCAAACGTATTTAAGAGTGAAATCATTAACACAATTTCTTTTCATAATTATCCGATAAGACGTTTGATAAGTCTTCGCATGTTTAAACTAAAACAAGTGCCACAAACCTCGTTCAACGAAATTCTGCGATTAACAATTTTACCAACACTCTTCCCGGTAAATGAGCAATAGAGTGTGTTCACGTGACGTCATCAAATTCTCAAACCCAAAACTAAAGAGCCACTAAAGGTTTTATTCTCATCAGGCATAAGAGGTACTAAATTTATATCTGTTTACAACTTTCCAGCTCAATAACGTCCTTCGTTTGGAAACCAGCGCATTTTGAATTTCGGAGTTATGGCAATGTGTGACAAAGCTAAGACCGCGTTTGTTGAAAAATATACACTTATCTCGTGATTTTTAGCCATTTTAGGAGTTAAAGTATTAGGAAAAGTGCTTGTGTAATTGTGTTTTAGTTCGGTTCAGATAATCAGTCAACTAGATAGCCAGAGAAAGTTCCAGATGGTTACACTATTTTCCGCCCGCCATATTGGAGGACTAAGGAGGTCCACCAACGAATATCTCAACTTTGGGACAACGTACACACCTTAAACTTGGAGAACTGTCTTCTTTATTTATCGTCTATAGTATCACAATTTCTTGACCTTATCCACTAAATGGTTTTTGATTTTATTTTTTAATTGCGTGACAATGAACAAACTCTATAAAAACGTCAATTCTGTACGATTTGAACTCAAATTTACATATTCTTAGACTTTTGTATGCTTCTGAAAGTTTCGCGTCATTTCACCCAGTTTTCATCGTCGTTTTAACTTACTAAGTCCCAAGATAAGACCGTTTTTTATTTCTTTTTACGCTTATTGTAAAGTTTATCGCCCCAAAATAGCAATTTTGAGCGCAGATAAAGAACAGTGAAACGCAGAGAAAGTTCTAACTAACGAGTGAATTATACTGACAAATTTGACAACAATAACTTTTGCCGGAATTGAGATGTAAATCGGCTCAATTTTGATCGAAAAATAATTTTAAATTACGGTAATGGTGTTCGGAATTGACCACACCCAAAAGTTCGAACCTTTTTCAAATACTTATTTGCTCAAAAGAATTTACAGGTCCTTCTCAGTTCTACGGTTGATAATAAAACCAAAAACTAAATTGACTTCCGCCGCGTGTTTAGAAGACTCGAAAAAGTTCTTGTTTCGGTAAACCACATAATTTCAGCATTCCCTCTTACAGCTATCATTTCGAGTCAGTGGTTGCCGATTGATCATCGTCTTAAAAATACACTTCGGAAAATATTAGTGTGCTATAATACGAAGACGTTTTCTCGACCGACTTTCGCACTGTTCCTCTGTGTTGTGATACTGACCCCCTTTTCTAACGGCAAGCCGCAAAATTCCAGCACCAAGCCAACCGTTAAAACTAACCCAGATCAGAGCCTTGTGGTGAACAACAACTGTGGTTTGGCGAAAAGCGAGAGTGAAATGCTGGCTGATATCAGAGCTAAGGTTGATTCCATCGTTGTTAAGTCCAGCAAAGGTATTTTTCTGTTAAAAAATTATTTTCAGTCACCGAAGTTCTCTTCTCATGGTTTGTTGTTGGTGTGTGCGACCTCATACGTTCGTTTCCATGAACCACAACTTTAGGGAAATACAATTCTTCAACGTGCAGTTCTAAAAAAAATAAGACTGGTGAGGGTAAAAGATCCCTCGTCAAGGCTTGAAAAAGACCGAAATTTGACTTGTAAATCTTGTAAATAAACCACGCTAGTTTATCGTGCCATAATAATTTCACAGACATGTCCAAATATATAACGAGCTAAAATGTAGTTGAAACTCCAACTCTGATAAATTCCCTATCACAAGAAGTTCTTCCTACTAATCTAAGGAACGAAAGATTTCCTTTTACAAGCGATTTGGCGGCAGGATTGGCCCATTTAAGCCTGCGTTATAAGCCTCGTTTTAAATAGGCGAGGAATAATCTTTGATTTGTTGACTGCGCGACTTCCATTCATCGCTCTGCTTATTTCAGACAGAACCGGTTTGTCCAGGCGGCTGGGTTCTTCATGTAAACTCGTGTTTTCTCGTCATCGACATTCCAACCCTGGAGTGGAGCGACGCTCGACGAAATTGCCAGAAACTGGGAGGAGATCTCGCTAAAATCACATCAGCCTCTGAGAATCAGTTCATCGCTGATCTCGTCACCAAGCAGAAGAAAATAAGAAACCTTGGTGTATGGCTTGGACTTCGCCGAAAAGCAGATAGCAAGTTCTACTGGATAGATGACACACTGCTGGCGGGCTACAGTAACTGGAGCCCTGGCGAACCGAATAACCTCGCAGAGAATTGTACCCACATGCATAGTATAGGATCCAGGAAAGGCAAGTGGAATGACTTGTTCTGCATCCGCCAGAGCGACTCGTCCGCCAAAAACGCCCCTGCCGTTCTTTGCCAAAAAAGGGCTAAGCACTAGTATTTGGTTTTTGCAATGTCAAATGACGAAAACGTTCTGTGATGTTCTGATCTTTTGGTGTTGGTATTCCACTTATGTCACATGGAAAAATAAAGATAAGGATTGTAAATGAAAACTTGTTATCAATTGTTGACTGTGTTTGATGTCACTTTACACTGTATGTATTCAGCAAGCCCTCTTACGCCCCACAACTTAGGTATTTTGTTCAATTTGTCATTTTCCGTCAGTTTATTAAAAAGTGAGTTGTCATGCAAACATGATAGCATGTGAACCCTTGTTGGAATCGCGGGACTAAAGATTAAGAGACAAGACTATTTAGTTAAGGAAATAATCAAGCCAGGCGAAACATGTCATTCGCGTAAGGAAACACGGCTAATCTCCGCCGAGTTTCTGTACTGATTTTAGAACTAGATTCGCCCACCAACAAGCATTGATACGAGAACGTTTGTCAAACTATTATCAGCCTTTCATTCTGCATTTTCCATAAAAGCAGTTTGGAACTGACCAATGAGAGAAAAACATACCCGAACACACGAAGAATGCCCTAGAGAGTGATGGCCAATCTAGATCTTACAACAAGAAATCCGATCTCACCTCACACCCCTCCAAAAACACAGCAAGATTGATGTGAGGTGACTCCCCCCCCCTTAAATATTAACCTACGTTCCTGAAAGTATCTTACCTCATCCGTGACCAATTCCAGCGCACTAATGTACCACTGTTCAATCTCGTGAGTGTAGATCAGATGTTTGTGTATGAGGGACAGGAACAAGGCTTGGAGCGCTTCAAATATGACCTGTGTGAATTGAGCAATCTTAAATATTGTTAAGCTGCATTATTAACTAAAGCCGAAAGGTTTAAAACAGCTATTAAGGGGCCTAATAAACAGCAACTAGCTTAATTTAGTGTTAATGTTAGTTGAAGCAACACAATCTGCTTTCAGACCACATAATGGTTTTCAAAGTGGCGATAGTCACGAAAATGAGAGCTATTATCCAAGGGAAAACGGCCCACACGAGTAATGCAAATTTCAAAGAAATGAAGGTTTTTTGTGTAGGTGACCGCTAGATATTTTGGTCGCTTTTCCTCTCTCCCCAGGCCTCCCCTGTATTCCGAATCAACGCCTCCAAGATGGCGCGCCTCCAATCCAAACGCGTTTGTCCGCAAAAAGTACGCCTGCACAGTCATCTTACCTTTCTGTTGTCTACTGTCATAATCAGGTTGACGTGAGGATTGGAAAACAATCTTTCAAAAGGAACTTCAATGCGCCTTTCTACAAGAAAAAAAGTGTTCAAATCGTAAATTTTTGTTACCTTGAATGCAAAAGAAATTCAAGGTCGGAGACATTCAGACCAAAGTCCAAATTCCCTCACGAAGATATATAGAGAATAAATCACTGATTGTTGAAGTAAATCGAGATAAATATCCAGACTGTTACATAACGATATCAAAACAAAAAGGCGACCGTGCTGGACAATCATTAAATTGAAATTAAAGTTGTTGAACGTACTGTATTCTTAAGGCAACAAACAAAGAGCCTTAAATTCAGAGCAAATTGGATCTAAAATGACGTTAAATCCCATAGCCTAACAATTGTAACTCCCACAGTCCTTGTTTGAAGAAAATATGATTGGCTCTTTTTTGAAGTTTACAGTATGTTATTGCAGTGTCTTTAGCTACCTTTTAATTTAGTCCATAACTCGATGAGCTTGTCCAAGATGCCATAACTATTTTTTGCACAGTTTGTTTCAACAAACGTGACTCCATATGCCGTTCTACACACTATGAAAGAGAGATCAAACAACCTGTGAGTGACTGTTATAGCTACGGTCTGCTATGATGGATCAAAACTACTTGTTATACCTCCCAACTAAAATACGTTTTCCGATTGGAGGAGAAAGTGTCACTTGTCATGGGTCAAAACTCACTAACTCCCTAGAGCGAACAAAACTCACTAACTCTCTAGGGAAACTAAAACTTAAACTTTCAACTGTCATGATCAGGTCGTGCACCTTGAAACCGCGACAAATTTGTGTACCAGCCGGCGTCAAGCAAATCATTTTTTTCGCAGTTTTTTTTCACAGAAACAAATCCCACTGTTTCCCTTAGGGCCAGTCATTAAGTGTCTATTCTGTATTTTCAGAATTCAGGGATCAACAAGGTACAGCATTTTAAGGGAGCTTACTTAAAATAAACACCAACTCCACAGTTATTTGCCCGATCAAAGCCATCTCCTTTGCATAAGATTGTTCCTAAAAATGATGAAAATTCCAAAGTAAGAAACATGATATTTTCATGTAGCAAGGTAATTGAGCGGTCCTCTACAGTTTAAGCCCTTGCAATTGCTCTTGGGTAAGACACTTTACTTTCACAGTGCCTCTCACCACCCAGGTGTATAAATGAGTATCACTGAATTGTCATGGCAACCTGACAGTGCTTGGGTTCATCTGGGATGACATAGCATCACATCCAGAGAATACGAGAGGATATGAATTTTATGTTCAAGTCACATGAAGACCATGAAGTTTCTTTTTTCATTTAGGTATTTTTGGCATTTTCGTGCTCCTAAGTGAACGATTTTATGTCGGCTTCAGTGAATTTTTTAAACTTCCGGATCGCTCGCCATCTTTCAACCGGCGTTTGGCAAAGTTTGGCAGCCGTGCAATGCGATGGCGCGAAATGACGTCATCGATATTATCACTAGCACTAGTGACGAAAAATACGCCACTAGGGTCCCGGATGTAAATTCGTATGAATTTTACGAGTAGTGAATTTTCCAGTAAAACACTCGTGACTATATGATAAACTACAGCTATATGCCGATCTGATGTGTAACCAAACATGAAACAGTGCGTTATCGTCTACAGTGGAAAATTTATTAGTCATTACATCTTAGATAACTATAGCCGGTTAGCGTGATCGAATGAAAATCTTGCTGTTCTGTGCCTTAGATAACAACTCCGAAAAAATATCTCCAAACCTCGCTAATCAAAGTGCTTTCTAATGCACCAACAGCGGCGACTGCCTCAAACGTTATCTCTAGGGTAAAAAACATCAAAAGAAATCTCTAGTCAATAATATAATAATTCTTCAAGTTGAACCCATGTGGTGATCAAGACATCACTTCTCCTACAAGCATAAATGTGGAGCCAGTGATAAGCGTTATAAGAATAACGAAATTTATCACCAAGTCTTGATGTACCTTAGAATTCTCTCAACTTGCAGTGTGAAAATGTATGCAAAAAGGCTTTAAGAATTTGTACGTTGACACCAGGCGTTACATTACATACCACTTGTTGACTGCATTGCAAGAAGTTTTGATTGTTCCGAAAGTACCGCCTGAAATTTGAAAATAATAAAATAGGCACTTTAGCAGGGGCCTTTCTGAAAATGATTGAAGATTTCAATTGTTTTTCAACTTTGGACCTGCTGAAATCCAGAGCCCATTTTTACAAGCACGAAAGTTTGAAGAGTTAGTAACGCTTTACGAAGTAAGAAATTAGTCGAGCGGTTTGTAATGCTTGCTGACATTCACATGCTGCTTAAACCAAAAAGACACTATTTTACTGTACTATTAAACATTCCAGGGGAGCACAGAGAAAAAAGGAAAATGCTGTTCACAGAATATTATTTTATTCACCTGTAGTGCTTTGACTTTCATGGCAGGGGAAACACTTTCTGGTAAACATCCTCCAGGTTTACTGCATTTTGTTTTAACTTCACAACCGTTCTCTGGAATTTGTTTTGTGTTTGCGTCGCTTTGACTATCAAGTATTCTCTGTTCCTTGGATTTTGAATGCAATATCGAGTTTGCAATCTTGTTAAACTGTAAAAACAGTCCTTCCTCCATAATATCTGTGAATGAAACAAAGTTATAACGGCTCAAATCTGGTTAATGTAATGAGTACGACTTCACTAAGCAGTAGACTGGTTTCTTTAGACTTTAAACTTTCAATTTGTTTTCATACATTAGTCAGAATTTTTACTTTGAATTACGAGCTTATAAGACAATCATGATCTTGACTCAGGCTTGGAACAATGGACTGGGAAAGATTGAAAAGGAAATTTAAGCTGAGTTTTAAAATAACAATGCGACATTCTGTACTCCTGTAACTTGTAACTATGCTACGTGGTTTAAGATGTCACCAGGTTTCTCTCTACTGTATCTCTATGTCAAATAGCTGCGGTCTCAATAATCTCGTAATCTTACTTGGTAGAGATGTATTGATCCAGTCTGAGGTTTTCTCCTTTATAAGTCTCGTGGTAATATTCGCAGCTGTCATGATAACCTGTTACCAGCAAATAAGAAGAGTAAGGATTTTAAAAGCGCTGAGTGTAAAGTGATAATTACAATTCAGAAAATCAGTGACATGTTGGTAGAGTGAACAAGTAGAAAATAATAAATATTGGGCGACTGAGTGCAATCATTTTCTTGTCACAGTATAATTATAAAAGTATTTCATTGCAACAACTCTAACCTGCTAGGTTCTGATAATAAAAACAAAAACAAAAATACAAAGATTTAAAGTTTGTTCTCTCTAGTTCTCACCTTAGAGTTCATTTCCTGTGGACAAAGGCTCTCAAATGCACTCAAGCTTTTCTTCTTAGAAGATCTGCAAAGGCAAATGTAAAGGAAACATAGTTAACGGTGTCACATGAAATAACTGCTCAGTAGCCTACATTTGGTATGGCACTACACTGGGCAGTGAGGTTTCATTCAGAGACTTAAAAGTTAGAACCACCTTGTACAGCATATTAGAAAACAGCCTTAAGAAAATACGCGCGCTGATTGGTTAAAGATCGTGTTTCTATAACTCGATAGAAACACAGAACTAGCACGAGCTGTTGACGTAATGACGGCGCGAGCAAAGAGAATTTACATTTTGATAATCAAAGTTAACAAGTTGCTTTCCTTTTTTCGTTGCGATTTTTTCTAAAAGAAATCGAAAACATGTTCTCCGTGTTTCTATCGAGTTTATATTGAAACACTTGTGAAAGTTTGGGAGAACTTGAAAAAGCTGTGGAAACACTCGCCTGTGGCTTGTGTTCCCACAGCATTTCTCGTTCTCCCAAACTTCCACTCGTGTTTCTATAACTCGATAGAAACACGGTACATTTTTACTATTTCTTAAATAAACAGTACCACATGAAAGTACTGCTCAATAGCTTTTCATTGAATGGTCACACAGTAGGGTTTCATCCACAGACTTAAAAGTTAGGACCACCTTGTAAAGCATAATAAACGGTACCACAAGAATGTACTGCTTGACAGCTTTCATTTGAATGGTCACACACAATGGGGTTTCACTCATGATAGATTTCAAAGTTACAACCATCTTGCACAGCATACACGTAATAAACAGTAACACATGAAAGTACCACTGTTTGAAATAGCTTTTATTTGAATAGGTTTCATCCACAGGCTTCAAAGCTAGAACAAACTTAATTGACATGATAGTTCATGTACTGCTCAACAGTCTTGGATGGAATGGTCACGTACGAAAAATTCCCAAAATCAAATTACGAGTATAGACGAAATAGCACATGTACACTCACTCAACTGTCTCCAAGGCGTCTTTAACACCATCATCTGTCACGGAATGAATTATCTTGAGTACATGAGGTCTGCACTTTTCCTAACAAACACGAGAAATAGAAGTGCAAATTAAGTTCAACTTATTATGCTGTGTTAAGTTGAGAGTTTAAACCCTGATTGTCTTTTGTAACAAAAACAAAAGATTTATATAAGGTGTATGCAGACAGCAGTGTTACCCTGCGTCGCAGACAGTCTAAACCGCGCTGGGGATTTTGTGACACGTCCAGCTGCAACGCACGCAGGCTAACGCAGTGTTTAATATGTAAATTATTTGATAGGCCCTGCATTAGGAATGATCTGCAGAATTACCAAGTGACAGGAATCACCAGTTTAACAGTAATCAGAAAATACAGTTCCCATCACCTTGGCCTGATCAGTATTTGCGTTCCCTGAAAACTCATTATCCAAGAATTCCTGGATCCTCTGAACTCCCCTTTCCAGCAGAGACGGGATAATATTTCCTTTCACGTGTGATATAATGTTGCTGCATAACCTAGAACACAAAAAAATAGAAAAATGGTCGGTAATTTGACTTCAAAAGGGCTGTCATGTTATAAGGATTCATTGGTGCATTTCTAGGGTAGATTGTAATACACTGTCACGAGTTTTAAAAATCACTTGCCTTTCCACTGTGAAGTCAGACAACCTCTTGAGAAAGTCGGGCTGAATCCTGAAAAAGTTCTCTTCTAACTGAAGCTGAAAGGAATTTACGACAACACGAAATCACAAATTTTACTACAAAACAACTAATTTGATCGTTCATCATGGGTCTGCAAAGCGTGCTGAGAGCAAGATAACTGAGCTAACAGGCGCGCTCTCATTTGTCGATAGGTGTGTTAAGATGAGAGCATGTAAACACAGTTGTGACGTTTTAGATTCGCGCGTATTTTTAAGAATTATTGTATAAAAGCAACAGAGCACTTTTTCTGTGTTTACATAGCCTCATCTAAACATTTGGGGAGTTTGGACAATTCTCGGAAGTTATGCAAACCTCAACGATGTCTTGGGTTTGCATAACTGTCTCAAATTCTCTCAACCCTCCTCGTGTTTAGATGAGGCTATTTAAACAAGCAAAAAGTGTTCTATTGCTTAAGTTTTTATAGGTCGCATAAGGCCACCTCTCACCTGCAATTGTCTCTGAGAGGAAGATATTCTAGCAGGTTCGCCTGCAGAAACTGGCGTGATCTTTTTCACTGGGCCTAGGAATAAGAAATCAGAATATGAACTGTCTGCATGTTGACAACACTTGCCAGAAACAAAACGAACTCCTGTTTTCATAATTCATTATACAGCCATCTGGAGTACTGTTAAATATGCATACTCTCACTGGACCAGATGTTAGAGCTTTGGCTTTGCACTCTATCCCTTGCCATTTTGACAGTTGCCCTAGCAAATTGTATCACATCATAGCCATTTGTACAACAGAGAGGAGAGAGCCTTCAACAAAATATCAAAAAGGCACTCGTCTGGCACGAATCGTGGAAACTTAGATTGGCGTCGACCCTTCACAACAGCAAACTCTCTAGCAACCATTATTTCCAAGGAAGCCAGCATTTTTTTGTTGAGACTATATGCCAAATCTACAGCTTCCACTCCAGTTAAAACCTATCCACAACAAGCTGCCAGCTTTTACGGCCAGTTTATTCTGCCCAGGTAACTGTATACTTTGAGCCTCTCTACAGCCATCTCTGGCTATTGTTAGACTACAATTCACAACAGTTTGTATTCTACTGCACAGCTGTGTAGAGATGCGATCACATTACTCTGCACACTTTTACCTGCTCGTCCAGACAATCCAGCAGCTGCCTCTACAAGAACAGATCTTACTTCACCTGCAGAACAGAATGACTAACATCTTTAGTAACAGTCACTGAGCTACCATGTCCTACACTGACTAACATTCTAGAAGTAAAGAGATTCAATTGTTATTTGTAATAACAAGGTTCGTATTCTTTTGGGCTTTTGAAATTCCATGACTTTCCATGATCTTTTCGAGTTTTCCCTGACCCATGTTAAGCAGTTGTTCTCAAAGTATTATTAAAACAATCTATTATTTAAGGTACATTCTCGCATTATGACGTATAAAATGCGTGCTAGTGTTTATTTTTTTACTGGAATTAAAACTGGTTTTCTGACTTGTCTGTTGTTTTTTCAACTTTTGTTTTTTGCCTGCTCGTTCTCAGAATTTTTATTGCTTTTCCATGACTTTCCATTACCCACACTTCAATTTCTGGATTTTCCAGGCCTGGAAAATGGAATTATGAAATTCCACGACTTTCCAGGTTTTCCATGACCCGTATGAACCCTGAATAACTTTCTGAATTCAAAAACCAAAACCTACCAAGATATGGACAGCAAGAATAGAGAATGCCTTGGTCTACAATACCAATGGAGTCCTAATACGTGAGTGAAAAGAAATGATTAATATTAACTTTAAACTATACATTCAACATTTGCAACCAGTAGGTAACTATTTCGTCCCCCTATGCAAGCTTCTAGTCAGATGGGTGTCCAGGCATCCTGTGGACGACCACTTTTTAAAGAAAATTGTTGCCTTATAAATTGTTCATTTGAGCAGACCCTACAGCACATTTTGGACGGCCACTTTTCAAATCCTGGCTAAAAGCCAACTCCTATGTGAGCATTAATTCACCCCACCCACCTCCCCCCATGCACCTCCTTCAACTGAAGGTGAATTCTGCGAGATCAGGTCGCTACCAATGAAACGAAAATCTGAGCCAATTTAATTGACATGCACTCTCAAAGACAAAGGCTAGAAACCAAGCATGTGAATGTCTCAGTAATGAAGTGTCCCCTTAACTGGCATTTGACAAAATTTTTCTGGCAGGGAGGGTTGTGTGGGGAGGACTTTCTGGCCACATGGTGCAAAGAGGCTAAAAGGCATTGACATGGAATGATAGCTTAGTTAAGCTCACCAAACTGACTTTTACATCTGAATATCTTGATTTAAGGTCTTCACCAATGGATTGCTTTAGGTCAGTCAGGCTTTTGAAGAAAAATGACGCAGGAATCGCAGGGATCTATGAAATACAAAAGTGCAAATAAGGAAATGTGAACCCACAGTGTACATATAACCAGAAAAAAAGTTAGAATATTACTCTAACCTCAAAGAACCATCCAAGACAAGACACCAGGAGTACCCTGCTGTGATTCAAATCTTCTTCGGGTGATTGAGTAGCTATCTCTCTGTAATCAAATGACATACAATGAGTGATTTGGTGAAAAGGCAAAACTTTAATCCTAGACTCCATCAGAGGAACTTGAAAAACCTATGGAATGCTAGCAGACTATAAGATTCTTTTAATTTATTGTCATGTTGTCTTAACAACACCGTGGCTCACTTATGGTTCAGTATTCAGAGAAGTGTTTTTGCTAAACACAATATAATAAGGATGGACAAACATTCATACAGGTTTAGGCCCTTGATCCCACATACCAACCATTGGGCCAAAGTACTTTCCAGCCCTACTTAGAGGTTCTTATTTGTCAAACATCAGTTGCCATCAGCTGGGACTAGACATAAAGTAAACTAGGACCAGAAACCTGTATATTCTCTGGAGCCAATGAAGGACCCCAGAGAAATAGTCCAAAAGAGGGGCCAGAGGGTCCATCATACTGAGGTACTCCACAGCCCATGGTATGGTCAGCACCAGTCTCCCACTGTTCCAGGCTTTCTCGAGGTAACTAAGGATGTCAAACTGAATTGGAATCTGGAAAACAAGGGATTGGCAACATCAATCAATTCATTCCTTTACACCCTTTCTTTTTCCTCTAAATGGTTGGATAGTCGGTTGTTGGTAGATGGGTTGGTCATGCAGGGTGTGGCTATCACTGGATCAGTTGGCTAATTGGTCAGCTGGTCTGCCAGAAGGTCAGATCGTCAGTCAGTTGATCTATCATTCCGTACCCATCACAATAATAGCTTAAGTACAAGTAAGAACCTGTTTCTGCAAAAATTAAAAGCGTTTCACGAGCTCCAAACAATTGTGGTTGCTTTGCTGGAGTTGGAGAAAACCATTTTGCCTTTATTTGTCATCACAGTTTTATACTCATTCAAATCAGTCAGAATGTAGCCACACAGCAGTCTCCTTGATATACAGTGGAATCCCAAATTTACAAACCTCCACGGGAAACAAAAATTGGTTTGAAAAATTGGGTAGGTTGAGAAGCCAGTGATAAAATTACACTGTTCGGCTGAGGGAAGGAGAATGACTTCTGGTTCGAGTTATCGGGAGGTTTTAAAAATCGAGGGTTTGAAAAATCTGGATTCCACTGCACATATTACAGTTCTTAGAGGTGTGCAAAAATATTATTTCACAGTTATAGGTTGACTCACTCTGTTTCTTATTTTACAAGTTTCTGTTGTAATTACTTCTGATGTGGTTTCTGCACCATAATAGGGTTGGAACAACAGAAATCCAAGGAACTTTGCCAAGATTCTGACATTCATTAAATAGCAGGAAAAGTCTTGCTTCAGTTCCTGATAAAGAGAGTTCCAAAGTCATTTAATATCATCATGAAAATAATTTTGCCCGGCCAAAAAAAGCTTTAATGATTGTATCCATGTCTACTTCAAACTGAATTTTTACTGTTCTGAACAAAACATTAATAATTATAATTTAATTAAATTAATTACCAAATCTGTCTTAGTAGAAAAAGGAAACTGAGTGACTAAACTGCACATGGTGTACAATAACATGTTAATGAAACCAAACAAAGCATATACCTGACCTGATTTTGAATTGATAAATCCTTCTCACTGCCTTCTTCAATGCCAGAAAGGGGAAATTCTTTATTGTCAATCTTACAAGCAAAAAGTAAATTGACACAGATTAAATCAAGCTTTGTGGCTCTGACAGTAATGAATCATTGCTCTCCTCATGTGATGCAAATATAACTCTACCCCTACCCCTAAGTCATAATTAAATTGATGGTTTGCAAACAATTCTGACACATGAATTCAAAATGGACAAAAAATGCAGAAGTCTTTTCAGTGTGGAACAAGCAACAGCATTGTGAATAGTAATTTACTAACACATCAATAATGTGATTACTGCTGCAAACAAGGACTTATAGTTCTACAAAGCCAAACCTACTGAACCTCTTCTATCATGCTGGAGTCTGGGCAAGATTTAAATTTATCACCATGATATTCTTAATGCAATGAAATATTACAATAACAAGACATAAAATACCTCTGTTATCTTTACAATCAGCAAATCTATCAAATGTCGATTAAATGAATGGCTGCAGTAAAAGAATAATAATTGCTAATTAAATCTCTCTGCTTTGAATTATAATATTTGAGTTACAATATTTGAAATAGGAGCAGGGGGAGTTTGCTTCATTGACACCAGAACTTCAGAGGGCCTGTTAAACTTGTTTGACAATAAAAGGCTAAATTTTAGCAGGAATCTAAGAAGTACATGTAAGAGCACATCGTGTCAGAGATGTTTGTAAATGCTTGCTTTGATGCACTAGATGCTGTACATACCTTGCAGCAGATTGTATAAATCCCTTGAAGAATTCTTGCACGTTACTAAAACTAGGAGAAGGACATGGGCCACCAGTGGATAATGGAGTAACAAATCTTTCCTGAAGCCTAACAAAACAAGGACACACAAAAATTAGAATGATTGGTCCTGGTTTGCAGGGCTTTCAATAAGTTTTGAAATAGCTGTCTGACTTAACTAAAGTAGGCGGCAAACTGATGAATTTTTTTATTAATTTAAGTGAAAATACAGACAAAGTAGGCGGTGGTGAGAGGAAAATTCTGACAAAGTAGGCAGCGATTTTCACCAGTTGCCGGCTTCTAATGAAACCCCTGGGTTTGTGCCCTGGCTGGAGTCATTGTGCTGTGTTCTTGGCCAAGACACTAGTGACTATTCTTACAGTGCCTGATTGAATCCACCCAACAGCATAAATGGATATTAGGGAATTTAATACTGGGGGTAAACCTAAGATGGGGTTACATTCCATCTAGGAGAGAGAAGAACACTCCTGGTAGTTTCATTCCGAGGAAGCCACTGAGAGGTTAGCACTAGCCTGATTGTTCTCCAGGCTTGAAATACCTAGACTTGAACTCATTTTTACATGTACCTCGTCCTCTAGCTTCGCCTAACAAACTTCGATTATGTCAAACTTAGATGATTGATTATGTCAGAGAGAAAATACAAATACTCTCAAAGAGAAACCATATACAGTAATAAACACAGATTGGCACTTTGTCATGAACACGAAAAAGGTCAGAAACAACTGAAAATGAAGATAACAAAAAGCCTAGCACCTTTGAAACTTTTCAGGGTTTGATTTTTGTAGATTGTTTAGCATACTTGATGAACGAAAATCACTTCCACTTCTTTCTTCTTCACACATCTGCAAGAATGATGTAGCATATGAAAAAATAACTAAGGAGGAGTAATCAATAACAATAATGCAGTGGACAAAATATAACATGACATAATTTATGATTGAATAAAGAACAAACAAAGATATATATGGACCAACAAACAAGTGAAAGAATAAACTAGCATAGAAACAAACGTCACATAAACAATAAATGAACAAAGAAGCTATCACATAACAATAAATGACTGAACCAAGGAATGAACCACCTGAACCACCCAACCAACAGACCAAAAGACAAACAAACAAGCAAACAAGAACACACACACAAAAAACAGTTTTTCTAACCTGTAATAGCTGAGACTTGAAAAGCCTGGCAAAATGTGAATAGTTTGCTAATTCTGGCTTCTGATTTACCAAAGCCCTGCAAGGTTATCAATTTGATTTTAATAAGTAATATAAAAAATTTTCATGAAGTAAAGTACTATTTTATTTTGAATATTAAAAATCAATAATTAGCATTCTTCTACTTGTTTTAAATTCTACTTCCAATGCTTTGTACATCGATCAACTGAAGATGACAGAGGGTTCTTTTGAAACATGTTTTTCAAACTTAAAAGTTTTGTTGTTTTCTTTAAATTCTTGACTTGCTTGACATTATCAAGACCCTTTATGTACAATATTCAATCAAGAGGGGTGTGATGACAACTACATTTAATCAGCATGTCTTTGTACCTTATCCTGTCTCCCATGTGCTCCTCCATGTTCCAACCTGCTGCAGAATGTGAATCTTCCCACTCTCGTACAAGCTCATAAAATACATCCCTAGGTCACACAAGTAGATTGAACAACAGTGTGATAAGTAATGCAAATATTAGTATTTTATAATTATGAGACTTTGTGACAGTTCGAGGGTTCTGTGATTAATGATGAAAGATGGGGTATTTTCAGATACGAGGAGAGTTTCTCTCAGACAAAGGGAAGCATTTTTGACAATACTTGTGGTTATTTTTGTGGACTGCCAGTTATGACATTTTCTAGTCAATTCTGAACTGAAAGAAATCACTTATTTTGATTTATATTCCAGTACTCCATCTTGATAGTTCATCTTCCATGTAGCTCATTAACATTGACCCAGGAATGTTAACTTAGCTGCAATTCATTAATAAATACCAAATAATTCAGTCAATAGCTGTCATTCAGTGAAAATTCAAGGACTTTTGAGACCTGAAATTTATGTTAGGCTACCAGTATTTCCAATACTTTCAAGGCATTTACTGAAACAGAATGTTTGAAATTCAAAGGTTTTCAAGACGTGAATGAATCCATTAGAAGTCTTACAATGAATGTTTTTATGCAGTCTGCCTATGGATGTGATTGATCATAATCTGCAACCTCTTCCTGGAAGGTCTTCTACATGTACAAATGGTGCAACCAAGCAATATTACTGCAGAAGTAGAGTGGGTTACCCCGAGACACTGAAATCAGTTGAAAGCTGCTAAGCCAATAAAAATCAAGAGTGCCCTGTCAAAAGTAATGATGTTACCCTTTGAAGTTTCTCACTTTATGTGTTGGGTTTCTTATTTGGCAAGAGAAAACACTGTCAACATTACCTTGTTCAAGGTAATGATAAAGACAAAGCACACTCTTTTAGACAAGTAATTACACATCAATTATTACACTGGTGTAAAATTACACTGGAGGGTCATGACCAATCGAAATCAAGTCATGTTAAAGTGTACTTGAATTTGAATTAAGTGAATGTAGGCCAACACTGGTTCATACAGCCAGAGCTTGTCCTGGCTTCAGTGTTTTGGGACATTTCTTCTTCCCCCTTGATGAGGTGCTAGTCCTCTGTAGGGCTACTCTTGGCATTAAATTTGCTGGTACCCATATTGACACCTGGGTGGACGGAGGCTCTGGACAGGGACTCTTGACTAAGTAAACAAATGTAAATATCATGGTCCCGACTAAAAAAAAAATGATCCTGACCAGGACCAAAACCCCGACTGCTTGATCTTCATTGTGCTAACCATTACAGCAAAGAATACCCAGGATGATCGGAAAAGTAGGTAGATCTAGACAACGAGTAGCATGAGAGCCTGGAAGTGGCCAGCCACCGGGCCCCACGAATTGCAAATACACTGCATATCATGTGTCAGAGCAACAAAATAAGTTAACCTTATAGAAGGCTACACAAACAATGTAGCTGAGGTCATTAAAATATACATACAAATGCCAACAAGGCAGTGATTTCATCTTCTTTAATGATTAACTCTGATTAGGAAAAAACTTGGCATATAAGGGAATTCTTGTTCACAACATTTGCCTCATTAGCATAAGCAATTCAGTTTGCGATGGAGCTACAAATAAATCTGTTCCGAATATTGAAAGGTCATAGTACGATTAACTCTGCCAGTGAATATGAGCCTGATGTATTGAATACTTTTTTGTGCAACATGGGTTTAAAATCTTAAAATTTTACAAAGAATGTATGAGATCATTAGTGCTCATTAGTGCTCATTTGTAGTTTTTGAAAGACAATTTCTCCTAGAATATTACACCCAAAGAGCTAAAAATTTCACCATGTATTAAGTTTCAAAAGCTCTTTAGCTGCCTGGAGTCAATTCCTATCTAACATGTTGTCTTCTGTACGCAAAGCCGTTTGCAAATGAGTAAAAATGTAAACAACGACCTCAACATGAATCCCCCTATTTGCTACCGTAAACTGATCAACAGACTTTGCCTAACCGTAATTAGATTTCTGCAGCACTTTTGACAGACATGATTTGGAAGTGTACCTTTTTTGGCTTGTAAAATAGTTTACATTTGACTCACAATTCACTACTACTTAACTACTCACATTAATTATTGAGAACTTTCTTCTACTCTGGAATCTTGTGAAAAATCAAATACACTCAAGAGTGAGAGCTGTTAAATAAATATTTAATTTCTTTTCCTTATTGAGTATTCTTCTCTTTCTTCATTTCATTGTTGTACCTAAAATAATACTTTTCTAATCAAGGATTAAGGATGCATACATTGTTTTTAGCTTCAATTGTCTGTTTTGCTTGAATCGGAACTGTTGTTATAATTAGAGTTAATTCTAATAGTGTCACAAATTGGGTTTCCAAGGTTTTGGAATAGTCAAGTTCTATTTTTACTAATAGCTTACACAAGCATGTGTTGGAAACCTACTATTACTGCAAATTATCATCTACTGGCACAGGAGCAGAAGGGTTAACTTAAAAAAGAATTATATCCCTTTTGTACATAACCCTCAAAATACCAAATGTGCAATCAATGTAAGCAGAGAAACAAGAATAAAATGACCATGGAAGTGTGCTGCAGATGATTCAATGATGGAGCCGTCATCCAATTCATACACACGCCCAAAAAGTGCTGCAGTCAAGAGTCCTTTACTGAGTTGTTGTTTGCTCTGCAAATGAGTTACAGGTGGAATGTTATGATCCCATTCTCCAGGCAGAAGTGATACCCCATCTGCCACCACTTGTGGATAAACATATGGAGTGTCCAGCTCACCTTGCAGGGTGAAAGACTCAAAGATTGTGCTTGCACTGTAGGTTCTTTGTCCACAGGAATCACGGCTCGATCCAAGGCATTTGATTAAGGCACAGATTCGAAGGTAATATTGTCCCTCTCTTGTGTGAAGACCATCAAAGACACCTACAGCATACATCTCATCACCTCGTTTCTCTGTCATCTTGTAGGTGAGAGAGCAGCAAATGTCACTCCCATTGTAACACACATCCAAAGTTCCTTCTGGTTTGCTAAGCTCTTTGAAAAAGAACAGATCACCAAACAGGTCGGAATAGAAGGAATCTCCAGTCCCGGTGTCTCTTTGCTGAATCTTTTCTGCTTTTACCACAGAGATGTTATGTGGCATGTTCTTTGGATCCCTGGGCAATGCTGCAACTGAGAGGGAACCATTGGAAGACAGGCTCCTGAAGTATTTCTTAGCACCCGTTGGACTGTAGATCCCACTTCCTGTATTTAACAATCGTGGCACATGGGTATTTGCTCCAAGGAAATTAACTTCCATTCCACGAGCCCACGACCCATGGAATCCAATGGCTGCGAAAAGGGGAAGCACGTCAAACCATGCAGTAGGAAAGACTATGTGATCGACTTTGTACTCAGTGACCAGTGGGACTGCAGGATCATGAAACAGTGCATCAAAACATATAAAGGTTCCAAATTTACCAAAAGGCGTCTGAAAGGTGATGTACTCAGGTGCAAGTGGTCGATCGACAACCTTCATCTCATTCAAGAAAGGGTGTTGTTTATGATACCTGGCCACAAGTTTGCCTTCGTCGTCAAACACTACATTAGTGTTGTACTGGTAGCGACCATCAGTTGGACAGTGTTCATCAGTGCTTTTATTGCATGGCTTTAAGTCTCCCATGTTTGCTACAAGAAACATATTATAGGTTTTTGCGAGACAGCTGAGGCGGTGAAGAATAGGTGAGGAGCTGTTTGCCTGTGGATCTTGGCATGCATTCCAGCTGACCTTCTCTGGGTCTGGGATGTTCTCCAGGAATGGTCTAAAGGATTGCCGTGTGTAACCAAAACCAGTTAAACCATATTCAGGAAAGACGATAATATTCGCATTCTGTGAACAAGTCAAAGTAATAAGGGTTAGCCACTCCTTATGTGTCAATCCAGAAGCTGCCAATATCACTTATTACTGGTATATTAAACAACATCATGTACACTAAAATAACTGCACTGCACTCCTTAAGAACTTCACTTGAAAACATCCCAGAAAGGTCTTGCATTTTTCTTGTAAAAAATAAAGCACTCAAATATTTTTGCTAATCCAGCTAAGCAAAACAAAATTTTTAGTAAATAGTTTATACGGTTTACATGAGATGAATAAAAATGATGGGCTTGAAATGTAGCGCAATCGAGTGTTACATGATAACTATACCTGCTCTTCAGCTTTTTTCATCTGCGCTTCATATACATCCATGTTTTGCATAACAATCGCTACAGCTTCTTTTTGGGGGCGTACAATTGTTCTGTTTTCAACTACGACAAAAGCATGCTCATACACAGCGGCGACAAACTCTGGTTTTGCACTGGAGGCAGTCGATATAGTCCTTGGTTCCAAAGCAACCAGCACTAAAAGCAAGACATGATGTGCTTGCATCTTTAATATCCTATAAAGTACACAGTTGAGAAGTTATATAAATGCAGTGATGCAGGTGAGAAATTAAAAATAGTGGTAAATAAAACTATCTGAATTATCAACTGATTGACTGATTGATTGATAGATTTATCGATCGACTGATCGATTGATTGACTGACTGGTTGATTTAGGTAACACCCCTCATGGCTAGTAGCTGGTCAGTTTTCACGGGAAGTAAACATTTATTTGTCTTCTGAATTAAAAAAAAAAACGATCCCCAGTTTGCTTCGAATATTCACCAAATCTCAAATTTCCAGTTCGTTCAAGAAACTCACTCTACAAGCAAATGCCAAAAGTAATGCGATTTGGAAAATAAATCAGTGCCAAGAGAGTAGTATAAATTACACAAGCCGGAAAACAAAGGTTTATGTGTCATCATGATTTCTGCAGTAGAGTCACACTTTCTTTCACAAAAACCTATTAAACTGAAGGAACGCGACACATTTGCGCGAATGTTAAACATCCATAAAAATTGCGGCTTCTATAGAAGACCCACTCAGCCTCCGCCATTTTCGATGCCATCGAAATCACGGATATTGCATGGTGAAGCAAAATCTTATTGAATTTACTGTTAAGTTGTGTCTCTGAAAGTATGTTTAGTTATCTGTAGTAGTTTCACCGTGATTTCCTTCGTTTTAGAATGCTCGTAATAAAATATAATAGCCAAACTCTCGTATGTAAACGAAAACAAAGGTGTGGCTGACTAAGAAGAAACGAATTGAAGAGGTAGCGATTGTTTCAGTTGTACAGGCGATCAACATCTGCATCAATGTAATGTACTACGATACATTTTGTAAATCTTCAGGACTTACCTTTTCTTAAAGTAAACTGTTGGAATTCCTGTGACGTCTGCGATCGTTGGACCTTGGTTTAAATTCAAGCAGTTCAGGATTTCTAACAAGTTTGCTGAAGGAGGAACCTCGCCAGATGCACAGCCCTAACGAATCGCAATGCCGACACATAATCAGACGGCTGTTTTCTTGTAAGTAGACGCCGAAGGTCAGCTGTCGGATCATATTTCATTATTCATCTGAAGATCATATAAGTAGCCAAAACAAGGTTGAAGTGCGCCACTCACGGTGAGCTACTAATCTAGGCCTTTCGATGAACAATTGTGTCACGATTGTGGCGACAGAAAACGCCGCCGCAATAGAACACATCGATTCAGGGTATCGTCTATTTTATCAGATTGAATGACTAGTTTAACTGTTCAGTGTACAATGACCCTACAATGGAACGACAGTATCCGATTAACCTGAGCCAACCGAGAAGAATGGTTCTTACTATTTTCTATTCTTTTCCCCAATCCCAAACCTAATGTTGGTTTGCCGCCGTCGAAATGAGGAGGCACTCGGTTATTGTTCGGACTGGTGTCTAGCACAAATCTTCATCGAACTCTAGGGAATTATTTATGGGCCAAACCCGGGCAGCGCGCGCAAACTGACCTTGGGAAGAGTAAACATCCTTTTAATAGAATACTAACCCAAACACTTCCACACGTCTTTCAGCAGGGAACTACAAATTTTTGAAACAGCCAATAGGAACTTAAGTTTAGAGAACGAAAAAATTAAACAGGATCTTTGTGGGAGGCCAGTAGATGAACGACAATCCGTGGAGTATCGTACGCCCGATAAACTGAGATAAACAACTTGAAGTTACAAGACTCTCTGTGCGGGCAGTAAGGCCCTAGAATCACCAGACTAACGTGGTACACTCTTTGGTTTAGAAGAATACCGGGGAGATGACATTTTCGTGGGATCTAATTCCGCGAAAATTTACTTCTTTTAATTACATTGCTGAATTGCAATGAAATTGGTTGCAAACAGCGTAACAAAAACGACCATATGGCTTCCGTTTTTGTTACTTTCAAGTACTGTACATGAAATCCGCGAAAAATTATTCCCAGGAGTAAAGGCTGAAATCCAAATTCGGGAAAATTTCTTCCCGCGAAACTCGAAAAATCCAAAGTCCGCGAAATTTAACTCCCGCGAAAATTTCATGCCACTCGGTATTGTTTTTCCGACCGAGGCTGAATATTCCTATTTTCTGCCGATTTTCTGCTGAAAATATTCCTGTGAATATTCTTAGATTATAGCGTACGACATTTCAGTTTTCGAATGTAATTGGTGTCTGGATGTTGTTAAAGTAATTTCAGCCCGCCTGCAGGCATTTAATAATTTCCTAAAGAAATGTTATTAGCATTGAATACGGCTATTGCTGTTTCTGTTGTTTTTTTTGGCTACTTTTGCCGATTAGATAAAGGAAGAATTTTATACGGTTTAGTTAAAAAAAATATAACTTTATTGTATTTACAAATCCTCAACACAAAAAACTATATTCTCTCCAAAATCGCAGGCACGAGTTTTTCTTAACATATCCTAAAAATTTCGCAAATTTCACCCTCGATATTCTCATAAAATGTATTC